>Ga0209686_1000451_pt1 | contig 21321 bp, 15 predicted proteins | sample GraSoiAngelo_126_FD_185883 | JGI IMG/M metagenome (GOLD analysis project Ga0209686, IMG submission 185883) | Grasslands soil microbial communities from the Angelo Coastal Reserve, California, USA - 14_0927_09_20cm (SPAdes) (version 2) | ecosystem: Environmental > Terrestrial > Soil > Grasslands ...
CGATGGCACCGAGCCCGGCGAGCGCCAGCCGTGCCGCCTCCGTGAGATAGCTCGAGTAGAGCCGGTCGGCCTCGGCCTTGAGGTCGAGCAGCACTGTGTGCACGCGAGGCTCCCCGGCGAGTGCCGCGCGCACCTGCGCGACCGCGCCCGGCTTGAGATCGCCGGAGCCGAGCGCCGCGAGCGGCAGCAGCGCCGACCAGCCGTCGGCGCTTCGCACGAGCAGCGCATCCACCGCGGCCGCGAAGGAGGTGCCCTCGAGGTCGGCGCGGGTCAGCGGTGGGGCGCTGCGCGCGCGCTCGACGTCGAGCACGAACGGCTCGAGCCTCGAGGCGCTCACCGGCGCGCCTGAGAGCGCCTCGCGGAGGCGCGCGCCGATCTCCGTGGGCGGAGGAAGACTCGCCTGCCGCGCCCGCTGCACGGCGAGCGGCGGCAGGTAGCGCGCCGCAGAGTCGAAGCCCCCGATCGCACCCTGCTCAACGAGCGTCTCAAGCGGGGCTGCAAGCCGCTCGGCGGCGGCGAGCGCCGACTCGCGATCCCGCGCCGATGCCACGATCACGTAGCGCATGTCCGGTGCGCCGGCCTCGATGCGCAGCTCTTCATCGAGCGCCTGGGTTGCAGCTGGAATCGGGCTCAATGCGGACAGCTCGCGATGCGACAGCGTGCCGCGATGGGCGTAGAGCGCCGCGGCGGCGAGCAACGCCACGGGCACGAGCGCGATCCGCGTACGGCGCAGGTGCGGCAGCGCGCCTGCGAGCCGCACCCCGAGCCCGCTCAGGTCGCGGATCGCCAATGCGCGCGGCAGCCAAGCCGGCAACACGAAGCGCGTCACGAGGGCAGCGGCCACGAGACCCGTGACCGAGTACAGCCCGAGCTGCGCGAGGCCCGGGAACGCCGAGGGCAGGAGCGCCGCCAAGCCGCAGATCGAAGTCAGCATCCCTAAGCGGATCGTCGGCCACACCGAATGTTGCCAGTCCGCCGCCTGCTGGACGAAGAAATAGATGGAGTAGTCGACCGCTTCCCCGATCAGTGTGATGCCAAAGCCGAGGGTGATGCCGTGGACGGCGGGAAAGCCGAGCGCCACGGCGGCGACCCCGGCGAGCGCACCCGAGGCGACCGGCACGAGCGTCAGCGCGAGAGCCGGAAGCGAGCGGTACACCGCGAGCAGCAGCACCGCGACGAGCAGGGCGGCCAGCGCCGAGAGGCGCATGACTTGGCCCTTGATCAGGGCGCGGGAGGCCACCGCAAACACCGGGGGTCCGGTCATGAGGAGCGTGACGCTGGGACGGGCGGCGGCCGGGATCGCGCCGAGGCTCGAGGCGAACGCCCGCCGGACCGTGTCGCAGGCCGCCTGTTGCGCGTCGGTGTCGGAGCCTGCGGCGCGGACCTGCGCCATGAGCAGTGCATGTCGGCCATCGGGCGAGCTCCACACGCCCTCGGCGGCGCGGGGAAGCCGCCCCGCTCCGAGTGTATCGAGGATGCCGAGCATCTCGCCGGTCGGGTCCCGCGTGAGAAGTGGCTTCAAGAGTATCCCCGCGGGTGAAGCCAGGAGGTCCAGCGAGTCGGTGATCGCCGCGCGCAGGCCTGCTGCGCTGAAGCGCTCGGGTGTCAGGCTCTCGCTCAGCTGGTATCGATGCGCGAAGAGGAACTCCCGGTCCCGCTCGAGGCCCGCGGCGTCGCCGTTGTTGACGGCGACGAACGCAGGGTCGGCTCGCAGCCGGCGTGCGAGCTCCGCCGACACCTGGGAGCGCTCGGCGCCGCTCCCTCCCTCGATGGCGAGGAGCAGGAGACGCGCCGCGGGACCCGAGCGCAGCTGCTCGATGAGGAGCTGTTGGGTTGCGGTGGGACTGCGCGGCAGAAAGGCCGACAGGTCCGCGGTGTAGCTCGCGTGCGCGACGATCGCCGCCGCGATGATCGCCAGCACCGCCCAGATCGGGGTCGCCGCGCCACCCGGGCGCGTCATGGGCTGACTTCAGGGCCGATGCGCAGCAGCGATCGATCGCCGTCGCCGTGGCGGATATCGACTGAGCGGATCGCATCGCGCTCGCCTTCGATGCGGATTTCCCGGACGGCCCCCGCGAGCCTCGCGTCGGTGGGCACGAGGAGGAGCGACCAGTGCGCGAGACTCCCCTCGAACCCGACGCGGAAGAGACGCTCCAGCGCCTCCCGATCTCCGGCGAGCGTCGCGCGGATGCTCTCGATGAAGGGCGCCACCTGCGGATAGTCGCGCAGCGGCATGAGGTAGGTGCGATGCCCGCGATGCGCCGTCAGCACGCCGTGCTCGAGGACCAGCGTCTCGGCCCGGGGGTTCAGAGTGCGCTTCTCGAGACGGTCGGGTGCGTCGTAGAGCAGCTCCCCCGATGACTCGAGCGGGCGATCGAGAATGGCGAGCCGCTGCACCTCGGTGAAGGTGACGTGACCATGGCGGCGGGCGGCGAGCAGCTTCAGCAGCCGCTCGTACTCCACCGGCTGCGGCGAGGTTGCCTCATCGGCCGTCCCCGCGGCCGCCCGGGCGGCGGTGAAGACGTACGGGTCCGCGAAGGCGAAGGTGAAGGCGAAGGTGACGGCGAAGGCGAGCGCAGCCGCGACGCCGGCGGGCCGGGCTCCCCGCCTCACGCGCCCGCCCCAGGCTCGCTCGCGGAGGCGCCGGCCGAGGCACCGGCGGTGGCGTCGGCCCCGTGCCAGAAGTCGTAGAAGTTGAACCAGTTGTACGGATCGCTGTGGCAGTACTCCTCGAGCACCGCCACGTAACGCACGATCCCCGCACGCACCGCCGCCTCGCGGCCGCCCGGGGCGGGCCGCGAGAAGTCGGCGATCTGCCGGAACACCACGTGGTAACGGTTGCCACCGCGGTAGAGCCCGGTCATGAAGATCACCGGGCGCTTGAGCGCCGCGGCGGCGCGCATGGGGCCCGAGGGAAAAAGCGCAGGGCGTCCGAGGAAGCTCACCACCTGCGCCGGCGCATCCCCGAGCGTGCGGTCGGCCAGTATGCCGACGAACTTGCCCTGCTCCAGGCAGTCGTTGATACGCAGCATCGCCTCGAGGTGTCCGAGCGCGATGATCTCGGGTGCGCAGCCGGGACTGGCGGCCCGGAGGAGGGTGGCGACGCGGTTGGCGTTGTGCTCGTACATCGCCATCGCCACCGAGAGGCCCGGGCGGCGCCGGCCCAGGGCGCTCATGAGCTCGAAGCTTCCGAGGTGCGCGCCGACGAGAAACGCCCCGCGACCGCGCGCGAAAGTCTCCTCCATGAGCGGCTCGCCCTCGATCGAGATGTCGAACAGCTCGTAGCGAGCGCGCATGAAGTAAAGACGATCGAGAATGGTCGAGGCGAAGGCGGACAGCTGGCGAAAGCGCTCACGGGCGGTGGGCTCGTGTCCGAGCACGCGGCGCAGATACTGGCGGGAGCTCCGGCGCGCGCCGGGGGCGAAGGCGAAGAAATACGCGGCGATGAGGTAGAGCATGCACCGCGCCAGCGGGCGCCCCATGTGGAGCGCGACGAAAATCATTATCCTGAGCAGCGTCGCGCTGCCGCGCTCGCGCGCGAGCGCCCATTGCGCGGCGCTCGCGCGCGGCGCGGGCGAGGTTTCATGCCTGCCGGTCATGGTGCGGCTCGTGCGCTCGGGTCGCCGGCACAAGTAACCCGTGGGCAACCGCATTGCCGCCGCTCGAGATGCGGAACGTGATCGAGCCGTTCGGCAGCGCGTCGTGCTCGAGAGTCAGCGTTTCTCCCGGGCCCACCGGCTTCACGAACTTCGCCGCGGCGATGCGCCAGCGCGCGCCGGCCTGTGCGCGCTCCTGCTCCACCGCGCGCACCATCTCATCGAGCAGCAACACCCCGGGCAGGATGGGCGCCCCCGGAAAATGTCCGGCGAGCGCGGGATGCTCGGCGGCAATCGTGACCGTGGTGACGGCGCCCATGGGGCCCTTGGCTCTCAGGCGGACTTCAAGTGCGCCGCGGCGAGGGATCTCAGGGCCTCCTGCGGCAGCTTGCCGGTGCTGTTGCGCGGCAGCTGAGCCACGAAGACCAGGGGGCGCGGCAGGAACACCGGATCGATCCGCCGGCGCAGCTCCTCCACCACCTGCGCCGTATCGAGCTGCGGGGCCACGACGCAGGCGGCCACGCGCGCCACGCCGCGAGCGGCGGCGCGCGGATCATCGACGTGAAAGAACGCGCCGTCGACGACACCGGGGATGGAATTGAGCTGGTGATCGAGGTAGGCGAGGGAGCTGCGCTTGCCGGCGATGTTGACGAGGTCCGCCACGCGCCCGTGCAGGAGGAACCGCCCGGCGCCCGTCACCTCGAGCACGTCCCACAGGCGGGTCGGCTGCTCGATGTGACCGCCCTGCGCCCACGTCTCCTCACCCCTGGCGGACAGCTTGATGCCGGGCCACAGTCGCCACTCGGGTCCCTCGGTCGGGCGGCGCAGCGCGATCTGCCCGGTCTCGGTCGAGCCGTAGACCTCGAGCAGCCTCGTCGCGCAGCGCCGCTCGATGTCGGCGGCGAGCGGCGCGGCGAGCGGCGCGGTGGAGCACACGATCAGGTCCGTCGCGGGCACCGCGATGCCGGACTCGAGCAGCGCCCGCAGGTGAACGGGAGTCGAGACGAGAATCCGCGGGCGCGGCACGGCGGCCAGCACGGCGGCGATGTCGGCCGGATAGAACGGACGCTCGGCGCACAGCGCGTACCCGGTCGCCAGAGCCATCAGCACGCTCGACTCGAGACCGTACATGTGCTGCGGCGGGACCGTGGCGACGATGGCGCGGGAGGTTCCGTCCGCGATCCCGAGTCGCCGGGCTTCTTCGCCCACGCAGGCGATGAGCGGTCCGAAGCTCTTGCGATGGGGAACCGGCGTGCCGGTCGAGCCGGAGGTGAATACGCAGGCGGCGGGCTGCGCAGCGCCGATCGCCGGCACCGACATCGACGCAGCCGGCACGGCAGGCGTACCGGGCGGGCTCGCGTCCGACGCGGCGGCGGTCCGCGGGTACGGCACGCGCGGCAGCTCGATGTCGCAGTCGTCCGCGTCCGTGAGACACACGACGTCCGGAGCATAGGCGCGCAGCTGGCGGATGACCTGAGCGGTGTGCGTCGAGGGCAGGAGGCTCAGCCTCCCGGACACGAGCGTTGCGGCGAAACCCACCGTGAAGTGGTAGCGGTCGGCGCAGGCGTTGAGCACGTGGCGGCCCGCGCCGAGCCGCTCCGCCACGCGCGCGACGTCGGCGAGGAACTCGCCGGCGCGAATCGGCGCCCCGGCGCGATAGGCGAGAACAGCGCCGGCGGACGGGTGCGCAATCAGCGGCAGCGTGGGCGAGATATCTACTTCGTCCTGTGGGCGGTGATGTAATCGGCGAGCTGGCGGAGCGACCCGAAGATGCGCTCGTTCTCCTCGCCGTCGGCGCGCAGCTGCACGCCGTAGCGTTTGGACACCGCGAGCGCGATCTCCAGGATGTCGATCGAGTCCAGGCCCAGGCCCTCGCCGTAGAGCGGCTGCGCCGGATCGATGTCCGCGGGCGCCACGTCCAGGTTCAGCGCCTCGACGATCAGGCCGGCGACCTCGTGCATGAATGCGGCGGCGCTCACCGGGGCAGCCGGCTGCCGGAGGGGCGACACTTTCTCGGACATTTTATCCTTAGCGGAGCTCGCCAAAACGGCCGGCCGGCATTATACAAGGCGCCGCGCGATGAGGAGCGGCAGGCGCAGTACGAAGCCCGCCAACAGCCGCAGGTACATCGATGTCAGCAGCACGTTGTCGCGCCAGTAATTAAAGTGTGACACACCGCCTTCCGCGGCGCTGAAGTAGCGCACCGGGGCGGGCAGCTTCAGCGCAGGAACGCCGCGCCAGGAGAGGCGCACCGCGGCCTCCGGGTCGAAATCGAAGCGCCGCATCCAGCGGGTCGAGCGCATGGCCTCGAGGAGCGGTGCGATCGGATAGACACGAAAGCCGCACAGCGCGTCGGGGATGCCGGCCCAGAGCGTCTCGAGGTTGGTGCACCAGTTGGCGATCCGCCGGCCACGGAGGCGAACGCGCGGCGCGCTGGCGTCGAACCGCGGCTCGCCGAGTATCATCGCCTCGGGCGCGGCCATCGAGGCGGCCATGAAGGCGCCGATCAGCTGCGCGGGGTGCTGGCCGTCGGCGTCCATGACGAGCGCGTGGGTGAAGCCGGCGCGCCCGGCGGCGGTGAGGCCATCGAAGAGCGCCGCTCCCTTGCCGCCGTTCCCGGTACGCAACAACACGCGGAGCTTCGGATCGGTGCGCGCCATGACGGCGAGCGCATCGCCCGAGCCGTCGGTGCTGCCGTCGACGACCACCCATACCGGATCCCACTCGGCCCGCGCCGCCCGCACCGTGTCGACGCCCTTCGATCCCGGGTTGTAGCTCGGGATGAGGACCAGGTGTGTGCGGGAGGACGTCAATCCTCGCTCTCCACGACGCGCGAGGAGCGGCCGATGATCCACGCGATGCCGAAACCCCCCGACCAGTAGCTCTCGCGTCTGACCAGCGGGCTCGCCGCGAAGCTGGCGCCGGCGAGCGCGTCGTGCCGCAGGTACGCTCCCAGCCAGTAGCGTGGATAACGGCGCGTGAGCGCGGCGAGGAGCTGCGTGCCGGCGTAGCCGCCGCGCGCCTCGAAGGCGGGGCGACCGGCGCTCGCGTACGGCGGCGCGACGCCGTAGAAGTACTCGTCATAGCGGCGGGTCGCGAACAGCGGGCCGGCGAGGAGGCCGAGTTTCCAGCCGTCGTCCCCGCGCCGCTGGCCGATGTCGAGGTTGAGATTCGGCGCGAGAAAAACCCCGACCACGCGCGGGGAGGCCTCGACCGTGAAGGCCGCGCGCGCCGGCAGCCGCAGATCGAGCTTGAGAAGCCGGTCGCCGCTCTTCCACAGGTGCACATCGAGCGCCGGTCCCACCTCCACCGTCGGGCGCAGGTCCGGCATCCCGTGCCTCGAGGAGTCGTTGCGCACCGGGGTCGTGCCGTTGACGCTCAGGTTGAGCTGGATGCGCTCAGCGTCGAAGAGCCTGCCGCGCAGCCCGTTGTGATCGGAGCGCAGGAACTTGCCGCGGTACACGAGATACGGCACCGGCACCGGGTAAACGTGCATCGTGTCGGCGCCGCGGTAATCGTGGAAGATCAGCGCGCCGCCTCCGAGGCCGAGCTCCCACAGCGGCCTAGGTGCGGCTCGCGTGGCAGGCGTGGCCCCCGCGGCGAGCGCCGCAGCCGCGAGCAGCGCGAGCGGCGCGGTCCCCGGGGTACGCATGCCGTGCGCGCGTGCCTCAGGCGGCCGCGTCGAGCGGACACATGCCGGTCGCTTCGATCTCGACCAGCAGGTCCTGCCGACAGATGTCCGCCTGGAGGTAAATGACCCGGGCGGATTCGCCGAGTGCGGCCGCGAGCTCCGCCTCGATGACGGGCAGGTCCGCGGGTCGCCGCACGTACACCTTCAGCGCGAGCGCGCCCAACCGGAAGTGTGCGCCGCGCGCCGCGCGATTCGCCTCCGCGAGCAGCGCTTCGATGTTGGTGAGGGTCTCGCGCGTCTGGGCCGCGGTGTCGCCGACGTGGAGCGAGCGGTGGCCGACGATGCTCGCCGTGCCGGAGATGAAGAGCGCGAGTCCGTCCGGCGCCCGCCAGAGCGTCGCCCGCGAGAACACCGGGCTGTGGACCCCGTACTGCCGCGGGTAGTGGTAGGCGCTCAGCTGGCGGGGATTCTCGACGAAGCAGGGTGCGCTGCGGCTGGCGAGGAAGTACACGACCAGCGGACTGTTGCTCGCCGCGCCGAGAGCGGAAGCGGCCGGGACGTTGCCGGCGAGCGAGCGGCCGCTCTCGCGCAGCGCGTGCTGGCGCGCGCTGTTGAATTGCCGGTAGCGCTCGGTGCCGTCGGCATCGCGATTGATGTCCGGCAGATAATTCCAGACGCGCAGCAGGTGAGGGTAGTTCTCCGCATCGACCGCAGCGCAGATCTCCCGGTAGGCCTGGGACGTGGCTTCGTGCAGCGCGCCGTGCCCCGCGGCATGCCCGGCCCGGCTGCACCGGGCTCTGTCAGGTCCCGCCGCCGCTGCGGCGAGCTGCGCTTCGCTCACCGCAATGCAGCCGAACAGCATGTCGGCGGTGCGGCGAAAGCGCACGCGCTGGCGCTGGCCGGAGGTCGCGGGGCGGTTGCAGCGCCAGACTTCGAAGACGTGCCCGGTGCCGGGGAGCACCGGCGTGCTGACCTCGGCGACGGGGATCTCCGCGACCGTCGCCCCCACGCGGTCGCGCGTGCCACTGAAGGTGGCGACACCCAGCACGTCGCCCCACTCGGCCGCCTGGTACTCGGCCAGTGAGACGTAGTCCAGATGCAAGCCCGCTGGCGCGCGCATCGGCCACACCTCTTCGGGCTCAGTCCTTCGGCTGCGGCTCGTCGGACTTACCTCTCACGCTCTCCTTGGTCTTCTGGGCAGTCTCCTTGACCGCCTTGCCGACCCTCCGTGCGCCGTGTGCCACCGCGTGGCCCGCCTTCTTCGAGTCTTCCTTGATCGCCTCGCGTGCGGGCCTGGTCTTCTCGGCGACCGCATGACCTACGGTCTGCGCGCTGTGCGCGATTCTATGGCCGACCGTTTTGGCATCTTCCTTGATGGCGGTCTTGGTGTCGGAGGTCCGGTCGCTCTGGGTGTGCGCAGCGGCCGCCAGGGCGAGAGCGATGCTGGCGGCCGCGGCCGCCGGGGCGAAGCTTGCTTTCATGACGAAGTATCGTACGACACTCGCGCGCCGTTTTGCACCGCGCGCTGCCAACACGAGCCATGCCCACCCCGGGCGCGTCATCGCGGTGCCAATCGTCACCTCCTTCGGGCAAACTGCGCCGAATGCGTCTCGACCGGCTGCCGATCTCGGTACTGCGGACCCGTTATGTGCCGGGCGGCTGGGACCTGCTCGCTTTCGTGCTGGTGTTCGCCTTCTTCGTCTACGCCGCGCAGGCGGCGCGCGGGCTCGCCGGCTCACTCGCGCATCTCGAGGCGGTGCCGATCTCGCTCGCGCCGTCCGCGCTCGTCGGCTACTCGGCGCGGACCGCGCTGCGCATGCTGATCGCGATGAGCGCCTCGCTCGTCTTCACGTTCACCTACGCGACGCTCGCAGCCAAGAGCCGCCGCGCGGAAGTGTTGCTGGTGCCGCTGCTCGATTTCCTGCAGTCGGTGCCGATCCTGAGCTTCTCGATCACCCTCCTGTTCTTCCTGCAGCTCACGCCCGGGCGCGTGGCCGGCGCGGAAATGGCCGCCATCTTCCTGATCTTCACCAGCCAGGCCTGGAACATGGCGTTCAGCTTCTATCACTCGTTGCGCAGCATCCCGGACGAGCTCATCGAGGCGGCGCGCAACTTCCGCCTCAGCCCCTGGATGCGCTTCTGGCGGCTGGAAGTGCCGTTCGCCATGCCGGCGCTCATCTGGAACATGATGCTGTCGATGTCGGGTGGCTGGTTCTTTCTGACGGTGTCGGAGGCCATCAATGTAGGCCACACGACGGTCACACTGCCGGGGGTCGGCTCCTACATCGCGCTCGCCATCGAGCAGAAGGACCTCGCCGCCATCGGCTGGGCGATCGGGGCGATGTTCGTCGTGATCCTGGTGTTCGACCAGCTGCTGTTCCGTCCGCTGACGGCGAGCGCCGATTGGTTCCGTCTCGATCAGGAGGTCGGACTCACCCCGAGCCACTCCTGGGCGCTGACCATGATGCGGCGCTCGCACTTTCTCGGCCTTCTCGCGCGCGCGTTCGCGGCGCTGCTGCGCGCGGGGATGAGGCCGGGCGCGACGGCGCCGGCAGCGCTCGAGCGGCGCGCGAGCGTCTGGGACGCGGGTTGGGTCGACTATGCCTGGTACGCGCTGCTCGCTCTCATGGGGCTCGTGGCGCTCTCGAAGACCGCGGGCTTCGTGCTCGGGGAAGTGCGGCCGGCCGAGATCGGGCAAGTCGTCATCCTCGGGCTCATCACGTTGCTGCGCGTCGCGGTGCTGATCGCCCTCGCCAGCCTCATCTGGGTTCCCATCGGAGTATGGATCGGGTTACGCCCGCGCGTGGCGAGCATCGCTCAGCCCATCGCGCAGTTCCTGGCCGCCTTTCCTGCGAACCTGCTGTTTCCGATCGTGATCTCCGCTATCGTGCTCCACAAGCTCGATCCGGATATCTGGCTGAGCCCGCTGATCATCCTCGGCACCCAGTGGTACATCCTCTTCAACGTCATCGTCGGCGCATCGGCCCTGGCCCCGGACCTGCGCTATGCGGCCGAGAACCTTGGCGTGCACGGCTGGCTGTGGTGGCGGCGGGTGGCGCTGCCTTCCGTGTTTCCGTTCTTCGTCACCGGGGCAATCACCGCCTCGGGCGGCTCGTGGAACGCCAGCATCGTGGCCGAGGTCGTAAGCTGGGGTCAGCAGAAGCTCACCGCGCACGGACTCGGCGCCTACATCGCGGAAGCCACGATTCAAGGAGACTTCCAGCGCAGCGTCCTCGGCACGGTCGTGCTGAGCCTGTTCGTCGTGACGCTGAATCGCGTGTTCTGGCGCCCCCTGTACGCGCGCGCCGAGCGGAAGTTCCGCATCGCCTGAAAGAGCCACGTCCGAGGAGACGCCCGTGAATGCCACCGCCGCCGCCCTGAACCTGGCTCCGCTCCTCGACGTGCGGGGCGTGAGCAAGTCCTTCCGCAAGGCGGACGGCGACGCACTCGTGGTGCTCGAGGACGTCAATCTGACGCTCCGCCCGGGAGAGATCGTCGGCTTCCTCGGCCGCTCGGGTTGCGGCAAGTCGACGCTGCTGCGGCTCATCGCCGGGCTCGATGACCCGTCCCGGGGCGTGATCAATTATCTCGGCCGGCCGGTGGGCGGCGCGGCCGCGGGCATGGCCATGGTATTCCAGAGCTTTGCGCTCTTTCCCTGGCTCACCGTGCTCGAGAACGTGCAGCTCGGCCTCGAGGCGCTCGGCATGCCGGAGCCCGAGATGCGCCGCAGGGCTCTCCAGGCCATCGACCTCATCGGACTCGACGGGTTCGAGTCGGCCTATCCGCGCGAGCTCTCGGGCGGCATGCGCCAGCGCGTGGGCTTTGCGCGCGCGCTCGTCGTACACCCCAACATCCTGCTCATGGACGAGCCGTTCTCGGCGCTCGACGTGCTCACAGCCGAGACGCTGCGCAACGACTTCCTCAACCTCTGGGGCGAGGGGCAGCTGCCGATCAAGGCGGTGATCCTGGTGACGCACAACATCGAGGAAGCGGTGGAGATGTGCGACCGGCTGCTGATCTTCTCCACTCACCCGGCGCGCGTCATGGGCGAGATCGCGGTCGATCTGCCGCAGCCCCGCCATCCGGACGACCCGCGCTTCCGCGCGCTCGTCGACCGGGTATACGTGGAGATGACCGCGAAGCCGCGCGGCGAGCGCGTGGGGCCGAAGTCCGAGCGTTTCCCGGGCACCGGCATTGGCACCACCCTCACGCACGTATCGTCCAACGTGCTGGCCGGACTCATGGAAGCGGTGGCGGGCCCCCCCTACAACGGCAAGGCGGACCTGCCGGCGATCGCGCAGGAGCTGCGCATGGAGGTCGACGACCTGTTCCCCGCTGCGGAGGCGTTGCAGCTGCTGCGCTTCGCCGAGGTCGAGGGCGGCGACATCCGCCTCACCGAGGCGGGTCTGCAGTTCACGCGCGAGGACACCGACGATCGCAAGAAGCTCTTTGCCCGCCACCTGATCACCTACGTGCCGCTCGCGGCGCACGTGCGGCGGGTGCTGGACGAGCGCGCCAGCCACACAGCCCCCAAGAGCCGCTTCTTCGACGAGCTCGAGGACTACATGGCGGAGGAGGGGGCCGAGCAGACGCTGCGCACCATCATCAGCTGGGGACGGTACGGCGAGGTCTTCGCCTACGACGACCACCGCCAGTGCTTCACCCTGGAGAACCCGACGTAGCGGGCGGGCTGCTGGAGGCGCTCCCCCCGTAGACCACTCCGCTGCGCTCGCGCGAGCGGACCGAAGCGCCGCGGCTAGAAAATCAGTTCAACGGTAGCGCATCGCTCCTCCAGCCTCCACCGAGCGCCTTCAGGAGCCCCACGCTCGCGGCGAGCGAGCGGTTGGTGATGTCGCGCCAGGCCCGCTCGGCGCCGAGGGACGCGTTCTGGGCGGAGACCACGTTGAGATAGTCCACGGTCCCGGCCTTGTACTGATTCTCGACGATCGCCAGAGTGTCGGCTGCGGCATCAGCCGCGGCGCGCTCGGCGGTCGACTCCTCGGCGAGCATCTTGAGCGCCGCGAGATTGTCCTCGACCTCCTGGAACGCGGTGAGCACCGTCTGGCGGTAGGTCGCGACGCTCTGATCGTAGGAGGCGATCGCGGCGCGCACCTGGTAACGGCGTGCGCCGAAATCGACGAGGGTACCCGCGAGATCGGGCCCCAGCGACCAGAAGCGATTCGGCACCTGGAGGAGCCCCGAGAAGCTGCTGCTCGCGTAACCCGTGGAGCCGCCGAGCGAGAGGGTGGGGAACCACGCCGCGCGCGCGATCCCGATCTGCGCGTTGGCGGCGGCGGCGCGGCGCTCCGCCGCGGCGATGTCCGGCCGGCGCTCGAGCAGCTGCGAGGGGAGCGTCAGCGGAATCGCCGGGATCGCGGGCGCTTGCTCCTTGCGGGGGATCGACAGCGCCGCAGGCGGCCTGCCGACGAGCACCGCGATGGCGTGCTCGAGCGTCGCCCGCGTGATCCCGAGGTCGACGTGCTGCGCGCGCACGTTCTCGAGTGACGTCATAGCGCTGCGCCACGCCCGCCTGGTAACGGTTGCGCGTGACCTCGAGCGCCTTCTCGTAAGCGGCCATGGAGCGCTCGAGCAGTCCGAGATCCAGGTCCGTGACGCGCAGCTGAAAGTAGCTCTGCGCGAGGGTCGCCTGCTCTGAGAGCAGCATCGCGGCCAGATCGCCGGCGCTCGCCCGCGCCGACTCGCGATTGGATTCGACGGTGCGGCGGACGCGACCCCACACATCGAGCTCCCAGAGGGTGGCGAGGCTCACGCGGTCCTGGGTGCGCACGGCGCTGCCGGCGGCCGCGGCGCTCCCCGAGGTGCTGGCGCCGCCGCCGGCGGTGGTCGTATTCCGGCTGCGGGTCGAGGAGACATCGGCGGTAATGGTCGGAAAGTAGCCCGAGCGAGCCGTGCCGAGGAGCGCCGCGGCCTGCTCGTACCGGGCCGCCGCGAGCAGCACGTTCTGATTGGAGACCTGCACCTGCCGCTCGAGAGCGTCGAGGTCCGCATCGCCGTAGAGCTCCCACCACTCGCCGCGCGACGTCAGATCCTGCGGCTCGGCCGGCTTCCAGTCCTTGCTCTCCTTGTAGGCCGGCGGCACCTCCAGGCTCGGGCGATGGTAGGTGGGCCCGATCGGCAGGTACCCGCAGCCGCCGGCGGCGCCGAGCGCGAGCAGTGCCGGGATGCAGCGAAGCGCGCGCCTCATGCGACTCCCTCCAGCGGGTTCGGGAAGCGGTGCAGGCGCGACTTGGCCCACAGCCGGAAGCGGTCGAGATACAGGTACATCACCGGCGTCGTGTAGAGAGTCAACACCTGGCTGAGGAGGAGGCCGCCCAGCACGGCGATGCCGAGCGGGCGGCGCAGCTCCGCGCCCTCGCCGAAGCCGATCGCGAGCGGCAGCGCTCCGAACATCGCCGCCATGGTGGTCATGAGTATGGGCCGCAGCCGCAGGAGACACGCCTCGTAGATCGCCTCCCGCGAGCTGCAATCGCGCTCGCGCTCGATCTGCAGTGCGAAGTCGATCATCATGATGGCGTTCTTCTTCACGATGCCGATCAGCAGGATGACGCCGATGAGCGCGATGATGCTGAAGTCGGTGCCGGTGGCGAGCAGCGCCAGCAGCGCCCCGACGCCCGCCGAGGGGAGCGTGGAGAGGATGGTCAGAGGATGCACGAGGCTCTCGTAGAGGATGCCCAGCACCAGGTACACGGCGACCAGCGCCGAGAGGATCAGCAGCCCCTGGTTGGCGAGAGCGTCCTGGAACGCCTTGGCGGTCCCCCGAAAGCTGCCGCGCACGGTGATCGGCGCCCCGAGCCGGGCAAAGCCCGCATCGATCGCCGCCGTCGCCTGCGACAGCGACACCCCGAGCGGCAGGTTGAAGGAGACAGTGGATGCAGCCGAGAGTCCCTGATGATTGACGGCGAGAGGGGTGGAAGTCGCCTCGTAGTGTGAGAAGTCGCTCAAGGGTACGCGCCGGCCCGCGGAGCTCATGGCGGGGTTGCCCACCGAGGCGCCGGCCGTCGCGGCGATCGCGACGCCGTTCGCGGCGGCGGTGCTGCCCTGCGCAGTGCTCGAGGTTGCGGCGGTGCTCGTCACGTACACGCTCCGCAGGATCTCCGGGCTCTGCCAGAACTCGGGCGCCGCCTCCATCACCACGTGGTACTGGTTCAGCGGATGGTAGATGGTCGACACCTGGCGCTGGCCGAATAGATCGTTGAGCGTGGCGTCGATCTGGGACTGGTTGAGTCCGAGCCGCGCGACCGCATCGTGATCGATCACCAGGCTCGTCTGCAGCCCCTTGTCCTGGGCGTCGGTGTTGACGTCGGCGAGCTGCGGCAGCTCGCTCATCATGCGCCGCACCCGCGACTCCCAGGCGCGCAGGTCGGTGATGGTGTCTGCCTGCAGCGTGTACTGGTACTGCGCGCCGGCGGAGCGGCCGCCGACACGGATGTCCTGAACCGGCTGCAGATACAGATTCGCACCCGGCTCATGCCCGAGCTTGCCGCGCAGCCGCGCGATCACTTGATCCGCGCTGATGCCGCGCTCGGCGCGCGGCTTGAGCGAGATGAACATGTTGGCGCCGTTGCGCCGGCCGCCGCCGGTGAATCCCACCACCGTGGCGACCGCCGGATCGTGCAGCACGACGTCGACGAAGTAGCGCAGCTTCTCCCGCATCGCCTGAAAGGAGATCGACTGATCGGCCTGGATCTGGCCCATCATCAGCCCGGTGTCCTGCTGCGGGAAAAAGCCCTTGGGCACGTGGATGTAGAGGTACAGGTTGAGCACCACGGTGACCGCCAGGATCAGCATCACCGTCGGGCCGTGCGCCAGCGCCCACTCGAGCGAGCGGCGGTAGCCGTCCTGCGCGGCGTCGAAGGCGCGCTCGCTCAGGCCATGGAGGTGTCCGTGCGCGCCCGTCCGCCCGTGCTCCTGCGTGAGGCGCGAGCACATCATCGGGGTCGTGGTCAGCGATACGACGAGCGACACCAGGATTGCAGCGGACAGCGTGATCGCGAATTCCCGGAACAGCCGCCCGACCACCCCGCCCATCAGCAGGATCGGGATGAAGACCGCGATCAGCGACAGGCTCATCGAAACCACCGTGAAGCCCACCTCGCGCGCGCCCTTGAGGGCCGCCTCGAGCCGCGGCACGCCGGCTTCCACGTGGCGCGAGATGTTCTCGAGCACCACCACCGCGTCGTCGACCACGAAGCCGGTCGCGATGGTGAGTGCCATGAGGGAGAGGTTGTCGAGGCTGAAGCCGGCGAGATACATGACTGCGAAAGTGCCGATGAGCGACACCGGCACGGCAACGAGCGGCACCATGGCGGCGCGCGCGCTGCGCAGGAACATGAAGACCGAGAGCACCACCAGTGCCACCGAGATCACGAGCGCCCGCTCGACGTCGCGCAGCGACGCCCGGATCGTCGGGGTGCGGTCCATGTAGACATTGAGCGCGATGCTCGCGGGGATCGCGGCGCGCAGGTGCGGCAGGAGCGAGCGCACCCGGTCGACGGTGTCGATGATGTTGGCGCCCGGCTGCCGGAACAGGATCAGCATCACGGCGGGATCGCCGTTCGCGAGTCCGTCGTTGCGCAGGTCCTGGACCGAGTCCGACACCTGCGCGATATCGCCGAGACGCACCGCGGCGCCGTTGTGATAGCCGACGATGAGCGGGATGTATTCGCTCGCGCTCATGGCCTGGTCGTTGTCCTGGATCTGCCAGCGCTTGTCGCCCGACTCGAGCGCGCCCTTGGGGCGGTTGGCGTTGGTGGTGGCGATCGCCGTGCGCACCGCCTCGGGGTTGATCCCGTAGCCGTTCATCGCGGGGAGGTTGAGCTCGACGCGCACTGCGGGGAGGGAGCTCCCGCCGACAGTGACGTCGCCGATGCCCTGCACCTGCAGCAGCTTCTGCGCGAGCACGGTGGACGCCCAGTCGTACATCTGGCCGCGGGTGAGCGCCTTGGAGGTGAGCCCGAGGATCATGATGGGCGCGTCCGCCGGGTTCACCTTGCGATAGGTGGGATTGCTCGGGAGCGCCGTCGGCAGCAGCGCCCGCGCGGCGTTGATCGCCGCCTGCACGTCGCGCGCTGCACCGTCGATGTCGCGGCTCAGGTCGAACTGGAGGACGATGTGCGTCGAGCCGAGCGCGCTCGCGGAGGTCATCTCGGTGACCGCGGCGATGCGCCCGAGCGAGCGCTCGAGCGGGGCGGCCACCGTGGCGGCCATGGTCTCGGGGCTCGCGCCCGGGAGCCCGGCGTTCACCGAGATGGTCGGGAAGTCCACCTGCGGGAGCGGCGCCACCGGCAGGTGCAGGAACGCCGCGACGCCGGCGAGCACCACGCCGAGGGTGAGGAGCGTCGTGGCGACCGGGCGCTCGATGAAGGGGCGCGAGAGGTTCATGCGGCCTCGGGCGCGGCCGAGCCGCGCCGCCGCGCGCGCCCGCTCTCGAGGCGCCGTGCCAGGCGATCGAAGTACAGGTAGATCACCGGCGTCGTGAAGAGTGTCAGCACCTGGCTCACCGCGAGGCCCCCCACCATCGCAAGTCCCAGCGGGCGGCGCAGCTCCGCCCCCATGCCGGTGGCGAGCATCAGAGGCAGCGCGCCGAGCATCGCAGCGAACGTGGTCATGAGAATCGGCCGCAGCCGCAGCAGCGCCGCCTGGTAGATCGCCTCGCGCGGCGGCTTGCCCTCACCGCGCTCGGCCTGCAGCGCGAAGTCGATCATCATGATCGCGTTCTTCTTGACGATGCCGATGAGGAGAATGATGCCGATGATGGCCACCACCCCGAGGTCCTGACCGGCGATCATCAGGGCGAGCAACGCGCCCACGCCGGCCGAGGGAAGCGTCGAGAGGATGGTCACGGGGTGGATGTAGCTCTCGTAGAGCACGCCCAGCACGATGTACACGGTGACGATCGCCGCCAGGATCAGCCACAGCGTGCTCGTGAGCGTGCCCTGGAAGGCGAGCGCTGCGCCCTGGAAGGAGAGCTGCACGCTCGCCGGGATCCCGAGCTCGTCCTGCACGGCCTTGATGGCGCTCACGGCGCCCCCGAGCGAGGCCCCGGGAGCCACGTTGAAGGAGATGGTGGCGGCGGGGAACTGCCCGAGGTGATTGATCGCGAGCGGCGCGGTTCTCTGGGAGACCCGCGCGAGGCTCGCGAGCGGGATCTCGTTGCCATTCACCGCGGCGACGTACAGGCCCGCGAGCGGCCCCGGGCCCTGCGCCGCGCCGGGCCGCAGCTCGAGCACGACGCGATAGACGTTGGATTGCGTGAAGATCGTCGACACCAGGCGCTGCCCGAAGGCGTCGTAGAGCGCGTTGTCGATCGCCGCCGGAGTCACGCCGAGGCGGGCGGCGGCATCGCGGTCGATCTCGACGTAGGTCTCGAGCCCCTGATCCTGCAGGTCGCTCGCCACGTCCGCGAGCTGCGGGAGCGGCTGCATGCGCGCCACGAGCTTCTTGACCCACACCGAGAGCTCGTTCATGTCCGGGTCCTCGGCCGACAAGGCATAGAGCGTGCGGCTGACGCGCGCATCGATGGTGAGGTCCTGCACCGGCTGCATGTACACCGTGATGCCGGGGACCTGGGCGAGCCCGGGCTGCAGGCGGCGGATGACGCCGGAGGCATCGAGGCTGCGCTCCCCCTTGGGCACGAGACTGATGAGCAGCCGGCCGCTGTTGAGCGTGGTGTTGACGCCGTCCACGCCGATGAACGAGGAGACGCTTTCGACGGAGGGGTCCTTGAGGAGCGCCTGTGCGAGAGCCTCCTGCCTCTCGGCCATGGCGGCGAAGGACACCGACTGCGGCGCCTCGGTGATCCCCTGGATGAGACCCGTGTCCTGGGGCGGGAAGAAGCCCTTGGGCGCGACCACGTAGAGGAGCACGGTGAGAACCAGGGTCCCGATGGCCACCAGCAGCGTCATGCGCTGGCGGTCGAGCACCCAGGCGAGGGCGCGCGCGTAGTGCGCCGCGAGGCTCTCGAACCAGGCGCCGGCGATCCGCAACGCGCGGCTCTCTCTCGCCGGATCCCGCGGCTCGAGAAGCCGCGCGCACATCATGGGCGTGAAGGTGAGCGACACGACTGCCGAGATCAGGATCGCCACGGCGAGCGTGATGGCGAACTCGCGGAACAGCCGCCCGATGACGTCCCCCATGAAAAGCAGCGGGATCAGCACGGCGATCAGCGACACCGTGAGGCTGATGATGGTGAAGCCGATCTGCCGCGAGCCCTCGAACGCCGCCTTGAGACGCGGCGTGCCCTCCTCGACGTGGCGGGAGACGTTCTCGATCATCACGATCGCATCGTCCACCACGAAGCCGGTCGAGATGGTGAGCGCCATCAGCGTCAGGTTGTTGATCGAGAAGCCCGCGAGGTACATGACGCCGAACGTGCCGACGAGCGAGAGCGGCACGGCGACGCTCGGGATCAACGTGGCCGAGGGGCTGCGCAGGAAGAAGAAAATTACCAGCACCACCAGCACCACCGCCAGCAGCAGCTCGAACTCGACGTCCGCGATCGAGGCGCGAATGCTCACGGTGCGATCCGTCAGCGGCGTTACCGTGATCGAGGCGGGAAGGCTCGCCTCGAGCCGCGGCAGCAGCGCGGCGATGCGGTCCACCGTCTGAATGACGTTCGCACCCGGCTGGCGCTGGATGTTGACGATGATGGCGGGGACCGGCTGCCTCTGGCGGCGGTCGGCCGCCCAGGCCGCGAGCTTCACGTTCTCGGCGTCGTCGAGCACCGCGGCGATGTCCGAGACGCGCAGCGGCGCCCCGTTCTTGTACATGAGCACGATGTTGCGGTAGTCGTCCGGCGAGCGGAGCTGGTCGTTGGCGTCGATGGTCGAGGCGCGCAGCGGCCCGTCGAAGCTTCCCTTGGCCTGATTCACGTTGGCGTTGGCGATCGCCGTGCGCACATCCTCGAGCGCGAGGCCGTGCGCTGCGAGCGCCACCGGGTCCACCTGGATGCGGATCGCCGGGCGCTGGCCGCCGCCGAGGCTCACCAGGCCGACGCCCGGGACCTCGGAGAGCTTGGCGGCGAGGCGCGTGTCGACCAGGTCCTCGATCTTCGGCAGCGGCAGCGTCGCGGAGCTGACCGCGAAGGTGAGGATGGGCGCATCCGCGGGGTTGACCTTGCTGTAGACCGGCGGCATCGGCAGATCGGTCGGGAGGAAGGAGCTCGCGGCGTTGATCGCGGCCTGCACTTCCTGCTCGGCGGTGTCGAGCGAGAGGGCAAGCGAGAACTGGAGCGTGATGACCGAGGCGCCGCCGGAGCTCGAGGAGGTCATCTGAGCGAGTCCCGGCATCTGACCGAGCTGCCGCTCGAGCGGCGCGGTGATCGATGAAGTCGTCACGTCGGGGCTCGCGCCGGGATAGAGCGTCGTCACCTGGATGGTTGGGTAGTCGACCTGGGGGAGCGCTGAAACCGAGAGCGCCCGGTAACCGACCATCCCCGCGAGCAGAATCGAGAGCATGAGCAGCCAGGTTGCGACCGGGCGCTCGATGAAGATCGCGGACGGGTTCACGAGGTCATCCGCACCGGCGCAGCAGGCGGCTGCGCCGATGGCGCGGCGCTCGATGCGGTATGGCGCCGGTGCGGGCGCTGCCCGGGAGGCGGCGCCGGGGTAGCCGGGGAGGCCGCACCCCGCGCGCTGTCGGCGATCAGCGCGACCTGCGCCCCGTCGCGCAGCTTGTCGAGTCCGTCGATCACGACCTTTTCCCCGGGCCGGACGCCGTCCTTCACGGAGACGAGGTCCCCGCTCGAGGGTCCCGGGCTCATCTTGCGCAGGCTCACCGTGTTATCGGCATTCACCACGTAGACAAAGGTGCCCGGCGCCCCCCGTTGCACCGCGGCGCTCGGCACGAGTGTGGCGCCCGAGAGGGTGTCCAGGCGCAGCCTCGCGGTCACGAACTGATCCGGAAACAGCGAATCATCCGAGTTGTCGAACAGTGCCTTCAGCTTGATGGTCCCGGTGGTGGTGTCGATCTGGTTGTCGACGGCGGCGAGCTTGCCGGAGGCGACGACCTTGCCGTCGCGGTCGAGCGCCTCGACCGGCCGCGCATCGCCGCGGCTGAAGTGGCGGTTGATCTGCGGCACATACTCCGAGGGCACGGCGAAGACCACGTAGATGGGATGAGTCTGGGTGAGCACCACGATGCCGTTGGCGTCCGAGGCATGAACCATGTTGCCCGGATCGACCTGGCGCAGCCCCACGCGCCCGGCGAAGGGCGCGGTGATACGCGTGAAGGTCAGCTGCAGCCGCACATTCTCGACCGCGGCCTTGTCGGCGCGCACCGCGCCCTCGAGCTGCTGCACGGTGAAGCGCTGCGCATCGACCGTCTGGCGGGCGATGGAATCCTTCGCGAGGAGCCCCCTGTAGCGCTCGAGGTCGACGCGCGCGCCCGCGCGCTGCGCCTCATCCTTCGAGAGCTGTCCCTCGGCCTGGTCGAGCGCCGCCTGGAACGTGCTGGGGTCGATCTGCGCGAGCAGATCGCCGCCCTTCACCAGCTGCCCCTCGCGGAAGGGCACTTTGAGGAGCGGTCCGTCGACCCGGCTGTGGATGGTCGCGGTGTTGAGCGCGGCCACGGTGCCGAGCGCATCGACCGTGACGTCCACCGTGCCGGTGGTCGCGGCGACGGCACGCACGGGCACCGGCCCCCCGCCGCCTGCGCCGCGCGCGAAGCCGCCGCGGCCGCCCCCCGTCTGACCAGCGGGCTTCATCGCCCACGCGAGCACCGCGATGAGCGCCGCTGCCCCGACCCCGGCGAGAATCAGCCGCCGGCGGCGCGTCTTGCGTCGGATTCCGCGGTAGTAGTTCTCGTTGAATAGGATCGCCGTGCGCTGGGCTTGCCAGTCGGCGGTCTGGGTACTAGGGGAGTAATCCGGGCTCATCCGGCGCCTCTTGCGCTTAACACTGCCACCTTGGCGCAACTGCACCGCCCGCCGCAAGCGCAGCCGGCGAGCACAAAAAAATGGTGGCACAGGTGTTGGCATCGCGCTGTATCCAGCCGGCAAAGAAATGCAAAGAATTCTGAGTTTGCGGCCGGCTTGGGGCGCGCCAGGAGGCGATGTGCCCGAGTGCTGCGCTGCGA
>Ga0209686_1000453_pt1 | contig 21224 bp, 19 predicted proteins | sample GraSoiAngelo_126_FD_185883 | JGI IMG/M metagenome (GOLD analysis project Ga0209686, IMG submission 185883) | Grasslands soil microbial communities from the Angelo Coastal Reserve, California, USA - 14_0927_09_20cm (SPAdes) (version 2) | ecosystem: Environmental > Terrestrial > Soil > Grasslands ...
GAGACATCTATGACTGATCAAAAAACGCCGGCTCGGGAACCACGGAAGGGAAAAGAAAACGTAACACGTCCTCCCCTGCCCCCGTTCACTCGTGAAACTGCTATCCAGAAAACCCGTGCGGCCGAAGACGCTTGGAATTCGCGCGATCCTGAAAAGGTGGCTCTCGCCTATACGACTGATTCACGCTGGAGAAACCGCGCAGAGTTCCCGACTGGACGAGCCGAAATCGTTCAATTTTTGAAACGCAAGTGGGCCAAGGAACTTGACTACCGGCTGATCAAAGAGCTTTGGGCTAATAACGCAAACCGCATCGCCGTGCGGTTCGCCTATGAATGGCATGATGACTCTGGAAATTGGTTCCGTTCCTATGGCAACGAGAACTGGGAATTTGATGGCAATGGCCTGATGCGACTTCGGTTTGCCTCCATCAACGACCTGCCGATCAAGGAGTCGGACCGCAAGTATCATTGGCCACTTGGTCGTCGTCCCGATGCTCATCCTGGATTGAGCGACTTGGGCTTGTAGCTCCTCAAAAGTACAATTGAACTTTGAAATTGGTCAATCAGGAAACCGCACTTGATTCCCAGCTGAGATAAAATGCGGCCGACAAAGAGTCATCCACAAACATGCAAAGAAAGGAACTATGCCATACATAACTGTAGGAAAAGAAAATGGAGCTAACATCGACATCTATTACAAGGACTGGGGCAAAGGACAGCCTATTGTCTTTAGTCATGGTTGGCCGTTGTCGGCCGATGACTGGGACACGCAGATGCTGTTCTTCCTCAATCACGGCTATCGCGTCATAGCCCATGATCGACGCGGCCACGGCCGGTCCACCCAGACGAGCGACGGCCACGACATGGATCACTATGCCGACGATCTTGCAGCGTTGACCGTGCATCTTGATCTGAAAGACGCCGTGCACATAGGTCATTCCACCGGCGGCGGTGAGGTGGCGCATTATCTGGGACGGCATGGCGAAACCCGGGTGGCAAAGGCTGCGCTGATCAGCGCGGTGCCGCCGCTGATGGTGAAGACGGAGAAAAATCCCGGCGGCCTTCCCAAAGAGGTGTTCGATGGATTGCAGGCACAGCTTGCGGCCAATCGTTCGCAGTTCTATCGCGACCTGCCAGAGGGACCGTTCTATGGCTTCAACCGGCCGGGCGCGAAAGCCTCCGAGGCGATCATCCAGAATTGGTGGCGCCAAGGCATGATGGGAGGCGCGAAGGCGCATTACGATGGCATCGTCGCCTTCTCACAGACCGATTTCACCGATGACCTGAAGAAGATAACGCTGATTCAGCACCGCTCTCAGCAAAGCTGCTAAAGAACGCAACGCTCAAGACCTACAAGGGTTTTCCACACGGCATGCCCACTACTCAGGCAGACACGATCAACGCCGACCTGCTCACGTTCATCAAGAGCTGACACGATGAAAGTTGAAAGTCCCGTCAATGTTATTCGCGGCGCGGCTGCTATGGTGAAAATCAATTTTCTGGGAATGTGGCGCGACACCACGAGTCCTAACGACCTGTTACTGGGATCCCTTATGATAAAGCTCTTGTTCATTACCTGCATTTTGCCGTTGAGCTGCTGCTTTGCTTCAGGAGAAAACAACGTAGCTCGCGTCCGGAATATAGTTCTGGTTCATGGCGCCTGGGCAGATGGCTCTGGGTGGAAAGGCGTCCACGACATTCTCGTTAAAGATGATTATAAGGTAAGTATCGTCCAGGAGCCGGAGACATCGTTCAAAGAAGATGTGGCAGCGACGAAGCGCATCCTCGCCCTACAGGATGGACCATGCATTCTTGTGGCTCACAGTTATGGCGGCGCTGTAATCACCGAAGCGGGAACGGACCCGGTGGTTGTTAGTTTGGTCTACATCGCGGCCCACATGCCGGATGCTGGAGAGAACGAGGCTGAGGACGGAAAGCGTTTTCCAAGTGACCTCAGCAAGTCCAATGCAATAAAGAAGACCGCGGACGGTTTCACTTATCTCGATCCCGCGCAGTTTCATGAGTACTTCGCAGTTGATCTTCCTGCGGAGCAGGCCGCTTTCATGGCACGATCGCAGGTGCTCAACGCGGCTGACAATTTCAAAGCAGTCATCACTACGGCTGCTTGGAGAACCAAACCGAGCTGGATGTTGGTAGCGACAAAAGACAGAACTATCAATCCTGACCTCGAGCGGTGGTATGCGACACGAGCCAAGAGTCACAGGGTGGAAGTTTCAGGCGCGAGCCACGCCGTTTACGTCTCCAGACCGAAGGAGGTTGCAGCACTCATCGAACAAGCTGCATCACACACTCGTTAGAAATGGACCGCATAATGTTCCCGCGAAGAACCGATAAGAACAAAATGAAATGAGCACAAGCATTCGAAACCGCTTAAGCAGGTAAGATTGAGAAAATTGTTTCCGACAAAGTTGTATCAGAAGTTGTCATTCAAACCGCAGCTGGAACCGTAACCTCGATTATTACAACTGGCTCAGTGAAGCGAATGAATCTCAAAGAGGGACACACCGTCTTTGCGATAATTAAGGCCACCGAAATGTCTGTCGAAAAGGAATAGCCATTCCGTCGTCCCTGCTCTGTCGGGACCCTGGCTCTGCGTTAACCCGCAGCAGCGCGCGAGGCGGAACGCCATTGATGCAAGCGTCGCAGACCGCCGGGATCGATCTGCCGTCGAAGGCGCTAGTCTGGTAGGATGCCGCAGGTAAAGCGTGGCTTTCGTTTAATGAACCGATCTGCATAACACGGCGACACAGCGTAGCCAACACAGGCCTCAGTCGTGAGTAAGATGGCCGCCGCGCTCAGAGAAGTGTCGAGAAACGCGCGGAGAATGTAGGGTTATCTCCTATCCCAAAGGAGGGGGCGAGCACTACCTCATAGCTGGCACCACAAAATCTTACCAATGCGCTATTGCGGCAGACGCAACCGCCATCGCTTGTCTCCATATGAAACCGATCGACAGATCCCCAGCGTCATTATTCACCACTTCGACATCGAATCCGAATGTGAAGGAGCCGACCATAAATAGAGTCGAGACTCGGGAGGACAACTTGGAAGACAGGGCGAAACCTTTAAGAAGTTCTATGAGCCGCCGTTCCTTTTTGGGCACTTCGCTCGCCGTCGGAGCAGGAACCATCGGTGCCGGACTGTTGGCTAATGCCCCCACTGCGAGCGCGAGTGTTGATCTCACGGTGGGAGACGCGGACATTCTTCGATTCCTGGCGGCAGCAGAAATCATCGAAGCCGATTTGTGGCAGCAATACAACGAACTCGGCGGCATCCAAGACCCCGAAGTCCCCGGCGGAACCGGAAATCCAGCCTATACCGCTGCCCTTGCGGTGCTGGACGAGGACATGGACCAGTACATCCACGACAACACCGACGATGAGATCAGCCATTTCACGTTCCTAAACGCCTTTCTGGCTTCGAAAGGGGCCGAGCCCGTCAATCTGGATCAGTTTCGTACTCTGCCAAGCAGTCAAGCGACTGGCGCTCAGCAAATCGGACGGCTCACCAACTTGATGCAGCTGACCGTCAACACCAGCTTCTGGACGCGCTACCGCAGCGACTCGCTGAACCCCGACTTCGGTGACACCCTCCCACAAGCCGTCCCGGGCCTAGCTGCCGGGCAATTTCCGGCGATTCCGCGCAGCAACGCCGACCTCCACCCGCCACGCCACCTACAAGCGATCGCCAACACGGCCGGCTTCCACTTCGCGTGGATCGAGCAAGGTGGCACCAGCCTGTACGCGTCGCTCGCCCAGCGGGTCACCGACAATGACGTGTTGCGAATCCTGCTCAGCATCGGCGGCACTGAGATTATGCACTTCCAGACCTGGCAAGATAAAGCCGGCAATGCGCCTCCCCTGACCGATCCCACGAACGGCTTGGTCTTCCCGGACCTCAACGCCGACGGCGAACTGACCCAGACCAACCTGATCATGCCCGAGCCGACAATCTTCCTTCGTCGTCGGTTCCCGATCTGCTCGATCATTCGTCCGACCGAGACACGCGGAGCTGCAATGGCCGCGCTCAACGCCTTTACCGCGGACGGGCTGTTCATCGGTCAACCGTCGGCGTTTTTTACCCTTCTGAACGGCCTTGCGCGGGCAGCGGATGCGGCCCGACGCATGTGAGACGACGATCACAGCTAAAGGGAATGCGCCCGCCTTAAGCGGCGAGCCTGATATAAAGGATTCTGGGAGTGTTCTTCGCCCTGCCATTGGTGGCAATGTCTTAGCTGCTGCTAGCGAGGTGAATTGTTCACTGCACGAGCGGCCAGCATCTGGTGCCGCACAATGCATTCACATAGAATGAATCGCAGCCAGCCAATAGTCCTTACCTGCGCGCGGCCCCACCACAGCACAGAGCTCACTCTGAAGAGGGATCACAAAACCCCGCGGACGCGCAATGGCCGCGAAACGGAGGAGTCACGATGTTGGAATATGAAAAGGTTAAAATTACTTAGTTTAGTGGGCATCACATCGATGGCCCTAGCTAACGCCGGATGGGCAGCTGGCCACGGCGGCGGTGGCGGAGGATTCGGTGGTGGTGGTTTTAGTGGTGGCGGTGGCGGGCACACCGGAGGCGGTGGTGGTGGTGGTTTCCACGGCGGTGGCGGCTTCCAAGCAGGTGGGTTCCATGGTGGCGGACAAGTCACACATGGAGTTGGCAGCCGCGGAGGTGGTGTCGGCTTTGGCGGAATGCGCATGCCAAATGGTGTTCCGAGCTTTGAAGGCGCTGGACCCCGCTTCTCTTCGTTTGGGCATCCATCCCACGCACAATCTCCGGTCATTGGCCCTCGCGCACAACCTTCGCGCCCGGAGGCCACAAGGCAGTTGGCTCAGCGCTTTCCGAGCCTTAGCAAACACATCGCCGCGCAGCATGACGCGAACTGGCACAACGATTGGGACCGGCGCCATGTTCACTTTGACCATGGCCGCTTCTTTGTATTTGTCGGCGGGTTTTGGTGCGGATTAGATGACGGTTTCTTCCCGTGGGATTACTTACCCTACTACCCTGACGATTACTACCCGTACGAGTACTACACGAACACTGACCCCTATGACTCCAACGGAAGCACTTATGACCTGGGCTCAGGTGATGGCGCCACGGTTCAAGCTGTCCAGACGCAGCTGTTCAACCTGGGGTATTACAATGGCTCCATTGACGGCGTTTTTGGACCGTCAACCCGTGATGCAGTGGCGAAGTACCAAATCGCAAATCACCTGAACGTAACGGGAAGTTTATCGCCCGATACGATCCAGTCCCTTGGCTTAGTGCAGGCAACCCCAAGTTAAACACGGACGAAGAAATTGCTAAGTGGAGAATTCCTACGAACCGGAGTTAGCTAGGACAGCCTGAAGAAAGAAGCAAGAATGAAAATTGGATTCATCGGTCTGGGGATAATGGGAAGTCGCATGGCGACGAACTTGCAGAAGCATGGCTGTTCATTAGTCATGTTTAATCGCACTCGCGCCAAAGCAGAGCCGTTGCTCGGTCCATGCGGAACATTCTCAGATTCCGCGGCAAAAGTTGCCGATCAAGTGGAAATCCTATTTACGATGCTGGCTAAGCCCGACGCAGTCGAAGAGATGGCTTTACGCGCGAACGGGTTTCTGAATTATCTCCGGCCGAATGCGGTTTGGGTCGATTGCAGTTCGGTTAACCCATCGTTTTCGAAGAAGATGGCAGCCGCAGCAAAGACGCGGCAGATTCATTTCGTCGATGCACCCGTGACCGGGTCCGCAGAAGTCGCAGCGGACGGAAAGCTTGTCTTCTGGGTTGGCGCCGAAGATGGGGATTTGGAAACGATTCGCTCGCTTTTGCTCTGCATGGGCACCAAGATTGTTCACGTAGGCGGTCACGGCATGGGGACTTCGCTGAAAATGGTCATCAATCTACTAATGGGTAACGCGATGGCGGCGTTCGCTGAAGGCATGGCGTTGGGCGAAGGCCTTGGAATCTCGCGCAAAGTATTGTTTGATTCATTACTCGGCTTGCCCGCGGTCGCGCCATTTCTCGCGACGAAGCGGAATAACATCGAGAGCGGGAATTACGACCCTGAATTTCCGTTGCGCTGGATGCAAAAGGATCTGCATCTTGCATCAGTGAGTGGTTACGAAACTGACGTGGCCTTACCCGTAACGAGCGTAACCAAAGAAGTCTATCGCCTCGCAATCCGCGAAGGACATGCGATTGAAGATTTCTCTGCCATCTACGATTATCTGACGACGACCCATCAAACGGAGCTTAGATAGTTGCGCCGAATTCGCTAAAGTCTCCGTTAGACTAAAAAGCTGGTTCGCGCACAACTAGACAGCTTTCTACCTCCAAAGAGGGACCATCAATCCCCTCGCGAGTGGCAAGGGAAAATCCTACGCGCGCGCAGTGGCTACCGGCTGCTTATTGCCGATCCTGTTGCCAGTGAAGATCAACGCTTCTGAAGCCGCTCCTGAGGCGGTCCAGCCCTACGTTCAACTTCAGCAACAGATACAGGAAGCGTTGCGCAAGGAACATCCCGAATGGATTGAACCGAATGGCGACTGTCCTATATGCAAGGCTTACGAATCGCGCCTTGCCGAACTTCTCGCTCTTTCGTCTGCGGCCGAACACCGGTCCGCTGCCTGATCAATGCAATAACTCCGACAGGCGGAACGCTCGTGTGTCGCCAATCTAAAGAAAAGGAATGACAATTACCGAAGAAGTAACATGGCAAAAATTTCTGATGCTTAAGAGATTTCGCAAAAACAAAAAACTGAAAGGAACACAATGAACAACAATAGATTCTCAGGCAAAGTTGCACTCGTGACCGGAGGAACATCCGGTATCGGCAAAGCTACGGCGATCGAATTCGCGCGCGCTGGCGCGAAGGTCGTTTTGACCGGTCGCCGCGAAAAAGAAGGCGGACAAGTCGTTGCCGAAATTAAGAAACTCGGCGGCGATGCCGCATTCGTTCGCGCAGATGTCGCCAAAGGTGCCGACGTGAAAGCAATGGTCGATTTCACCGTCGATCGATTCGGCCGTCTCGACGTCGCGTTTAACAACGCCGGAGTTGAATGGAAAGGCCCGCTAGAGCAGGCTACCGAAGCCGAGTATCGGCGCGTCTTCGACATTAACGTTTGGGGCGTCCTGAATTCGATGCGTCACGAAATTCCTGCCATGCTCAAGAACGGGGGCGGCGCCATCGTCAACAATTCCAGTGTGGCGGGGCACGTTGGCCTGGGAGAGGTCAGCATTTACATTGCTTCCAAGCATGCTGTCGAAGGCCTGACCAAATCTGTCGCGCTCGAATTCGCCAGACGAAACATCCGCATCAATTCCGTGGCGCCGGGTGTGATCGCCACAGACATGTTCGATCGGTTCGCTGAAGGGGCCATGCGCGATCAGATTACCTCGATGATTCCTGTCGGGCGAATGGGCGTCACCGAGGAAATCGCCGCTGCGGTTCTCTATCTCTGTTCCGACGACGCAAAGTTCACGACCGGTACATCGCTGGTGGTCGATGGCGGCTGGGTCGCCGGATAAAACAATTAATCAAGAAACTGAAAGAAACAAAATGAGTAACACGAAACAAAATGGAAACATTGCATTCATTACCGGCGCTAATCGCGGGCTCGGCTTGGAGACTGCGCGCGAGCTTGGGAAGCAAGGTATTACTGTTGTCCTCGGGTCGCGCGACGCGAAAAAGGGCGAAGCAGCCAGTGAAACCCTCCGCAACGAAGGCATTGCCGCGGAAAGCCTCGGCTTTGATGTCACCAAAACGCAGGATCACCAACAAGCTTACGATTACTTCGCCAAAGAGTGCGGCCGGCTCGACATTCTGGTCAATAATGCAGGCGTTCTAAAGGAGAGCCAGGTTTCCGCAGCTGGTTCAGGGCCGAATCCGGTCACGGGCGTGTCCTCTGAAGTGTTGCGCGAAACATTTGAAACCAATTTCTTTGGCCCCGTTGCGCTGACCCAAAAATTATTGCCACTCATACGCAAATCGCAGGCAGGCCGAATCGTAAATGTTTCGAGTATCCTGAGCTCTCTCACGCTTCATTCCGATCCAAACTCCCCGATTTATCAGTTCAAGACCTTCGCTTACGACGCGTCGAAGGCTGCGCTGAATTCATTCACGGTCCATCTCGCCTACGAATTGCGCGAAACCAAAATCAAGGTCAACTCCGCGCATCCTGGCTGGGTGAAGACTGAGATGGGCGGCCCAAACGCGCCAATGGAGCTCAGCGAAGGTGGAAAGACGAGCGTCCAACTGGCCACGCTGCCTGATAATGGCGCGAATGGCGGTTTCTTCCATCTCGGCCAGCAACTTCCGTGGTAAAGCAACGCGATGTATGCAATTACCGGAATCACAGGACAAGTTGGAAGCGTCCTTGCTGAAAATTTGTTGGTCGCACAACAACATGTTCGCGCCGTTGTACGCGACGCGAACAAAGGAAAGGCATGGAAGGATCGCGGCTGCGAACTGGCGCATGCTACAATCGAGGATACGGCTTCACTCACCGCTGCTTTCCAGGGAATGGAAGGCGTTTTTGTTCTTGTCCCGCCAAACTTTGATCCGCAACCAGGATTTCCTGAGGCGCAAGCGACAGGCGCAGCATTGCGCTCCGCCTTGGAAACCGCGCGTCCACAGCGAGTAGTTTATCTTTCAACGATCGGAGCGCAGGCGAGTCAGCCCAATCTTCTAACTCAACATACAATGATCGAAAAGGCGCTTGGCGAATTGCCTATATCGATCACATTTCTGCGTCCGGCCTGGTTCATGGAAAACTGCCGGTGGGATGTGGCTGCGGCGCGCGACCAGGGAGTGATACCGAGTTTTCTGCAACCGCTCGACAAGCCGGTGCCCATGGTAGCTACTACGGACATTGGCAAACTTGCGGCTGACCTGCTGCAAGAACCTTGGAGCGGGCATCGCGTGATCGAATTAGAGGGACCACATCGCGTAACACCAAATGAGATCGCCGCTGCATTCACGAAGTTGCTGCGTCGGTCGGTACGGATGCAAGTCGCCCCGCGAGATTCATGGGAGAAACTTTTCAAGTCACAAGGGATGAAGAACCCACTGCCTCGCATCCAGATGCTCGATGGCTTCAACGAAGGATGGATCGAGTTTGAACGAGGCGAAGCCGGTTCGCGAAAAGGTAGCGTAACGCTGGAGTCCGTTCTCAAAGGTCTTATCGTTACGACTTGAACCTAAAAGATACTGAGGAACAGCCATCGCTGATGGGGAATGTTTCGCGCATCTGTCACTTGCTTTCCGGTTTTTCCTCGCCACAGGGTAACTGTGATCAATCCGATTGTATCATGAAGCTTCCCATCGAAACCGACACTCTGTTGAGTGCTTTGCGACAATCGGCGAAGCCGGAACCGGTGAGTGCGATCGAAAACCTGATCCAGCACGGACCGGATGGCGAGCTTTGCCGTATTAACGCCCTCGCGTTTGCCGCCAGGCACAAGCTCGATGAGGAAGATGTGATTGCGACCTTTCTGCACGGCGCGCGACTCGGCATTTTCGATATGTCCTGGAACATCCTTTGTCCTGCTTGCGGCGGCGTCCTCGATTCAGGCGCTACACTTAAGACCGTGAAGCAGGCCGAATACACGTGCGTTCTTTGCGCTGAGGGATGCGAACCGACGCTCGACGAAATCGTCGAGGTCACGTTCACAATCAGTCCGCGGGTACGGAGAATCGCCGCGCACGATCCCGGAACACTGCCTTGGATCGAATACTACCGACAGATCTTCTGGAGTTCCGGAGTCGATTTGCCCGATGACGACACTTTGGCAAAATGGGTGAAGGAAACTACTCTGGATGCCCTTGAGCTTTCGGCCGGCGACAAGGCGGCGCTCTCGCTCCAGTTGCCTGAAGGGTATGTGATCGTGTTCGATCCGGTCCTTCACATGTCGCAGCATATCGAGGTAAAGGGCGAGCCTACGCGTGAAAGCCAGTCGCTTTCCTTTGTTATGACCAGGGATCACGTGCCAGCCGGGCCTGTTCAGATGCGCCCCGGCCCTCTGCAGATGACGTTAGAGAATCGCTCAAATGTACGCACGCTGCCCGGTATTTGGATCGTGAGCGACAAGGTTCACGAGCTCGTCGGAAAGCGTCGCCCATTCTTAACCGCGAAACGCCTGCTGACTAACCAGACATTCCGCGATATTTATCGCACCGATGCGATCGATGTAGATCAGAGGCTCAAGATTACCAGTCTCACCTTCCTTTTTACCGATCTCAAAGGCTCAACGGAACTCTACGAACGCGTTGGAGATCTCGCCGCCTACGATTTGGTGCGCGCTCATTTTCGAGTCTTGCATGAAATCGTCGCGGCAGAACGAGGGGCTGTGGTAAAAACAATCGGCGACGCAGTGATGGCGACGTTCCCGACGCCAGATCGTGCGATGGCGGCTGCGCTAAAGATGCGAGAAGCATTGAAGGACTTGAAAGGCGACTTGCTGCTCAAGATCGGCATCCATGAGGGGCCGTGCCTGGCCGTTTCGCTGAACGACCGACAGGACTATTTTGGACGGACCGTAAACATCGCAGCTCGCGTCCAGGGACTCGCGACGTCGCGCTCTATTTTCGCTACCAAAAGGGTCGTTAATGACCGCGAAGCCTCGAAGCTGCTGCAACTAAACGGCATCGCCGCGACTCCGGAGAAGCGCTCGCTCCGGGGCATTGTTAAGCAGATTGAGATTTTCGAAATACCTTGAGAAACCTGGCTTAAGGCGATTTCGCTTCGCCGAAGCTGATTGAAAAACCGCGCAGCAACACGAATTAAGAACAATGTCTGACCGAGGCTGCTCTCATCTTGACGCGATCGCTTCTGTTAAACAGCCTCAGCAGCGTGAATGCGCGGAGTGCGTGAAGATCGGTTCATCCTGGGTCCATTTGCGCACGTGCCAGCAATGCGGCGTCACGCTTTGCTGTGATAGCTCGCCCAACCGTCACGCCAGCAAACATGCGCATGACGCCGGGCATCCGGTCATTGCTTCGGCCCAACCCGGCGAGCGTTGGTTGTATTGTTATCCTGACGATGCGTTTGCGGAATATTAGTCACTAGCGGGGTTCCTTATCTGAGTTTGGCGTCGAACCCAGAGAGGAGCGACACATCGATAATTAGCGGCCTTCTGCAAAGCCCGCGATTGAGTTATCATCGCGGTGCGCGATGAATCTATATCTCCGTTTATGAGCGGCTTCTTTGAGGAGTTGAAGCGGCGGAAAGTCTATCGCGTCGCCGCCGCTTACATTATCGCGGCGGGATTCATCATTCAGATCGCCTCGGCGGTTTTTCCAGCGTGGGAGTTGCCGAACTGGGCGTTCCGCTTTGTGGTCGTGCTCTTGCTGATCGGTTTTCCAATCTCGTTGATACTCGCCTGGGCCTACGATCTCACTCCGCAGGGAATTCGCGCTACGCCCGCTCCCCGAACGCATCGGCGTCAAAATCTTATCATGCTGATTGCAATTGGTGTCGTCGTCTCGGCAGTAGGCGGATTTTTCCTGTTCCCGCGCGCTTCCGCGCGAAACGTCGAGAAGTCGATTGCCGTGCTGCCCTTTCAAAGCCTTAGCGATGAAAAGGAGAACGCCTACTTCGCCGACGGCATGCAGGACGACATCTTGACGAATCTTTCCAAGATCGGCGATTTGAAAGTCATCTCACGCATGTCGGTTATGTCGTACCGGGGCGATGGAGTACGCAACGCCCGCGAAATCGGTAAAGCGCTCGGCGTAGCCACGCTTCTGGAAGGCAGCGTCCGTCGGGCTGGCAATCGCGTCCGAGTGAACGTGCAGTTGATCAACGCGAACAACGACGAGCACATTTGGGCAGAAGATTACGACCGCGATTTGACCGATGTCTTTGCGATTCAAACCGACCTGGCGCAAAAAATTGCTTCGGCTCTGCAGGCGAAACTGTCGCCAAACGAAAAAGAGCGCTTCGATCGCAGGCCCACCCAGAATCCGGACGCATATCTACTCTTCATCCAGGCGCACGACTACGCGAACCGACCAGATATGCTCCCTGACACTTCGTTGAAAGCCGAGCAGCTTTTCGAACAAGCAACGAAGCTCGATCCAAACTTTGCCCTGGCTTTTGCCGGTCTCTCCATGGTTGAGAGTTGGCTGTACCACAGCTCCGACCCAGTGCCGGCCCGGCGTGAAAAAGCGCGGACCGCCGCCAACGAAGCTTTGCGATTGCAACCGGACCTTCCCGAAGGCCATCTCGCCCTCGGTTTTTCTTATTACTACGGCGATCGAGATTACGAACGTGCCCTGGCCGAATTCGAGATCGCGAAACGCGGTCTACCAAATGAAGCCCAGGCCTACATGGCGATCGGCGCGATCCAGCGGCGTCAGGGGAGGTGGGTGGAATCAACGGCGAACTTGGAAAAGGCCGCTGAGCTTGACCCAAAGAACAGCTCGGTCCTCTTGAATCTCGGCTATAACTATATGTCCACACGAAATTTTGAAGCTGCCGATAAGATCTTTGATCGCGGAATCGAAGCTGCGCCCGAATCGTTCGGCTCGCGTGCATTAAAATCGGAGTTGGCGATCAGATGGAAAGGAGACGTTAGCGTTGCCGAAAAAGAATTGGCTTCGATGCCACCGGGAGTCGATCCGCAAGGCCTGGTCACGTTGGGCCGCGCAGGGGTCCTGACGTTGCAACGAAAATTTAAGGAGGCGCTTCAGGTGATCCAACAATTTCGTGGAGAGACATTGCTCGTCCGCGCCAGTGTGACCTGCCCGAAAGCTTCTCTCGAAGGTACGCTGTACTTGTATTTGGATGACAAAGTGAACGCGCACTCGGCATTCGAGCGCGCGCGGATCATCGCTGAACAATTGGTGCGCGAAAATCCCGACGACGCTGCTCGCCATGGGCAGCTTGGCCTGATACTAGCCGGACTCGGTCAAAAGGATGCGGCAATCGCAGAGGGCAAGCGCGCAGTTGAGCTGTTGCCGGAATCGCAAGACGCTTTCGATGGGCCGGACGTGACTGTTGTGCTTGCGCAAATTTACGCGTGGACCGGCGAATCTGATGAAGCATTTCGCCTGCTTGATCACTTGCTCGTTGTTCCAAACGGAATCACCGTTCCTGGTCTCAAGCTCGATCCGGTATGGGATCCGTTGCGCAAAGATCAGCGCTACCAGGCTCTGATCGACAAGTACGCACCAAAGAGTTAACACGCCTTTTCAGCGTCGATATGAAAAACATCTTCGGACTCAGCATACCGCAGACGCTGGAAGAGGTGTGCGATCCACAACGTGTCGCCTTGCTCGTTTACGACATGCAGGTTGGAATTCTAAGTCAGATTAAGGATGCTGATGAGATAACGCGGCAGGTTCTCAAAGTTCTCACAGCCGCTCGCAATGCTGGCGTGCGTGTGTTCTTTTCGAGACATCTTTCGCTGCCAAAGAAACTCATGGGCATACTGCAGTTTCGGATGGCCATGACTTGGCAACGCGTGGATTCGCCCGACCAAGTGAATCCTTGGTTTCTACGCGATGCTCCCGGATTTCAGATTATCCCCGAGTTATTGCCCCTTCCGACTGAGGGCGTATTCGACAAATTGACGATGTCGGCTTTCGAAGGGACTTGGCTCGACTTCGCTTTGAGAGATTGCGGCATCAACGCCTTTATCATTGTTGGCGTCGCGACCGAGATTGGAATTGAGCCGACGATCCGCCATGGCGCTGATCTCGGTTACATTCCGGTGCTCATTACGGACGCCTGCGGCGCCGGCAACGAAGAAGCGGCTAAGCGGTCGATCGAAAGTTTGAAATTTACGGGCGACGCATTGATTACGGACACGGAAAAGATTTGCGACGTTCTCCGAAAGGGATCCAGCATTCGCGACGCGTGAATCTTAATCGGCACGCGGCAGGAACTCCTCGCGGACGATCTTTCCATCTTTCACCGTGTAAACGCCGACCTCGGACAATTTTCGTCGCTGCTTCGATTCCTTATCGGTAACATCCGCATCGTATTGCACGACGAATCGATCGTGCGCAACGAATGGTCCATCAGCGGTGAAGCTATGCACTTCTGTCGCGTTCGACCACCAGTCGATTTTGCCACGGACCGCTTCTTTCCCGCGCGTTTCGGGCGAGCCACCGCTCATGCTAAATGCTTCTACGCTCACAACGTTGTCGTCGTAAAGCGTATCGAGCGCTTCGTACCACGCCTGTTTTCGTGTTAGCTCTACTACTTTTTTTGCAATTTCTTCAGTACTCATTTTCCTCCCTGATTTTTATCGACCCGCCTTCGCCGAGGCTACGGCGTGGCAGGCAATTACCTGCTAAGAAATTTCTCCAGTTTATCGAGCACACTGTTCCAGCCTTGTTTGTGATCGTCGCGTGACGCTTCGTTTGGAAGTTTTTCGTGAGTCAGGCGGATCTCCGTGCCTCCCTCACGATCGAAGAATTCCACCGTGACGATACTGCTATGGTTTTTCCAATCTTCATTCTCTTCCAACTGCCATGTGAACACGATTTTCTTACCGGGTTGTAGCTCGCGGTATTCGCCGGAAATAGTCACCTCTTTACCTTCTGGGTCGGTGCAGTCCCAACGGAACTGGCCCCCTACCCGCACGTCAGCGATCAAATTACGAGTCTTAACATTTTCCGGACCGAACCACTTCTTTAGTTGGACGGGATCAGTCCAAGCGGCATAAACCCGATCCCGCGATGCTTTAATGAAACGTTTGATCGAGAGTTTTTCCGCTTTAGCCATATGTTCTCGCTTATCGATAAGAATTTGTGTTGTTTAACGTCGGCCAGGACTGGCGCCACTGAGGATCACGTGGCGTCGCCGTCCGCTTGCCCGGCTGCGCGGCCCCGACGGACCTGTTCAAGGACCTTGGCGGAGGCTTCGTCGTTGCCGTATTCGTCGTGCCACCTCCACCACTCGTACGCCGACGTCTGAGGGTGGCCCTCCGGTGAATCCTCCCACTCCTCCTGACGCCCGAGGGCAGTGACGTCGAGGTAGTTCCAAGTGTTCCCCATCTGCTCGTCGCCGCGGTTGTTGATGAAGTAGGTGCGGAATACGCGGTTGCCGTCGCGTATGAACGCGTTCGTGCCGTGCCACTCATCCACACCGAAGTCCTTGTCGAAACCGTCCGTCATCGTGTACCAAGGAATGAACTGCCAGCCCATTCGTGCCTTTAGGCGTTCGATATCCGTCTGCGGCGCGCGCGAGGCGAACGCGAGCGTGGTGTCGCGGGCGTTCAGGTGAGCCGGGTGAGCGACCTGGTCAGCCACCATGGAACAACCGACGCAAGCATGTTCGGGCCAGCCGACCACGCCCGGCTCGAAGAAGGCCCGGTAAACGATCAGCTGATGGCGGCCGTCGAACAGGTCGAGCAGACTAGCCTTGCCCTTGGGGCCCTCGAAGTGGTACTCTTTCTCCACGGCCACCCATGGCATCCGCCGACGCTCGGCGGCCAGCGCATCACGAGCGTGGGTCAACTTCTTCTCTTTCACGAGCAGCTGCTGGCGCGCAGCCTCCCACTCCTTCAGCGAAACGATTCTGGGGTGGTTCGCTTGGTTCTTTTTCTTGTCGGCTTCTTTGGTTTTCATTTTGGTTGTTCTCTGTCTTTATTTGTTTGCTGCTCCTGTAAAAACTCCTAAACACGAACGCGACCACCCCTCCGCCGGACGTCGCGCCGGCGGCCATAACGGTAATGTTAGCGATGCATGCGGGACACATCTCGTGTTTTCTCGTTACTTCGTTTTCCCTTTTTCCGGTGGCCGGTTTTCCTTTTCTAAGTATTCGGCCAACCGATCGAGCGATCCCTGCCAAAACTTGCGATACTCGTCCACCCACTGGGCGGCCTGCCGGAGCGGTTTGGCATCGAGTCGCATTTCATGAACGCGCCCATAACGCCGGCGCCGAAGCAGCCCGGCCTTCTCCAGTACGCGCAAGTGTTTCGACACAGCGGGGAGTGACATGGCGTGAGGCTTCGCCAAATGCGTCACACATTTATCGCCCCGCGCGAGATGAGCCAGGATACGCCGGCGGGTGGGATCGGCCAGAGCGGCGAACGTGCGATTCAAGGTGCTCGAATATTTAACCATCTGGTTAACTAATGGGATCGATCTGGCTGCAGTGCAAATGAAATATTAAACGTTCGCTTGAAGCCGTAGAAACCGGAACGCACACTGCTCTCTGCTACGACCGCCCGAAAAATGAAAGATCGCCGTCATGCTTACATCTATCCAGGAGCCTTGTAACGAGAGCGTAATTCGCTCGCGTTTTGCCAGTGCGCCTTGTTCGAAACTTGCCGGGCGCTGGGTGCTTGTGGCCACAACTCTCGCTTCCAGCATGGCGTTTATCGACAGCACGGTTGTGAACGTGGCGTTGCCCGCGCTGCAAACGAACCTGAACGCCAGCATCGTCGACGTGCAATGGGTCATCGAGGCTTACTCGCTATTGCTTTCGGCGCTTCTACTCGTCGGCGGATCTCTCGGAGATCATTACGGACGGCGCCGAGTTTTCTTGATTGGTGTCGCTCTGTTCGCTGTGGCGTCTACGTGGTGCGGCCTCGCTCCCGACGTACATCAACTGATTGTCGCACGTGCAGCACAGGGACTGGGCGCGGCCCTGCTCGTTCCAGGCAGTCTCGCAATCATTAGCAGTTCGTTTCCGGAAGACGAGCGTGGACGCGCGATTGGCACATGGTCGGGTTTTAGTGCGATTACCACTGCTATAGGACCAGTGGTCGGCGGGTGGTTGATCGAACATCTTTCCTGGCGCGCCATATTCTTTATTAATGTTCCAATCGCCCTTCTGATAATGCTTATCTCGCTGTGGCGCGTTCCGGAGAGCTCCGATAAGGAGAGCAAGGGGCTAGATTGGTTAGGCGCAATTTTAGTAACGTTCGGCTTGGCTGCTTTAGTTTACGGCCTGATCGAATCTTCACGGCTTGGCTTCGGCGATCGATCAGTGCTTGCAGCGCTGGTTGCAGCAGCCGTTCTGCTCGCCTTTTTCCTAATAATCGAGACACGGATTTCTAATCCAATGCTCCCATTGGTTCTGTTCCGATCACGAACGTTTACCGGAGCGAACCTACTGACGTTTTTGCTTTACGGCGCGCTCGGCGGCACCCTGTTTTTTCTTCCGCTCAATCTGATTCAAGTCCAGCATTACTCGGCCACCGCAGCTGGTGCAGCTTTCCTGCCATTTATCTTGATAATGTTTCTTCTTTCGCGTTGGGCGGGTGGACTCGTCGAAAGGTATGGATCGAAAATCCCGCTGGTTATCGGCCCGTTAATCGCAGCTCTCGGCTTCGGGCTTTTCATGTTGCCCGGCGTAAACGCCGGTTACTGGCAAACCTTTTTCCCGGCAGTTGTTGTACTCGGCATAGGAATGGCCATAAGCGTCGCGCCTCTTACCACGACTGTTATGAATTCGGTCGTGCAAAATCGGGTTGGCGTTGCATCGGGAATTAACAATGCAGTTGCCAGAGGAGCCGGACTGCTTGCGATCGCCGTTCTTGGAATCGTTATGCTTCACTGCTTTAATCATGCGATGGATCGGCGATTGGCTGGCGAGAATCTGCCGCCTGGGGCGTGGCAATCATTGCAAGCTCAGCGCACGAAGCTCGCGGCTGCCTCTCTCCCTGACGAGGTGGCTCAGATGACCAAACAATTGATTGGACAAACGATCGCCGAATCTTTCGTGCATGCCTTCAGGCTAATCATGGCGATTGGAGCGATGCTGGCCGCGGTGAGTGCGATGGCTGCGTGGGTTCTCATTGGAACAGCTGGACAAAAAGAAAATTCGCGTCGTCCGAAAGCTTTCGCGGATTGAATCCATTTGCTTACGATGTGATGGCTGTGGCGAAAACAATTCACGGACTTCATCATGTGACTGCGATCGCGAGCGATCCGCAGCGAAACCTGGACTTCTATGTGGGACTTCTCGGTCTCCGTTTCGTAAAACGGACCATCAACTTCGATGATCCGGGTACCTACCATTTCTATTTTGGCGATCAGCGAGGAACGCCTGGAACGATCCTGACATTCTTTCCATGGCCGGGCGCACGGCGCGGAATTCGCGGCACCGGCCAAATCGAAGCCACGGCATTCTCGATTTCACCTAACTCGGTCGAATACTGGCTGGAGCGTTTGAAACAACAGCACGTTGCGGCGGAAAGAATACCATCGCGTTTCGGAGAAGAAGTGATTCGTTTTGTCGATCCTGACGGGCTCTTGCTCGAACTCATCGCTTCAAATTCGCTCGTATCAATTGAGCAGTGGCCGGACAGCTCGGTTCCTCCGGAACATGCACTTCGGGGATTTCACAGCGCGTCGGCTGCTTTGGAAGGGTACGAAAAGACGGCGCGTTTGCTCACCGACACGTTTGGTTACCGTTTGATCGAGGAATCGGGGAACCGGTTTCGGTTCTCATCGCATGACGACACTGCGCCAGGTCGAATCGTCGATCTGCTTTGTCTGCCTGATTCCGGCGCCGGACGTGTCGCTGCCGGGTCTGTGCATCACATCGCCTTTCGCGCGCGTGACGAACGAGAGCAACTTCAGTGGCGCGAACAACTGGTCGATCTCGATTTCAACGTTACGCCCGTAATCGATCGCATTTATTTTCATTCGATCTATTTCCGCGAACCGGGTGGCGTGCTCTTCGAAATCGCGACTGAGCCGCCCGGTTTTACTTTGGACGAAAAACTGGAGGAGCTTGGCACTCATTTGCGGTTGCCGCCGTGGCTAGACTCCGCACGCTCGCAGATCGAGAAAACTCTTCCGGCGATCCACGTGCCACACAAACAATGAAACTGCAGCCGGATTTTCTTCATGAATTCGTTCCGGGTCACTCGAACCGAACGCTCTTACTCTTGCACGGCACCGGTGGAAATGAGCGCGATCTCATACCGCTCGGGCGCGAGCTCGATCCGAATGGGTCGTTGCTTAGCCCGCGCGGAAAAATTCTGGAGAACGGAATGCCGCGATTCTTTCGTCGCCTGGCGGAAGGTGTATTCGATTTAGAAGATTTGAAAACACGCACGCTCGAACTTGCAGATTTCGTCACCGCCTCAGTGCGGCATTACAAGCTAGCAGCGAACCACATCGTTGGCGTTGGTTACTCTAACGGCGCCAATATCGCCGCAAGCATGTTACTACTTCGTCCGGAAATCCTGTACACGGCCATCCTATTTCGCGCCATGGTGCCGCTGATTCCGGAGACATTGCCAGACCTTTCGTCTGTGCGTGTTTGGATCGGCGCGGGCGATCAGGACCCGATTGTTCCCGCATCGGAGACAAAGCGCTTGGCAGAACTGCTTCGTCGCGCAGGCGCGGATGTGACGATTCGATTTTTCAATGCCGGCCACGGCCTAACGAGCCGTGAGATCGAGACAGCAGGCCAATGGTTCAAAGATCTTAAGCCGTGAGCCGCGCGAAAATGAAAACAACCAGGCTTGAAGCGTTCAGCGACGGTGTTCTTGCGATCATCATCACGATTATGGTGCTGGAATTGAAGGTGCCGCATGCAGTTGAACTCGCCGCGTTGAAACCGGTGCTGCCGGTGTTGTTGAGCTACGTGCTAAGTTTTATCTATCTCGGCATCTATTGGAACAACCATCATCATCTGTTCCAAGTCACGGAGGAGGTCAGCGGCGGGATTCTCTGGGCCAACCTTCATCTCCTGTTCTGGCTGTCGCTCTTTCCGTTCACAACAGCCTGGATGGGTGAAAATCACCTTGCCGCAATCCCGACCGCTATTTATGGCTTTGTGCTGCTGATGGCGGCAATTGCCTACTACATTCTGCAGCGAACGATTATCGCAAAAGAAGGCCGCGAATCGCTCCTTGCGCAGGCTGTTGGCAGGGATTGGAAAGGTAAGCTCTCTCCCCTGCTCTATCTCGCCGCCATTCCGCTCGCGTTTGTCAGTCCATGGATCGCCGGTGGGCTGTACGTGTTCGCCGCGCTGCTCTGGTTGATTCCTGATCCCCGAATCGAGAGAGAGATTGAGAAGCGCGAAGAGTAAAAGAAAGGCCGAAATGGAGTTTCGATAGCAAAGCGCGACGCTCTACCGATGAATCCGCCTGAAAATTCAATCGCATTTGGCGCGCCTGGAATCGAACCGCGCTGGACTTCGAGCGCCAAAGAAGGCGTGGGGACATCCTATCATACCAGTTGCCGCGTTTGGTTCACGCTGAGTCACGGCATCGTCAACGAGATTTACTATCCGCACGTCGACCAACCGAACACGCGAGACTTTCAGTTTCTCATCAGCGATGGAGAAACATTTTGTCACGAAGAAAAGCGCGATCTGACTCATGCGATCGATTACCCGGAGCGCGATTGCCTCTTTTACCGCCTAACGAATTCGGAGCCGGGCGGCCGTTATCGTGTCGTAAAATATGTCTTCGCCGATCCACATCAGTCGGTTTTGCTTGTGCACACCAAAGTTGAAGTGCTGGACGAATCACTCCGTGGAAAATTGCGACTCTACGCATTGCTGGCTCCTCACATCGCCGGTTATGGCGCCGGCAACTCCGGCTGGTGTTCTGAAGTGGGAAATATCAAACTTATCCGCGCTCAGCGCGAAAACGTTAACCTTATCATGGCGTGCACCACAGGCTTTTCTCGCCGCTCGGTCGGTTACGTCGGTTTCAGCGATGGTTGGCAGGATCTCATGGACAATTTCCAAATGGACTGGGAGTTTCGCACAGCCGAGGACGGCAACATCGCGTTGACAGGCGAAATCCATCTGCCGCCCACCAATGAATTCACGGTCGCAGTCGCATTTGGCCGCAGTTATCAGAGTACAACCGCAAAGTTGTTCCAATCGCTGGCTGAGCCGTTCGAGTCACACCGTCAGGCGTACGTCCGCCAATGGCAGCGCGCGGTTGTGAATCCAAAATTCGATTTCAGCGCCGACACATCCGACGGCGGCGGAATGTATCGGTTGAGCCGCTGCGTGCTGATTGCGCATGAAGACAAAGTTTTTCAAGGCGCGATTGTTGCATCGATGAGTATCCCCTGGGGCGAAACCAAGGGCGACAACGATCTTGGAGGTTATCATCTCGTCTGGACTCGTGACCTCGTACAAAGCGCAACAGCGCTCCTCGCCACGGGGCAGACGAGCACGCCCCTGCGCGCATTAATCTGGCTCGCAGCAATTCAGCGACCGGATGGAAGTTTTCCTCAGAATAGTTGGATCGATGGGACCGCTTATTGGTCCGGCCTGC
>Ga0209686_1000454_pt1 | contig 21193 bp, 20 predicted proteins | sample GraSoiAngelo_126_FD_185883 | JGI IMG/M metagenome (GOLD analysis project Ga0209686, IMG submission 185883) | Grasslands soil microbial communities from the Angelo Coastal Reserve, California, USA - 14_0927_09_20cm (SPAdes) (version 2) | ecosystem: Environmental > Terrestrial > Soil > Grasslands ...
GGGAGGTGTACATGATCCGGTAGGCCTCGGTCAGTTGCTGGCGGGAAAGACCTTCGTAGGTCTTGCCCGCCTGCTTAATGTCGCTGTCGGCTACTCCGGCCGGTTTGGGATCGGTCTTGGTCGCCATCCGCTACCCTAGTCTACAAGTCCGTCTACATTTTGCATTGTAAACGCTGGCCGGTGGTTGGGAATAGGATTTGGTGCGGCACTAGTTAACTCTCTTCGGCTACGGCTGTAGAGATTTTCTTAGAGAGCCCTGCCCTCAACCGAGACACGTAGCGCGGGGTGCCCGCACCCGTCCGCCCGAGCGAGGCTCGCGAGTCCACACTTCTCCAGGGATCCCCTCACCGGGCATGACGGCCCCGACAATTAAGGATTAACGATGCTTGGCTCGTACTGATGTTTGACAATACTATCGCGACACGTTAGCATGTCAAGAGAATGATCGCGAGTTTCCGGGATAAGGAAACGGAGCGGTTGTGGCGGTTTGGGAAGAGCCGCCGGATCCCTGCCGATCTCGAACGAAGGGCCTTCAAGAAGCTCGCGATTTTAAACGCCGCGGTGGCGCTTGAAAACCTGCGAGTACCACCGGGCAATCAATTGGAAGCACTGCGTGGAAACTGTGCGGGCCAACATAGTGTACGGATTAACGATCAGTACCGTGTGTGCTTCGTGTGGCGGGACGGAAATGCTTTTGATGTAGAGATCGTGGATTACCATTAGAAATTGGAGTAACTGTGGGCCGATCGAAAAAGACATTTGCCATTCACCCCGGCGAAGTTCTCAAGACAGAGTTCATGGAGCCGATGGGTGTCAGCGCGTATGCTCTCGCGAAGGCGCTCGATTTTCCGGGAATTTATGAGGTTGTACGAGGCGAGCGAGCCATCAGCGCCGACACCGCGATACGCTTGGGAAAGTATTTCGGCCTGCCTGCACAGTTTTGGCTCAACCTTCAGAACGACTACGACCTCAGAATTGCGGAAGGCATCGGAGTTGGCCGACGTATCAAGCCGTTGAGGACCGGTTATGACGCTGAACTCAGCGGCGCACACTGAGCATCGCATAGCCGATTTCCCCAATGCGAGTGCCGGGCGCCAGCTTATCAAATACTCGCTTGTCTCACGCTGAACACCATTCCGAGGCATGATCCAGTTCAACCGCCAATTCGATCCTCATAAAATCAAGCTGCTGGTGTTTGATCTGGATGGCACGCTGATTGATTCGCGGCTGGATCTGATTCACTCGGTGAACGCCATGCTCAGGCACTACGAGCGCCCCGAGTTACCCGGCGATGTGGTGGCTTCGTACGTTGGAGATGGCGCTCCCATGCTGGTTCGCAGGGCTTTGGGCGATCCTAAACACGAAAAACTTGTTAAAGAAGCGCTGGATTATTTCCTGGGCTACTATCGCGTTCACAAGCTCGACAATACACATGCTTATGACGGCGTACGGGCGAGCCTGGCGGCGATCCGCGACTCGAACAGCGTGGTCCGCAAAATGGCCATTTTATCGAATAAGCCGGTGCATCCCTCGCGAGCCATTGTGGAGGCGCTGGGATTGTCCGAGTTCTTCGTGCACGTTTATGGTGGGAACAGCTTTCCCACCAAAAAGCCTGATCCGGAAGGGGTGCGCAAGCTGCTGCATGAGACGAAAACACACGCGCAGGACGCGGTGATGATTGGGGATTCGTCGATCGACGTAATCACCGGTAGGAATGCGGGCATGTGGACTTGTGGCGTGAAGTATGGATTTGCGCCGCATACGCTTTGTGAAGCCCCTCCAGATGTGGTAATCGATCAGCCCAAAGATTTGGCGGAACTGTTCGCAGCCCCTTGAGCGTGGCAGAGATACTTTCGAGTGAATCTCTGTGTACCTCTGTGCCCTCTGTGGTTAACGCTCTCAGCCGCGATCCTCGATTACACTCCACTATTAATGAACTCCATCCATGAATTCAGTGCCACTGAACTGCGCAAGCTGCGCAGCCTGAAGAACCCGCACGGCATTCAGCGCTTCATTGACGACATGCCCTACCGTCTCGCTGACACGGCATGGTCACCACAGCGCGTGCTGCGCGAGAATACGGCTCACTGTTTTGAAGGCGCCATGTTGGCGGCGGCTGCCATGCGGGTGAACGGATATCCTCCGTTAATCTTCGATCTGGAAGCGGATGAGGACACGGATCATGTGGTCGCGATTTATCGTGTACACGGGCACTGGGGTGCCATCGCGAAGTCCAATTTCACGGGATGCCGCTATCGCGAGCCGGTCTATCGCTCGTTAAGAGAACTCGCAATGAGCTACTTCGACGCGTATTTCAACCTGCGGCGCGAGCGCTCGTTGCGCACGTTTTCTCGCCCCGTAAATCTCGCTCGCTTCGATCATCGCCACTGGATGACTACTGATCAGCCACTGTGGTTTATCGCCGAATACCTGTTTACCATCCATCATTACCGGCTGATCACTCCCGCCATGGTGCGAAATTTGCATCGGCTCGACAACAGGTCGTTCAAGGCCGGCTGCCTCGGAAGAGCGGAGAAGAAAATTCAGAATGCAGAAGTAAGAGTGCAGAAGTAAGGCTTGCCACGTTAGCTGAAGCTATTTTCGAATTGTGGTTTCCACGCGAACCTCGGTGATCTCTAGGATGTTTCGAAAGGCGGACTAGAATTCATTCATGAAGCGCGCCGCCCTGTTTATCATGTTGTCGGCCAGCGTCCTGCTAGCGCAGCAGCAGCTTCCAATCGATATTGCGGCTGAGCCGCATCATCGTCTGCTGCTCGAAAACGACAATGTCCGCGTTTTTGCCGTTACAATCCCGCCGCGCGAAGCTACTGAACTCACGCGCCACGAGCATAATTTCCTGGTAGTCACATTTCAGGACAACGAAATTGCATCCTGGGCAGAGGGCGAGGCTGGGGTCCTCACGTATCGCTTCCACGCGAATGACATTCATTTTTATTTCGGCGGACGGGCGCGCGCAATGCGCAACGACACGTCTTCTGAGTATCGCAACGTTACAGTTGAGTTTCTGAATCCGAAAGTCACCACCTATGGCTACCAATCCAACACGCGCCGCTGGCAGTACGGAGGCAACACGCTGCTGCCGCCAGTCGATCCGAATGCCAAGTTTGCTAACCGAATGCCGTTGGGCGAGGCGGTCGTGAAAGATGTTCAGCTGTTGCCGGGAGACGAATTCCCGGCGCCCGAGAAAGGGATAGCCCAACTCGTGATTGCATTGTCGGATGTGCAATTGTTGGCAGGAAAAGAAAAGATCCAAGAGGATATCGGCGGAGTAGCTTGGATTCCATCAGAGAAGGCAGAGAAGCTCACAACCAAGGGCACCCAACCGGCACGGTTCGTGGTGGTGGAACTGCAGTGAGGGTTCGAAGCCGAAAATATGGCCTGTGCCGCCACAAAGTGAATCCAATTTATTTTCTCATCACGAGCGAAGCGAGGGATCTGCAGTTGAAGCGCTACAAAGGAACTGCAGATTCCTCGTCGCTATTGCTCCTCGGAATGACAACTCTTCTAATCGGGTAATTGTTCTCGGCGAGCACAAAGACCGCTAAATTAGGTCTTCTTTTCTGCCACCTGCAAGCGAGTATCGGCACGCTTCAACGCATCTTCCGCCCGCTCGTAATCCACTTCAGTTTTTCCGCTCTTGAGGAGTTCTTCGGCACGCTGGCGGGCTTCTTGCGCGCGTTTCACATCAATTTCTTCTGGCCGTTCGGCTGTTTCAGCAAGGATGGTTACTTTGTCCGGCAGAACTTCGGCGAACCCCCAAGCAACCGCCAGATGATGAGTTGACGCGCCGCTGCGATAAGTAATTTCGCCGACCGCTAACTCGGTAATGAGCGGGGCGTGGCCCGGAAGAATGCCAAGATAGCCATTCTTGCCGGGAATTTGGGCTTCTTCCGCGACATCGCGGACGACCATCTTTTCCGGGGTGACGATTTCGAGTTGAAAGGTGTCGGGCATGTGGACGTTGGTCGTTAGTCGTTTTACATATCTCTAACAGGTGTCATTCTGAGCGCAGCAAAGAATCCATGTATTCGAATTGTGACGGTAACAGTCCATAGATCCTTCGCTTCGCTCAGGATGACATCTCATATCGAAACTAGTCACATTAGCTACGCTGCGGCTTTCAGTTTCTCTGCCGCCTCGAGCACCTCGTCGATCGTTCCTTTCATGTAAAACGCCTGCTCGGGGATATCGTCGTACTTACCGTTGGCAATTTCCTTGAAGCCCTTTACCGTGTCAGCGATTTTAACGTAGCGTCCTTGCGCGCCAGTAAACTGCTCGGCAACGTGAAACGGTTGTGAGAGAAATTTCTGCATCTTGCGGGCACGAGCGACCGTCACCTTCTGGTCTTCGCTTAATTCGTCAATTCCTAGAATCGCGATGATGTCCTGTAGATCTTTGTACGTCTGCAGAGTCTTCTTCACAGCTTGCGCAACGTCATAGTGCTCTTGCCCGACGATGCGCGGATCGAGAATGCGCGACGTGGACGCCAGCGGATCGACGGCGGGATAAATGCCAATTTCCGTCAATGCGCGCGAGAGCACCGTAGTTGCATCGAGGTGAGCGAACGTAGTCGCAGGTGCCGGATCGGTCAAATCATCAGCAGGAACATAGATCGCCTGCACAGACGTGACGGAGCCTTTCTTGGTAGAAGTGATCCGTTCCTGCAACTCACCCATTTCTGTCGCAAGATTCGGCTGGTAGCCGACGGCGCTGGGCATGCGGCCGAGAAGCGCCGACACTTCTGATCCCGCCTGCGTGAACCGGAAGATGTTGTCGATGAAAAGCAGCGTGTCCGCGCCCTCGACATCACGAAAATATTCGGCGACGGTTAAGCCGGTGAGCGCCACCCGCAGGCGAGCGCCGGGCGGCTCGGTCATTTGTCCGTAAATCAACGCAGCTTTCGATTTCGAGGGATCGCCCGGTTTAATCACGCCGGACTCGGTCATTTCCAGCCACAAGTCGTTACCTTCACGGGTGCGCTCTCCGACGCCAGCGAAAACCGAAAAACCTCCATGCTGCTTGGCAACGTTGTTGATCAGTTCCATGATGATGACGGTCTTGCCGACTCCCGCGCCACCGAATAAACCGATCTTGCCGCCCTTCAAAAATGGTTGAATCAGATCGATGACCTTCACGCCAGTTTCAAACATTTCGGCGGTGGTGGCCTGATCTTCAAAGAGCGGTGCTGGACGATGAATGGGCATCTTCTCTTTGAACTGAATTGGCCCGAGCTGGTCTACTGGCTCGCCGATCACGTTCATCACGCGCCCGAGCGTACCCGGACCAACGGGAACAGAAATTGGCCCACCCTGATCGATGGCTTTCATGCCGCGCACCATGCCGTCGGTCGGCTCCATTGCGATGCAGCGCACGCGCCCTTCGCCGAGATGCTGCTGCACTTCGAGGATGACGTTGATGGCTGTGGGCACCTGAAACCCCTCGTCGACAACCTTGAGTGCTTCATAAATCGGCGGCATCGCCGATTCGGTGAACTGCACGTCGACGGCAGGCCCAGCGACTTGAACTACATGTCCGATGTTTTCTGGCATAAGACCTCAGCTACTGTGCTGCCGCTCCGCTCACAATCTCAATAATCTCTTTAGTGATCTTCGCCTGGCGCACGCGGTTCATAGCGAGCGTCAACGAATCAATCATGTCTGTGGCATTGTTTGTGGCCGCATCCATAGCAGTCATGCGAGCGGCGTGCTCGGCGGCAACAGATTCGAGCAACCCATGAAAGATCTGAATGCCCACGTACTTCGGCAGGAGCGCGTTGAACAACTCTTCCGGGGGCTGCTCGTAGATGTAGTCCACCTGTGCGGTTGCGAATCGGGCAGCTTCAGCGTCTATGGCCCGAGTGTCGATCGGGCGGACACCAACGCCGGCCCCCTTCGCCGCCTCGAGCGCGCGGTGACGCTCCTCCGCGGTCATCTCTTCCGCTTGCGCCACGCCAACTTCGCCCACACGTTCGATCGGAAGTACCTTCTCGACAACCAGCCGCTGCGAAATAACTGACTTGAACTCGTTGTAGAGCAGATAGACGGAATCAACTCTTTGTTCGCTGTAACGATCAATCACGCGCTGCGCGAACTCGGAAGCAATGGAGTATTCAAGCTTAGTTAAGACTCCGATCTGCTCGCCGACGATAAATATGCCGCTCTCGCGATCATTTGGCTGGGATGCCGAGTAGCGTCGCCGCATGAAATCGCGTCCCTTTCGGCCAATCGCGTCTATCTCTATTCTCTTAACCACTGCTCCGCGCCTGGCGCCTCCCTGCTCCGGGCGTTGCATGTCGTCTGCTGCCGTGACTGGGATCTCCGACTTTTCCACGATGAATCGCGTCGCGGCTTTGAGGATGTTGGTGTTGAACGCGCCTGCCAGTCCTTTATCGCCGGTAACGACGATCAGGAAGACGTTCTTTTCCGGACGCTGCGCGAGAAGCGGATGGCGCGGCTCGCCAGTTTCCGGATCGCAAATTTCTGCGCGCGAGACGAGCGACTTGAGCACGTTCGTGAGCATCTGCGCGTAGGGACGAGCGGCCAGCGCGCGTTCCTGCGCACGGCGCAGTTTTGCCGCCGAGACCATCTTCATGGCTTTGGTGATCTGCCGCGTGTTGGTCACGCTGCGAATGCGGCGCCGGATGTCGAGAACGTTTGCCATGTGTCGGTCGTTGGTCTTTGGTCGTTAGCTTTTGGCCGCGCCTTCAGCCGTTAGCAAAAGCGATGTCATTCTGACGCGTAGCGAAGAATCTATGCATTCCGTAACAACACCAAATGCATGGATCCTTCGCTTCGCTCAGGATGACATCTCTGACGACATAAGTTTCTACCGTTCCGATGCCTTCAGCTCTCAGGCGACTAAATCTACTTCGCAGCGACTGTTTGCCGTTCGGCTGCAAACGTCTCTTTGCACTCCTTGAGCACTTTCGTCATCTCTGCTTTCAGGTTGTCGTCGAGAATTTTCTTTTCCATGATCGAACGCAGCAGGCCGGGATTTGACGTATCCACGTACTTGTACACCTCGGCCTCGAAGTCACGCACCTGATCGACTGGGAGGTCGTCAAGAAATCCGTTGGTTCCGGCAAAAATAATCAAGATCTGCTTGGAGAATGGCAGCGGCGAGAACTGGTTCTGCTTGAGCACCTCGACCAGCCGCTGGCCACGATTGAGCTGCGCCTGAGTGGCCTTATCCAGATCGCTGCCGAATTGCGCGAACGCGGCGAGTTCGCGATATTGAGCGAGATCCAGCTTCAAACTGCCTGCCACCTGGCGCATAGCTTTGATCTGCGCGCTGCCTCCGACGCGACTCACGGAAATACCAACGTTCACTGCCGGGCGAACTCCCTGATTAAATAAATCAGTCTCGAGAAAAATTTGGCCATCGGTGATAGAAATCACGTTCGTCGGAATGTAAGCCGAGACATCGCCAGCCTGCGTCTCGATCACCGGCAGCGCAGTAAGCGATCCGCCGCCCTTCTTATCGCTTAACTTTGCGGCGCGCTCCAGCAAGCGCGAGTGAAGATAGAAAACGTCTCCGGGATAAGCTTCGCGCCCCGGTGGACGCCGCAATAGCAGCGATATTTCGCGGTACGAAGCGGCATGTTTGGAAAGATCGTCGTAAATGCAAAGCGCATGACGCTTCGAGTCGCGAAAATACTCGCCCATGGCGCATGCAGCATAGGGCGCGATGTACTGCATAGGCGCGGGCTCAGAGGCAGATGCCGCAACTACGATGGTGTAATCCATCGCGCCGAAGTCGCTCAAAATCTTCACAACCTGCGCAATCGACGAACGCTTCTGGCCAATAGCGCAATAAATACAAATGAGATCATTGCCCTTGTTGTTGACGATGGTGTCGAGTGCAATTGCGGTTTTTCCGGTTTGGCGATCGCCGATGATCAGCTCGCGCTGGCCGCGGCCGATGGGAATCATGCTGTCGATGGCCTTCAGCCCGGTTGCCATCGGCTCGCGGACTGGTTGCCGGTCAATAACGCCCGGCGCCAGACGTTCCAGGGTAATGAATTCGCTGGTTGAAATTGGGCCTTTATCGTCGATTGCCTGCCCGAGCGAATTCACGACGCGCCCAACCAGCGCGTCGCCCACGGGCACGCTCATGATGCGTCCAGTGCGCTTCACCTCGTCGCCCTCTTTGATCTCGGTATACTCACCCAGCAGCACCACACCAACTTGGTCTTCTTCCAGGTTCATGGCGATCCCGGCAAGGTCATGCGGGAACGAAAGCAACTCGCCGGCCATGACTTTGTCCAGGCCATGCACGCGGGCGATGCCGTCGCCGAGCGTGATGACCGTACCGACCTCATCGACAGCGATTTTGGATTCGTAGTTCTCGATCTGCTGCCGAAGTAATTGTGCGATTTCGTCTGCTTTGATCTGCATAAATTCAGCTTCTAGCTGTTAGCCCTTTGCGTCCTTTGCGCCCTCTTCGCGAGCTTTGCGGTTAAAGATTCTGACGACTAAGATTCCGAGTTTCCGCCCTAGCACGCAAGGCGCTGAAAGACGCACGACCTCCGTATTCGCAGCTGCTTCTTTCGCCCCTCCGGGGCTAGCGTGTTTCTCACGTCTGACCCCAGGGCTTACGCCCTGGGCTGCATTCTTACGCCGCTTTGCGGCTATGCGGCGCTGCTGCCTCCAAGAAGCTAAACGCCAGGAGCAACAGCCAGAAGCTAAGGGCTAAAAGCTAGGAGCACAGAGCTAGGAGCTGATAGCCTGCCGGATTCTCTCCAACCGCCCGCGCACCGAGCCGTCATAAATCGTGCTGCCAACTCTCACCACGGCGCCGCCGAGGATCGACCGATCCTGGGCATAGCGGGCCCGGACCTTCTTGCTGGTCAGTTTCTCGACTTGCGTTTCGAGGGCCCGCCGCTCCGGTTCACTCAGCTCTCGCGCGCTGGTAATTTGTGCTTCGGTGAAGCCCATTCGCTGATTCAATTCCCGTTCAAGCTGCTGGACGATCGATTGCAGAAATTTGATGCGGCGGTGATCAATCACCACGGCGATAAAGTTCCGCACTGGCCGAGAAACTCTCTCGCGCGCAACAATAGCGTCCAGCAAGTTTCGCTTTTGCTCCGCCGGAATTGACGGCGCTTCCCAGACTTCGCGCAGGGGTTTGCTTGCCGCCACAAGCTGCGCAATCGCTTGCACTTCAATCAGCGCCATCCCAGCATTAATCTGCTGATCAAAAACCACGTCAGCGAAAGCACGAGCGTAGGTGTTCGTGACAGATGCCATGCGCTATTGCCCACCGTCGTTGGATTTCGGACCAGATCCATTCGAGGTTGCCGAAAGCTCATCGGCAAAATTGCGCACCAGCATCTGGTCAGTCGTTGTGTCCACCTTAATTTGCTTGGCCGCAAGCGACACTGCCAAGTCCGCAGCGTACGCGGTCAGCTCGCGACGCGCGGCTCGGGCTGCAGCCGCGATCTCTTGGTCCGCCGATTCCACGATCTTGCGAGCGTCTTCCTCTGCCGCAGCCTTGATCCGCTCTTCCTCTGCCGCCGCTTCCTTTTCTGCCGCGGCCGCCATCTGTCCGATTTCCACATCCAGCCGGGAAAGCCGCGCCTCAATTTCGGAGAGCCGGCGGTTAGCATCCTCGCTTGCCTTCCGCGCCTCCTGCATTGCCTTCTGAATCGAAGCTGTTCGATCGCGAAACAACGCAGGCAGATTCTTCTTTGATACCCACACGATCACGCCGGCGACGATCGCAAAATTCAGCAGCACGCTCAGCCAATACGCATGCTCAAGGCTGAGGCCGGTAATTCTCGACACGAATTGCACCGAGCCTGAATGTTTAAATTGCTCCTGATCATCCTCGCCAGCCGCTTCCCTGGATTGCTTGGCCAGCTCAGAATTCGTGGATGACTGAGCAGCTTCTTCAGCGGTAAATTTCGCGGTCGACGCGTTTGCGCGCTGTTGTGCAGTAACAGTAATCAGCAAAAACAACACCGAAATGAGGAGTAAAAGATGTGACCGTGCTCTCATCGACCCACCGCCGGCACTTGCGCTGCCGAGAGCAAGACTGTACGAATGATCACTGCCGCTAGGCGCACGCTCTCCGCCTCTAAGCTAGCTTGCGCTGATTGCTTGTCCTTCTGGATCGCGGCCTTGGCTTCTTGAATTCGCGCCTGGGCTCGCGCACGCGCTTGGGCCACGGCGGCCGAACGTGCTTGCATAGCTTGCTGACGGTGCATCTCCAGCCTTTTGAATACCGCCGCGCGCGCTTCCCGGAGGCGCTGTTCGTATTCCGCGGTTCTTGCCTCCGCCACGGCAATATCAGCGCGCGCTTTTTCCACGGCACCCTCCGTTTTGGCGTGGCGCTCCGCCAGGACCCTTACCAGCGGCCTGTGCATAAGGCCTGTATAGATCGCATAAAGCAGGACCAGGAAGATGATGGTCGGTACGGAGCCAAGCAGTAATCCGCCTAGTTGTGCCAGTATCTCGTCCATTGTGTGCTGATAAGGTACTCGAGCGTAAGAGGGCTTTTAAACTGTTAACGCTAACATTTCAAAAGAACTACTGTCAACGCGAGCAGGTGCGATTTCCGCTTCCGAAATCCCTCCGCGAGCCCTTCAAAAAATAAAGGAAAGAATGCTTGACATCTGCGCAGAGGGGTCTAGCATGGAAGTATCACCTCCGATCCAATTCAGGATCGAATGGGCCGATAGCCAAGGAAAGTCACCGCTTCTTGGTTGCCGGCCCATTTTAACTTTTGGGGTTTCCTCGGTGAGTCAGCCAGGGGTGAAAACCGACGTTCCCCCTGCGATACGGGCCCCACCCTCGCTTCTCTAGTGAGTGGAGTTGCAGGTTTGCGAGTGTACCGCCCGCAGAATCCGGTTGATCAACTCGCCGTCTCCCGCGGGATCCTTGAGGATGTCCCATCCCGTGAACGCAGCGATCAGATCCTCCTCCGGAAACACCATCAGGCGTTGCCCGCCGAAGCCCCTGGCCATCCACACATACCGCTGCCCCTCCGCACGTGGAAACAGCCACCATTTGAATCCATACTTGAAACCTTCCTCGGCATCAATAAACGGAGTTAGCGACTGCTTCACCCAGTCCTTCGACACAATCTGCTCCCCGTCCCACATGCCATCGTGCAGATAGAAGTATCCAATCTTCGCAAGGTCCGTGGTGCGCAGGAAGAGTCCCCCCTCGGTATCAACCACTCCCATCGGCGTCCGCTTCCAGTAATGCTCCATGCCCAGGGGAGTGAACAGATATTTCTCGCCGTACTTCTCAACGTCCTGCCCCGTCTCCTTCTGGAAAATGTAAGCCAGCAATTCCGACACGCCGCTGCTGTAGTTGAAAACCTTTCCGGGCTCCTGGGCCATCGGCCGGTCGATCACGTACTGCACCCAATCGTCGGTCGCCTCCATCAGGCTCGAATCATTCTTGGGATCGTCGTACGCAACTTCTTCGTTCCAGTCTAGCCCTGTGGTCATCGTCAAAACGTGCCGCAGGGTGATGCGCCGCTTTCGGTCATCCACATTCTTCACCTTCGCCACGTCGAAGTACTTGAGCAGAGGCGTATCCAGGCCTGCCTTGAAATCACCGCGCGTGATGGCGATCCCGAGAATAACCGACGTGACCGTCTTGCTTACCGACTGCATGCTATGCAGGTCGGTTCCGTGATAGTAGGGGTGCCACGCCGGATCGAAATAGTTGTACGGACCTGTGAGATGCGCGTTCAGCTGCCCGCGCGTCTTCGCCTCTTTCTCGTAGATCTGTCCGTAATCGTGGGAGTAAGTGCGCTCGTAGACGGACGTCCCGCAGCGGAACACGGCAAAGCTGTCCACCAGAGAGTATTTGCCACTCGCCAGATCACCGTCCAACTCCGCGAGAATCTTTTCGTCGAGCCCTACGCTGGAGGGCTTACCCTTCGCCCAGCCATGGGTCGGCCACTTCGTCACGCCTGATCGCGCGTCGAAGCTTCGTGCTCTTAGATCCGTGACTTGCGCCAGCAGGATGCAGCTCATCAATATGCGGACTGCAGCGGTCTTCTTCTTTGGTCATCTGTCGCCTTCGCCGGTTTGGCATCGGGACGAGACCATATGGTCGCCGGGCCTGCGTGTCAAGCCGACACGATGCAATTTAAGGATGGAATGGGTCGATAGCCAAGAAAAGTCAGCGCTTCTTGGTTGCCGGTCCATTTGGATTGGCCAAGCTCTGGAAGGCGGCCGAGCTATCCCTTCTGTGCAATCTTGACCAGGGACAAGATCAAGACCCCGGCGACGGCGGCCACGCCCAAAACGCCGAATATTTTACGCAAGTCGTTCTGGAGTTCCGCCATTTTGATTAGGTCGAGCACCCAAAGGCTGACTAACAGTGCTCCAAAGACCACAGCAATCACGGCGACGAGCAGTAGAAATTGTTTCATTCAAAGCCGGCTTTCTCGTGGTTTGTTGCCCTTGCTGCACAATAAGGCAGCCTTACTGAATCAGCGGTTCATTATTGGCAGAGATTATGTCCGCGTCGCCACAGTGTCAATTACTTCCCGCACACGCGTGCCTCATAGCTAAAGATCTTCTCATTTGATTTGTCGTGTGTCCTTGGGCACAAGTCACCCAGGGAGGCTCATTTAACCACCCATTCCCTCAGCCTCCGCACGATGGACTCCGGCGCTTCAGCCTCCATCTCAACCAGACCGTCTCGATATTGACGCGAATAGATCCGTGCCCGCGATTCGAGCAGCGCCAGCATCTTCCCTTCTTTCTGTGGGACACGTAGTCGCACACGGCCAACCGGATCTTCGGCTAACATCGCGTCAATCCTTTCCAGCAATGTGCTCAAACCGATTCCCTTGGCGGCCGAAACATGAACTGCGCTCGCGTCATCCCGCAACGAGTCCCGCTGCTTCGGAGGCAGCAGATCAATCTTGTTCATGATGTGTAGGCGCGGTTTGCTGCCTGCATCCAATTCCTTCAGAACGCGTTCTACTTGGGCATCCTGCTCGGCGGAAAGCGGACTGCTGGCATCGGAAACGTGCAGAATCAGCGCTGCGCGCTGCACTTCCTCCAGCGTGGCGCGAAAGGCTGAGACTAGAGTGTGCGGGAGGTTCCGAATAAAACCCACAGTGTCGGACAGCAGCGCCTGACGTTTTGAAGGCAAGTTCACGGCCCGAATCGTTGGATCCAAAGTGGCAAACATTTTCGGTGACTCGAGCACCGCGGCGTTGGTCAGAGCATTGAACAAAGTGGATTTCCCCGCATTCGTATACCCCACCAGCGCAATCGTGGCAATCGGCACTGATTCGCGTCTTTGGCGCTGCTGAGCGCGAATCCGCCGCACATTCTCAATCTGTTCTTTAACATGCCGGATGCGGCGGTAAATTTTCCGGCGGTCCGTCTCAAGCTGAGTCTCACCAGGACCGCGGGTGCCAATTCCGCCCCCGAGCTGAGACATTTCCACTCCGCGGCCTCCAAGACGCGGCAGCAGATATTCCAATTGCGCTAGTTCCACCTGCAACTGGCCTTCTCGGGTTCGGGCATGCCTGGCGAAAATGTCAAGGATAAGCTGCGTCCGATCGATGACACGGATATTCACAACCTTCTCAATATTGCGCTGCTGCGAGGCTGTGAGATCGTGGTCAAACAGCAGGAGATCTGCCGAGACTGAGGCCGCAGCCCCGGCAATCTCTTCGAGCTTTCCGCGCCCGATCAACGTGGCGGGATCGGGACGATCGCGACGCTGAAGAAACTCTCCCGCGATTTCAGCTCCCGCGCTTGCAGCCAGAGCGCGCAACTCATCCAGAGATTCCTGTGCACTGAACTCCGGAATCCTGGGTGTTTTCGAGAGCGCCAGCGCGGTGGTGTCGCGAGCAGCCTGAGCGGCAGCCGTGAGCGAGCTTTTCACTCCCTTGGATACCGCGCGCGAGCGATACTCTAGCCCGACAAGAAAGGCGCGCTCCTTGGGGACGCTATTAGGCGCTCGGTCGCGGTTTGACCGGTGTCTGTTGCGGGAGATTCTGGATTGCGAACTGCTCAAGCGAAGTTCCCGGCGCTGATCCTTTCCTAACCTTCGGTCCCGGTGCCGGAAACGTCCGACTCAGGCATCGGTTCCGTGCTCTTTGCGGTTGCTGTTGCCGGAGCCGTGATTGCGGTCGGCCTTTCACTATGGCCATGCGACGTCCTGCCCATGGCCACCGTGGAGATGGCGTGCTTGAAGATCAACTGCTCTTGGTTGTTGGTCTCGAGCACGACCGAATATTTGTCGAAAGAGCGAATGCGGCCCGTCAACTTCACGCCGCTGAGCAGATAAATGGTGATGCTCGTCCGCTCCTTGCGAGCCGTATTGAGGAAGGAATCTTGAATATTTTGCGCCGGCTTATTTTCCATAGCCGATCTCCTTAGCTCTCATGTGCAATTTGCTCCTTGGGCGGCTTACAGACCGCCTGGAGCTTAAGCCGGGCACTTCGCGAGCTGCCCCCTCGACTCCTCATCCCGCACAGTGCAGTGGCCACATCCGTACAATACGGCCTAAGCGCCCACTTTTTCAAGAAAGACTCGATTTTGTCCGGTTGACAGAACAGCGGCCAAAGTGCAAATATTCTCCGCCTTAAGAAAGAGGCGCGAAAAAGCAGTTGCAGTTCCTCGCGTGTTGTTCCTCCTTAAGGCGGCTTTCCTTCTGTGCGCGTATCTTTCCGGCGCGTGTGGGCCTCAAACTTCGCCGTCCGTTGTTGAGGAGGAATCGCAATGCATCATCTGACAGCTTTCGCAGGGTTGTTAGTCATGCCGACGCACACGTGGACAGAAGCTTTCGCGCTTCTTTTGCGTTGGGTTCACTTCCTAGCAGGCATCACCTGGATCGGATTGCTGTACTTTTTTAACTTGGTCAACGTCCCCTTCATGAAGCAGGTGGACGCGGGTATGAAGCCAAAAGTCTTCCAGTACATGACGCTGCCTACGCTGCAATGGTTCCGCTGGAGCGCCCTGCTGACTGTGTTTGTCGGCTTCTGGTATTGGGCGCAAATTTATGTTGCCGCAGATGCCGCGCGCATGGGAGTAAGCCCGGGGAGCACAGTCTTGCTGTTTCTTCTGATCTGGATTGTGTCCTGGGGAATTCTCTATTTTGTGGTTTTGAAAACCCCACCGGGTTATGTGGTTGGACTGGTCACAACTGTGGTGGTGGTCTTGGCCGCCTGGCTGTTCGTGAAATTCACCCCAGTGGGACAGGACGACAATCATGTCCTCTCCATCGGAATCGGCGGAGGATTTGGAATCATCATGCTTATGAACGTCTGGGGGATCATCTGGCGGAACAACAAGAGGATTATTCAAGGAACCCTAGCCGGCTCGCCGCCGGCAAACGCATCGGTGCTGGCGCGACAGGCATTTCTGGCCTCGCGGACGAATTTCTTTCTCTCCGTGCCGATGCTGTTTTTTATGGCCGCCAGTTCACACTACACGATATTGGGAGGATAGATCCACCTGAGCTCAACAAAAAGGCCGGCTCAGCCGGCCTTTGCAATCCGCAATCGGTCCCACTAAAACGCGATCTTGATCCCGAAGCGAATGGCACGGTGGCCGCCATCGAACAGCTTAGGATTACCAAAGCCGGTCGCCAGTCCGTGCAAGCCAGCGTCGAGATCGATGAACGGATCGATTCCGCCAAAGGTAGACGCAGGATCGGCTCCGGCAAGGTTGTAACCGTAATTCGGGTGGTTGAAGACGTTCACCATGCTCATGTGCCAGGTAACACTGGCCCGCTCTCCCCACTTAGTCATCTTGGAAACTTGGAAGTTGCCGGTGTTGGTTATAGCGTCCCGCACCTGGTTGCGGCGGACATTGCCGAACGGCGTACCAAAAACCGTGTCCGCTTCGGGGCCATTGAGGATGTATCGAACTTGGCTGGCACTGACCGAGTTCACGGGGATGGAGGTAGCACCGTTGGTGATGGCTGCATTATACGGCGAGTAGTCGATTAACTGATTTGCCGCCAAAGCGCAGCTACCAGCATCACCGTTGAACGAACAGGCGTCTCCCGCGAACACCCCTACCGATGCGGGCGGAGCACTCGGATTTCCGTAGAACGGCCGCACGCTGTCGAAGAATGCGAATGCTGAGTTGAAGAAGAAGTCCCCGCAACCACCGCCGCCGCAGCCGCCCGTAAAGGTGTTGAACAGGAACTGCGTCGGAGTGTAAGGCTGACCGGATTGCCAAATATAGCTGCCGGCGACCGTCCAGCCACCCAGGGCGTGTCCCAAAATCCCATGTTGGTTGCGGAACATTGGGAGCGATTCAGAGAAGGAGACCGTCCAGGTGTGGCGGAAGTCCAGACCAGAGAGCCCATACTCACCGCGCTTGTTATCGAGCGGGTTTTGCGAGAACGCGTTCGTACCACCCGCCGCACCCGTGGCAAAAATCTCGCTAACATTATCCAACGTCTTGCTGAACGTGTAGTTGGTTTTCATGCTTAACTGCTTAAACAGGTTGTTGGTGCGGAACTCCGTTTGGACTCCGTTGTAATAGGAATAGCCAGTGTTGGTGCGCTCACGATTGACTGCCGGTGCGGTGCAGCTGACGCGCCCAGTATCATCTGGCCTTCCGGGCACCGGATTAAGTGGCACAAAGGAGTTTGCGCATGGCGTGACCCCTGAGGGCAGCAATTGGGGGAAGCTGGACGCCAACCAGGAGACATCTGGATTGGCGTTGATTGACTGGAAGAGATTCTCGCCGCGGTTGCCAACGTAACGCGCTTCTGCGGCTGCATGCGGCCCTAATTCACGTTGCACACCAAAACTCCATTCGTGCACTCGATCGGGACCAAAATTCGGAGGCACAGAACTCTGATTGAATTGGCGCGGATCAAAAACTCCCGGAGTCGCCACCGACGCCAGTGCCGCACGCACGTTAGGTCCCAGGGGCGCGGCAGGTATCGGACTGGCTGTCGCAGTGGCGCCTGTAATGCTTTGCAATAGAACCTGCGGAGCAGCGCTGGAGATGTTGAGATAAATGTTGTAGTACGGCGGGTCGTAGGCGAGCCGGTATCCGCCTCGAAACACCGTTTTTCCATCTCCGAAGAACTTGCCCCCTGGTGAGTAGGCAAAACCGACACTCGGCGCCCAACTATTCTTTGGGGCAGGGATGCTGGGGAAGACTGTGACCGACTGCGGCAGGGTCGGATCCCAGAGAGGGTTACTACTCTTCTGCTGTTTGAGATCATTGGTATGGAACAGATTTGCCGGCTGCCCGTAGTACGAGTAAGTAATACCAAGATTCAATGTCAAATGGGTTGCCAGCTTCCAATCATCGCCGACGTAAAAGAAGGTATCGTGCTCACGGAAATCCAGGTTGTCATTACCTAATGCAATCCGAATCCGATTTGGCTCGTTTAAGGCGTATGCCGTCCAGTCGTCAAACCTGTATTGGCCATTAACGTTGGGAAGGAAAAGGTTCGGGGATCGTTGATAGGTGTAGTTGATGCCTGCCTTTAGCTGGTGTTTCCCAACCACGTAGTTCCAGTTGTCTTGTACCTGATAGGTGTTGACGATTCGTCCTTGCGGGGAATTGGTAGCAGGCCCGTAACCAGCGAGACCGGCGCCAGAAAAGATGATGTTGGCCACCGCATCTTCCAGCTGACCCTGATGGGGAACCGTGTCTCCAATGGTGTTGCCGCCAAATTCCACCCGGAGTCGACCGTAGTTCAGGCGCAGCTCATTATTCATGTAATTGCTGATCTGGTGCGTCCAGCTAATTCCCATTTGCTGGCCGGTGGAAGGAACGTTGTTGGGATAGCCTAGAGCGGCAAAACCCGACACAAAGCTGTCCTGGTCGAATGCGGAAATCTTCTGCCAGACGTATCTTCCATATACGTTGTCCTTGGCACCGACAACGTCGAGACGCGTGATCCAGTCGTACTCGTGCGTGCCATTTGGCAACGTGCGCTGGACCCCACCCATGTCGACATTGCAGACTGGAGCACCAGTCAACGGATCCGTGCCGTTTGGCACGTCCGGGCTGAAGGTTTCCACAGGCGCCGGGCTCAACGACTTTGGGTTACCACCTCCTACACCGTAAGGACCGAACGTGGATAGCGCCGCAATCGCTTGCTGACTGGCAGCGCCGGTGTAGCAGCCGGACATTTGTGCGATACCGGCCGGCGTTGGCGTTAGGTTGGTGTTTTGGAAGAGGAACTTTGAAGAGAGGATTTCAGTATCGTAGCCACCGAAGAAGAACACTTTGTTCTTTACCCATGGCCCGCCAATCGTCGCGCCAAAGAAAGAGTCGTTAAAGTGCGGGACCTGCTTCAAACCCTCGCCATAGCCTGATGACACAGGCGCCTTCTGTATGTTGCTCAGAGTGTTCAGCACCGAGTTGCTCTCATTGGCAAAGATCGAGCCATGCCACGTGTTACTGCCCGACTTGGTGACGATGTTGACCACCGAACCCGCATTGCGCCCGTATTCTGCGCCGAAATTGTTGGTTGTAATCTGATATTGATCAACAAATTCCGGGTTCGATAAGAAAATGGCAGGGCCGGCAACCGAGTTATCGTTGTTGTTCTGTCCATCGATCTGCTGATCGTTTTCACGGCCGCGCAAGCCATTCACCGAGAAACCAGTACCACCATTGGTATTGGAAAAGAAGAGGTCGCGTGATGCCGAAACGCCAGGCAGAAGCACTGCCAAATTGTCCAAGCCCTGGTTTTCTTGGATGCCGGGAAGGTTGTTCAGATAAGTGGCCGAGAAGGTATCGGTAATTTGTGCCTCTGTCGTCTCCACTATCGGGGCACTGCCAGTCACTTCCACCGCCTCTGTGGCCACGCCTACTTCCAACTTCACTGCGGGGAGCGCGTTGTCGACGTTCGAATTTACAGCCACATTCGACACAGCCGTTTTGCGGAAGCCCGACTTCGTGACCTCAACGGTGTAGGTTCCTACTGGCAACAGGTTGAGCCTGAACGAGCCGTTGTTTTCGGTACTCGTGGTAAATACCTGGGCGGTGGCCGTATTGACGGCTCTGATTTGCGCCCCCGGCACAGCTGCGCCGGATGGATCCACCGCTGTGCCAGAAATTGAACCTTTGATCACCTGGGCGGAAACCGGCACCGCCACCAACATAGCCAGCACGGCGATGGTGATCAGGAAGCAAGCCTGAGTCGGTCGGAACGCATATTTCATTGGCTGTCTCCTAACTTTTGGGCAATTCGGGGAATTTAATTGCGAAGGGTTCTCGCTGCAAAATTGACAATTCGCAAATCACTGTGGTCTTTGTTAAAGCAACTGACATTCCACAACTTCACCCGTTAACAACTAATCGTTCCAACAGCTTACGTTGACTCAAATCGCGTGTGATATAGGAATGTGGAAAGGCGTGAAATAGGTGCTATGAAATCCTGTAGGGGAGATCCTGTATGCCTGTGACACAATTAGCTGTGGACTCAGCCCGCTTTCGCGAAGGGATCAAACTGTTCAACAGTGGAGAGTTCTTTGAGGCACATGAAGTGCTGGAGGACGTCTGGTGTGCGGCACCGGCTGCGGAGAAGAGATTCCTACAGGGGTTGATTCAAGTTGCAGTCGCGTTACATCATCACTCAAAAGAAAACCGGGTCGGGGCGCGATCTTTGCTGGCGCGGGCGCGGCGCAATCTTTCAGGCTATCCGGATGAGTTCGGGGGAATTTTTCTAAAGCCGTTGCTCAAGTCATTAGCTGAATGGCAAGAAGCGCTGGAGGATGGCAAGCCGACGCCTCCACTGCCGCGGATTTGATTCCGGGCACCGATTGTCAACCGTTCGCCCTGCACATCGCAGGCCGTACTTAAATCCGGAAGTTTCGTGTCCGAATGCTAGAATTTTTCTTTCGTGACTCACCCCGTCAAACCGGAAGCCAGACACCCCGAGCAATCAACCGCCGTTCCGTTACTGGATCTTCAGCGGCAGTACAGCACAATTCGCGAGGAAGTCCTGGCCGCCATCGAGCGTGTATGTTCGTCACAGCAGTTCATCCTCGGAGCTGAAGTCGAGGAATTCGAGCGCGAAATCGCTACATTCATCGGCGTACCTTCGGCGGTGGGCTGCGCTTCCGGCACGGACGCGCTTTGGCTGACGCTGGTCGCGGCGGGAGTTCAGCCCGGCGACGGCGTCATCACTACAGCATTTAGCTTTTTTGCTTCGGCCAGCGCGATTGTCAGGGTCGGGGCGCGTCCGGTGCTGGTGGATATCGATCCACGCACGTTTAACCTTGATCCGGAAAAAGTTGCGGCCAGATTGCGATCCGGCGGATCGCACAAAATTCGCGCGCTGCTGCCGGTCCATCTTTATGGACAATGCGCGGACATGGACGCACTGCAGCGGCTCGCGAAAGAGTTCGACTTAATGATCATCGAAGATGCGGCGCAGGCGATTGGGGCGAAGTGGCGCGGGCGTCAGGCAGGATCGCTCGGCATCGCCGCTGCATTCAGCTTTTATCCCACAAAAAATCTAAGCGCCTTTGGCGATGCTGGTCTGGCCACTACGGTTGATGCAGCGCACGCTGAACAGATGCGCCATTTGCGCAACCACGGCAGCTCCCGGCGCTATCTGCATGAAGAAGTCGGCTGGAACTGCCGCATGGATGCGATCCAGGCGGCGGTGCTGCGCCTGAAGTTGAAATATATCGATACGTGGAACGAGCAGAGGCGTGAGCGCGCTGCGACCTATGAGCGTCTATTTGCCGAGGCGGGACTGAGTCGCGCGCCAACTAATGTGGACGGTCGCTCTTCTGTAACACTGCCGCAAACGTCAGAGCACGCGCACCATGTCTTCCATCAGTATGTGATACGTGCTCAGCGCCGGGACGAACTGCGGGCTTTTCTTGTGCAACGGAGCATCGCGACCGGAATTTATTATCCGATTCCGCTGCATCTGCAACCCTGCTTTGCTTTTCTCGGATACGGCGAGGGGGACTTGCCCGAAGCCGAGCGGGCCTCCAGGGAAGTGCTCGCGTTGCCAATGTTTCCGGAGCTGACCGAGAGCGAACAAAGGTGGGTCGTGGAAGCGATTGCGGACTTTTATTCTTAAACAGCCAGTTCGGCGGCGGCAATTGTCCACGCCTTTAGCCGGTTTGCGCCCGATCGGCGCGGAATCGAATCCTCAGTGTAACGGCACGCATGAATGCGTACCCCTCCCACAAATCGCCCTGCACTGACCGTAACGCCAGTAGACAAGTTTTATTGCTGACG
>Ga0209686_1000464_pt1 | contig 20852 bp, 12 predicted proteins | sample GraSoiAngelo_126_FD_185883 | JGI IMG/M metagenome (GOLD analysis project Ga0209686, IMG submission 185883) | Grasslands soil microbial communities from the Angelo Coastal Reserve, California, USA - 14_0927_09_20cm (SPAdes) (version 2) | ecosystem: Environmental > Terrestrial > Soil > Grasslands ...
CATTAGTGACGCTGCCCCCGCGTCCGCGTTAGCGTGATATGCGTGGTGAGAGAGCTGCCTCGTACCGCGCTGGAGCACGAGAACCGAATGACACGGCCGTCGCCGGAAAACCTTCGATCGTTCCTGGCAGCGGGCGTGTTCGTGTTCCTGTTGAACACGGCGTACCTCGCTGCCTTTGCCTCGCCCTCACTCTTCTACTTCATAAACGTTGTCGCGCACCTGGTCCTCGGGATCGTCCTCGCCAGCGTCTACGCCCGGCGACTCTTCGCCGAGCGTCGCCAGGCGCGGCTTTGGATTGTCGCGGCGTCGATGGTGCTTGCCGCGGGCGTCCTCGCGGGGCTGGCGATTGCGGTCGTGGGTGCCGCCGGACATTTCCGCTGGCTGTTACCAACGCATATCGCGCTGTCGGTCGCCGGCGGCGTGCCCCTCCTTATTTATGGAGGCGCGATCGGCTACCGGCGGCTTACAGGGCCGCGCCGCGTCAGGTTCGCCGCCGCATGTGCCGCCGTCTGGCTCTGCGCGCTCGCGTCGGTGGTCGCGGCGTGGCGCTACGACGCCTCACGCAGGCTGCAGTACCGCATCCTGAATCCGCTCGAGGCGCCGCTCGCGATGGATGAGGAAGGCGCCGGCCCCGACAGCCCGTTCTTCCCCTCGTCGGCGGACACCAACGTGCACCGCACGATTCCCGCCACGTTCTTCATGACCAGCCAGAGCTGCGGCCGGTGTCACGTCGACATCTACGACCAGTGGAACTCGTCGGCGCATCACTTCTCGTCGTTCAACAACCAGTGGTATCGCAAGTCGATCGAGTACATGCAGGACACGGTCGGGACGAAGCCGTCGAAATGGTGCGCCGGTTGTCACGATCACGCGGTGTTCTTCAATGGCCGATTCGATCGCCCCATCAAGGATCAGATCGACACGCCCGAAGCGCAGGCGGGCCTGAGCTGCACGTCGTGCCACGCGATCACGCACGTGCGCAGCACGATGGGTCAGGGAGATTTCGAGATCGAGTACCCGCCGCTGCACGATCTCGCCGCGAGCGATAACCGGGTGCTGCGCTTCATGCACGACCAGCTCACCTACATGGATCCGAAGCCGCACCGCGAGATCTTCCTGAAACCATTCCATCGGGAACAGACGCCTGAGTTCTGCTCGTCCTGTCACAAAGTGCACCTGGACGTGCCGGTGAACTCGTATCGCTGGTTCCGCGGCTTCAACGACTATGACAACTGGCAGGCCTCGGGAATCTCGGGCGAAGGGGCGAGATCGTTTTACTACCCCAAGGCGTCTCAGAAGTGCGCCGACTGCCACATGCCGAAAGTGAAGTCGAACGATCCGGCAGCAAAGGACGGCTTCGTCCGATCGCATCGCTTCGCCGCCGCGAACACCGCGCTGCCGTTCGTGAACGGCGACAAGGCGCAGCTCGAAGCCGTGCAGAACTTCCTGCGTGACGGGCAGGTCTCGGTTGACGTGTTCGGCCTCGTGCGAGCGCCGGAGCCGTCCGGTAGCGCGAAGGCCACACAGGTCGCCAAGCCCGGATCCGAACCGGCGCTGGCCAGCACGTTTGCGGTTGGCGAAGAGTCCATGAACTTCGGCGCCGCGAGCAACTATCTTGCGCCGCCGGCGGAGGTGATTGCGCCGCTCGACAAGGTCGGCGCCAGCGTGCGTCGCGGCGATTCGGTCCGCATCGAGGTCGTCGTGCGCACGCGGAAGGTCGGCCACTTCTTCCCGGGCGGCACCGTCGACGCGTTCGACGTGTGGGTCGAGCTCGAAGCGGTGGACGAGAACGGCCGCACGATCTTCCACAGCGGGAGCGTGGAGGACGGCGGCCGCGGTCCGGTCGAGAAGGGCGCCCACTTCTATCGAAGCCTCCTGCTCGACGAGCACGGCAACATCATCAACAAGCGCAACGCCTGGGCCGCGCGATCGCTCGCGTACGTTCGGCTGATCCCGCCCGGCGCCGCGGACACGATTCATTACCGCCTGCAGATTCCGGAAGACGCCGGTACCCGCATCACGGTGCGCGCGAAGGTGAACTATCGCAAGTTCATGTGGTGGAACACGCAATTTGCGTTTGCCGGCGTCAGGGATCCGTCCGACATCAAGCCGGCTGTCGCGCCGTCGTACGACGATGGGCGATGGCTGTTCACGGGCGACACGTCAAAGGTGTCAGGAGGGATCAAGGCGATTCCCGATATCCCGACGACCGTGATGGCGGAGTCGAAAGCGGAGCTGAGGGTGCTGCCGCGTGGCGCATCGCTGCCCGATACGAAGCCGCTGATGACGCCGCCCGTGCGCGAACGCTGGAACGATTACGGCATCGGCTTGCTGCTTCAGGGGGACATCACGAACGCAGAGAACGCGTTCCTGAAAGTCACCCGGATGGAGCCCGGATACGCGGACGGATGGGTGAACGTGGCCCGCACGCGTATCCAGCAGGGGAACATGAGCGACGCGGAGTCGATGCTGCGCAAGGCGCTCGAAATCGATCCCGAGCTGGCGAAGACCCACTTCTTCCTCGGCACCGCGCTGAAGGCGCTCGGCCGGTACGACGAAGCGGTCGAGCATCTCAAGAAGGCTTCCACCAGCTACCGGCGCGATCGGGTCGTTCTCAATCAGCTCGGACGCGTGCTGTTCCTGCAGCGTCAATTCCGGCCATCGGTCGACGCGTTCCAGAGAGTGCTCGCGATCGATCCGGAAGATCTGCAGGCGCACTACAACCTGATGCTCGCCTATCAGGGGCTTGGTGAGACGGCCTCAGCGGAGCGCGAGCGCCAGCTGTACTTGCGATTCAAGGCCGACGAGTCGTCACAGGCGATCACCGGTCCTTACCGCCAGTTGCATCCTCAGGACAACAACGAGCGGCAGCAGATCCACGAGCACGTGACGGCGGCCTCGCCTCCCAAGCCACAGCCGGCGCGCGGCACGGCCGTCGGCGGGCAGATTCCATGACCAGCGTGCGGCGCATCGCCGCCTTCATCGTCGTGGTCGGCGCATCCGCCGCGTTGCTGGTCGGCGCTCCCGGCATTGCCATCACGTTCACCGACGTCACCGCCGCATCAGGCATCAAGTTCCGTCACGTGAACGGCGCGTTCGGCAAGAAGTACCTGCCGGAGACGCTGGGATCCGGCTGCGCATTTCTGGACTTCGACAACGACGGCTGGCAGGATGTGCTGCTCATCAACTCGATGCCATGGCCGTCGCGGCAGGGCCCGCCGTCGTATCCCGCGCTCTACCGGAACAATCACGACGGCACGTTTACCGACGTCACACGCCAGGCGGGGCTGGCGGTGCAGATGTACGGCGTAGGTGTCGCCGCCGCCGATTACGACAACGACGGGAACATCGACATCTACATCACGGCGCTCGGACCGAACCACTTGTTCCACAATCTTGGCGGCGGCAAGTTCAAGGACGTCACCATTACCGCGGGTGTGGGCGATCCGGCATTCTCGACGAGCGCGATGTGGTTCGACTACGACCGCGATGGCAAGCTCGACCTGTTCGTGGCGAACTACGTGCAGTGGACGGCGGAGGGGGATCTGTACTGCACGCTGGACGGCAAAACGAAATCGTACTGCACGCCGGAATCGTACAAGGGACAAAGCGCGACGCTGTACCACAACCGCGGAGACGGCACGTTCGAAGACGTCACGCGCAAGGCTGGCCTGTACGATCCATCGAGCAAGGCGCTGGGCGTTGCGCTGATCGACGTCGACGCTGACGGCTGGCCCGACGTCTTCGTCGCCAACGACACGCAGCCGAACAAGCTTTATCGGAACCGCCACGACGGCACGTTCGTGGACCAGGGGATGACGGCAGGCGTCGCCTTCAACGAAGCGGGCGTGGCGCGCGCCGGCATGGGCGTCGATGCGGCTGACTACGATGGCTCCGGCCGGCAGGCGATCATCATCGGTAACTTCTCGAACGAGATGATGGCGCTGTACGCGAACGAGGGAAACGGCCTCTTCATCGACGAAGCCCCCTCGTCCACGATCGGGCAGGCGTCGCTGCTCACGCTGACGTTCGGCTGCTTCTTCTTCGACGCGGACCTCGACGGCCTGCTCGACATCTTTGCTGCCAACGGCCACGTCTCGGACGACATCAACAATGTGCAGCCGAAGGTCACCTACGCGCAGCCCGCGCACCTGTTCAGGAATCTCGGCGCGAAGAAGTTCGAGGACATTAGCACGAAATCAGGGACCGCTCTCCAGCAGCGCGTCGTCGCGCGCGGCGCCGCATATGGCGATATCGACAATGACGGCGACCTCGATCTCCTGATCACCACGAACAATGGTCCCGCGCGGCTGCTGCGGAACGACGGCGGCAACCGCAATCACATGCTGCGCGTGAAGACCATCGGAACAGAGTCGAACCGCGACGGCATCGGCGCGAAGGTGCGCGTGACGACCGACACCGGCCCCGCGCGCCAGGTCACAGTGAAGACCGGATCCAGCTACTGCTCCCAGAGTGAACTGCCGCTCACGTTCGGCCTGGGAACGTCCACGAGCGTGAAGTCCATCGAGATCACGTGGCCGAACGGCAAGGTGGAACGGCTTCCGGGCACCGCGTCCGATCAGGTGCTCACGGTGCAGGAAGGCAAAGGCGTCATCCGCGCGGAACCGATCCGGCGCACATCATGACCGCTCGCGCCGGCGCCGTTGTCATTGCTCTCATTTGTGGCTTCCGTCTTGAGGCGGAAATCTTCCAGCAGACCACACGCCCCGCCGCGACCGAGACCGATCGGATCGAGAACGCGTACCGCGCGAGCAATCGCGGTGTTGCGCGCCTCGAGCAATTTGACTACGACGCCGCGGCGGACGCGTTTCGCGAGGCGCTCCGGATCGAGTCGACGCTGGCGCCCGCGCGAGTGAATCTGGCGATTGCGCTCTACTACGCGGGGCAGATCGACCCCGCGCAGAAAGAGGCGCAAGCCGCCGCCGTGGCTCTGCCCAACGCCGCGCAACCTCCTTATCTGCTCGGCCTCATCGCCAAGGGACAGAACAGGTCTGACGAGGCAGCTGCCGCGTTCAGGCGTGTGCTGCAGATCGATCCTGACGATGTGGGCGCGCGCGTGAACCTCGGCCAGGTCTATCTGCAGGAGCGCAACACGAAAGAGGCGCTGCCGCTCTTTCGCGAGGCGCTCGCGCGCGAGCCCTATAACGTTACGGCCGCGTACGGCCTTGCGACGACACTGCTGCGCGCCGGCGAAGCGGATGCCGGGCGCGACGCGATGCAGCAGTTTCAGAAGCTGCGCGACAGCGCGTACGGTGTCACCTATGCGCCCGGCTATCTGCAGCAGGGGCGCTACGCCGAAGCCATCGTCTCAACCGGCGCCGAGCCGGAGCTCGTGAACGAAGAGACGCCACGCGTGACGTTTGCGGACGCGACGGCGCAGGGATTTGCGCAGGCGCCGCGCGGGCAGCCGTCAGCCACGGGCGGCCTGACGCTATTCGACATGGATGGTGACGGCGACCAGGATCTGCTGGTGGTTGACACGGCGTCGCTGCACCTGTATCGCAATGATGCCGGACGCTTTACCGATGTGACCGCCGAGAAGAAGCTTGACGTGCGCTTGCCTGGAGGAGGGATCGGTGCCGTCGCCGGGGACTTCGACAATGACGGGAAGCCCGATCTGTTCCTGTTACGCAACGACGGTGCGCGCCTGTTGCACCAGCGTGACGACAGGACCTTTGAGGATGTGACGAGCGCCGCTTTCGGATCGATGGGGGGAACCGTCGCGCGGACCGCGGCGTTCGTGGATGTCGATCACGACGGCGATCTCGATCTCGTGATCGCCGGGACGGCAGCCAGGGGCCGCCTGCTGCGCAACAACGGCAACGGCACCTTCACCGACATCGCGTCCACCGCCGGCTTCAGTGGATCTGCGGCGAAGGGGCTCGCGATCGTGCCGACCGACTTCGACAACCGCCGCGACATCGATCTCCTCGTGCTGAACGAGGACCGGGCGCCCGCGCTGTATCAGAACATGCGCGACGGCACGTTCAAGGACGTCGCGCAGGACGTGGGGCTTGCGGCGATCGGCGCCGCGAGCGCTATCGCGGCCGGCGATGTGAACAAGGACAGCTTTACCGATTTTTTCATCGCGCGCGTCGGGCAGCCGCCCGTGTTCGCGTTGAGCGACGGCCGCGGCAAGTTCGTCCTGCGCGACGCGCCCGCCGGGACCGCCGGCGCCATCGCGGCGCAGTTCGTGGATTACGACAACGACGGCCTGCTGGACCTGCTCGTCTCGGTGCCGACCGGGCTGCGTTTGTTGCGGAATCTCGGAACGCGCTGGGTCGACGTCAGCGGCGCTGCGTCGCTCGACTCGGCGACCGCGCCGGCGGCCCAGATGGCGATTGCCGACATCGACGGCGACGGCGACAGCGACGTCATCACGCGTAACGACAAAGGGGAGTTGAGGATCTGGCGCAACGACGGGGGGAATCGCAACCCCGCCGTCCGCGTCCAGCTGTCCGCGCGCGTCAGCAATCGCAGCGGAGCAGGCGTCAAGGTGGAAGTGCGGGCAGGCGCGTTGCGCGAGAAGCTCGAGACGTCTTCCGCCACCCCCGCTGTCGTCCCCGCAGATCTCCTGTTCGGCCTCGGCCGCCGCGCCACGGCCGACATCGTCCGGGTGCTCTGGCCGTCGGGCATCCTGCAGACGGAAATCGTGCCGCCAGGCGGCACATCCACGTCAGCGCCGGTTTTGATGAAGGTCGAGGAGCTCGATCGGAAACCCTCCTCGTGTCCGTTCCTCTTCACATGGAACGGCACGCGCTTCGAGTTCGTGACGGACTTCCTGGGCGGCGGCGAGATGGGCGATTGGATTGCGCCAGGCCTCTTCAACCAACCCGATCCTGACGAGTACGTGCGCATTCGCGGCGATCAATTACGGCCGCGCGATGGACGCTACGAGCTCCGCATCACCAACGAGCTCGAAGAAGCGATGTTCCTGGATCGCGTGCAGCTCGTCGTGCTGGACCATCCACAGGACGTCGCCGTATATCCCAATGAAGGATTGCGCTCGCCGCCGCGGCCGCCGTTCCGCCTTTACGCCACGCGGGGAGCGCATCCGCCGCTCCGCGCCGTCGACGAGCACGGTCACGACGTGCTGCCGCTGATTCGCGCCGTCGATCGAACAGCACCGGACGACTTTGGCTTGTCCCGGATCCGCGGCTATGCCGAGCGTCACGAACTGACGATGGATCTCGGTCCCACATCGGATCGCGTCGTCCTGCTGCTGACGGGATGGACGGAGTATGCATTCTCGAACGATAACGTAGCCGCCCAGCAGGCGGGGCTGGTGATGCTGCCACCGCATCTCGAAATGAAAGACGATGACGGGACGTGGCACACCGTGATCGAAGACATCGGATTTCCGGTCGGGCGGCCGCAGACGATTCCCGTTGATCTCACCGGCAGGTTTCCCGGCGCTTCGCACGAAGTGCGCATCGTGACGAACATGCGGATCTACTGGGATCAGGTTCTGGTCGACACGTCAGGAGGTGACGCACGCGTGAAGACGACGAGAATCAATCCGAGCGCTGCGACGCTCGGCCGACGCGGCTTCTCGGCGGAAACGAGTGCGGACGGCCGCGCGCCGTTCGGCTACGACTATGCGCACGTGAGCGAGGTCTCGCCGTGGAAGGTGCCCGCCGGACGGTACACGCGATACGGCGACGTGCGATCCCTGCTGATGGACAGCGACGACATGTTCGCCGTTGCCGCGCCGGGCGACGAGGTCGCGCTCGCGTTCGACGCGGCGCTGCCGCCGCTCGACCCCGGGTTCACCCGCACGTTCCTGCTGTACGCGGACGGGTTCAGCAAGGAGATGAACATCCGGTCGGCAATGCCCGATGCGGTGGCGCCGCTACCGTTCCACGCCATGCGCAGCTATCCCTATGGCGCGGGTGAATCGTATCCGAACACGCGCGTGCATCGCGACTACCAGGCCCGCTACAACACGCGCATTGTCACGGCGCCGGTGCCGTCGCTGGAACTCAGCGCGACGCTCGCGCTGCAACCGGGTGGAGTTCACGGATCCAGGCAATGACTATTCGTTACTCGGCGGCCGCCTGCCAGACCGATCTGCCGAACCCTCTCGATCGCCGTCAGATGCCGGCGAACACGGACCGCATGCTGGCGATGATCGATGCCGCCGTCGCGGGCGCGGCGCCGTTTCTCCCCGTCCGCCTCGTCGTGTTTCCGGAGTTTGCGCATGCCGCGCCGGTGTTCCCGACCGTCGCCGAGCTGCGCGAGAAGATCGCGGTGCCGATTCCCAACGATCATACCGAGCGGCTGCACGCAAAGGCGCGTGAGCACGATGTCTACATCCAGAGCGGCTCGATGATCGAAACGGATCCGCGATGGCCTCGCGCGTTGTTCAACACGACGTGTCTCATCGGGCCTGAAGGCATCGTTTATAAGTACCGCAAGGTGAATCCGTGGATTCCCTACGAGGTCCACGCAAGCCCGCACGATCTCGAGGGCTATGACCAACCGCTGTTTCCGGTAGCGGACACGCCGATTGGGCGCATCGGGTGCGCGATCTGCTACGACTGGCTGTTTCCGGAGGCGATCCGCCAGCTCGTGGCGAACGGCGCGGAAGTGCTCGTCCGCGTCTCCGCGTACATGGATCCGTGGGGCGCCACCGAGCCGATGAACTGGTGGACGATCGTCAATCGTTGCCGCGCGCTGGAGAACACCGCGTTCGTCGTTGCAGCGAACCAGGGTGCCAGCCTGCGGCACTACCCGCCGTACTCCTGGCCGGGCGGCAGCCAGGTGATTGATTTCGACGGCCGGATCCTCGCCGAAGCGAGTCCCGGTCCCGGCGAACGGATCGTTGTCGCGCCGATTGATATCAGCGCGCTCCGCCACGAGCGGGCACAGCGCAGCGGCCACCACATGCTCGCGCATCTCAGGACCGATGCCTACCCGGTCTATGCCTCGCCTCGATATCCGCCGCTCCGATCGACGGAACTGTCGTACGAGCGCAATCTCCAGCTGATCGAGGTTGCCAAGAGGATCACGGACAAGACGATGTACTCAGAGGGCACGGAGGCCACGGAGAAGATCACTCTTAAGAAATAGCTTCCTCCGTGGCCTCCGTGGCCTCTGAGTTAAGGAGACTCCGTGGTTCTACTGACATAATCTGACTGATGCTCCGAAGAACTCTGGTCCTCATCCTCAGCGTCGCTACATTCGCCGCCATCCCGCGGGCCCAATCAGAAAAGCTCGATTACGCCGCCATCGGGCAGATTCGTGACGAAGGGCTCAATCGATCGCAGGTCATGGACACGGTGTTCTGGCTGACCGATCGCTATGGCCCGCGCCTGACCGGTTCGCCGCAGATCCTCGAGGCGAGCGATTGGGCGATGAAGAAGATGACGGAGTGGGGCTTGTCGAACGCGCACCGCGAGGAATGGGACTTCGGCACGGGCTGGTCGCTCCTGCGTTTCAGCGCGCACCTCATCGAGCCCGAAGTGCAGCCGCTGATCGGTTTTCCCAAGGCGTGGTCGGTCGGAACCGAGCGACCTGTCACCGCGGAAGTCACACGCGTCACGATTCAGAACGACGCTGACTTCGCCAGGTATCGCGGACAACTGAAAGGAAAGATCGTCCTGCCGCAGCCCGCGCGCGCGGTCCACATGCTCGAGGGACCCCTCATTCTGAACATGGATGACCTGATGACGAAGGAGGCGGAGACCACGCCGATTCCCGCCGAGCCGTCAACAAGCGCGGCGCAAATTCGCGGAGCTGCCGAGCAAGGCGAGGATCCTCGCACGCGCACGAGGACGCAGCAGTTCCAGCAGCGCGTGCAGCAGTTCTACAGGGACGAAGGGGTCGTCGCGGTGTTCGACCGCGGCAGCGACAGCGATATGGCAGCCGGCGGCAGCAATCTGTCGTGGCAACAGCAGCGCACTGACGGCGGCACGCTGTTTCCAGGCACGGCCAACCGCAACACTGCTCCCGCGGGCGTCCCGCAAGTGACACTTGCCGTCGAGCACTACAACCGGATGGTGCGCCTGATCGAGCACAACGTGCCGGTCAAGGCGGAACTGGAGCTCCGGGTGCAGTTCCACGAGCACGCGAACGGGTTCAACACGATTGCCGAAATTCCCGGCACCGATCTCGCCGGTGAAGTCGTGATCCTCGGCGCGCACTTCGACTCCGTCAATGCGGCGACCGGCGCGACCGACAACGCCGCCGGAAGCGCGGCGATGATGGAAGCGCTTCGTATCATCAAGGCGCTCGGCCTGAAGCCGCGCCGCACGGTCCGCGTCGCGCTGTGGGGCGGCGAGGAAGAGGGGCTGCTCGGATCGCGGGCATACGTCGCCGCCCACTTCGGCGACCCCCGGACGATGCAGTTGAAGGCCGAGCACGCGAAGGTTGCCGCGTATTTCAATCTGGACAACGGGACCGGCCGCATTCGCGGCATCTGGATGCAGGAGAACCTCGCCGTGCGGTCGATCTTCGAGCAGTGGATTGCGCCGCTGAAGGACCTCGGCGTCACGATCCTCGGCCCCCGCACCGTGACGCAGACCGACCACGTGTCGTTCGACAACGTGGGACTGCCGGCATTTCAGTTCGTGCAGGAGCGGCTCGAGTACAACTCGCGCACGCACCACTCCAACATGGACGTCTACGATCGGCTGCAGCGCGACGATATGGTGCAGCAGGCCACTATCGCGGCGATCTTCGCCTACGACGCGGCGATGCGCGACGAGAAGCTCCCGCGCAAAGCGCTGCCGAAGCGGTCCGGCGGACCTGACCCTTCGAGAGCCTCAGGGTCACCCCGAGCAAGGGGTGAAGCTCCGCCCTACGAGCCTGGTGTAGGCCGGAGCCTGCCGCGCCGAAGCCGCGGTTTCTATTCGCAGCGAAGGCGAGTCTTCAGACCCGGCATGCCCGGCGGTTCGGCGACCCGCTGATCCCGATGATCATTCTTTCATTCGATCACCTCTCGAAACGGTACGGCCAGACGACTGCGCTCGATGACGTCTCGTTCGATGTGCCCAACGGCGAGATCTTCGGCCTGCTTGGACCGAACGGCGCCGGCAAGAGCACGCTCATCCGGATCCTGATGGACATCATCCGGGCCGACAGCGGAGAAGTCCGCGTATTCGGCGAGTCGCGTCGCCGCGACCATCTCGATCGCCTCGGCTACCTGCCGGAGGAGCGCGGGCTCTACACGAAGCAGACCGTCATCGACGTGATGATGTACTTCGGGTCCCTCAAGGGGCTCGATCGCGCCGACGCGCGGCGGCGCGCGCTCGAATGGCTCGAGAAGCTGGAACTGCCGCAAGTCGCAACCTGGAAGATCGATCGCCTCAGCAAGGGCATGGGACAGAAAGTCCAGATCGCCTCGGTGCTCCTCAGCGATCCCGAACTGTGCGTGCTCGACGAGCCCACCACAGGTCTCGACCCGGTGAACGTGCGTCTGGTGCAGGATCTCCTGATCGAGCGGCGTTCACACGGACGTACGACCATTCTGTCCACCCACCACATGAACCAGGTCGAGACGCTCTGCGACCGGGTCGCCCTCATCAACAAGGGGCGGCTGATGGTCTACGGCGAGGTCGACGAAGTGCGGCGGCGGTATTCGCTGCCCGAAGTCTTCGTCCGCGCCCATGGTCCTTTGCCGCCGGTGCCGCAGGTCGCGAGCGCTACGGAATCAGAGGCCGGAACGTGGCGGCTGCGGCTGGCCGATGGCGCGCCGCCCGCCGACGTGCTGACCGCGCTCGTCAGCCGCGGTGCGGTGATCGATCGGTTCGAGCCGGCACTGGCGCCCATGGAAGACATCTTTCTCCGCGTGGTCGGTGAGGCACACGTATGATCCGCTGGACGAAGATCAAGGCGATCGCGACATTCGAGTTTCTCGCCGCGGTGAAGCGTCCCGGCTATCTGATCACCACGTTCGGCATGCCGCTGTTCATGGCGATCTACGCGGGCGTGGTCGCGCTGCCGGCTTATTACGCCCAGAAGAAGGACGCCGAGTTGTCCGTCTGGGGCGTCATTGACGAATCGAGCCTCCTCGCATTGAAAGGGGACGCCGAGCCGTCGGCTGATCGGCTGCCCGAAACCCTTCGCAAAACACTGGACGCGGCCGGGCAGCGGGGAGCCATCGCCCGCGCCATCGCGAGCGAACATTTCGTGTTCAGACCGTTTGAAGACGAAGCCGCGGCGCGCGCGGCGATTGCGGCGCGCAGCGTGAAGGGCTATTTCGTCGTGCCGCGTGAGTATCTCGCGACCGGACAAGTCAATAATTTTCAGGCTGACGACATCAATCTCTCGAGCTCGGACGCGCGCCGCGCGTTCGAGCGGCTGCTGCGCGAGCGTCTCGTCGCCGGCCTTGCCGATGGCCGGGTCGCCGCGCGGATCCTCAACCCGATTCAGGCCAATCGATCGTTTGACGTCACGAAAACAGGAGAAGTCCGCGAAGGAGGACGCGCGGCCTCCGCGGTCCGCATCGTCGTTCCGCTCGCGTTCATGGTCCTGTTCCTCATGTCGGTCCTGATGACGTCGGGGTACCTGATTCAAGGCACCGCGACGGAGAAGGAGAACAAGGTGGTGGAGGTGCTGCTGGCTTCCGCAAATCCAGACGAGATCCTCGGCGGCAAACTGCTCGGCCTCGGAGGCGCGGGACTCCTGCAGGTTGGCGTGTGGCTGTCGATCCTCACCGTCGCGGGTCTTGGCATCGTGCCGTTGATCCTCTCGTCGCGAGTCGAGTTTCCATGGATTTCGCTGGTCCTGGCGGTTCCGTTGTTTTTGCTCGGGTTCCTGTTTTTTGGGAGCCTGATGCTCGGCACCGGCTCGCTGGGCTCGAACATGCGCGAGTCGCAGCAGCTCGCGATGATGTGGTCGCTCACCGCCGCCCTCCCGATGATGATGATGGGACTCCTCATTCGCGATCCGCACGGCGTCGCGTCGCGCGTGATGACGTGGATTCCCATTACCGCTGCGCCGCTCGTCATGCTCCGGGCAAGCCTCGATCCCGGGTACCTGGCGTGGTGGGAGATCCTCGGCACATTCGTCGTCCTCGCGGCCTCGAGCTGGATTGCGCTTCGTATCGGCGGACGCCTGTTCCGCGTCGGACTCCTCAGCTCCGGCTCCCGCCCGAGCTTTCGAGAGATCATTCGCCAGGCGCGGCTTTAACCACGGATCACACGGATCACACGGATCACACGGATCGCACGGATCCCACCGAATGCACGGACCCACGGATCGCACAGATCGGATCGGTGTCTTCCGTGTAATCTGTGGCTCGTGGATTGCGCGGATCAGATCCATGTCTTCCGTGTAATCTGTGGCTCGTGGATCGCGCGGATCAGATCCATGTCTTCCGTGTAATCTGTGGCTCGTGGATTGCGCGGATCAGATCCGTGTCTTCCGTGTAATCTGTGGCTCGTGGATTGCGCGGATCAGATCCATGTCTTCCGTGTAATCTGTGGTTGATGTCGATCGTCGTCCAGAAGTACGGCGGCAGCAGTGTCGCCGACGTAGATCGCATCCGGCAGGTTGCTGCGCGCATCATGCGCACGAGGGCTGCCGGTCGCGACGTTGCCGTCGTCGTGTCGGCGATGGGGGACACGACCGACGAACTGCTGTCGCTGGCGAAGCGCATCTCGACGAACCCAGATCGTCGAGAGCTCGACATGCTGCTGTCGGCGGGAGAGCGCATTTCCATGGCGCTCCTGTCGATGGCCATACGCGAGCTTGGCGGCGACGCAATCAGCTTCACCGGCAGCCAGTCCGGTATCATCACCAACGATCGGCACGTGGACGCGCGCATCATCGAGGTGAGGCCTTTTCGCGTGCAGGACGAGCTCGCACGGGGCCGCGTCGTCGTCATCGCAGGATATCAGGGCGTGTCGTACCGGCGAGAGGTGACGACGCTCGGACGGGGAGGGAGCGACACGACGGCGGTCGCGATGGCCGCGGCGCTCGGTGCGGAGTACTGCGAGATCTGCTCGGACGTCGAAGGCGTCTACACGGCCGACCCTCGCGTCGTGCCGGGTGCGCAGCGAATCGGCGCGCTCTCGTATGAAGAGACGCAGGAGCTGGCCGAAGCGGGCGCGAAAGTGCTCAATGCACAGGCCGTGGAGTTCGCGAAGGAGAAGGGAATTGCGATCTACGCGCGCGCGACCGCGTCGGCGCTGCCGGGCGCGGATCCATCTGCGGACGGGACGGTCGTTCGCCGCGACGCACCCCGGGCGCCAGGCACCGTTGCAGGCGTGGCGAGCGAGCGCGACCTGCTCGTGCTGCAGGCTCGCGGCACGAGCGCGACGCTCGCGTCGCTGTTCGCTCTGCTCGACGCGCGCGGGACCGCGGGCAAGCAGCTGCACGTTGCGTCATTCGGCCACGGCTGCGACGGCATGACCGTGCTCGTCTCGCGCGAGAACCTGCACGATGAGGATCGCCTTCGCCGTGATCTTGCGGCGCGCTTTACGACCGAAGCCTCTCTCGTCGACGGCCTCGGCGCGGTGAGCGTGATCGGCGCCGGCATCAACGCCAGTTACGCGAACGTCCGCCGCGGAACAACGATCCTCGAAGAGGCAGGGATCGAAACGCGAGGTCTCGCGACATCGTCGTTCCGGATTTCCTGGCTCATTGGGTCCGGACAGGTAGACGACGCCGTCGGACGTTTACATCAGGGATTCATCGAAGCGAACCCTCAACGAGTTCCGTAGCGGAAATCGCCGGCCTGCGGCCTAACGCGGTCAGCACCGCGACGTCGTCGTACTGCGCCGCGAGTCGGAACTTGTAGCGCGATGACGATCGATGCGCTCACGGTGAAAGAGCCGTGGGCCTGAGAGCCGCACGGCTATTCAAGAAAAAAGCCACGGACGAGGCCGGTGGCTTCCAATCACCAAATCAGCGGAATCGCGAAATCACCAGATCATTTCGATCCGTTCATCGATCCGAGGAACTCGCTGTTGCTCTTCGTCTTGCCCATCTTGGACAGCAGCAGCTCCATGCCTTCCTGCGGCGAGAGCGGGTTGAGGACCTTGCGGAGCACCCACACGCGGTTCAGATCGTCCTTCGGGATGAGCAGCTCCTCCTTGCGGGTGCCGCTCTTCTGAATATCGATCGCCGGGAATACGCGGCGATCGGCGAGCTTGCGATCCAGGTGGATCTCGAGGTTGCCGGTGCCCTTGAACTCTTCGAAGATCACTTCGTCCATGCGCGATCCGGTGTCGATGAGCGCCGTCGCCATGATCGTCAGCGACCCTCCCTCTTCGATGTTCCGCGCCGCGCCGAAGAAGCGCTTCGGCCGCTGCAGCGCATTACTGTCGACGCCGCCCGACAGCACCTTGCCCGACGCGGGGACGATGGTGTTGTAGGCGCGCGCAAGGCGCGTGATGGAATCGAGCAGGATGACGACGTCCTTCTTGTGCTCGACGAGCCGCTTCGCTTTCTCGATCACCATCTCGGCCACCTGCACATGACGCTGGGCCGGTTCGTCGAACGTCGAGGAGATGACCTCGCCCTTGACGGACCGCTGCATGTCGGTGACTTCTTCCGGGCGCTCGTCGATGAGCAGCACGATCAGGTACACCTCGGGATGGTTCGCCGTAATGCTGTTCGCGATGTTCTGCAGCAGCATCGTCTTGCCCGTGCGCGGCGGCGCGACGATGAGGCCGCGCTGGCCCTTGCCGATTGGGACCATCAGGTCCATGACGCGCGCCGACAGGTTGTCGGACGCGGTCTCGAGCTTGAGCCGCTGCTGCGGATAGAGCGGCGTCAGATTTTCGAAGAAGATCTTCTCGCGCGTCCGATCGGGCGGCTCGAAGTTGACGGCTTCCACCTTGATCAGCGCGAAATAGCGCTCGCCCTCTTTCGGCTGGCGGATCTGGCCGCTGACGGTGTCCCCCGTGTGCAGGTCGAACTTCCGGATCTGCGACGGCGACACGTAGATGTCGTCCGGACCGGGGAGGTAGTTGTAGCTCGGCGCGCGGAGGAAACCGAAGCCGTCCGGCAGCGTCTCGAGCACTCCCTCCGAGAACAGGTTGCCGCTCTTCTCGGCGCGCGACTTCAGGATCTCGAAAATGAGCTCCTGCTTGCGCATGCCCGTCGCACCCGGCACGTCGAGGGTCTTGGCGACCTTCGTCAGCTCGGTGATGCTCATCTCCTTCAGCGTCGACAGCTCGACGTTGTTGGATTGGGGCGGCGCGGCCGCGGTCGCTACAGTTACCTGCTCAGTCTTGCTATCAGTGTCCACAGATCATCCAGTCCTTCGCCCTTCGCTGCCGAGATGGGCAGTGGGGCGGTTCCGAGTTGCCGTTCGAACGACTTGAGGTTCTTCGCGCGCTCGCTGCGCGACAGCTTGTCGATCTTGGTTGCGAGCACCGTCCGGTTGACGCCGAGCGTGTCCAGCCACGCGCCCGCCTCGAGATCCGCCTCGAGGCCGGGATGCCGGGAGTCCACCAGATGGAGCACGCCGGCAATGCGATGCGGCGTGTCTGTAGGCCGGGTCTTCAGACCCGGCTCAGAGGCGGGTCTGAAGACCCGCCCTCCAGAAGAAAAGTAGGACTCCGCGATGCGCGCGAGCTCCGCGACCGAAGCCTCGCCGCCGCGCGCGTATCCGTATCCGGGTAGATCGGCCAGATACACGCGCCAGCGGCCGCCGGGTCCGCCGTCCGCGTGCAGGCGATACAGGTTCGCCAGCCGCGTCTTTCCTGGCGCCGCGCTGGTCCGCGCGAGCTTCATGCCCGTCAGCGCATTGATCAGCGAAGACTTCCCGACATTGGATCGTCCAACCAGTGCGATGTGCGGGATGCCGTCTTGCGGCACACCGCGCGCGTCCACCGCGCTGGTGACGAAGTGGGCTTCTAAGAGCTTCAAAAAGGCTTCGGGCTTTGGGCCTCAGGCGTCGGGACGGGAGAGTACCTCCTGAAGCCTAAAGCCTGAAGCCTGGAGCCTGACTCAGTGTGAAACCGCCGGTTGATCGCCGGCAATGTCCGGCGTGCCCGGCGCGGGCGCGATGCCCGAGAGCGGCTCCACGAGTGCGATCTTCAGTACTTCATCCATCGACTCGACCATGTAGAGATTCAGCGCGTCGAGCACGTTCTTCGGGATGTCCGCCAGGTCCTTCTCGTTGTCCTTCGGGACGATGATCGTCTTCAGGCCCGAGCACCTTTTCCTTGACGCCGCCAATCGGCAGCACTTTGCCGCGCAGCGTGATCTCGCCCGTCATCGCGACGTCTTTGCGGACCGGGATGCGTCCGAGCGCCGACACGAGCGAGGTCGCGAGCGTAATGCCCGCGGACGGGCCGTCCTTCGGGATCGCGCCTTCCGGGATGTGGATGTGGACGTCCGTGGTCCGGTTGAAGTTTTTCGGGATGCGGAACTCGTCGGCTTTCGATCGGACGTAGCTCATGGCAGCCTGCGCCGATTCCTGCATGACGTCACCCAGCTTGCCGGTGAGCGTGAGCCGTCCCTTGCCGGGCATCAGCGTCGCTTCGATGACGAGGATCTCGCCGCCGACTTCCGTCCACGCGAGACCGGTCGCGACGCCCACCTCGTTCTTTTCTTCCGCGAGCGTCGGGCGGAAGCGCGGCACGCCGAGATATTCGGTGACCTTCGCCGCCGTGATCTCCTCGCCGAACTCCTTGCCGACGACCACGACCTTGCGCGCGATCTTGCGGCAGATCGACGCGATCTCGCGCTCGAGGTTTCGGACGCCAGCCTCGCGCGTGTAGCGGTTGATGATCGTCGAGAACGCCTCGTCGAGCAACGTGATGTTCTCCTTCGTGAGGCCTGCGCCTTCAACGGCCTTGGGCGCGAGGAACCTCCTCGCGATTTCGACCTTCTCCTGCTCGGTGTAGCCCGCGAGCTGGAGCACCTCCATCCGGTCGCGCAGGGCCTGCGGGATCGTGTGCAGCACGTTGGCCGTGCAGATGAACATCACGTTCGACAGGTCGTACTCGACGTCGAGATAGTGATCGAGGAACGCGTTGTTCTGCTCCGGATCGAGCACCTCGAGGAGCGCCGCCGACGGGTCGCCGCGGAAGTCCATCGACATCTTGTCGACTTCGTCGAGCAGGAACACGGGGTTCATCGTCCCGGCCTTCTTCATCATCTGGATGATCTGGCCCGGGAAGGCGCCGATGTAGGTGCGGCGGTGGCCGCGGATCTCCGCCTCGTCGCGTACGCCGCCGAGCGAGAGGCGCACGAACTTGCGGTTCATCGCGCGCGCGATCGACTTCGCGAGCGACGTCTTGCCGACTCCCGGAGGACCGGAGAACGTCAGGATCGTCGCCTTCGGCTTCTTCACGAGCGCGCGGACGGCGAGGAACTCGAGGATGCGGTCCTTGATCTTCTCGAGGCCGTAGTGGTCCTCGTTCAGGATCTCCTCGGCCCGCTTGAGATCGCGGCTCTCCTTCGTCTTCTTCTGCCAGGGGACCGCGATCAGCCAGTCGAGGTAATTGCGGGAGACCGTCGCTTCCGCGGACATCGGCGGCATCGCTTCGAGCCGCTTCAGTTCCTGGACCGCCTTCTCCTCGACCTCCTCCGGCATCTTCGCCTGGTCGATCTTCTTCTTCAGCTCCTCGATCTCGTTGCCCTTTTCGTCCTTGCGTCCCAGCTCCTTCTGGATCGCCTTCATCTTCTCGTTGAGGTAGTACTCCTTCTGCGCCTTCTCCATCTGCTTCTTCACGCGAGACTGGATGCGGCGATCGACCTGGAGCTTGTCCACCTCGGCCTCGAGAAGGCCGGCGATCCGATTGAGACGCTCGATCGGGGAAATGATCTCGAGCAGATTCTGCTTCTCGTCGACACCGACGACGAGGTGCGCGGCGATCGTGTCGGCAAGCTTGCCGGGATCGTCCACGCGCACGGCCGCAATCATCGCGTCGTAGTGCAGGTTGTTCGAGAGCTTCACGTACTGCTCGAACAGCGACACGGCCTTGGTCATCGTGCTCTCCGCGTCGACGCCCGTCTCCTTGTGCTTGGGGACGACTTTCACGACGACGCGGTAGAAACCCTTGTCTTCCTTCCACTCGACGGCGCGCGCGCGCTCGATCCCCTCGACCAGCACCTTGATGTTGCCGTCAGGCAGCTTCAGGCTCTGGACGATGTTGGCGACGCACCCCATCGTGAAGATGTCCGACGGCTGCGGTTCGTCAACCGCGGCATCGTGCTGCGCCGCCAGGAAGATCCGCTTGTCCTTGCCCAGCGCATGCTCGAGCGCGCGCGTAGACGAGGGCCGTCCGATGACGAAGGGCATCATCATGTGAGGGAAAACGACGACGTCCCGCAGCGGGACAATCGGAAGAGTTTCGTAGAGTTCCATGGGTTGACAGTTGCCAGCTGGCAGCCACCAGCTGACAGCTTCGAGCCACGCGGGCCGAAAGCTGGAAGCTGGAAGCTGGAAGCTATCCCGCCTTTTCGATGAGGGTGATTGGCTTTTCCTTGGTCTGCACGACCTCGCGGGTGATGACGCACTCGCGGACCTTCTTCTGGCCCGGCAGCGTGTACATCAGATCGAGCATCAGGTCCTCGATGATCATTCGCAGACCGCGTGCGCCGATCTTCCGTTGCAGCGCCTGCTCGGCGATCGCCTCGAGCGAATCGTCGGTGAAGCGCAGCTTCACGTTCTCGTACTCGAACAGCTTCTGGTACTGACGCGTGATGGCATTACGCGGTTGCGTGAGGATCTGGACGAGCGCGGGCTTATCGAGCTCGTGCAGCGTCCCGACGACGGGCAGACGGCCGACGAACTCCGGGATGAGCCCGTACTTGATCAAATCTTCCGGCTCGACCTGCTCGAGCGTCGTGCCGATGTCGCGATTCGCGACCGACTTCACGTCGGCCTTGAAGCCGAGCGTCTTCTTGCCCGTGCGGCGCTCGATCTGTTTCTCGAGCCCGACGAACGCGCCGCCGCAGATGAACAGGATGTTGGTCGTGTCGACCTGGAAGAACTCCTGGTGCGGATGCTTGCGCCCCCCCTGCGGGGGAACGTTCGCGACGGTGCCCTCGAGGATCTTCAGCAGCGCCTGTTGGACCCCTTCACCCGAGACGTCGCGCGTGATGGAGGGGTTCTCGTCCTTGCGGCAGATCTTGTCGACTTCGTCGATGTAGATGATGCCCTGCTGGCACTTCTCGATGTCGCCCCCCGCCGCCTGGAGCAGCTTCAGGATGATGTTCTCGACATCTTCGCCGACGTACCCGGCCTCGGTCAGCGTCGTCGCGTCGACGATCGTGAACGGGACGGAGAGGAGCTTGGCGAGCGTCTGCGCGAGCAGCGTCTTGCCCGTGCCGGTCGGCCCGATGAGCAGGATGTTCGACTTGGTGAGCTCGATCTCGTTGCGGCTGCGCGACTGCTTCTGGATCTCGATGCGCTTGTAGTGGTTGTAGACCGCAACCGCGAGCTTCTTCTTCGTCTGCTCCTGGCCGATGACGTACTCGTCCAGGAACTTCTTGATCTCCTGCGGAACGGGCAGGGACGAGCGGGCCCCGCCGCGCGCCTCGAACCGGTTGTCGTCCGCGATGATGTCGTTGCACACCTCGACACACTCGTCGCAGATGAAGACCGTCGGGCCCGCGATTAATTTCCGGACGTCGTTCTGATCCTTATTACAGAACGAGCAGCGGAGAATCTCTCCCTCGCCGTTTTTCTTGACCATGGGATGAACCTACTACGCCCTTTTTCGGATAACGTCGTCAATAATACCGTATTCCTTCCCCTGGTCCGCTCCCATGATGTAGTCCCGCTCGGTATCATCCTGGATGCGCTTCAGGGGCTGGCCGGTATGCTCGGCAAGGATCTGGTTCAGCCGTTCCCGCGTGCGGAGGAGCTCGCGCGCGTGAATGTCGATATCGGTCGTCTGCCCGCCCAGTCCCTGCACCCA
>Ga0209686_1000468_pt1 | contig 20665 bp, 15 predicted proteins | sample GraSoiAngelo_126_FD_185883 | JGI IMG/M metagenome (GOLD analysis project Ga0209686, IMG submission 185883) | Grasslands soil microbial communities from the Angelo Coastal Reserve, California, USA - 14_0927_09_20cm (SPAdes) (version 2) | ecosystem: Environmental > Terrestrial > Soil > Grasslands ...
GACGCTGCCCAGTCCAGTGCGCTCGCTCCTGTTGATGGATCCGGTGCAGCCCGACGTCCAGGCGGCGGCGATGCGCGCCGGCGCGCGCGGCGTCATCGAAAAGGGCGCGTCGATGCCGCACTTCGTCCAGGCGATTCGCGGCGTCATGGGCGGCAATTACTGGCTCGACGGACAGCTTCTCGAGTCGGTGCCCGAGCGGCCCGCAAAGCAGGCGCCGCGGCCCGCGCGCAAGTTCCGTCTGACGCAACGCGAGATGCAGGTCGTGGCCGCCGTTGCCGACGGCGAAACCAACAAAGGGATCGCCGAGCGCTTTCGCGTCAGCGAGGACACGGTCAAGCATCACCTGTCGAGCGTGTTCGACAAGGTTGGCGTGTCATCGCGTCTCGAGCTCGCAGTGTTCGCATTCACGCACGGCCTGGTGATGCTGCAGGACGGGCTCGTCATGATCCAGGACGGCGGGATCCTGCCCCAGGTCTGAATCAATGGCGAACCCCCACCTCCGTGCCATTTGCAATTGCCCGTGAATCGGGTTTACTCGCGACACCCCCCAGGCACGCGTTCTGGCGTTCGCGGCATACGCGCAGCGATTTTGATCAAATCGAGGAGCGGAGAATGTCTCTTAACCGTCGTCCTATTGAGCCTTCAGCGCGCGGAATCGTAAAGCTTGCTGCATCGCTTCTACTCGGCGTGCTGACGATCGTGATGCCGATGCAGGCGCAGACGCAGACATTCCTGGGACCGGTGTGCGCGGTTCCCCCGACGCCACAGGCGAACGACACGTGGCCGCAGGCGGGCCCTGACTCGCTGGAAAACGTCGCCGGTCCTACGACCTTCGCCGGGGCTTTCCTCCTGGCCAATGACAGGGGAACGAACCTGAGCATCGCGCGCGTCGCGACGACGAGCTCCGCGGGCGGCACGATCACCGGTTCGGACCCGTACACGTATACGCCTCCGCCTCCGCCTCCGCCTCCGGCGACGGCCGCAACGAGCGACGTCTTCACATATGAAATCCGCGACACGCTCGGACAGACCGCGGTCGGGATCGTGAAGGTCGGCGTGATCCCTGACATCGTCAATCCCTCGGTCAACATCTCTGCGCCCGCCGCGGACAGCACCGTATCGGGAATCGTCACGATCGAGGCGGCCGCGTCCGACAACGTCGGCGTCACCCGCGTCCAGTTCTTCGTCGACGACATCGAGATCGGCAACGACATCGTGGCGCCCTTCAGCATCTCCTGGGACACGCGGACGGTTGCAGATGGTCTTCACACGGTGAGCGCTCTCGCGCGTGACGCCGCGGGCAACCCGGGAGCGTCCCCCGCTGTTGGCGTGCACGTCATCAACACCGCTCCTACGGTCTCTGTACCTTCAGTGGTCAACTTGACCCAGGCGGCCGCGCAGACGGCGATCACAGCGGCCAGTCTCACGGTCGGCACGGTGACGTCCAGCTCCAGCACCACCGTTCCGGCAGGTCAAGTGATCAGCCAGAACCCGACTGGCGGTGTGAGCGTCGTGTCCGGCAGTGCCGTGGCTCTGGTCGTATCAACGGGCCCCGCCATGGCGGCTGTCCCCGGGATCGTCGCTCTGACGCAGGCGGCCGCTCAATCAGCGATCACCGCCGCCGGATTCAGTGTCGGCGTGGTGACGAGCGCGAATAGCGCGACCGTCGCGGCAGGCTCCGTCATCAGTCAGAGTCCGACCGCAGGCACGAGCGCAGTCGTCGGCAGCGCCGTCGGGTTCGTCCTTTCGCTCGGACCTGCCAGCGCGGCGGTGCCTGATGTCGTCGGCAAGACGCAGGCTGCCGCGCAGTCAGCGATCACCGGCGCAGGATTCGCCGTCGGTGCTATCGCGAGCGCGAACAGCGCAACGGTTGCTGCCGGCCTCGTGATCAGTCAGAACCCGACTGCGGGCACGAGTGCACTCCTCGGTAGCAGCATCGGATTTACGGTTTCGCTCGGACCCGTGAGCGCACCGCCGGCGAATGGTCTGGTGCTGGCGCTCGGCTTCGACGAAGCGTCCGGCACGGTCGCGATCGATTCATCGGCGTCGGCGAAGAACGGCGCGATTCGTCAGGCGGTCCGTGTCCCCGGCAGGTTCGGTGGCGCGCTGAAGTTCGACGGCTTCGACGACTGGGTGACGGTCACGGACACGACCGCGAGCCCGCTCGATCTGTCCACGGGCATGACGCTCGAGGCATGGGTGAATCCATCGTCCATGAGTGGCTGGGAATGCGTGCTGATGAAGGAGCGTGGGATCGTCGGCGAAGGGCTTCTCTCCTACGCCCTGTATGCGCACGATGGCGCGCCGCTGGCGCTCGGCCAGGCGGTTCCGGCTGGTTACGTGCGGCTGAACAACGCCACGCTGACGAGCGACAAGGCCGTCCGCGGCACGACGAAGCTGCCGCTGAATACCTGGACGCACATCGCCACGACCTATGACGGCATCGTGCAGAAGTTCTACGTCAACGGCGTGCTGGTTGGAACGGCGAATCCGATCGTGGCGCCGTCGCTGAACACGATCGTCCAGAGCAACGGCGCGCTCCGCATCGGCGGCGACGCCTCGTCGACCGGCGAGTTCTTCAACGGTCTCATCGACGAGGTGCGCGTCTACAACCGCGCGCTCTCGGTGGGTGAGATAACGACTGACATGAACACGGCCGTGGTGCGGTAGCGAACCGTGACCGGCCGTTTCGACGGCTTTCCTCGTGCCGGGGCCCGAGCGCCCCGGCATGTGGCGGGATTCACAACCTGAGTGAGGAGAAGAACGCCCATGAGTCGCATCTACTTGCCATGGAACGCGTCGAAGGCGCGTCTCAGAGACGCCGAACATGCAAGAAGGAATCGCGCCGAAATCGTGCGGGAGCTGTCCTGGGGCCGCATCTCGCGACGCGATCTCTTCAAGTGGGGCCTCCTCACCGGCGCCGGCATGCTGGCGCCGATCGGCGGGCTCAACCCGTTCGTCGCGAGCGTGAAGGCGCAGGCGCTGGGGCCCACCGGGGCGCCGCCGAGCCCGCGGTTTGGCTGTGACAAGTTCACCCAGCCGATGGTGCGCTTCGACGTCATGGCGCGCAATCCCCTGTCGTGCCTGAGCCCGTCACCAATGGCCGAAGCGAACCAGACGCAGCAGCCCGTCGATCCTCGACTTGGCGGGGGCACGGGGCCGATCGAAGGACGGCCTCCAGGTGCGGTGTGGGCGCACCAGAGGTTCAATGAGTTCTACCCGAAAGTCGCCGTCGAGATGACGCAGGCGCCCGCGACGACGAACTACATATACAACCCCGGCGTGTCATCGATGCTGAACAGCGGGATCGATGCGAGGCAAGGACTGCCATTGCGCTTCCACCCGCACTGGCCGACGCAGAACCCGACCTCGGTCTGGACGTTCAACGGCACGATTCCGCCGAAGCTGGTGCAGGCACGCTACGGCGAACCGCTGCTGTTCCGCCACCACAACGGGCTCTCGCCGGATGTGACGCAGAACGGCGGGTTCGGCCGGCATACGATTTCAACACACGAGCACAACGGCCATCACGGCGCGGAAAACGACGGCTTCACCGGCGCGTTCTTCTTCCCGAATCAGTACTACGACTATCACTGGCCAGTCGTACTCGCAGGGCATTTCAGCATCAACACCGGCGCGACCGATCCGATGGCCAGCAGTCCTACCGATGACGGCAAGTTGATGAACGTCCCGGGCGACTGGCACGAGACGATGAGCACGCACTGGTTCCACGACCACATGTTCAGCTTCACGGCGCAGAACGTGTACAAAGGCAACGCCGCGATGTTCAACATTTACAGCGGCCTCGATCGCGGGAACGAAGAGATCGAGGACGGCGTCAACCTGCGGCTGCCGAGCGGCACGGGCAAGAGCTGGGGCAATCTCGAGTACGACGTGAACCTGATGCTCGCCGACAAGGCGTTCGACCAGGACGGGCAGCTGTTCTTCGATCTGTTCCAGTTCGACGGATTCCTCGGCGACACGATGACGGTGAACCTCGTCGAGCATCCTTACTTCGAAGTGGAGCGCAGGAAGTATCGATTCCGGATCCTGAATGCGAGCGTCTCCAGGTTCTTCAAGATCGCGCTCGCGAACGCGTCCGGTCAGACGCAGCTGATCCAGCAGATTGCCAACGACGGCAACCTCCTGCCGCAACCGGTCTTCCTCGGTGCGCTCGACGAGATCGGCATTGCGGAGCGCTACGACATCGTGATCGATTTTTCAAGCTACAACCTCAACGACAAGCTCCACCTCGTGAACCTCGCCGATCATTCGGATCCCCTGGCCGCCGCACTGAACGGCGCCAAGCCGGTCACGATGCTGAGCATGGCGGCCGCACTCTCGGGCACGTCGCTCGATCCGTGCGTGGGCCGCTTCCTCGAGTTCCGCGTGGTTCGCGATCCGGCGGTGCCTGACCAGAGCCAGGTGCCCTTCACGCTGATTCCGAACCCGGATCTCTCGGCCATCCAGGTCGCGCGCGAGCGGACGTTCGTGTTCGGACGCGATGGAAGCCAGCCGGGCACGAGCCCCAATACCGCTTTCATCGGGCCGTGGGGAATCGCGACGGATGGCGGTCAGACCCTGGATGCGGATTATGGCCGCGTATCAGCGGCGCCGAAGTTCGGTTCGCGCGAAGTCTGGCATCTCGTCAACGACGGCGGCGGATGGGATCACCCGATCCACATCCACTTCGAAGAAGGACAAGTGCTCGCGCGTGACGGCAGCTTCGCAAACGTTCCCGCATGGGAGCGCGGCCGCAAGGACGTCTACCGCCTCAGGCCGCACGGCAGCATCACGATCACGATGCAGTTCCGTGACTGGGGCGGCATGTTCATGGAGCACTGCCACAACACGATGCACGAAGACAACGCGATGCTGCTGCGCTGGGAGATCAACGGCGGCGGGGAACCGTTCCTCCGTCCGCTGCCCACGCCGGTGCCGACGCCGCAAGGTGTCAAGTTCGAGGATCCGTACGATCTGCCGACGGCGCGTTGACGATGCAGCGCACGATACGCTCGCTGGTCCTCGCACGGATTGCCGCGGTCGCCACGTTGTGGCTGACCGCGGCTTCCCCTGCGGCTGCCCAGAACAGCCACTGGGGCGCCAATTATTTTCCCAACGTCACGTTGACGACCCAGGACGGGGCGACCGTCCATTTCTACGACGATTTGATCAAGGGCAAGATCGTCGCGATCAATTTGATCTACACGACGTGCACGTTCGCCTGTCCGCTCGAGACCGCTCGTCTGGCGCAGGTCCAGCGCTTGCTCGGCGATCGAATGGGCCGCGACGTGTTCTTCTATTCGATCACGATCGATCCGGAACACGACACGGCGGCGGTGCTCAAGGACTACGCCGCGAAGTTCCATGCCGGGCCGGGATGGCTGTTCCTCACGGGCAAACAGGCCGACATCGATCTGATCAGCAAGAAGATCGGTTTGTACTCGGCGCCCAATCCAGCGAATCCGGACGGACACACGCCAAACCTGCTGGTGGGCAATGAGGTCACCGGTCAGTGGATGCGGAACTCCGGCGTGGACAACCCGAAGTTTCTCGCCCGCACGATCGGCGACTGGTTGAACAGCTGGCAGAACCCGAGAAAAGACCTCAAGTCGTACGCCGAGGCGCCACCCATCACGCTGGATCGCGGCGAGTACACCTTCAAGAATCACTGCGCAGCCTGCCACACCGTCGGGAAAGGTCCGCTCATCGGGCCCGACCTCCGCGGTGTGACGAACACGCGCGATCGCGGATGGCTCACGCGACCCGATCGCTAAGGAACTGTTCCAGCAGTACAAGAACGTGCGGATGCCGAATCTCGCGCTGTCGCACGAGGACGTCGCCGTGCTCGTCGACTATCTCGCGAAACAGGATGCCGCCCCCACGCCGAGTGCAGCTCCGGCGGCGCCGAGTGCTTCGACGCCCGCGGCCGCAGCGGCCGCGCCGATTGTCGAACCATACCTGCGCATTCAAGAGGCGTTGAGCGCCGATACGCTGACGGGCATCAAGGACGCCGCGCGCACCATCGTTTCCGAAGCAGCGAAGCTCGGCTCGAGCGCGGCACCGATCCAGACGGCAGCCGGCGAGTTCCAGCAGAGTGGCGATCTGAAATCCGCCCGCGCCGCGTTCGGCCGCCTGGGTGACGCCATCATCACCTACGCGAGAACGTCGAATGTCAGCATCGGAAGCGGCGTCAAGGTCGCGTACTGCCCGATGGCGCGCAAATACTGGCTCCAGAGAGCTACGACAATCCAGAACCCGTACTACGGCAAGGCGATGCTCGAGTGCGGCCGCATCAACACGGGCTTGCCCGACCTCAGCAAATAATCCGCCCCTTTCCTTCAATCTTTCGCAGCGCCAGGTCGCCGCGGCGTGTCGCGCGTGCGCACGCGTCGGCATCGTTGTTGCTCGATTCGCCGACGCTGGCGGGCACCGGCGCCACCCCGTAGTCGGACGTGGCGAGTCGCGACAGACGACCGTCCGACCGGTAGCTCATTCCGTTCTGCCAGAAGTCGCCTTCATGGGTGACTACGTCGATTTCGGCGCGTCCTCCCTCGCGGTCCGGGACGCGTTGACTGCTGCGATCGACATTGCGTCGTCCCGGTGCCGCCCGGCACACGGACCGACGCTCTCGTGACGTCACGCAGGAGAGCGTTCGTTTGGTCAGCAATGACCCGCGCGAGACGCGTGCTCCTGCGTGTACTACCGACCCTCGTAGACATGGACGCCAAGCTGGACGACCGAACGTCATCCAGCGGGCTCAGGGCAGCCGCGTCTGCCATCGGTGAAACGTGGTTGCGGATCGCATTGCCGCCTGCGCGCACGCGACAGGACTGTCGCGATTGCATTCAGGTGTGTATCGCGAGCGACGTGAGCAGAAATTCCCGCGCGACATTCTCGATGCACGCGGGCGCTCGTGGACACCTGCTATGTAGCGGCGGCGGCACTCATAACCTCGAGGAGGCGAGGCATCTATGAGACGTATATTCCTGCCGTCGAATACATCAAGAGCGCGGCTCAGGGCCGCCGAACAGGCGAGAATGCATCGGGCGGAGATCGTGCGGGAGATGTCGTGGGGGCGCCTCTCACGGCGCGATCTCATCAAAATGGGTCTGTTAACGGGCGCCGGCCTGCTCGCGCCGATTCGCGGACTGAATCCATTCATGCCGACGGATGCCTGGGCGCAGATTCCAACGGGCACGCCCCCGAGTCCGCTGTTCGGCGTGCAGCCATTCACACAGCCGATGCTGCGATTCGACGTGATCCCGCGCAATCCCGTGTCGTCGTTGAACCCGGCGCCGCAGGCACAATCCAACCAGACGCAGCAGCCCGTCGATCCCGCACTCGGCGGGGGCACCGGTCCCATCGAAGGGCGTCCTCCCGGACCAGTGTGGGCGCACCAGCGGTTCGCACAGTTCCCGCCGCAGGTGGCCATCGAAATGACACAGGCGCAGGCGACGACCAACTTTACATATAGACCAGAGGTGCCGGCGCGGCTCAATAGCGGGGTCAATCCGGCGGCGCCGATTCCGCTGCGGTTCCACACGCAATGGCCGACGCAGGAGCCGAACTCCGTCTGGACCTTCAACGGAACAATTCCGCCAAAGCTGGTTCAAGTGCGGTACGGAGAGCCGGTTCTCTTCCGGCATCACAACGGGCTGCCCGCCGACGTCACGCAGAACAACGGCTTCGGCCGTCACACCATTACGACGCACGAGCACAACGGTCATCACGGCGCGGAGAACGACGGCTTCACGGGCGCGTTCTTCTTCCCGAACCAGTTCTACGACTATCACTGGCCGATCGTGCTCGCGGGTATCTTCAGCGTGAACACCGCGGCAACCGATCGGATGGCGAGCACACCCAACGGCAGCGGCGGCCTGATCAACGTGCCCGGCGACTGGCACGAGACGATGAGCACGCACTGGTTCCACGATCACATGTTCAGCTTCACGGCGCAGAACGTCTACAAGGGCAACGCCGCGATGTTCAACATCTACAGCGGCCTCGATCGCGGAAATGAGGCCATTAATGATGGCGTCAATCTTCGGCTGCCGAGCGGCACAGCGAAGGACTTTGGCAACCTGGATTACGACGTGAATCTGATGCTGGCCGACAAGGCGTTCGATCGGGACGGGCAGCTGTTCTTCGACATCTTCGACTTCGACGGATTCCTTGGCGATGTGGTAACAGTGAATCTCCTTTATAAGCCCTTCTTTGAAGTGGAGCGTCGGAAGTACCGTTTTCGCATCCTCAACGGAAGCGTCGCCCGGTTCTTCAAGATCGCGCTGGCCGATGCCGCGGGACAGGCGCAGCCGATGATCCAGATCGCGAACGACGGCAATCTGCTGCCTCACCCGGTGACACTGCGGGAGCTCGACGAACTGGGCATCGCCGAGCGCTACGACATCGTCATCGACTTCTCGGCCTACAGCATCGGCGACAAGCTGCACTTCGTGAATCTTGCCGAGCACGAGGACGGCCGCAAGCCCGACAACGATCTCACGCTGGCGCAGGCGCTGTCCGGCGGCTCGCTGGATCCCGGCGTTGGCCGGTTCCTGGAATTCCGCGTCGTGCGGGACCCTGCCCGGCCGGACGTGAGCCGCGTGCCCGACACGCTGATCCCGAATCCGGATCTCTCGGCCATCCCGGTGGCTCGCGAGCGCACGTTCGAGTTCGCCAGGGGCGCCAGTCAACCGAACCCCGATCCGGCCACGTCCTTCGTCGGGCCGTGGGGCGTCGCGACCAACGGAGGCGAGGTGCTGGACGCGAACTACAACCGCATCGATGCGGCGCCGAAGTTCGGGTCGCGGGAAATCTGGCACCTGGTCAACGGCGGCGGCGGCTGGGATCATCCGGTCCACATCCACTTTGAAGAGGGGCAGATCCTCGCGCGCGACGGCAGTCTCGCGAACGTACCGCCGTGGGAACGCGGACGCAAGGACGTGTACCGCCTCCACCCCGGCGGCAGCGTCACGCTCACCATGCAGTTCCGCGACTGGGGCGGGATGTTCATGGAGCACTGCCACAACACGACGCACGAAGACAATGCGATGCTGGTGCGATGGGAGATCAACGGTGGCGGGCAGGCGTTTCTGCGGCCGCTGCCGACGCCGATCCCAACGCCTCAGGGCGTCATGTTCGAGGATCCGTTCTTCGCACCAACGGCTGGCTAGGGCCACCGGAGGCGAGCAGACCATGCGCTCGAGAGCCCTGGCAGTGATCGCCGCGGTCGCCACGCTGTGGTGGGCCGCGGCGATCCCTTCGGCTGCCCAGAACAGCCGGTGGGGTGCCAATTACTTTCCAAATGTGACGTTGATTACACAGGACGGCACGCCCGTCCATTTCTACGATGATCTGATCAAGGGAAAGATCGTCGCTGTCAATTTGATCTACACGACGTGCAAGTATGCATGCCCGCTCGAGACGGCGCGTCTCGCGCAAGTGCAGACGGTGCTCGGCGATCGAATGGGCCGCGACGTATTCTTTTATTCGATCACGATCGATCCCGCGCACGACACCCCAGCGGTGCTCAAGGCCTACGCGGAGAAGTTTCACGCCGGTCCCGGCTGGCTGTTCCTGACGGGTTCACAAGCGGACATCGATCTGATTAGCAGAAAACTTGGCATGGATACGCCGCCGAACCCGTCGGATCCCGATGGACACGTACCCAATCTGGTCGTGGGCAATGAAGTCACGGGACAGTGGATGCGGAACTCCGCACTGGACAACCCGAAGTTTCTCGCGCGGACTATCGGCGACTGGCTGGCGAGCTGGCGGGGTCCGAAGCGCGAGCTCAAGTCGTACGCGGATGCGACGCCGCTGACGCTCGATTACGGCGAGTACATGTTCAAGAGTCACTGTGCCGCGTGCCACACGTTGGGGCGGGGGGAACATATCGGACCAGACCTGCTCGGTGTCACGAAGACACGCGATCGCACGTGGCTCGCGCGATTCATTTTCGCGCCCGACAAGCTGCTCGCCGATGGCGATCCAATCGCGACGGAACTATTCGACAAGTACAAGAACGTGCGCATGCCGAATCTTGCGCTCTCGAGCGCCGAAGTCGCTGCGGTCGTTGAATATCTCGCGAGGCAAGATGCGGCCGTCACCCCCAATGCTGCAGCACCAGCACTGGTACTGCCGATTGTCAATCCCTACCTTCGGATTCAAGAGGCGTTGAGCGCCGACACGCGCACCGGCATCACGGACGCCGCGCGCACCATCGCGGTGGAAGCGGCGAAGCTCGGTACGAGCGCGGACTCGATTCGATCTGCCGCCGGCGACCTGCAGCGTGCGGCCGATCTGACATCGGCACGCGCCGCATTCGGCACACTCAGTGATGCGATCATCAGCTACGCGAGGAACGCGCTCGGCGACGGTGTGAACGTCGCGTACTGCCCGATGCTGCGCAAGTACTGGCTGCAAACGGGCACGGCAATACACAACCCCTACTACGGTAAGACAATGCTCGAGTGCGGCCGCATCACCAACAGCCAGCCCGATTCCGTTAGATAACACCCGTCACTGGAAGAAGCCGCCGATCAGGATCTGGGCGTCGCCGTTCTTGACCCGGACCTGATCGCGCGATACCCCGAAGTGCCCGAGATTGGCGGTCATCGTGCCTTGGCGGCCCGCCAGCGTAATCGATCCGACTGGCGTGAAGTCCAGCGTCACGCCCAGAACGGTTCCGTCGCGCAGATTGACGTCCCTGACTTGCACGGTCAGGATCGTCGAACCGCCGCTCGAAAAATTCGATTCATCGGCGGTCGCGAGGCCCCGAGGCGTAACGCCATTGATGGCGGGTCCGGTGAGAGTCTCCTTGACCGTTCCTCCCGACGATGATGACGATGATGTCCACGCCGGATTCATCGTTGTCGCGCTCGTGGATCCCGAACTGGACGCGCCGCTCGTCGTGCCGCCATCGTGCATCACCGTGATGCCATTGGAGTCGAACCGGGAGTCCGGACTGGTGGGCATGGAGCGATCGCCGCATGCGGCAACGAGCAACCAAGCCGACGCGCACACGACCGTCGCAACCAACTTCTGTACTTTCATCGACACTATTCCTCTCCTGAGTAGGTCCGCCTACCCTGAATGTCTGCTTGCGCCTAAAGGGTCCGCACGACACTTTCCCGATATAGGGTTCTCACCGGAGCCGGAGGTCCCCCGGTACGCACGTACCGATCTCTCTGACCCCTTGAGGCAACGGCGCCGACCTGAGCCGTCGTGAGCTCGAGTCCGTGCGCATCGCACTGACTACAGGGAGGTTCGCTTGGTCGAGGTGCAGGGCAGCCGTGGAATGCTGGCGGTACCTTTTCAGTCACCAGTGTGCGGAAATACACGATTCGCGGTGCCTGGACGATTCTGATGAGCCAGCACTCGTGTTATTCTGATCGTGCTGATCGTCGCACCCGCGCGACGTCAAAAAAAGGCTCTTAGCGACCACCAGCCACGGACCCTCCGCCAGGATTCCACGGATCACCATCGATCCGGAGTTCTCGTGGCGCGAGCGGCGGCAGCCACAAAAATTGGTCGCGGCCGGGAGGTGCATACATGGCAGACACTACGGGGTGCAGTCGCTAGAACTGCTCCCATCCGTAACAAGGAAGCGGCCGGCGGAAACGCCGGCCGTTTTTTTTGCCGTGAGGCCTGAGGTCGGGACCCGTGAGGCCTCGCGAGTCGCGCGGAACTGGAGTAACGTGTTGCCGATCATGCGCAACGCTTTTCTGTTCGCGCTGTGCGGCCTCGCCGCCATCGCCGCACACTCACAGCCGCCAGCGTCGTACACCGAAACCGTCCCCGGGACGAAAGTCAGCTTCGAAATGGTCGCGGTACCCGGCGGCCGTTTCACGATGGGCAGTCCTGACAACGAAAAGGGCCGAGCTCCTGATGAAGGGCCGGAGCACGAGGTGGAGGTCGGTCCGTTCTGGATCGGTAAGACCGAGGTCACGTGGGACGAATACGACCTGTTCGCCTTCGGCATGGACCTCGAGCGCCCCTCGTCCGCCCAGCCTCGTCCCGCGACTCCGACCGGCGCTGATGCGATCACGAGACCCACGCCGCCGTACGGTGACGAGTCGTTCGGCTACGGCAAAGGGAAGCAGCCGGCGATCAACATGACGTGGCATGCGGCGATGGAATACTGCCGCTGGCTCTCCGCGAAGACGGGCAAGCTCTATCGGCTGGCGACGGAAGCCGAGTGGGAGTACGCGGCGCGCGCCGGCACGAAGACCGCCTATTCATTCGGAGACGATCCACGCGCGCTCGGCGACTACGCGTGGACGCGCGAGAACTCCGGAGAGCGTCCGCACCCGGTCGCGTCGAAGAAGCCGAACGCCTGGGGGCTGTACGATATGCACGGCAATGTCGCCGAGTGGATCCTCGATCAATACGATCCGGCGTACTACCGTGGCGTGAAGCCGATGACGGTTGGACCGGTGCTGCTGCCGGGCAACCATCGGTTCCCGCACGTCTCGCGCGGCGGATCGTGGGACGATGATGCGAAGCTCGCGCGCAGCGCGGCGCGGCGCGGCTCGACGCCGGAGTGGAGCCGCCGCGATCCGCAGAGCCCGAAGAGCATCTGGTGGCATACCGACGCGACCTTCGCCGGGTTTCGCGTCGTGCGCGCCGTTGCGGAGCAGGACAACCTGAAAGGCTTCCATTCAACGATCACGAGAGACAGCCCGCAGTGATGCGGCTCTCTAAAGGAGGTTGGGATGTGCGCTGATCAGAACAGCGTGGGACCGTCGCGCCGGGATTTCATCAGGACCACGACGGCTGCGACGGTTGGACTCTCGCTCGGACCGATGGTTCCCGGCGCGCACGCCGCGGGCACCGACGCGATCAGGATCGGCCTGATCGGCTGCGGCGGCCGCGGCACGGGGGCCGTGCTCAATGCTTTCGACGGGGCAGAGGGCATAAAGCTCGTCGCGATGGGAGATGCCTTCGCCGATCGGCTTGCCTCGTCGCTGGAGGAGATCAGCAAGGACCACGCGGCGCAGGTCGAGGTGCCGAAGGATCGCCAGTTTACCGGATTCGACGCATACACGCAGGTGCTCGCGACTGACGCGAACTACATCATCCTCGCGACGCCTCCCGGCTTCCGGCCGATTCATCTCGCGGCCGCGATTGCCGCGGGCAAGAACGTCTTCACGGAAAAGCCCGTCGCGGTCGATGGTCCTGGTATCCGCAAGGTGTTCGCGCTGGCTGACGAGGCGAAGTCGAAGGGACTCGGCGTCGCCGCCGGAACGCAGCGGCGTCATCAGACGGGATACCTAGAAACGCTGAAGCGCGTCCAGGATGGCGCGATTGGCAAGATCGTCGCCGCGCGCTGCGCGTGGAACCAGGGGTCCCTCTGGAAGAAGGATCGTGAACCGCAGTGGAGCGATGTCGAGTGGCAGCTGCGCAACTGGCTGTACTTCACATGGCTCTCCGGCGATCACATCGTCGAACAGCACGTGCACAACATCGACGTCGTCAACTGGGCGATGGGCACGCACCCGGTGCTCGCGCACGGCATGGGCGGACGGCAGGTGCGCACCGGGCCTGAGTGGGGCCACATCTTCGATCACTTCTCGATCGACTACGAGTACCCCGGCGACGTGCACCTTCACAGCCAGGCACGACAGATTCAGGGCTGCGAGGGCAGCGTCTCCGAAGCGCTCGTCGGCGATCGTGGCCAGTGTCAGGTCGACAGGTACGCGATTACGGGTGCGAAGGCGTGGAAGTTCGAGGGCAAGGACAACGCACCCTACGTGCAGGAGCACACGGACTTCATCGCGAGCCTGCGCGGCGGGAAGCCGCTGAACGAGCTGAAGACTGTCGCCGAGAGCACGCTGACCGCCATCATGGGCCGGATGGCCGCCTACACGGGCCAGCCCGTCTCGTGGGATCAGGCGCTCAACTCCTCCGAATCGCTGATGCCTGCGAACCTGACGTTCGGGCCGATGGAGGTTCCGCCCGTGGCGATGCCGGGCCGCACGAAGCTGACCTGATGCAGAGTGTACCGATCGTCAGCACGGTGCGCGCTGACAGGAAATGAGATTCACGCATCCGAGCTCGGGCGTTGTCCGCTGCTACTGGCGGTGATGTGCGGAGAAGACGATTTCATGGAGAGAAATGCCACGAAGCCGCTGAGCGCGCCGAGAAGGGTTGCCGGAGGGCGCTCCGCCGGAGCGCCGTTTCGCAGCCGCTTATTCAATTGTCTTCTCCGCACGCGTGATCTGCTGTCATCCGCGCCATCCGCGTCATCCGTGGCAGGCATTTTCTCCGCGGGCTCTGCGCGCTCGGCGTGATTCGTACGTGACAAGCAGCACGGATTAGCTCGTTGCTCGGAAAGCAGTCGATGCCACAACGTCGGGCAGTCCTTGCAGCGGCGCTGCTCGTCGGCGCCGCCGCAGCCTCACCCGCACACCCGCTCACCCGCTACGAATTCTCCTCGCGACAGATGGGCACCGAAGCGCGCATCGTGCTGTTCGCGGCAAGCGAAGACGCAGCGCGCGACGCTGCGTCACGTGCGTTTGCGCGCGTCGCAGCGCTCGATGCCGTCATGAGCGACTATCGAGAGGACAGCGAACTGATGCGCCTCTGCCGTCGTGCCGGCAGCGGTCCCGTTCCGATCAGCGACGATCTGTTTCGCGTGCTCGACGCCTCGGAGCGGCTGGCGCGCGACAGCCGCGGCGCGTTCGACGTCACCGTCGGCCCGCTGACGCATCTGTGGCGGCGCGCGCGGCGCCGCGGCGAGCGGCCGGATGAAGCTGAGATTCGTGCTGCCCTCGCCCTGACCGGCGCCACCAAGCTGATCTTGAACGCGCACGACCACACCGCCGATCTGCGTGCCGCGGGGATGCAGGTTGATCTCGGGGCGATCGGCAAGGGATACGCGGCGGACGAAGCGGCCGCCGTTCTGAAAGGCCTGAGCTATCGCAGCGCGCTCGTCGCGCTTGGCGGCGACATCGTCGCGGCAGGCGCTCCGCCCGGCTCACGTGGCTGGACTATCGATGTCGCGGATCTACGGTCGCACGGCGCTGCTCCTCGCGTGGTTCTTCGCGACGCCGCGGTGTCGACGTCAGGGGACGCGGAACAATGGATGGAGATCGCCGGCGTTCGCTACTCGCACATCATCGATCCGCGGACCGGCGCGCCGCTGACCGGCCGGCGCAGCGTCACCGTCATCGCACCCAGAGGGACGCTGTCGGACGGCCTTGCGACGGCTGTGTCGGTGCTCGGCATCATGGACGGGATTGCGCTCGTCACGCGGGCGCGCGGTACAGCGGCGAGGATCTCGGTTGCCAACGGAGACGAGATCCGAACCGTGACGTCGCCGACGTGGCGTTACTTCGTCGCGGGTGGCAGCGGCCCGATATCGGTTTCTTCCGGGGGGCTTCGCCCCGCCGGACCCCCCTACACGCTCGCTAGCGGGGCCCCAGGCCCCGCGCCGCTCGCGTGGCTCACTCGCGATGCTCGTTCGCTGCTATTTCGGCACCGATAGCGGCCCGATATCGGTTTCTTCCGGGGGGCTTCGCCCCGCCGGACCCCCCTACACGCTCGCTAGCGGGGCCCCAGGCCCCGCGCCGCTCGCGTGGCTCACTCGCGATGCTCGTTCGCTGCTATTTCGGCACCGATAGCGGCCCGATATCGGTTTCTTCCGGGGGGCTTCGCCCCGCCGGACCCCCCTACACGCTCGCTAGCGGGGCCCCAGGCCCCGCGCCGCTCGCGTGGCTCACTCGCGATGCTCGTTCGCTGCTATTTCGGCACCGATAGCGGCCCGATATCGACGCGGCGGAATTCGACCTCGGATCCCTCGGCCTGAAGCGCGATCTTTCCGCGGTCGGCGGTGCACCTGAAGCCTTCGTTCACCAGGTCGCCGTTCACCCAGACTTTGATCGCGCGGTCGCGCGCTTCGATGATCAGCGTGTTCCACTCGCCGACCGGCTTCTCTGAACCGTCGGTCAGGTTGAGAATGCGCCGCGCATCGCCCTCGCTCCCTCCCCACTTCTCCCCTTCCTTGCGTGGGCGACGCTTCTCCATGTCGGGAACCTCGATGTTCTCCTGGATGCACCAGAAGTCGCCCGCGTTCTCGTGCTCCATCTGGACTTCGATCGACTGCGGAAACATCTTGTACAGCGCGCGCAGGCGCGACGCATGCACGAGTACGCCGCAGTTGCCAGGCTTGCCGGCAAATCGATATTCGACTTCGAGCCGGTAGTTGCGATACGCCTTTTCGGTCAGCAGGTGACCGCCTGGCGTGCCCAGGCTGACGAGCATGCCGTTACGAACGATGAAGCTGTCGGGCGCCGACGGGTTCGTGTCCTTTTCAGGAACGTCTGCCTTCCATCCGGTGAGGTCGCGGCCGTTGAACAGCGGCATGACGCGCGTGGGAACGACCGCCTGTTCAGCCGGCGAGGCCTGTAGCAACAGCATCACGGCCATGATCGACAGCAGCGCCTGCATGATCATCACATCCTCCCAAGATCCGCTGCGACACGTCGCCGCTCAGAGAGAAAAGGCGATTGAAGGAAATGCGTGGCGAGTAGCGGAACGGTTGCCCGCTATCGCGGCGCGGTGAACGTCCGCGTGATGATCTCCGCATCTTTCCCGAGGGGCCCTCGATCGACACCATTAATCGTGAGGCGCAGCGCACCCGCGTCGCCGGCGCGGATCACAATCGCTCGATCGGCCTGCAGGGGAATGCGCGTGCCCGCCGCCAGCTCGCGTTCGACCGCGCGCTGTCCGTCGAGAAGCACGCGGACCCAGACGCGCCGCTGAATCTTCAACTCGCCCTGCAGCGCGTGAGCGTCCGCGGCCGGCGCCGCTGGCGGCGACGCGGGAGCAGCGGCCGGATCAGGGGCGATCGTTGGCGGCGCAGACGCGGTTGTCGCTGCGGCGCCAGTCGATGGCGATGCGGTTGTTTCCGACCGCACTGCTCTCCATGGCCGCATCAGCAGAACGACGGAAGCGATCAGGATGGCCGCGCCTCCGAGTGCGCGTGGCACGATCGCGCGCGTGCGGCGCTTCGGCGGAGGTGCCGATTGTACGGTCGGCGGCTGGGCCGGTTGTTCCGCCGGTAAGCCCTGATCAATCGCTATGCGCTGTTCAACCGGCGATGGCGGCTGGAGATCTTTGTCCTGCGGGCGCTCAACGACATCTATTCCGTGCGCTGGCGCCGCACCGGTGCGAAACGAGCGGATGAACGCTTCGAATTCATCCGACCTTTGACTGCGCCGCCGCCGCGATTCCTCGATCGCGTCGCGAAGACGCTCCAGCTCCTCGAGCGCGGCCTTCTCGTCGAATGGCGCGGAATGGGCTTCGTCAGTTCGCATTACACCAGCAGTTCACTCTCTGCACACGAGATCGTCAAGCTGAACCGATTATGCGCTAGTAATAATAAAACACCCGCCAGAACATCCAACTCACTCGGAGCCGCTTGGGACCAGCCAAACGGGTGACCGAGGGAATCAATCCTGCTGAATGCGGCCGCGACGTGATCATAAATGATTGAATCATGCTCATTCCCCTTCGCCTGCTGTTGCGTGGGACGACCTGAGCCCCTCGAGCCAACCGAGGCCAGAGTCCGACGCTCCTGTTCGTGACGACCACGGAGTCGTCGATCGCGAGTCAGCGGCTACTGACTCGTGCGACGCACTCAATCGTGTCGTTCACGCGGACGCGCGGACGCGGCACTCCGGACGTGTCGAACGACCGGCGATGAGACCGGCGACGCCCGAGAGGGTTACGACAGGAAACCGCGGGAAGGGATCGGAGGCGCGCGGGGAGCAGTTCGAAGCAGAGCGAACGAAGACCGCAGGCGATGCCCGCGGGAGGAGGATGAGGCGTAGCGAGAAATTGCGGATGCGGGACGGAATGTCACCGCAAGGCCGAAGTCCCGACGCTGCCGTGAGACGTCGAACGGCTCGAGATCGAGAAATGGCCCTGTTCTTCCAATCGACTGATGTGCCTGGAGCCCCTTTGCGAATGTTCGTGCGTTGACGCAGGTAAAGTGCCCGTGGCCGTCGTTCAGCCACACACCGACGGTCTCGCCGGAAATGGGGAGAGCGACGATGATGTCGAGATCGCGATCGCGATCGACGTCAGAGGCGGTGATCGTGACCGCATCGTGGGTAGACTCGAACGTGACAGCGTCCGGCGCCTGTCCCGACATCGAGAAGCCGATGCGATATTCGTAGCGGCTCGCTCCGCGCCAGATGTGGTCCGCGACTGCAACGTCCGGCCTGCCGTCAGTGTTGAAGTCGCCGATGACGGTGGACCAGCCGAAAGGCTTCGCAGCATTTCCCAATCTGAATGTTGCGCTGTCAGATGCAGGCGGCTCCGTGAGCACCGCATGCGACCGCGACACTGCTGGCGGTCGTTGTACGAACGATCCGGGATCCGCTTGAGACTCGACCGATGCGAGCAGGCCGAACAGAGCGGACACACACGCGCACAGTAAACGCGGCGCCAGGCGCGTCGCGCCACGGAGGGCATTTCGAACAACGCTGGTTATGTGCAGAGACGCCATCTCTCCGCTTCTGCGGGGGTCGCAAGTTTCTTTGGACTCGACGCCGCACCTGTGTCGGCGGAGGGGACTCCGCAACATTGATGCCGACGGACTCTACCGGTAGGGGCGAACGCGACCATCGGTCACCCGCGAGAATGTCGCGATCGCGGAGACAAATGTCACTCCTACAGGTTACCGGCGCAGCACGAGGCCGACCGACGCGGTCATGTATCTGAGGTGGACTCTATCGCTGGTCAGTGGGATCAGGCCGTTGGTTCGCTGTCCCGGCAGGTTGCTGTAATACCGGAGATCGAACCGCACCCCCGTCCGCGGAGAGAAAAATCCGATGGCGCCCCCGCCGATGTTGAAGCCGGGCCTCTTCACGCTCTGCGGAGGAAGCCCTTCAAACCTCTCCTGGTAGGACGCCTGAAGCAACCCGATGCCGCCCGACACGAAGGGGCGCAGATTGTACTCCGTCCAGCGGCGCGGCGCCGTCAGCATCACGTTTCCCATCACGACGATCGAGCGGCTGCTCTCAATCAGTATCTCGGTTCCCTTGTAGAAGCCCGGTGTGATGACAACGAGGCCCTCCACACCGAGCACGCCGCCGCCGAGGAAACTGACAGTGCCGCCGAAATTCGGGTGAACTCTCTCCGTGCCCTGATCGAGATCGACGAGGCTCGTGTTGCTTGCGAAGGTAAGACCGACCGTCGGCGTCAGGTGCCATTCCGCGGCAGCCGCGCGGGGCCATGCAAGAAGACACAAACAGCCGAACCCAAGCAGTCGCCTCATAGCTTGCAGCGCAGGCGCTTATTTTACGAGGCGCAGGAACAATGTGGCAAACAGCGATCGCGTGACGTCGCCGTCGTCGAGGTGGAACGGCGCACTGAGTCCGTCGCTGTTCGCGAGAAGGATGAAGGTCAGATGACGGTCGGGCACCTTCAGGAACAACGATGAATAGGCGTTGGGAATGTATCCGAAATGCCAGACGACCCGCTCTCCCTTGTACGACTGCACGAACCATCCGAGGCCTGTCGGAAGAATGTCGCCCCCCGGTCCCACGACAGGTGTCCACGCGAGATCGAGCGTTTCATCCAGCAGCAGCCCGCCGGAACTGCCGGCATCGAGCGCCTTATCGAAGCGCGCGAGGTCGCGGACCGTCGTGACGAGACCGTTCGATGCGGTGAGCGACATCGCTGGAATCTCGGTTCGTTCCGGGCGGCTTCGGCTGCCAACTCTATACGGTGCGGCCATCCGATCGAGCACGTGGCGATATCGCTCGAGATCCTGCGGATTGAACAGGTCGTCGGGCAACGAGAGTTGCGGATCCCTGAGGTCTAGACCCGGGACCGAGTCGAGCATCGAGAGCGGCTTCAGAATCCGGTGCGCGATGCTTTTCCGGAACGGCTGCGGTGCGCACCGTTCCATGACGGCGGTGAGCTTGTCGAAGCGTTCAGGACTGTAGACGAACTGCTTCGCACCGTCTGGCGCCGTATGGCTCAACACCTGACGCAGCGTCGCGTCCGGCTCCGGCTGCGAGAGCCCGTATCGCCTGAACGGCTCGTCGAGATCGAGGTGACGCTGCTCAACGCACTGGAGGAGCAGTACAGCAGCGAGCGTGCTCGTGATGTCGCCGACCAGATACGGCGTATCGGGCGTCGCGCGCACGCGCGTCTCGAGATTCTGGAAGCCGAAGCCACGCTCCCAGACGATCTCTTCGTCTCTGAGGACCGCAGCGGACATCCCGGGTATCCCGGCCTGCTGCCGCATCGACTCCAGGTATGTTTCGAGCACCGAGAGCGCACCGCCCGGAGGGAGCAGCGGTCCCTGTGCGGTCAGCACGGAGATCGAGGTCAGCAGGACCAGGAGAGACACCGCGACGCGTGTGCGTGTCGCTCGCATGGCTATCGAATGAATGTGAACTTCGCCAGACCCACCGCGTCGTCCCCCTGCCAGGGCCAGACGAACGTGCTGTTGCGAGGGGTGGAGTGGGCACGCACCCGCAGGTAATACTCCGCGTTCGGTTCGAGCGCGAGCCCGCGGAACAGCGACAACCGCGCGAAGTCGCTCGTGAGCGCGTTCCAGGCCGCTTCTTCGCTCGACATGATCTCGGCCCAGTCGATGCGGCCATCGAGCGAGCGAGACACATGATAGCGCCGCGTCAAG
>Ga0209686_1000471_pt1 | contig 20599 bp, 14 predicted proteins | sample GraSoiAngelo_126_FD_185883 | JGI IMG/M metagenome (GOLD analysis project Ga0209686, IMG submission 185883) | Grasslands soil microbial communities from the Angelo Coastal Reserve, California, USA - 14_0927_09_20cm (SPAdes) (version 2) | ecosystem: Environmental > Terrestrial > Soil > Grasslands ...
AGGTGCGCATCAACGGGCGCTGGGTCGATGTCGCGCGCCAGCGCATGGACGCCGTGATCGTCCTCAAGGGCGGCGCCGTCGAGTGCCGGAAGCTGCGCGACGTGCGTTCCGGCGATCGGATCGTGTGCGGGCTCGAAGGGCTCCGCGTCACGCCCGAGTTCCGCGATCGCGATCGCGCGGATTTCACGTTCATGGCGAACGACGTGTCGTCGGAACGGCGCGTCGAAGTGAGCGTCGCGAGAATCGCGCGGATGATGCGCGATACGAAGGCGCGCGGACGCCGGCTCGCGTTCGTCGTCGGACCTGTGGTCGTGCACACGGGTGGCGCGACCTATTTCACGCAGCTGATTCGAAGTGGATACGTCGACGTGCTCCTCGCCGGCAATGCGCTCGCCGTGCACGATGCGGAGCTGGCGCTCTTCGGCACCTCGCTCGGGGTGGACCTCGAGGCCGGAACGCCCGTGTCCGGCGGTCATCGCCACCACATGCGCGCGATCAACGCCATCAATCGTGCCGGGGGCATCAGGTCCGCCGTGGAGCAGGGCGTGCTGAAGAGCGGCGTGATGGTGGAATGCGTCCGCGCCGGAGTCGACTACATCCTCGCCGGCAGCATTCGCGACGACGGTCCCATTAGCGACACGATCAGCGACATCGTCGACGCGCAGGATCGCTACACGGCGGCCCTGGCCGATGTGGGCATGGTGATCGTGTTGTCGACGATGCTTCATGGAATCGGCGTCGGCAACATGCTGCCCGCATGGGTGCCGGTGATTTGTGTCGATATCAACCCAGCCGTCGTGACGAAACTTGCTGATCGCGGATCGTCGCAGACGATCGGGCTCGTCACCGACGTCGGGCTGTTTCTGCATCAACTGGCGATGCAGTTGACAACGTCGTAGTCGCCAGCTACCAGCTACCAGTTGCCAGTTGCTGGTTGCTGGTTGCTGGTTACCGGTTACCGGTTACCGGTTACTGGTTACTGGTTACCGGTTACTGGTTACCGGTTACTGGTTACCGGTTACTGGTTACCGGTTACTGTAACGGCGCCGGCAGATCCGAATCTCCCATCAGGAACGCGTCGACTCCGCGCGCGCAGCTGCGGCCTTCGGCGATCGCCCACACGATGAGCGATTGGCCGCGCTGCATGTCGCCTGCGGTGAACACCCCGGCGACGCTCGTCATCCACTTCTCGTCGCGCCACACGGTGCCGCGCTGCGTCATGCGCACGCCGAGCTGATCGAGCATGCCGCCGCGCTCGGGCCCGGTGAACCCCAGCGCGAGCAGCACGAGCTCCGCCGGCAGCTCGAACTCCGAGCCGGGCACGGGCTTGAACGTCGCCCGGCCCGACACAACGGCGGGCTCCACGCGTGTGGCGTGCAGCGTCGCGACGCGACCGTCCACGTCACCGCTGAATCGCTCGGTCGAGACCGAGTAGAGACGCTCCCCGCCTTCTTCGTGCGCGCTCGACACGCGGAAGATGTTGGGCCACGTCGGCCACGGATTGTCGGCCGCGCGCTGCTCCGGTGGCTGTGGGAGCAGCTCCAGCTGCCGGATGCTTCGCGCGCCCTGACGGATCGCCGTTCCGAGGCAATCGGCGCCGGTGTCTCCGCCGCCGATGATGACGACGTGCTTCCCCCCGGCGGAGATGAATTGCGAGTCCGGCAGATCGTCCCCTTCGCAGCGGCGGTTCTGCGCGGTGAGATACTCCATCGCGAAGTGCACGCCGTTCAGCTCGCGCCCCGGCACCGGCAGATCGCGGGGCTGCGTGGACCCTCCCGCAAGCACGATCGCGTCGAACTCCGCAAGCAGATCCTCTGCGGAGACGTCAATGCCGACGTGACATCCGGTTTGAAATTCGATGCCTTCCTCACGCATCAAATCGAGCCGGCGCTCGAGCAGCCGTTTCTCGAGCTTGAACTCGGGAATGCCGTAGCGAAGCAACCCGCCAACGCGATCCGCACGCTCGAGCACTGTCACGAAGTGACCCGCGCGATTCAACTGATCTGCCGCCGCGAGACCTGAGGGGCCAGAGCCAATCACGACGACGTGCTTCCCGGTGCGCCGCACGGGAGGACGCGCGATGACCCACCCTTCTGAAAATGCGCGATCGATGATCGCGACCTCGGTGGACTTGATGGTCACGGGCGAGTCGTTGAGGCCGAGCACGCAGGATCCCTCGCAGGGCGCCGGACACAAGCGGCCGGTCAACTCGGGAAAGTTGTTCGTCGCGTGAAGGCGCTCAATAGCGGTCTGCCAACGATCGCGATAGACGAGATCGTTCCAGGCCGGAATCAAGTTGCCGAGCGGGCAGCCCTGGTGACAGAACGGGATGCCGCAATCCATGCAGCGCGCCGCCTGATCCTTGATCGCCTGCCGTTCGTACGGCAGATACACTTCGCGCCAGTCCCGAATGCGTTCGGGAATCGGACGTGACGGCTGCTTCTGCCGCTGAATTTCGAGAAACCCGGTGACCTTACCCATTGGCCACCTCGGCGAACGTGGCTGTCGTGGCCACCTTCGGCTGCGTGGCGGAGCGCGCGAGCAGCGCACGCTTGTAATCGCGCGGCATGATCTTCACGAAGGCGTCAATCGTGCGCGCCCAGTTCGCGAGAAGCCGCGCCGCCACCGTGCTGCCGGTGTACTCCGCGTGCCGCTCGAGCAACTCGCGCACGACAGGCTCGTCTTCGCCGGCGTCGAGCGGTTCGAGATCGATGAGCTCCTCGTTGCAGCGACGCTTGAAGTCCCTTTCGGAGTCGAGCACGTAAGCGATGCCGCCGCTCATGCCGGCGGCGAAATTGCGTCCCGTGCGGCCGATGACGACGACGCGGCCGCCAGTCATGTACTCACAGCCATGATCGCCGACGCCTTCCACAACGGCGATCGCACCGCTGTTGCGGACGGCAAATCGTTCACCGGCGATGCCGCGAATATAGGCTTCACCGCTCGTCGCGCCGTACAGCACCACGTTTCCGATGATCACGTTCTGCTCGGGGAGGAACGTCGCGCGGCGCGGTGGATAGGCGATGATCCGTCCACCCGACAGGCCTTTGCCGACGTAGTCGTTGGCGTCTCCCTCGAGCGCCAGCGTGATCCCATGTGGCAGGAACGCGCCGAAGCTCTGGCCCGCCGATCCGACGCAATTGACCCGGATGGTCTCGTCCGGCAGGCCTTCGCCTCCCCACCGGCGCGTGACCTCCGATCCGAGCATGGTCCCCACCGTCCGATCCGTGTTGCGGACCACGCGATCGACAACGATGGGCCGACGGTGAACGAGAGCTTCGCGGCACGCCTCGATCAAGTCGACATCGAGCACACGCGCGATCCCATGATCCTGCGCCTGCACCTTGCGCCTCGGGGAATCCTCGGGAAGCACGGGTGCGTGCAGGATCGATGAGAAGTCGAGGCCGCGTGCTTTCCAGTGGTCGATCGCCGGACGGACATCGAGGCGATCGACGCGCCCGATCATCTCCTCCAGCGTTCGGAAGCCGAGCGCCGCCATGTGCTCGCGCACTTCCTCCGCAATGAAGCGGAAGAAGTTGACGACGAATTCCGGGTCCCCCGTGAACCGCTTGCGCAGCTCGGGATCCTGCGTGGCGATACCGACCGGGCACGTGTTCAGGTGGCACACGCGCATCATCACGCAGCCCGACACGACCAGCGGCGCCGTCGCAAAGCCGAACTCCTCAGCCCCAAGCAGCGCTGCGATGACGACGTCGCGGCCGGTTTTCAACTGCCCATCGACCTGCACGGTGATGCGTCCGCGCAGCCCGTTGAGCCGGAGAACCTGCTGCGTCTCCGCGAGGCCAAGCTCCCACGGCACGCCTGCGTGCTTGATGCTCGTCTGCGGCGCGGCGCCCGTGCCGCCGTCGTGGCCGGAGATGAGCACGACATCCGCGTGCGCCTTGGCGACACCGGCGGCGATGGTGCCGACGCCGGCAATGGCGACGAGCTTCACGGAGATGCGCGCCTGCGGATTGGAATTCTTCAGGTCGAAGATCAATTGCGCGAGATCCTCGATCGAGTAGATGTCGTGGTGCGGGGGCGGCGAAATGAGTCCGACGCCTGGCGTCGCGTGCCGCACTTTCGCAATCCATGGATAGACCTTGGATCCGGGAAGCTGGCCGCCTTCACCCGGCTTGGCGCCCTGCGCCATCTTGATCTGCAGTTCGTCCGCGTTGACGAGGTATTCGCTCGTCACGCCGAAGCGCCCCGATGCGACCTGCTTGATGGCGCTGCGCCGCCAGTCGCCATTCGGGTCGCGGCGGAAGCGCGATGGATCCTCACCCCCTTCGCCCGTGTTCGACTTCGCGCCAAGGCGATTCATGGCAATCGCGAGCGTCGTGTGCGCTTCCTCGCTGATCGATCCGTACGACATCGCGCCGGTCGCGAAGCGTTTTACGATCTGCTCGACAGGTTCCACTTCATCGATAGGCACGGGCGCGGCGCCAGGCCGCAGCTCGAGCAGGCCACGCAGCGTCGCGAGCCGCCGCGACTGATCGTCGACGAGGCGCGTGTAGTCCTTGAAGACGCTGAATTGGCCGCTTCGCGTCGCATGCTGCAGCTTGAAGACCGTCTCCGGCGTGAACAAATGGTGTTCGCCGTCCCGCCGCCATTGGTATTCACCGCCAGCGGCCAGCTCAGACGTCCCGCGCGGATGATGACGATAGCCGCGCTGGTGACGCTCGAGCGCTTCGCGCGCGATGCCTTCCAGGCCGATTCCGCCGATACGCGACGATGTGCCGGCGAAGTAGCGATCCACGAGCGTACGCTCGAGGCCAATCGCTTCGAAGATCTGCGCGCCGCAATAACTCTGCAGCGTGGAGATCCCCATCTTCGACATCACCTTGAGAATTCCCTTGTTCAGCGCATGAATGTAATGGCTGACGGCTTGAGCGTGCGTCACACCCGCGAGCTGCCCCTGGTAGATCATGTCGTCGAGCGACTCGAACGCGAGGTACGGATTGACGACGCCGGCGCCGTAGCCGAGCAGCAGCGCGCAGTGGTGCACTTCGCGCGCGTCGCCTGATTCCACGACCAGCCCGCAGCGTGTGCGCGTGCCCTTGCGCACGAGGTGATGGTGCACCGCGGCGGTCGCCAGGAGGCTGGGGATCGGCGCACGGTCGCGATCCGCCGGCCGATCGGAGAGGATGACGATGCTGTAGCCCGCGGCAACCGCGTCGCTCGCGCGCTGCTTCAGCTCCTCCAGCGCACGCTCAAGGCCCGCTCCGCCTTTCGATGGATCGAACACCATCGAGAGCGTCGTCGAACGGAACGCGGGCTCGTAGACGTGACGGAGACGCGCGAGCTGATCGTTGTCGATGACCGGATACTTGATCTTGATCTGGCGGCAGGATTCCGGCCGCGGATCCAACAGGTTGCCCTCGGGTCCTACGGTCGACTCCATGGTCGTCACGAGCTGCTCGCGGATCGCGTCGAGCGGCGGATTCGTGACCTGCGCGAATGCCTGCTTGAAGTAGTCGTAGAGCAGGCGCGACCGGCCGGATAACACCGCGAGCGCGGAATCGGAACCCATCGACCCGATCGGCTCCTCGCCCGTCGTCGCCATCGGCGCGAGCAGCACGCGGAGATCTTCGTCCGTGTAGCCAAACATCTGCTGCCGGAGCAGCACCGCTTCCGCGCTCGGCCGTGGCAGATAAGGCGGCGCCGGCAGATCGTTGATGTCGACGAGATTTCCGGCAAGCCACCGGCCGTACGGATGAGCGGCGGCAAGCTCCCGTTTGATTTCATCGTCGGACACGATGCGTCCCTGGGCGGTGTCGACCAGGAAGATGCGGCCGGGATGGAGGCGCTCCTTGAGGAGAATCTCTTCGGGCGCAAGGTCGAGCACGCCCACTTCCGAGGCCATCACGACCAGGCCGTCATGCGTGACGCAGTAGCGGGACGGGCGCAGGCCGTTGCGGTCGAGCACTGCGCCGATCACGGTTCCATCCGTGAACGCGATGCAGGCGGGACCATCCCATGGTTCCATCAACGCCGAGTGGTACTCGTAGAACTCCTTGAGCTCCTGGCTCATGCCGTCGTGCTCGGACCAGGGCTCGGGGATCATCATGAGGATCGCGTGCGGCAGCGATCGCCCCGCCATGACGAGCAGTTCGAGCACGTTGTCGAACGTCGCCGTGTCGCTTCCGCCCTCGCGGACGATCGGCAGGAGCTTGCGCAGATCGTCTCCGAACAGCGGCGATCGCAGCAGCCCCTCGCGCGCCTTCATCCAGTTGATGTTGCCGCGCAGAGTGTTGATCTCGCCGTTGTGGGCGATCAGGCGGTACGGGTGTGCGAGCGGCCAGGAAGGAAATGTATTGGTGCTGAAACGCTGGTGGACGAGCGCCAGCGCGGATTCCATGTCCTCATCGAGCAGGTCGGGAAATGTCGGCGCAATCTGATCCGCCGTGAGCATCCCCTTATAGATGAGCGTTCGCGACGAGAGACTGGCGATGTAGAACCGCTGTCGCTCGGGCGAGGGCAGTTGATCCACCGCGTGTTCGATGCGCTTGCGGATGACGTACAACTTCCGCTCGAAGGCGAGGGGATCCGTGGCGAGCGCGGCTTCGGTCGCGGGGCCGGCGCTAATGAAGACCTGCTCCATGACAGGACTGGCCGCGACCGCGGATGCGCCGAGATGGCTGTAGTCGACCGGCACCTCGCGCCAGCCGAGCACCACCTGCGCCTCTTCAGCGACGATGTGCGCGAACGCCGCGCGCGCGGCATCACGCGTCGGGGCATGGGTCGGTAAAAATACGAGCCCCGCCGCGTATCGCCCGGGTTCGGGCAGCTCGATATCGAGCGGCGCAGTCACCTTGCGGAGAAACGTGTCCGGCGTCTGGATCAGGATGCCAGCGCCATCACCCGTGTTCGCCTCGCACCCGCATGCACCGCGATGCTGCAGATTAATCAGCACCTGCAGTCCGCGAGCGATCACGGAATGCGATCGGCATCCGGCGATGTCGACGACGAATCCGACGCCGCACGAGTCGTGCTCGTTGGCGGGATCATAAAATCCGCAGGCCTGGGGAGGATCGATTTCGCGCATAGCGTCCCTGTCTCTGCGTTTATCGCAGACCGGGGACGCTGGTACCAAATAGAATGATCACATCGGAGTCATACCGTGATCAGATGGGTGGGGCGCCGTTCGGCAGACTTTCCGATATCTCTAGAGATCTCGCTCGCCGGTGCGGATGCGGTAGGACTGCTCGACGGGAATCACGAAGACGCGTCCGTCCCCAATCTCCCCCGTACGGGCCGCTTCCACGATCGCGCGGATCGCCTCGTCCACGATGCTGTCGGCTACTACCACCTCGATCTCCATTTTCGGCAGCAAACTGACGTTGTATTCCTTGCCGCGGTAGATGGCCGTGTGCCCCTTCTGCTTGCCATGGCCGCGCACCTCGGTCACGGTCATGCCCGAGAGATTCAGCTTCGCGAGCGCGTCCTTCACCTCGTCCACCTTATTGGGCCGGATGATGGCTTTCAGCAGCTTCATCAGTGTCCTCCAGCGTGCGTTGCAGGGCGGAGGCGAGCGCCTCCTGCTCCACATCGGAGAGTTTCGCGCCCCCCTTCGTGATGTGGAACACATCGATCGCTTTCGCGCCTTCGGTCGCGATGAGCACGAGGTCGATCTCGCAGCCGCACAGGGAGATCGCAGTGCCGATGCGGTGCAGCAGGCCGAGCTGGTCGGCGGCCACGATCTCGACGATCGTGTAGCGCTTCGACGACGAGTTGTCGCAGTACACGACCGGCGTCACCTCGCTGGCGCGCCGCCGCACCAGACCGAGCTGACGCCGGCGCAGCCGCTCCTCGACATCCGCTCGGCCGGCGACCACGTCCTCCATGGCGTGCAGTATTGCGTCTCTCGCGTCCGGGTTCAACGCGAGAAACCGTTCGCCGTCGGCGAACTGAAATACGTCGAGCACGAGGCCATTCGGATTCGTCATCGCGTGGCCGCGAAGGATGTCCATGCCGAACGACGACAGGACGCCGCAGATGTTGGCAAAGAGCATCGGCTTGTCGAGCGTCACCACGGTGAGCTCCCAGGCGGTCTCCGCCTGATCGAGACGGAGGTGCACTTCGTCGTGGCGGATGTTCCGCGCAAGGCGCACGTGCTGATAGACGGCCGGCCGGGACACGAGCTGGAGGTAACGGCGCGGCAGCCCCTCGAGAAACGACGTGACTTCCGCCGCGCTCAGGTCAGTGGGCCGGCGCCTGACGCAGTCGGTGACCGCCGCCTGCGTGCGCTCGATCAGATCATCGCCGTAGCCGTGCGTCAGGTGATTGTAGGTGTCGACGTACAGCCGCCAGAGGAGCTCCTCCTTCCAGCGCGTGAGCGTGGCCGGGCTCACCGCCTGGACATCGGCGATCGTCATGAGGCACAGCATCTTCAGCCGATCCTCGACGCCGACCGAGGCGGCGAAGTCCCTGACGATTTCCGGATCCTCGGTGTCGCGTCGAAAAGCCACCTGCGACATGCGGAGGTGGTCGCGGATCAGGAACAGGACGGTCTCGCGCTGGGTCTCGGGCAAGCGCAGCTGATCGAGAAACCGCTCGGCGATCCGGACGCTCTCGGACGCGTGATCTTCTTCCTGCCACTTGCCGACGTCGTGCAGGAGCAGCGCGAGCACCAGCAGCTCCGGGGAGGCGAGATCGCGGAGCAGCGACGCGAATCGCTGCCGCTCCGGAGCCGCGTCCGCAAGCCGCTCCAGATTCCGAATCGTCAGCAGCGTGTGCTCATCGACGGTGTACTTGTGGTAGAAGTCGCGCACGACGCGACAGGTGATCGGCTGGAAGGGCGGAATCATCCGCCCGAGCACCGTGCAGTCGTGCATCTCTGACAAGCGCGCGTAGAGGCCTGGTCGCGGCGTGAGGAAGTGCAGCAGCGCCGCGCGGTGCTCGGCAGTTGGAAAAAAATCCTCGAACTGGAACCGGTCCGCGTGGTGGCGCATCAAGGCGAGCGCCTCATCCGACACTGACGTGGCGGTGTCCAGCGCCGATTGAAACACCGCAAGCCACGTCGCGGGCTGGATCGCCGCCTTGCGATCGTCGATGAACCGGATGCCGTCACGCGTACGCCCCGCATTGATCGCGACGGGCACAGGCGCGCCGCGGCGGGTCCGATCGAGCAGCCGGCTGACGCCGCGCGCGTGGCGGAAGTAATCCGCCATCAGCGCTTCGACTTTATGCCGGGAGGATCGGCCCGGATACCCCAATGCGTCGGCGAGCTGGTCCTGCATCTCGTGTGTCAGCACGTTGTGGTTGCGCCGATGCGCCAGGTGCAGCATCGCCCGGAGTCGGAGGAGGAAATCTTCCGCCTCCGCCAGGCACGCGGCGTCCTCGGACCGCCGAAGCAACGCCGGATCCGTGATGGCGGCGATCGTTCGGATGGCCGAAACGTCGCGCAAACCGCCGGGCGCTTCCTTTACGTCCGGTTCGAGCTGGTACAGCGTGCCGTTGAAGCCGGCGTGGCGCGCGTCGATCAGATCGGTGAGCGCGCCGAGCACGTGCGCGTGCGTCTCGGGCACGTGGAATGCTTCGCGGCAGCGATCGAAGAGGGTGCGATCGCCCGTCACCAGGCGCGCGTCCGTGAGCGCAAGCAGGAACTCCGGGTTGTCTACTTCGAGTCGTGTCAGCTCGTCGATCTCACGCACCTGCTGGCCGACGGTCAGGCCGGCGTCCCACAACGGATGCAGAATTGCGCGGAGACATTGCTCTTCGGGATCGCCAATCGGCCCGCCGAACAGGACGAGAATGTCGAGGTCGGAATACGGGCAGAGATGACGCCGTCCGTAACCGCCCAGCGCGATCAACGCCAGCGCGGCTGCGGGTTGCGGCGCTTCGTCGGCAAGCCGATGAAGAGTGCTGTCGATGTGGCCCGTATAGCGCTCGAGCGTCGCAGCTCCGCCCGCTCCGCGCAGGATGTCGTCGCCGACATCCCGCCGGGTCTCTTCCAGTCGCGCGCTAGCCTTTGGTGCTGAACGAATACAGCACTCCGAAACCAATGGACGATTGCGTCTTCTTCAGGCCCGACCCGGTCTTGAACACCGGCGCATCCGAGAAGTCGCGCCGATACTCGATACGCCAGATGAACGAGTCCGAGGGCTTCAACTCGAGTGTACCCGTCGCTTCCTTCAGCGTCTGTGCCGCGCCTGTCGTGAAGCCCGAGGGGTCGTCGTACCACTCGAACCGCGGCGACACCGCAAGCCACTTCCGCGCCTGCAGCTTCGCGTAGCCCGCAACGCCCTGCCAGTGCACGGCGCTTCCGGCGACGGTGTCGTTACCGTAATCATAATTGCCCATCACGCTGAACGACGGAGTCATCGTCCAGGTCACGGTGCTGTCGGAGAGATGACGCCAGTCGTGGTTGTTCGACTCCTGTTCCGGACCGGCCATGTAGTTCTGCACGATCGACAGCGCGGGAACCGGCGTGAACGCGATCTGCGCGCCAAGGGTCTTCCCCGAGTTGTTCTCGACCACGTTGTTCCAGCCGTTGACAATGGTCCCCATGATCGTCGTCTTCCCGTTCAGCGCGTAGCTGACGCGCACACCGGAATGATAGTAGGGGATCGCCAGCGAGAAAAGCAGCGACCGCGAATAGTTCCAGTTGCTTTTCGCTTCGATCACTTCCGCGCCGTGCTGCGTGACGAACTTGCCCACGTCAACCTGCAAGCCCTTCCCGAGCGGCGCGAGATAACTCAGGTAGCCCTCCTCGATGTTCTGGATGAACTCGTTCGTGCCCGGCTCGAACGAATTCACCAGCGTCGAAGCCGGACCGAAGTTGAACTTGACCTTGAAGCCTGTGCGCGAGTCGGCGGACGCCGGCTTCGCGAGCCATACCTGCGCCATGCTGAACGCGAACTGATTGTGCTTCGTATCGAAGTTCCTGTACTGCGCGTCGCCGGAAGGCCTCGTCGAATAGAAATCGTAGTACGCGTCGACGAGCGCGCCGAGCTCAGTGTTGCGAAAGAAGCTCTCCTGGGTCTCCGCGGGTGGCGGAGGATCCGGCGCAGGCGGCGCGGGAGTCGCGGACGCCACCGGGACGGTCGCTTCCTGTGCCTGCACGGGCTGGACGTTGGTCCAGAGCATCGACACCGCACACACCGCAGCAATCGTGAACGACGTAACGTGCTTCATGAGGACTCAACCTTCCTTAGCTCTTGCCGGTGAGAGGTTGCAGGACCGGGTGAGGGATCGTCGCGCCCTTGACGGCGGCTGCAACCGACGTCCCCTCGGGACCAGGCGTCAGAACGAAATCGGGATAGCCGAGCACGCCCATCTCCGGCACGTCGAGGCCGGCGAGTTCCACATCGGCCGTGACACGGTTGCCCATCAGGACGTCGACGAGCTTGAAGAACGCGTAGAAGACCGTGAAGGTAAAGACGATGCACGTCGCGGTGCCAATCGACTGCGCGACGAACTGCCGCGCGTCGCCGTAGAACAAGCCGCGCACCGTTCCCGGCACGCCGTTCCAGCCGTCGCCGTAAGCGCCGTCCGCGAACAGGCCGAGTGCGAGCACTCCCCATGCGCCGTTGAAGCCATGGACCGCCACCGCGCCGACGGGATCGTCGACCTTCAGCGTGCGCTCGACGAAGAGCGCCGCCCACACCACCAGCACGCCGGCGACCAGCCCGATGATCACGGCGGAGATGCTCGTGACGAACGCGCAGGGTGCGGTGATCGCCACGAGACCTGCCAGCATTCCGTTCGCCATCATGCTGGGATCCGGTTTGCCGAAACGCGACCAGACGTACATCATCGCGGACAGCGCGCCGGCGGCGCCTGCGAGCATCGTGTTCACCGCCACGACGCTGATGCGCAGGTCCCCCCCGGCGAGCGTCGATCCCGGATTGAAGCCGAACCAGCCGAACGCCAGGATGAACGTGCCGACGATCGCCATCGGAATGTGATGACCGGGAATCGCGACCGGCTCACCGTCTTTCGTGTACTTGCCGATGCGCGGGCCAATCACCAGAGCGCCGGCGAGCGCCGCGGCGCCGCCCACGAGGTGCACGACGGACGATCCTGCGAAGTCCACATGCCCATGCCCGAGGCCGAAATTTGCGCCGAGCTGCGCCAGCCAGCCGCCGCCCCACACCCAGTTGGCGAACAGTGGATACGCGAACATCGACATGAAGAAGCCGAAGACGACGAACGAGGAGAACTTCCAGCGCTCCGCCATCGCGCCGGTGGGAATCGTCGCGGCGGTGTCCATGAACACCATCTGGAACAGGAACAACGCGTATACGCCCACGTCATAGGCGTCACCGGAGAGGAAGAAGCCTTTCAGACCGAATAACCCGAACGTCTTGCCGAAAAGCGTGACCGTGAACTCGTGGTTGAGCGGCGCGGTGCCGCCGAGCGCGGCCACGGCGCCGACACCGCCCATCTGGATCGCGTAGCCGCAGACCCAATAGCCGAGCATCCCGATCGCATAGACCATGAAGTTCATGCTCATGGTGTGCGCGACGTTCTTTGCGCGCGTGAAGCCGGTCTCCACCATCGCGAAGCCGGCCTGCATGAACATCACGAGGAAACCGCAGAGCAGCGTCCATACGACGTTGATCGCGATCTTGTTGTGCCCGACGCTGTCCATCACCTCGGGCAGCGTGGGGTTCTTGGCGTCTTTCACGGCGACGTCTTTCGCGGTACCGGTGGTCGCGCCCGTCGGATCTCCAGTCACGGCCGCCTGCTGCGCGGCGTGCGCCTCGAGCAGCGGGCGCTGCACGAGCGGCGTCAACGCCATCGCGATAATGAAACCTGCAAGCCCTCTCCAAAACAGACGCGGCAATTTAGTCATGCCCGCCGGGGAGCAAGACGGACGCCCGCACGATCGTCCGTATGCGAATCGACGATTCGCCGCATGAATGCTGGCGCGATTGGCGCTCTGTCGGGCAAAACCGCCGATGCGCTGAATCGACACAAATGTCGATCAACCTCGCGGAAGTCGACATTCGTGTCGAGATGAAAAACTGCCGACTTCAGCCGTCGCGCTGAAACCTGAGAATCCACGAGCTGCAGAGATGAAGTGAGAACCCGCGAGGTTCGCAGCGACAGACACAAATGTCGATCCGCGCGCGAGGCTCGACATTTCTGTCGGGTCGCTGCCGCGCATGGCGCGTCAATCGGCGCTCCCCGCGCCGCTGGAACGCGGAATGCACTCACGTCGCGGAGGCACTAATGCCGGAACAGGAAACGTTGAGGCGCGCGCGGCGCGACAAGCGCCAGGGAAAAGCTGCGAGCACGCAGGCGGGTGAATTCGTTCGCGAAGAGATGCACCACATCCGCGAGGGAAAGCACGGCGCGCAATCCACGAAACAGGCGATCGCGATCGGTCTATCGAAGGCTCGCCGGTCTGGTGTGAAGCTGCCGCGGCCGCCGGCGAGCGCAAAGCGCAGCACGAAGCGGAGCGCGGCGTCCGCAAGCCGCGCCGGACGGCGTGGACGGAAGCAGCCGTCGGCCCGGCGCTCGCGCGCCACGTCGCGCGCGCTCAAACGCGAAGGGCGCAGCGCCGCGTCGCGCAAGGCGCTATCTCGTCAGGCACGGAGCGCTGCGCGTCGGAGATCGGCGACCGCGCGTAGCCAGGCAGCCCGGCGGGCGTCGCGGACGCGACAGCGTCGGCAGCATACGGCGCGTCGACGTCGCGCAAACGCCTAGGACGAGGACGACTCCTACTGCACGATCCCGATACGATAGAGGCGGTCGATCGTACGGATGAAGATGGATCGATCGGCGATCCCGATCGACGCGAGCGTTGCGCCGTCGAGTTGGTTCCGCGCGACCACACGCAGCGTCGCGCCGGGCTCGACGACGGTCGTCACCCCGTCTTCGCTGAGAAAGTAGATGCGGCCGTCGGCGTATACCGGTGAAGCGGAGTAGCTGCCGCCGAGCCGCTGCTGCCAGCGCACCTCGCCGGTCCTGGCGTCGAGGCAGGAGATGATGCCGCCATCGTTGACGAGGTAGAGGTCGTCGCCCACGACGAGCGGTGACGGCGTGAGAGGAGCGGCGCGCCGCATCGTCCACGCGACCTCGGTTTTCGTGATATCTCCCGTGCCCTTGGCCCGTACGGCCAGCAGCGACGGCTGGTTGAAGCCCGTCGCGATATAGACGAGACCGTGCGCGTACACCGGCCGCGGCACGTTGGAGAATCCGTCGGCGTACTCGACGCGCCAGATTTCCTTGCCCGTCGCCGGCTCGTACGCCGTCGCCCGGAACGCGCCGACGCTGATCACCTCGTCGCGATCGTCGACGCGAATCACGAGCGGAGTGGAATACGCTTGATCGAACGGCTGCCGCCGAGGCGCCTTCCATCGGACCTTGCCCGTGTGCGTGTCGAGCGCGGCGACGAATGCCTCGCTGCCTCCATCGCAATTGACGATAAGCAGATCGTGGTAGAGCGCCGGGGAACCGCCGCTGCCGTGCTGAGATTCGTACAGCAGCCGCGCCCGCCACACGATGTCGCCGGCAGCGCTCAGCGCGGCGGTGCCATCCGCGCCGAAGTGCACGTAAACGCGATCGCCGTCGACGATCGGCGTCGGCGACGCGCGGCTGTTCTTGGGATTGAGCGCACCGGGATGATCGACATGAAAGACTTCGACGTTGACAATCTCGCGGCCGGTGCGCTCGTCGAACGCCACCGTTCGCAGCGAAACACCGCGGACGCTCCGCGATCCGGGCGGCGCTTCAACGGCGGTCGTCAGCCAGACGCGCCCGTCGGCGATCACCGGCGAGGACCACCCCGAGCCTGCTACGGGAACTTTCCAGATGATATTACTGGACTCACTCCACTCGACAGGCAGGCCGCGCTCCGCTGACTGTCCTTGCCCGGTCGGGCCGCGGAACTCCGGCCACTGGCCGGCGGCGCCAGAAGCGACGGCGGACAGCGCCAGCAGAGTAGCAACTCGGATCATCGAGAAGAGGATGCGACCTGCTCGCGGCTGTGACGAAGGCGCTCCGCTTCGGCTGCCCGGATCAGCACGCAACCGAAGTTGACGACCCGCTCGGCACGGTCCCGCTGCACGGGAAACAGCCCCGTCACGTCGTAGCCGAGATTCTGAAGTTCGGCGATGCCGTCGAGATAGTCGGGACTGCCGATATAAACCTGCCGCACCGACAGTTCGACCTGCAGCCCCACAACGCGATCGAGCACGCCACGCGCGCCCCGCACCACGTGCATGTCGTAACCCTGCGTGTCTGATTTGAGGAAGAGGCGCTCGCCTTTCGCGGTCACCTCCGGGATCACATCGTCGAGCCGGCGGATGGGTACGAATTCGGTGCGCTCCCATTCCGTCTCGCGCAGGTGCTTGTCGTAGCCCATCAGCCGCAGATTTACTTCGTCGCGCGCGAGAAACGACGTCAAGGTCCGCTCGTGCAGGACGTTGATCTCGCGGCAGCCGCTGGCGTCGCCGCGCGCAAGCTGCGATAACGACCATCGCGGGTCACCCGCGCTGGCCGCAAGCAGGGTTCGATACAACTCCGCCACCGGTTCGAAAGAGACGATCCGTCCCGTGTAGCCGACATGCAGTCGGAGGAATTCGTGGAACTGCCCGATGTTGGCCCCCACGTCGAGCACGCAGTCGACGCGCAGCAGCGAGAGGAGTCAACGGAGGTGCGCGCTCTGATCCCATTTTTGAAGACGCCAGGCGGGCATCACGTGGTACCCGGCGCGCGCACTCCACTGCTCGACTAAGCGCCGAACGCGGGCAGGAACCTTCGCCATGTCGATCGAGCGTGAATCTTACATCTGCTCGTTGCGGGATCGATTGCGCGGTTCGCGTTCGTAGGTCTCTTCCTCGGGAAGCGGCGCATTGCGGTCACGCTCTCCGCGATTGCGCTCTGGAATTGCATCTGGTTTGGAGATTTCGTTCTGGCGCGAGCGCACTCGGTCGCGGTTCCGGGCCGGTTTGGTCTTATTCCTTTTCATGTCTGACCTCATCACTAGAAGGTAAGTGTTGAGAACGAAATCGAGGTGCAAGGGAAACGCCACGTTGCGTGACGCCTGGCGTCGCGTTTGACGCGAAGGCGATGTCAGTTTTGCGTACAGGAATGTCCGAACATTCATGGCTCATGCTCATGGCTCATGGCTGGCTCGAGGTTCCTGTGGTAAGGCCATAAAAGGGCTTAGGCCACAAGGCATGAGTCGTTAGGCCTGCGCCAATCAGTGATAGCATCCGCGCGATGAGCCAAGCCGTTCAGCTTGTATCAGCGCGCCCAACGGCCGTCTCCATTCGCCGAGCTGCCAGCTCGAAGTGTCGCCGCTGTATCTGTAGTTAGCTCCTGCGAGCGGACGCGGATCGCAGGAGATCTTCCCGCCATGCGTCGTCGCTGACCGGCGCCATCTGGTCAACCACCACTGTCCCGAATTGCGTCGCACCGCCCTTTCATCGCGACGCGCGCGGGCGTTTGACGATTCTGAAATCCTGACAGGAGGACGCCATGAGTAAGGTGCTGCACGAAGTGCTCAATGCGAACGAGCGGTATGCCGGCAGCTTCGGGGACAAGGCATCGCTGGCTATGCCACCGGCGCGCCGATTTGCGATTCTCACGTGCATGGACGCGCGGCTCGATCCTGCGAAGTTCGCCGGACTGGCGGAGGGTGATGCGCACGTGATTCGCAATGCGGGGGGCCGCGCGAGCGACGATGCGATTCGGTCGCTCGTGATCTCACACAAGCTGTTGCGGACGCGCGAGTGGTTCGTGATTCATCATACGAACTGCGGCATGGAGTTCTTCACCAACGACGTCATGCGTGATCTGCTCGCGCAGAGCCTCGACACAGCGGAGTTGAGCGACGGCCGCTGGGTTGACGTGGGCGCGGGACCGGGATCACGGGCAGGTGAATTCATTGAATGGCTGACGGTCTCGAACCAGACTCAGAGTGTGATCGACGACGTCACGCGCATTCGGACGCACCCGCTGGTGCCGTCGGCGATCGCTATCTACGGATACGTGTACGACGTTACGACCGGCCGGCTGGTTGAGGTCCCGGAGGCGACGGCGGTCGGGCGCGTTGCGACCCAGTCCGGCCTTGGCGCGACCGTCATTTAGATGGAAAGGAATCGCAGGGTTCGAAGCGTCTAAGGCGCATCGAGCCACCCTTCACGCGAATGCCCCGTCTAAAACCCTGACATCTGGAGGTGCAGAGTTCTACAGGACCACCGACCAGGTGCCGCAGCGCTCGATGATGGTCGTCATGCGCTCGCGCGGCGTCGAACCCTCGTCCCTTATCCCGAGCGCCCGCGCGATCATCTCGGGCCTCGATCCGAACCTGCCGATCACGGCGGTGCAGACGATGGAGTGGGTGGTGAGTGCGTCCATAGGACAACCGCGCCTGCTGTCGGCGGTGTCAGGACTGTTCGGCACGCTCGCCGGACTGCTCGCGATCGTCGGCGTCTACGGCGTGACGTCGTACAACGTACGGCGCCAGCGACGGGAGTACGGCATTCGGCTCGCCCTTGGCGCGGATCCCGGTGCGGTGCGCCTGCTCATCATCCGCCGCGGCGCGGTCGTCGCGGTAACCGGGATCGCGATAGGCGCCGTCTTCGGGCTGCTGTTGATGCGGCTTCTCGCATCGATGCTGAACGACGTGACGCCAACCGATCCATCGGTGTTCCTGGCGAACGCGGGGATGGTCCTGCTCCTCTCGATCGCCGCCTGCTACATCCCTGCACGCGCGGCCGGGCGGATCGACCCCCCGCGTGTGCTGCGGCACGAGTAATCCAGTCCATTCAGGCGGGCCGGAGTGATAGACTCACCCGCCTGTCGTGGAGTCCGGCATGCCACCTCTATAGAACAAACGCGCGAAAACGTGTTTTCCTGACAAGAATGCGTTTGTTCTACTAGATCGGCGGGCCCACGGGTCCCGCCGCTAGCGCGGATGCGCCACGGGTTTGGTTGCGGCGCAGCCGCGCTGTGAACTCCACACGCCGCCGGTTCGACCGCGCACGGAAAGGAGGTCCCAACCCGAGGCGGAGCAAATGCGACTGATCACAGGGCCGATCGCTTCCTGGAGGATCAGGTTATGACCACATTCATGCCAGACACCACGTTCTATCCCTCGCCAGCGATGGCAACGAAGGCGCCGCCGGAGGCACTCGCCTATGTGGCCATCCTCAACCCGGACGGCCGTGATGCGTTCGCCACTGTCGACGTCAGCACCTCGTCGAAAACGTACGGCCAGACAGTCAGTCAGTTCGAACTGCCCAATTCCGGCGACGAACTGCATCACTTCGGATGGAATGCGTGCAGTTCCTGCCTGTGTCCGTGGGCGCCGCATCCGCATATGGAGCGGCGATACCTGATCGTTCCCGGCCTTCGCTCGTCGCGCATCCACATCTTCGACGTCAAGGAGGATCCGCGCAAACCGCGCCTTGTGAAAGTGATCGAGCCAGCGGAAGTCGCTGCCCGCACCGGCTACTCGCGACCGCACACGACTCACTGCGGACCTGACGGCGTGTACATGAATGCGCTCGGCGCGCCGGACGGCAACGGACCCGGAGGCATTTTCGTGCTGGATCCGGAGACGTTCGAGATTCAGGGAGCGTGGGAGAAGGAACGCGGGCCGCAGCATCTGGCTTATGACTTCTGGTGGCACCTTGGGTTCGATACGATGATCACCAGCGAATGGGGTACGCCCAACATGGTCGAGAACGGTGTCAACCCCGAGCTGTTGCTCGCCGGCAAGTATGGACACGCGCTCCATGTCTGGGACCTGCAGCGGCGCCGTCATCAGCAGGTGCTCGATCTCGGAGCCGAGTACCAGATGGTGCTCGAGCTGCGTCCGGCGCACGACCCGAAGAAGGCATACGGCTTCGTCGGTGTGGTGACGTCACTCAAGGATTTGTCCTCGTCCGTCTGGGTGTGGCACCGCGCCGAAACCGGCGCGAACGGTGGATGGGCGGTGACGAAGGTGATCGACATTCCGGCGGAGCCCGCGAATCCGGAAGACCTGCCGCCGCTGCTCCAGGGATTCAAAGCGGTGCCGCCGCTCGTGAGCGACATCAACCTCTCGCTCGACGACAAGAAACTTTACGTGTCGTGCTGGGGCACGGGCGAGATGCGGCAGTACGACGTCAGCGATCCGTTCAAGCCGAAGTTGACCGGCTCCGTCCACGTCGGGGGCATCGTCCGGCGCGCCTCACATCCATCGCAGCCGCGAACCGCGCTCAACGGTGGACCGCAGATGGTGGAGATTAGTCGTGACGGCCGTCGCGTCTACTTCACCAATTCGCTCTACGCGAGCTGGGACGCGCAGTTCTATCCCGACGGCATCAAGGGATGGATGGCGAAGCTGGACGTCGACGCCGATGGGCGGTGCCAGCTCGATCAAACCTTCTTCCTCGATTTCGGGGATCTGCGCCCGCACCAAGTGCATCTCGAAGGCGGCGACGCTTCGTCGGATTCGTACTGCTTCTCGTAGTGTCTGATGGCTCCAGTGCCGGACGCGGCGAACGCCTGGGTCGCACTCGCGCTGCTCGGGGCGTTCCACGGCATCAACCCCGGCATGGGTTGGTTATTTGCCGTCGCGCTGGGAATGCAGGAGAACCGCGCGGCAGCGGTGTGGCGCGCACTGCTGCCGCTCGGCGTTGGCCACGCCTGCGCGATCGCACTGGCGATTACGCTCGCGTTCGCGGCCGGCGCGGTGATTCCGGCCAGCACGCTGAAATGGCCAATCGCGGCCTTTCTCGTGTTCCTTGGGATCCGCCGTCTGTTGCGCCATCGCCATCCGCGCTGGGGTGGCATGCGTATCGGTCCCGCGGGCCTGACGGTCTGGTCGTTCCTGGTCGCGACCGCACACGGCGCCGGACTCATGGTCCTGCCGATCTGGCTGCACATGCCCGCGCAAGCTGATGTTCACGGGTCGCACATGTATGTCGCGGCCGACGTGTCGTCAGGTTTGTCGGTCACGCTCGTGCATGGGGCGAGCTATCTCCTCGTCACGACCGTCATCGCGTGGATCGTGTTCGCAAAAGTGGGCGTTGGTTTGCTCAGGCGATCCTGGATCAATCTCGATGTCATCTGGGCCGGCGCGTTGATCGTCACGGGCGGCGTGACCCTGTTGCTGCGCTGATGCGGATTCCGAGAATCGCATCGCCCCGGACCTGCGCAAATGTCGTTGCTGCGTCGCGGTGCCCTTCCATCAACGTGCGGGCCGCGATCATGAAGTCGCGCATACGCGTACGCGTCTTGTCCTCCAGCCGCCGCAGCGCGGCAATAGCCTCCGCGGATCGTCCGAGCGCCTCGAGCGAGAGCGCAACGATGTACGGGTTCTCCTCGAGCCTGGTGGCGGCTACCCGAGAATAGTCCGCGCGAAGGAACCAGGTGTAGACCACGCTCGTCCGAACTCGCGGCTCGAACCGTCGCGCGTGCGCGTCAGCGGCGAGTGACGCCTCGAGCAGCCCGCAGTACTGACAAGCGCTCACGAGCCCGGCGAACAATTCTGAATCGGCGGCCGGCGCCCGTTTGAGGAGCCGCGCCATCGCGTGCTCCGCGCGGCCAAGGTCGACCTCGAGCTGCGCGTATAATTTGTGCGCCAGTGGCAGCTCCGGATTAATCGCGAGCGCCCGGGTGAACGCCGTCTCCGCCTGATCGAGGCTCT
>Ga0209686_1000472_pt1 | contig 20594 bp, 17 predicted proteins | sample GraSoiAngelo_126_FD_185883 | JGI IMG/M metagenome (GOLD analysis project Ga0209686, IMG submission 185883) | Grasslands soil microbial communities from the Angelo Coastal Reserve, California, USA - 14_0927_09_20cm (SPAdes) (version 2) | ecosystem: Environmental > Terrestrial > Soil > Grasslands ...
CGCAAACACGCTGTTCAAGCACCCGGACATCGTGAAACGCTGCTACGCGCTGTCGGGCGTGTACGACATGAAGCGCTTCATGAACGGCGATTACGACGACAACTTCTATTTCAACAACCCCGTCGACTATCTCGCCAATCTGTCCGATTCGTGGGCCCTCGGACATCTCGCGAGTTGCGAGATCCATATCGCGACGGGCTCGGGCCCGTGGGAGAAGAGCGACGAGTCCTATCGGCTCTCCAGCATCCTGTGGAGCCGCGGCATCCGTCATTACCTGGACGACTGGGGACCGATGGGCGGCCACGACTGGCCGTACTGGCAACATCAGATGCGGGAGTACATGTGGCGGGTGTGAAATAAGCTCGTGGCGTATGACTCATGGCTCATGCTGGCCCATGGCTCACGCCGTAGGCCGGGTCTTCAGACCCGGCAGCGTGAGCCACCATGAGTCCTGAGCCTTGAGCCGCTCACAGTCCCAGACGATCGAGCAGATACTCTCCGCGCCGGATCACCTGGTCATCGTCGATCCAGACGTCGCAGTCGCGCGTGAGAACGTCGACGTGCGTGCGTGATTTCCAGTCGGCGCCCGTCTGCCTTCCATACGGATCGCCGAAGGCGAGATGGACGCCCGGCAGCTTTTCGTCCTGCAGCAGGATCCCGATCATCTCGTGCAGCGCGATGTTGGTGCCGAAGGCGAGCTCGCCGACGCGGTCGCTGTTTTCGTCGGTGTGGCAGTATTGCCAGAACTCCTGCTCGAGGTCGGTGCGCGCGCAATGCGCAGCAACGAGGCGGCCCTCGGCGATCTCCAATGTCAGCGGCGTGGACGCGAGGTCGCCGTACTTCTGCCCGAAGTAATCGCCGGCGGTTCCATTGCAGACGAACATGCCGTCCACGCGCGCCGGCGTCGTGAAGACCTCGCCCGCCGGCAGGTTCGACCAGTAGCGCGTGCTGATCAGCCCGCTCGTCTTGATCCACGAGAGCGACGAGTCGAACGACGCCATGAGGGAGGTTCCTGCCGCGGTCTCGACGCGCAGCGTCTCGGCGTCGCGCATCCGTTCGCAGAGACGCGTGCTCAGCCGGTCGACGAGGCGGTAGTCGGCGCGCATGCCCTGCATCATGATGTGAGGCGTGACGCCGACCATGTGCGCGTAGCGGATCCCGCGGCGTTCCGCCGTCGCGACGATGGCCATGCGGGCTCCGAGCTCACCCTGCTGCGGCTGCACGCAGAGGATGCCGGCGTCGGCGCGCTCGAGGGCGTCGAGGACCTCGCGCGGCGCCTTGGTCAGCGGCCGCGCTGCGACGTTCTCGATCAGCACGCAATCCTTCACCGCTCCCGCGTCTTCAAGCGCGCGCTCGAGGCTCGCCGCCACTTCCCTGCTCGGTTCGTCGGCGACCAGCGCGACGCGTTCGCCGCGCTCGATCGCCAGGCACACGTCCACCGCGTTGGCCGCGCCGGCCGCGAGCTCCTCTTTGAACGATCCGAAACAGGATGGGGGCATCAATCTATTGTAGCCATGGAACACACTGATCACACGGAACATTCACTGTGATCATCGCTGGTTCTCGAAAATGCGGTCGCGTGCATCCAGTCTCAGAGACGTGGCGACGCGACGAACGCGGGCACCTGGCCGCCGCCCGAAGTGACGTTGGCGAGTCCGGTCGCGCTGAGGCGCGTGAGGAAGCCGGAGAGCCGCCCGCGAAAGAGGTAGGGCGCGAGATCGACGAGCATGTCGCGGTCGTCGATTGCATCCGCGTCGCAGACAGGGAACCGCTCGCGCCGGATGGCGATCCGTTCCTGCGCGACCCAGCTTCCGTCCGCGACCGCGCGCGCGAGCGTGGTATCCCAGGCGGCCGGGTCAGTTTCCCATCCGAGCGTGACGCCGGTGCCGCCGTATTCGTCGTTCGGTTTCAGCACGAAGCGATCGCGGTGCTCGCGCAGGTACGGAACGAGATCGACGCGCTCGCCGTTGCGCATCGCAAAGCCGTGGCGAACCACGCGCGTCCACGGCACGTGCGCGCGAATGATGGCGTGCTCCTCGTCGTTGAACAGCTCGAGGTAGCGCTCGTCGGTGAGCACGGCGAAGAACGCCTTCTTGTGCGGGATCTTGCAGCGCAGCGTGTTCGCGACGGCCACGCCGCGCCGCGTGTAGGCCTCCACGAGCGCGCGGCACTCGTCGGGGCGCGCGACGATGTCGTTGATCAGCACGCGGCGGTAGACGAGATCCACCGGCGCGCCATCCGCGATCAGGCGGCCGCCATCGAACGACAGGTCGCGCGGATCGGAAATCACCGTGGGGATGCCCAGCGAGACGAACCCGTCGCGGAGCAGTTCGAACTCGCTCCACGTCGGCACGTCCTTCCAGTCGACGATGGCGATGCGTGGCGGGTTCGCGGTGCCGCCCCATTCACGGTAGCTTTCGAGGAGCGCGTCGAGCAGGAGCGGGATCGGCGTGTAGTAGCGCACGTCGAAGGCGTTGCGGAATGCCTGCATCAACGGCTCGCGATCGAAGAGCTCGGAGAGCCGCTGCGCGTAGCCGGGGCCCGCGGGGGACTCAGCGTTGTACTCCGCGAACTGCAGCGAGGCAGGCAGGATGAATGAGTCGGCGCGCGCCGCGGTGCTCGCCGTCGCGTAACCGGGGTCGATGGAGGCGAGGCGCCGTTCCGCGTCGCTCAACCCGAGGTCGTCGAGCAACTCAGGCCGCTCCAGGGCCACGCGCGCCACGCGCTCGCCGAGGCGCCACAAGGTTTCGGCGGCGTGCGCGATGCGTGCCTCCTCGGCGAGCGTCAGGAAAAACGGCCGAAGAAAAGGGCAGAGCAGCCGCCCCCCGAATGTCAGCCGTGCGCTGCGCATGCGCTCCGCCAGCGACGCGCAGAGCGTTCGGTCGGCCGAGCCGCGGACGAGCGCGCTCCAGTGTTGAATGGCGTCCATTCGCTCAGTGCCGACACGTCCGCCTGACCGCCTCCGCCAAGGCTACGGCGAGTCCGCCGAAGCGCTTTGCGCGAAGGCGGAAGGCGGCCACAGGAATTTCTAGCAGAATCACACCGGCCCCGTGACCGCCGCGGCGAAGCCGACCATCTCGGGCCATCGCGGCCACGTCTGCTGCGGCTGCCCGTGCAGCGCGCGGTCGATCACGAGACTGGCCATGCGATCGATGACGAGCTCGAAGTAATGGGGGGTGATGCGGTCGCGCTCGAAATCGGGCGCAGGATTGAGGAAATCGATGGCATACGGCACTCCGTCCTGAACCGCGAACTCGATCGTATTCATCTCGTAGCCGAGCGCGGTGTTGAGCGTCTGCGCATCGCGGACGATCCGCGCGCCGAGCTCCGACGAGAGATACGCGTGCTCGACGAGATACCGCCGTTCGCGCGGGTCGTACGCGACCGGCGTGATGTCGGTCTTTCCGAACGTGAAGCAGCGCACGTATTGGTTGAAGTCGATGAACTGCTGCAGCGTCATGCAATACGGTCCGGTGATGTCGTACGCGGCCAGCAGCTCCTCGCGGTTGTGGACCTTGTAGACGTGCTTCCACCCGCCGCCGGAATACGGCTTCAGAATCGCCGGGCGGCCGACGTAGTCGAGCAGCCCGTCCCAGTCGATCGGATAACCGAGATTGTGCAGCGATTCAGCCGTCAGGTCGATGTCGGCTGGATACGATTTCTGCGGCAGCACGACCGTCTTCGGGACGGCGACGCCGATTCGCGCGGCGACAGCGTAGTTGAAGAATTTGTCGTCCGCGGTCCACCAGAACGGGTTGTTGATGACGTAGGCGCCTTCGAGGACCGCGTGCTTCAGAAACGCGCGGTAGTACTCCACTTCGTGGGAGATGCGGTCGACAATCACGCGATAGCCGGACGGCTCGCCCATCTTCGTGCCGGTCAGCTTCACCAACTCCGCCGAGACGCCGTGTTCGCGTCCGCGCTCGTTCACGCGCTCGATGAACGCCGGCGGAAACGAGTACTCACGTCCGCAGAGCAGTCCAACTTTCACGCTGCCTCCTCCGCTTTCTCGCGGCTCAGGACTCATACCGGCTTACCGCTCAGGGCTCAAGGCTCAGGGCGGCTCGCGGCGAGACGGCTTAAGGAATCAGGGAGTCATGAGGCGTAAGCCGATTTCAGTGGCGCTCCCACGCGCGGGTCTCGTCGACGAGCCAGCGCACGACCGCGCGCAGGTCGCCGGTGTCGCGATACACCTGCAGCTGGCGATCGGCGCTCGTCCCCTCAGCCAGAATTGTGCGCACGTACTCCGCCGCCTGGCGGCTTCCCAACTCGTCGAGCACATCCTCGAGGAAGTCGAGCAGCTCGATCGCGAGATCGCGCATTGGCACCTCTTGGCGGCGGCCGAAATCAATCAATTGACCGTTGATCCCCCAGCGCGCCGCCCGCCACTTGTTCTCCTCGACGAGCGCGCGGGCATAAATCCGGAACCCCAGGTTATTCTTGCGCAGGCGATACAGCTTCACCACGATGGCCTGGGCGAGCGCGGCGAGCGCGACCGTCACGCGCGGCGACGTCGGCACGTCGCAGACGCGGAATTCGAGCGTGCCGAACGTCGGGTGCGGCCGCAGGTCCCACCACAGCTTCTTCCCGTTGTCGATGCAACGCAGATCGACGAGCAGCTGCAGATATTCCTCGTACTCGTTCCAGGAATTGAAATGTTCCGGAATACCGCTTCGCGGAAACCGCCGGAACACCGTCGTCCGGTAGGACTTCAATCCCGTGTCACGCCCCTGCCAGAACGGCGAGCTTGTCGACAACGCGAGCAGGTGCGGCAGGAAGTAGCGGGCTTCGTTCAGCAGGTCGATCGTGGTCGTGCGATCGGGGACGGCGACGTGAATGTGGAGACCGAAGATCAGCAGCGAGCGCGCCAGTTGCTGCATTTCTTCGACGATGTTCTCATACCGCTCGCCGGGGGAGAGCACCTGGTCGATCCACCGGGAGAACGGGTGCGTGCCCGCGGCGGCAATGCGCAGGCCAACGCGCTCGGCGCTGTCCGCGAGATCGCGGCGGATGCGGCAGACCTCGTGCTCGAGTTCGTGCACGTCGGCACAAATTTTCGTGCCCACTTCGACGATCGACTGGTGGAGCTCGCGCTTGATCTGATCGCCCAGCGCCGGCGCGCCTGACGCGAGGAGCTCCGAGACGTGCGATCGCAGCTCCCACGTCTCAGGGTCCACGATCTGGAACTCTTCTTCGACCCCGAGCGTGAAGGCGTCCACCATGGAAGGGACATCATAATCCGCCCGCCTCGCCGAAACCGCGCAACGGCAAGGCTGGAGGTCGGAGGTCGGAGGTCGTCGGACGGTCAGAGATCGGAGGTCGGAGGTCCGACGCCGGGGGTCGGAGGTCCGATGTGCGAGGTGCGACCCCTGTCAACTCTCATGGCTTCCGCCTTCAGGGGGCCACTAGGGATGCAGCCGCTCGTATTCGACCGATCCCGGATCGCCGAGGATCACTCGGCCGCCGGCCTCGAGCCACGCGTGCGCCTGAAGTCTGCCGCCTGGAGGATTTCTGACACCTAAGTTCAAAATGGCAACTCGGCCGTGGCGTGCGAGGAGCCACCTGAGCGCGAGGGCCTGCGTCAGGCAGGTGGCGTACGGTACGTAGCGCGAGGCCATACGGATCGCCGCGCTCGACCGTTCCACGGGCACGCCGGCGCGGCGAGCAACCAACATGGGTGCGCGAGACACGATTCTCCAAGGCAAAAACCAGAGCCCAATGCGCATGACCAGCAGGGTGACCCAGGCTTCGAGCAGCAGCGGCAGGTTCATTTTTTCCACCGTGCGCGCGCGGCGGCCTGGGCGATTTCGCGGCGGCGCCGCGCCGTGAGAGCAGCGGCCCGGGCCGGCCCCCCTTTTAGTCCACCGAGGCGACCGAGCGCAGCGGCATGGGGATTCAGGGGCTCGGACACGACGCGCCGCGAGAGGACGGCGACGCGCTCGGTGGGCGCATGACACTGCTCGCAGAGCGGACCGATCTGGTCCGTCTCGCTCGGCTCGGTGACGTCGGTTTCCGCATCACACACGAGGCAACGCCGTTTGACGTGCAGGACCAGGGTGGGAGTGCGACGCCGCGGGGACATACTGCATCATACCACGCTGAATGCTTGACCGCTCACGTATTATGCTTGACCGGTCACGTATTCCGGCAGGGATCTTGAAATGCTCGAGGCAGGAGACCAATCATGGACCCCTGGATCCTCTGGGCACGGGAGGAAATGGAGCGGCGGCTTCACGAGCCATGCATCCTCGAGCATCTCGCGGCGGCCATGAACCTGCCGCTTGCCCGCTTCACCCGACAGTTTGCCGAGACCGAGGGGGTCGCGGCCGCTGAGTACCTGCACCGCCTGCGGCTGGCGCGCGCGAAGGTGCTGCTCGAGCGCACGTTCCTCTCCGTCCATCAGGTCATGGCGCTCGTCGGGCTCAACGACGGGACACGGTTCGACGACGATTTCCGGCACGCGTTCGGCGTCGCGCCACGCGCGCTGCGCGAGCAGGTGTGGGGCGGCACCATGTCCAGACGGTGAGGGTCGAGCCGTCCACGGGTCCCAATGATGAAGCCAACGTCTTCCCACCGTTGAGGCACCGAGGCCAGTTCGTCAGGTACCCAAGTCGCGCCCCTGCAGATCGTGCGGGGTGATCGCATCCTCGATCCGGTGAGCGAGGTGCTTCTGCTCGTCCCACATCGCCGGCGGCAAGTGCTCGCCGAACGTGCGGAAGAAGTCCTCCTGTCCCGCCAGCGCTTCGACCCATTCGGCAGGATCCACCTTCAGCAGCGCCGAGAGATCGTCGTCGGAGATCTCGAGACCCTTGCGATCGATCGCATCGAGCGTCGGGACGGCGCCAATCGCCGACGGCACCGCCTTGCCGTGTCCTTCGCAGCGCTCGAGGATCCACTTCAGCACGCGAAGGTTGTCGCCAAAACCCGGCCACAGGAACTTTCCATCGTCGGTCGTCCGGAACCAGTTGACACGGAAGATCTGCGGCGGCTTCGCGACGCTGGCGCCCATTTCGAGCCAGTGCGCGAAGTAGTCCCCCATGTTGTAGCCGCAGAAGGGAAGCATGGCCATGGGATCGCGGCGCAGCACGCCGACCTTGCCCGTGGCGGCGGCGGTCGTTTCCGATGAGAGCGTGGCGCCGAGGAACGTTCCGTGCGCCCAGCTGCCCGCCTCGTAGACGAGCGGCACGCGACGCTGTCGGCGCGCGCCGAACAGGATCGCGTCGATCGGCACGCCTTCGGGATTGTCGAATTCGGGAGAGAGCGTCGCGCACTGCGTGGCCGGCGTGGTGAAGCGGCTGTTCGGATGCGCCGCTTTGTTCGGCGACGAGGGGTTCCATGGCCGCCCCTGCCAGTCGAGCGCGTGGGCCGGCGCCGGGTCGTCGTGTCCTTCCCACCACGGCGTTCCGTCCGGCCGCAGCGCGACGTTCGTGTAGATCGTGTTGCGCTGGATCATGTTGAACGCGGTGGCATTCGTCCTCTGGCTGGTGCCGGGCACCACGCCGAAAAAGCCGGCCTCCGGATTGAGGGCCCACAATCGTCCGTCGTTGCCGGGACGCAGCCACGCGATGTCGTCGCCGACCGTCGTGGCCGTCCAGCCAGGCATCGACGCGGGCGGCATCAGCATCGCAAGGTTCGTCTTGCCGCACGCCGACGGAAACGCGCCGGCCACGTAATGCTGCTTGCCCTGGGGATCCTGCAGGCCCAGGATCAGCATGTGCTCGGCGAGCCAGCCTTCCTTCTTCGCGAGCCAGCTCGCCAGACGCAGCGCCATGCATTTCTTGCCGAGGAGCGCGTTGCCGCCGTATCCCGATCCGATCGACCAGACGGCGTTCTCTTCCGGGAAGTGCATGATGAAGCGACGCGCCGGGCTGAGGTCGCCGAGCGAGTGAAGGCAGCGCGTGAAGGCGTCGCTGGTGCCGAGATGGTCGAGCGCGGCCTGGCCGACGCGCGTCATGATGCGCATGCTGAGAACGACATACCTGCTGTCGGTGATTTCGACGCCGACTTTCGAGAACCGCGAGCCGGCGGGCCCCATGAGAAAGGGGACGACATACATCGTGCGCCCCTGCATCGATCCGCCGAAGAGCGGCGTCAGCCTCGCTTTCGCGGCGTCCGGCGCCTGCCAGTTGTTGTTGGGACCCGCGTCGTCCTTGCGCGCCGTGCACACGAAGGTGAGATGTTCGGTACGCGCGACGTCGTGCGGCGCGCTGCGATGCATGTAGCAGCCCGGAAGCGCTTTCTGATTGAGCTCGATCAACTCACCCGTGACGAGGCATTCCTTGATGATCGTGTGCTTTTCGGCTTCGGAACCCTCGCAGTAAACGATGCGATCGGGGATGGTCATCCTGGCGACCTCGTCGACCCACCGACGAATGCCTGTATGCGCGATACCGGCCTGTGCGCTCATCCCTTCATTATGTCTCACCGCGTTTCGTGCGCAGCGACGGGCATCTTCAACGGCGGGAGCACGCGTTCGATCTCCGCGCGCGCGGCTTCGTACCATGGAGGAAGGACCAGCGTGTCGCCGAGGTGCGCGGGATCTTCATCGACGGCGAACCCGGGCCCCTCGGTCGCGATCTCGAAGAGAACGCCGCCGGGCTCCTTGAAGTACACCGACTTGAACCAGAAGCGATCGATCACCGGCGTCGCGCGGCCGCCCGACGCTTCGACCTGCGCGCGCACGACGAGCTGATGCTGCTCGTCGGTGACGATCCACGCGAGATGATGGACGCTGCCGACGCCCCACGCGCCGCGTCTCACATCGGGCGTCTCGCGTATGTCCACGATGCCGGGCGCCCCGTGGAATCCATAACGCGTCCAGCCATTCTCGGCGCCGATCCGCTGAAATCCGAGCGCGGAGGTGAGGAACTCCTTCGTCGGCGCCGCTTCGCGCTCCCAGATCTGCGCGCCGTAGAGTCCGCGCACCTGTCGTTCGACCGGAATCGGGCTCCCATCCCATGGCGCGAACACGCGCGGAGCCGACGCACCGCTTTCGACCAGTGCCAATCGCATCCCGTGCGGATCGACGAGCGGCAGCACCGTGTCGCCGAATCGTGAGGTGACCTCGTCGATCTTCGCGCCGTACTTCTCCAGGCGCGCGCCCCACCACGCCAGGCTTCCGGCGGGCACTTCGAGACTGACCTCCACCGCGAGCCCATGCCCCATCCGCGGCGGCGCCATGTGCGCCCACGGGAAAAACGTGAGATCGGTTCCGGGATGCCCTTCCGCGTCCGCATAGAAGAGATGGTATGTGCCGGGATCGTCCTGATTGATGCTGCGCTTGACGAGCCGCATGCCGAGGATGCCGGCGTAAAAGTCGAGATTCTCCTGCGCCGGGCCGGCGATGGCCGTGATGTGGTGCAATCCGTTAACGCCTTGCATCGTGTGCTCCTTGCATGCTGCAGTTTAGATGCAACCGACGTGACGTCGGATCCCGGCTGTGACCCAAATTGCAACGTTCTTCACTTGTCCACGTACGGCTCACGCAGAGGGGCAAAGGCGCGGAGAAAACACCGAAAACGCGCCGCAGACTGCGCGGATGTACGGCGGATTATTTCGGTGAGTCTGCAACGTCCGCCGTGCCGCGCTTCGCGCGGCAGCAGGTCACGCGAGACGCCGGATACGAGCAACACCCATATCATCAATTGCTCGTATCCGGATCTCGCGTGACCCGCTTGTGGCCGGCCGCAATGGAACCTCAGGCCGGCCACGGCGGACGTTCAGCCGCTGCGCTCTGCGCCTCTTGCGCCTACGCGTGAGACTCGTGACACCATCCGCGTGCATCCGCGTGCATCCGCGTGCATCCGCGGCCATTCAGATCTCCAGCAGATCGCGCCCGACGACGATCGGTCCCGCGTAATGTTCTCTTGCACCAGCGAGCCATTCATCGTCAGTGACCAAAGGGGTCTCGCCTGGCACGAAGTGCGAGAGCACCAGCATCTTCACGCCGGCCTCCGTTGCGATCCGGCCGACGTCCTCGACCGGCGTGTGGCTCGCGAGCACGTGACGGCGCAAGGCCGAGCCCTCCGTGCCCGGCGCGCGCGCAACGTAGAGCGCCTCGTGTACCAGCACGTCCGCATTCTTCGCGAGCGCGATCAGATTTGCGGATCGTCGCGTGTCGCCCGAGATGACGATCGATCGATCCGGCGCGTCGAAGCGATACGCGAGCGCGATCGGCAGTGGCGGATGATCGACCAGGCAGCACTGCACGGTGATGTGGTCGTCGTGCAGGAGCCGTCCGCCGCGCCTGACCTCGTGGGGATGGACGAGCGGCTCGAGCGGCGGCCGTCCCTCATCCCTTTCGCGGATGGCAAGATCCGGGCGGCTCATCTCGAAGAACAGCGATGTAATCCGCGCGAGCGGCGGCGGACCCCAGGTGTCGACACGCGTCTTCAGCGCGTCTCCCCATGCGAGCAGCAGCAGCGTGCCGTAATCCGCGGAATGATCCGAATGGTGATGCGTGATGAAGACGTGACGAATTGAGACGAGCGGGATTCCGGCGAGCACGAGTTGCCGCGCCACGCCATTGCCGCAGTCCACGACATAGGCCCGATCGCCGGCCACGATCACCTGGGATGGGGCCGCGCGCGTTTTCTTCGGCGTCGGGCCGCCGGCCGTGCCGAGGAGGATCAGGCGGGTTCTCGTGACGCCGGGGCGCTGGACAAGCGGAAGTGCCGCCGCCGCGGCGACCGCCTGTGCGATAAACGTGCGCCGCGTCAGGGGCGGCCGCATGCCGTGGCGATCTCGTCGATCAGCCGGCCGAAGTCGAGCGGTTTGGCGAGGCAGTTCACCTGCAGCTCGGTCTTCACCTCCTCCGGCTGGTAGACGGCGGACATGCACAGCACCGGGATCGACGCCAATTGCGGGTCCGCGAGCTGGCGCTTGCGGAATTCCCATCCCGTCATCACCGGCATCATGAGGTCGAGCAGCACCATGCACGGCCGGTCTTCGCGAAGGCGCTCGAGCGCGATCGCACCGTTGGGTGCGGTGACTGTTCGATAGCCGATCGACGTCAGCAGCAGATCCATCATCTCGCGGACGTCGGTGTCATCTTCGACGATGAGCACACACGGAGCGGGCCGTGAGCTCTGTACGTTCTGAACGGTCATGCAGTGCGAGGAAAGAGAAGGCCGCGACGGCCGAGTTTGCATCCAGATCTACGCATTGTTACAGTGCCACGGCCGGAGCCTCTCGATGCGCGACGCTCTTCAGAAGCTGCAACGGCTGCAGCGCGAGCTGAAACACCTTCACCGTACCACCGCGCGGGTGATCGAGGAAAGCCAGCGGCTGATCGACGATCTCGACAGGGGGACGCCGGCCGCGAGGGCCCCCGCGAAACGGATGCGGCGGCGCGGCCCACCGCGCGGGCCACGTGCGTAGCAGACTGCTGAACACGTCAGCCTGAATGCCTAGTGTCGGATGCCGAACGCCGAGATTTCAATCTCGACATTCAGTAGTGCCATTGACCTCGGCTTTTTCGACAACCTCGTAGGGATCACTTGAGCGGCAGGTCGCCCGGCAGCCGCGGCACCCCGCCGAAATGCGCGCGCAGGCGCGACAGCGGATCGCGGCGGCAGCGCTCAACGGCGGTGTTGAACGCTGCGATGGCGGCATCGCGTGTGAACGGCTTCTCCAGCAGCGCCACCACTCCCAGCTCCGACCCACGTTGACGCGCCTCTGGATTCGAGACGCCGGTCATCAGAATCACTTCCGGCGCAAGCCGCTGCCTCAACGCCCGGCAGACGTGAAAGCCGTCAGGGTGCGGCATGATCAGATCGAGAAAGACCACATCCGGATAGTACGTTGCGGCGAGATCGAGCGCATCGCGTCCCGACAGCGCCGTGAACACTTCGCATCCTTCGTCTTCGAGCCACATTCGCAGCAGCCCGACCATCCCTTCGGAGTCGTCCACGACCATGACACGGGTCGTGAGCGTGCCGGGCGTCCGACCCGCATGCGGGACGAAGGAGGCGAGCTCCGCGGAGAAGACCCGCTGGCATTGCGGACAGGCGAAGTACGCACGCCCGTCCTCGTGCCCGGCCGCCTCGGCCGGAGTGCCGCATCGCGGACAGCAGATGTTCATAAAACAGACGGCCCCCGAGGCGTCCTGTATAGCCTGTGGACGGCAGGGGCCATGAGTACTGGGGTACTTCCCGAGAGAGGCAATGCCCGGGCCACCGACGAATATGTCAGCGGCCCGGGAATCCTAAAAGCCTGCGTCAATGGGCAATGCAGAACGGGTCACGTGCCAAAGTCCGTTGAAATCCGGCATTCGACATTGACATCTGGCATTCAGGCCGTTGTTCGGCAGCGTGTCAGAACGTGACCTTCAACCCGAACCGCATCGACCGCATGTCCGTCTCCGTGCCGGTTACGAATCCAAAGTTCGCGTTGCCGAACGCACCGTTTGGACGGCTGAAATGCGGCGTATTCGTCGCGTTGAAGATGTCCACGCGGAACTCGCCGCGTGCGCCATGCGGCAGGCCGAACAGCTTCGCGATAGTCGCATCGAGGTTGACGAGTGACGGGCCGTCGAGCAGCGCGTTCCGCCGCACGTTGCCCCAGTCGTTTGCCGCGGGCGCCGAGAATACGGACTGATCGAACCACGGGTTACCCGGCCCAATTCCTCCGAGCACCGCCGGCACACCGGTGACGTTCGGCCGCTGCGTGTTGCCCGGTGCCCTTAATCCTGCGGAGTTGTTCATCGTGAAGTTGATGGGCAGCCCCGACATCGCGGTGAAGAAGCCGCTCACCTGCCACCCGCCAAGGATCTGCGAGAGCGCACCGGTCTTGACCCAGTGTCGGTCGGGGCCGAACGGCAGCTGATACAGGAAGCTGCTGACGAAGGCGTGTAGGCGATCCTGATCCGTGCGCGCCCAGCTCCGTTGCAGGTCCGCCGGCGTCGGAATGCCGCCGTTGCTGTCACCCGTGTTGTAGCTCCTGCCGCGGCCGAGCGTGTACGAGTTCGTGAACAGGACGCCGTTCGAGAACCGGCGATCCACCTTCACCTGCAGCGAGTGATATTCCGTCTTCAGCGGCTTCCAGGTCGTCACGTCGGCGGTCTTGCCGAACAGCACGTTGAGCGGACGCCCCGCGTTGTCGGCGCCGAGGACCAGGCCCGCGTTCGCAGGGTAGGCAGTGGCGATGTCGTGGCCGCGATTGCCGACGTACGCCGCTTCCGCCGTCCAGTTGCCGGGCAGCTGCCGTTGATACGCGACGTTCCAGGAGTGCAGCGAGCCTTCGTGCAGATCCGACGGCACGTTGAAGTAACCCTGGTTCCTCAGCGCCGGTGTGCCGGCGTCGATGATCCCGCTGGCGGGAATCTCCGCGACGATCGGATCGGGGAAGCCCGTCGCCATCGAGCCCGCCCGCGCGAAGCTGTTCGGCGCGTTGAACTGATTGTTTTGCTTCACCGGGAAGTTGTACGCGTAGCTGTTGTCGGGAAACGGGATCGTGCTGACGCCGTAGCCGGCGCGGACGACCGTCTTGTCGTCGAGGCGCAGCGACATGCCCGCGCGCGGTGCGAAGTTCTTCCAGTAGCTCTTCACCCCGACGCTCTTCGACACGTTGGTGTAACCCGCGACCTGCAGCGTGTTCGTCGCCGAATCGTAATTCGACAAGCCGCCCTGATCGACGAGTCCGATGAACGGCGTGTAGTACTCGTGCCGCAGGCCGAGGTCGATCGTCAGCATCTTCGACACGGCCCACTTGTCCTGGATGAACGTGAAGAACGCGTTCTGACGAACGCCTGGATCGACGACCTTTAGATCGCGTTGCACGCGCGACGGCCAGTCGAGGAGGTAGGAGGCGAAGGAATTTGCGAACCCTGCGTTGCCAGCGGTGTCGCCCGGGATGGAGGTCTGTGTTCCACGGAACACAAATTGGCCGCGCGGTCCGCCGTTGTCCTGCGTCTGCAGCAGGAAGTCGCGGTTGTGCCGCATGTCCTCGCCGAACTTGATCGTGTGGTTGCCGGCGAGCTTCGTGAACACAGTCGCAAACTGCACCGTGCGCTCCGAGCGGTCCCAAGGCAGGCTATTCGCAAACCCTACGAGCGGACTGCTGAAGCCGCCGATGTCCATCGACGTGATGCCGCTCGTCCACTCGTCAATGTTTGCACCGCGGATGCCGAGCTCCGTCGACGTGGTAAGACCGTTTCCGGCTGACAGCGCCTCGTTGTGGTAGTAATTCATGCCGCCGCGCGCTTCCATGACGAGCGTGCTGCTCCATGTCCGCGTGTAGTTCAGGCCGGTGCTCCACGTGTTGTCGATGCCGGTCCCCGAGAAGTCTTTCCCGCCGCCTCCATAGATCCCGAAGATGGGCGGGTCGGTGATCTCCGGGCGCATGAAGCTGAGGCGGCCCGACAACTGATCTTTCGACGACAGTTGATAGTTCACCTTTGCGTCGAACGAATCGGTGACCTTGTGACGGACGTAGTCCTGCTGATAGTTCGTCTGGCCCAACCCACCGGCGATGTTCGGTGCAGGCAGATTGGCGAGGATGGCCTTCGCAATCGGGCTGATCAGCTCTTGCGGGATGACGTTGCCTGGGAACGGCTGCCGGCCGGTGCCGTCCGCGTTGCCGGTGAACGGGTTGTAGATCGTCGTCGGCGCGGCGCTGAAGTTGCCGTTGCGGAAGTCCGCGTTCGGAATGGTCGCGCGCTGCGTGCGGCCGGCATTGTCCAGCGTGTGCTGGTAGTCGCCGAAGTAGAACAGCTTGTTGCGGCGGATCGGCCCGCCGAGCGTGAAGCCGCTCTGCAGGTACTTGGTCGGCGGATTGCTGTGCGAGAAGTATCCGGGAGAGCTCGTCTTCTCGTTGCCAAAGGCGAAGACGCTGCCCTTGAGATCGTTGGTGCCCGAACGCAGCGTGACGTTCGTGATCGCGCCGCCCGCGCGTCCGAACTCCGCGTCGTAGTTGCTCGTGCTGATGTTGACGGTCTCGATCGCTTCCGCCGACGGAATCAGCGTCGTCAGGAGTCCCGTGCGGTGGTTGTCGTCGACGCCTTCGATCTGCACGTTGTTCGCAAGACGCGACTGCCCGTTGACGTTTGTCGAGAGGCTGTCCTGCGCGTTGAAGAACTCGGAGTGCGGCCGGAAGGGACGCGTGGCACCCGGCACCGTCAGCAGCATGCCCTGGAAGTTACGGTTGAAGCCGAGGGGCACCTCCTGAAGGTGCACGCTCGGAATGATGCGCCCGGTATCCGCGCGATCGGTCTGAAGCGCGGGGCTCTCGCCGACGACGGTAATCGTCTCCTGTAGAGCGCCGACCTCCATCTTCAGGTCGACGCGGACCGTCTGATTGACGTCGACGCGGACGTTCTCGCGGACGGTCTTCTTGAATCCCGAGAGCTCGGACTCGACCTTGTAGGTGCCGTCTTTCAGGTTCGAGAAAATGTAGTACCCCGACTCGTTGGCGATGGTCGAGTACGTGATGTTCGTGTTTTGTTCCGTGATGGTCACGGTCACGCCGGGCAGCGCGAGGCCCCCGTCGTCCGTGATATTTCCGAGCAGCGCTCCCTTGACCGCCTGCGCGCTTGCGGTCGACCAGGCGCCCGACAGCAGCAACAACGTACACGCGGCCACGAGCGCGGAACGTACTCCGCGCGCAGGCCTGAACAGGTCGAGCATCTCCGTTCCTCCCCTTAGAGACGAGCCGAACTGACCGGTCAGTAGATCAGGCTGATTAGGCCTATATGAGGCCAGAATCCCACTCACGACACAGGCTGTCAATCGGAATCCCGCCGGCCGCTCCCTTACGTACTGCGCATTCAATGCAGAAGGGTCAAGGCGCGATGTACGCGGTTTTCACGATCGTGTAGAACTCCCTCGCGTACGCGCCCTGCTCGCGCGGACCGTAGCTGGACTTCTTCCGGCCGCCGAACGGCACGTGGTAGTCGAGGCCGGCCGTCGGCAGGTTCACCATGACGAGGCCGCTCTGGGCGTGTCGTTTGAAGTGGCTGGCGTGCCGGAGCGAAGTCGTCACGATCCCGCTCGATAAGCCGAACGGTGTATCGTTCGCGACCGCGAGCGCCTCGTCGTAATTCTTCACCCGGATCACGGATGCGACAGGGCCGAAGATCTCCTCGCGGTTGATACGCATTTCGGAAGACGTATCCGTAAATATCGCGGGCGCCATGTAGTAGCCGTCCGTCTCGCGCTTCAGCCGCTCCCCGCCGTGCACGAGGCGGCCGCCTTCGCGTCTGCCGATCTCGATGTACTCGAAATTCTTGTCGAGCTGACGTTGATCGACGACGGGTCCTATCTCGGTTCCGGGCTTGAGCGCATCGTCCACCACGAGCCGCTTCATCCGCTCGACCATTCCGTCCACGAACCGATCGTGAATACCTTCGGTGACGATGATGCGGCTCGACGCGGTGCACCGTTGCCCTGCCTGGAAGTACGCGCCGTTTACCGCTACCGAGACGGCCGTCGCGATCTCTGCGTCGTCGAGTACGACGAGGGGATTCTTGCCGCCCATCTCCAGCTGCAGCCTCGCGCCGTTCCGCAGGGCAGCCGCCGCGACCGAGGATCCCACCTCCTGTGAACCCGTGAAGCTGATCGCATCGACATCTGGCGATCCCGTCAGCAATGCGCCAATCCGCGCGCCCGATCCCATCACAAGGTTCAGCACTCCCGCGGGCAGGCCGGCGCGCTGCACGATATCCACGAGCGCCCACGGCGATGCGGGTGCGAGCTCCGCCGGCTTGACGATCACACAGTTGCCAAACGCCAGCGCGGGGGCAATCTTCCATGCAGGAATCGCGAGCGGAAAATTCCACGGCGTGATCGCGACGACGATGCCGACCGGCTCGCGCGTGATTTCAACCTCGACGCCCGGCCGCACCGAGTCGATTTTTTCGCCGCCGAGGCGCACGGCTTCTCCCGCGAAGAATTTGAAGATGGCGCCGGCGCGTCCGGCCTCGCCGATCGCGTCGGCGAGGGGCTTCCCCTGCTCGCGCGCGAGCAGCCGGCCGAGCTCCTCTTTGCGCGCGAGGATCTCCGTCCCCGCGCGGTCGAGGATGTCGAACCGCTCCTGCGACGTCGCGCGCGACCACTTTGGAAACGCCTGCTTCGCCGCCGCAATGGCGAGCTCGGCATCCTTGGACGATCCGCGCGCGAACTCGCCGACGACGTCGTGAAGGTTCGAAGGATTGATGTCGGGCGCGCGCTCGGCTGACTCGATCGGGCGTCCGTCGATGAGGTTTGGATATGTTGTTGCCATTATTTCAGTGCTTTCTGGATGGCCGCCTCGGCGAGCGGCGCCATGGCCGCGTACCCTGCCGCATTCGGATGCAAATCGTCCGCGCTGAACTCTTCTTTCAGCATCCCCTTCTCGTCGATCGTGGCCGGGAAGTAGTCGAGATACACGTGACCTTCGGCGGCTGCGTACTTCTTCATCCAGTCGTTGATGGCGCGAATACGCGCCATCGGACGCCGCGTCGTCTGCGGTACGCCGTTGATGTGATACTCGCTCACCGGCAGGATGCTCGAGAGCACGACCTTGATGTCGTGCGCCTTGCCGAGCTCCGCCATGGACGCGAGATTGCCTTCGATCTCCTCGTCGGTCATCGGCCCAGTGTTGGCAGCGATATCATTAGTGCCCGCGAGAATCACCACCGCCTTGGGATGAAGATCGACCACGTCGGGGCGGAAGCGAATGAGCATCTGCGGGGTCGTCTGCCCGCTGATGCCACGACCGACGTAGGGCTTGCCGGGAAAGAACTCGCCAAAGCGCGGCTGCGGCCAGGCTTCCGTGATCGAATCGCCCATGAAGACGACGCGCGCCGCGGCCGCGGCGCGCGCAGCCACGGTTCGGTTCGCATCGCGATACCGCGCCAGTTCTGCCCAGTCGCGCAGGCGGGCATCGTTCCGCATCAACGCCGTCAGGGCAGTGGCCATGTCGGGACAGGACGGGACGGCCGGCGTTGGAGCCGTGACGGCCGGAGCAGCCGCGGGCACGGTCTGCGGCGTTGCGGTCTGCTGTCGCGCAGTTGTCGCGGTCGCCGTCGCGAGGATGAGAAAGAGGAGGAGAGCGGCTGCAATGCGCATCAGCGTTCCTTTCGCGTAAGGGATCTTCCGCCTAAAGGCGGAAGCCACGAGGCGGAAGCCACGAGAATACACAGCCATTCGGTGTACGCTGCACATTCTGACATCATGAACCACGGATCTCACGGATTACACGGCTCAGATCTCAAGGATCACGGATCAGATCCGTGTGATCCGTGGCTTCCGTGTGATCCGTGGCTTCCGTGTGATCCGTGGATCCGATCCGGAGGTCGAGTATGAGATTAGCGCGCTGCCTGGTTCTGTGCCTGCTCGCCGCGGCGTCCACTGCTCTGGCGCAGAGGGACGGCGACTGGGTGTCTATGTTCAACGGAAAAGATCTCAACGGCTGGAAGAATTACGGCGTCGAGAAGTGGACCGTCGAGAACGGCGAGATCCACGGCGAAGCCGTCACGAAAGAATATGGATACCTCGGTACGGAGAAGACATACAAGAACTTCGAGATGAAAGGGAAGTTCAAGGCGGAAGGCACCGGCAACAGCGGCATTTTCTATCACGCGACGATCAACGGCACGTCCATACAGGGTGTCCAGGTGGAGGTCGATCCCCATCCGAACATGCACACGGGAGGCTTGTATGAGACCGGCGGAAGACAGTGGATCGTCTGGCCGAATCCGGAAGGGGAGAAGGCCATGAAGGTGGGCGACTGGAACGACGTGCAGTTCTCGGTCAACGGCAACCACATCGTGACGTGGGTGAACGACGTGAAGACGCTCGACTATACGGACCCGTCGCCGAAATTCTCGGACGGCATCATCGCGCTGCAGCTTCACGCCGGTGGCGAGGGAAAGATGCGATTCAAAGATCTTTACATTCGCGAGATCAAGTGACACCAGGGATGCACATCAGACACGGGCTGCTCGCCGCGACCTTCGCGGGACTGACGATTGCGGTCGCGAACGGCGCCGTCCAGCAGCCGCGGCCAGCGCCGCCGGCGCAAACGCCTCCAACGCAGGCGCCCCCGGCGGCGCCGCCGGGCCAGACGCCGCCGCCTGAATCACCGCAACCGCAGCCGGGAGGCACGCAGGGACCAGGCAGAGGCGGGCGAGGACGCGGTCAGCTACCGGGCGTGTTTCCAGCCATGCAGCGGCCGCTGGCGGATCCAGCGGTGCTCGAGCGCGGAAAATCCATGTACAGCGTCAACTGCACCCCCTGCCATGGAGCGGACGCGCGAGGCGGCCAGCTGAACGGACCGAACCTGCTGCGATCGCAACTCGTACTCGCGGACAACGACGGCGAGTTGATCGGGCCCGTCATTCAGAGCGGCCGGCCCGAGCGCGGCATGCCGCCGTTTCCGCTGCCCGCGGAGGACATCAAGGCGATCGCGGAATTCATTCACAGCCTGACGGGCGCAAGTCGCGGGCAAGGCGCGCCTCCGGAGAGCGGTGCGCCGCCACCGAACATCGTCGTAGGCGATGCGACGGCGGGGCAGGCGTACTTCGCCGCGAAGTGCAGCACGTGTCACTCCGTCACCGGCGACCTGCAGGGGATCGCCACCAAGATCGCTGATCCAAAGATGCTGCAGAACGCGTGGGTGTCGGGCGGCCTGGCGACGGGCGGACGCGGCCGCGGGCGCGCAGGCGCACCGGCGGGACCGGTGATCGCCGCGACCGTTACGCAGCCGTCAGGCGAGAAGGTGCAAGGACGTTTACTGCGCTACGACGACTTTGTCGTTACGCTGCTGATGGAGGATGGATCGCTGCGCTCGATCCGACGCGACGGCGATCGGACGAAGCTCGAGATCCAGAACCCACTCGACGCGCATCAGGCGCTGCTCTCGGCGCTCACCGACAAGGACATGCGCAACGTCACCGCTTATCTGGTCACATTGAAATGACAATCAGGACACGTCTCATCACCGCCTCGTTCGTCGCGATACCGATCGCGCTGGCCGGCCAGGGGCAGGGGATCGATCCCGCGCAGCTGCTCAAACCGCTGGCGGACCAGTGGCCGACGCACAACGGTGACTACTCGGGCAAGCGCTACAGCGCGCTGAAGCAAATCGATCAGACGACGGTCAAGAACCTGACGCTCGCCTGGGTTGCGCAGCTCAACGAAGGAGCGGGCAGCGCGTTCGGCTTCGGCGGCCGCGGCAGCCGCGGCGGTGGTGGTGGCGCGCCCGTCATCATCGGCGGCGAGGGAACCGGCGAGTTCCCGTCATTCGGAAATGCCACGGTGAAAGCGTCCGCGCTGATGGTCGATGGAACGATATACATCTCGACGCCCGACAACGCGTGGGCGCTCGACGCGCGCGACGGCCGCGAGCTCTGGCACTACTTCTGGAAGACACGGGGCGGCACGCACATCGCCAACCGCGGGCTCGGCATGTGGAACAACTATGTGTACATGGAGACGCCGGACAACTATCTCGTGTCGCTCGAGGCGAAAACGGGCAAGGAGCGGTGGCACAAGGTGATCGCCGACTTCAGCCTGCAGTACTTCTCGACGGTCGCCCCGGTGGTGATCGGCAATCATGTGATTGCCGGCACCGGAAACGACATCGACGCGCCGGGGTTCCTGCAGTCGTTCGATCCG
>Ga0209686_1000475_pt1 | contig 20542 bp, 16 predicted proteins | sample GraSoiAngelo_126_FD_185883 | JGI IMG/M metagenome (GOLD analysis project Ga0209686, IMG submission 185883) | Grasslands soil microbial communities from the Angelo Coastal Reserve, California, USA - 14_0927_09_20cm (SPAdes) (version 2) | ecosystem: Environmental > Terrestrial > Soil > Grasslands ...
ACCTCGCCGCCTGCGCCTCGATCGGGTCGTGCGGTTCATCGAGTGAGACAGGATTCAATGATCGTCGGTGCAGGAATAGACGTCGCACCCATCAGCCGCGTCTCGCGGCTGGTGCGCGATCACGCGGCCACGCTGGAGCAGGTATTCACCGAGCAGGAGCGAGCCTTCTGCGAAAACGGTACGAGCCGGCATCGGGAGGCGCGATACGCGGGGATATTTGCTGCCAAAGAGGCCGTCATGAAGGCGCTCGGCACCGGGTGGCGATCCGACGTTCAGTTCGCGCACATCGAGACTCGAGATGTCGCCGCGCCCGGCGAAGCCGTGCTGCGAGGCCCCATTCGCAAGGTCGCGCACGACCTGGGGGTCGCTCGCATCCTCCTCAGCATCGCCGCGACGGCCGATGCCGCCATGGCAGCCGCGGTTGCGACGCGCGGCGACAATGACGCGCGGTAAGGCGGCCGCGATGGCGCTCACGGTAACGGTTCTCGCGGGGCGGCATGCCGAGCCTGCCACCTGGAACGACGTGGTGGAGAGTTACGAGCACGTGCGCGATTACACCGCGGCTTACGAGAAGGAAGAGCGCGCCATCTCCAATGGTGATCGGCAGACAATCCGTCTGTGGTTTCGAAAGCCCCTGGACGTGCGGCTCGAATGGCTGAACGACAAGGGCCAGATCGATCAAACGGCGGTGTACCGCGCGGGACACAACGACGGCAAGGTCATGGCGCGGCGCAGCGGGCTGCTTGGCGGCCTCGCGGGCACCGTCGCGCTCGATCCCCACGATCGGCTCGCCCTTCAGGATTCGCGGCATCCGATTACCGAGGTCGGGCTCGGCCACATCATCGAGCGCGTTTCAGACGGGATTCGGCGCGGGCAGCTCACAGCGGCTCCCGTTCGTGAGCTCCTTCTCGACGCCAGACCCGCGAATCGGTTTGAGTTCGAAGCCTTGTCAGGCCGCGGCGTGCTCGGGATGGAAGACGCGCGTCGCGCGGTCGTCTGGATCGATCGCGAGCTGAAGCTTCCGATCAAAGTGGAAGTACTCGGGGCGAACGACACCCTCCTCGAGCGGCATCGCTTCAAGAATCTTCGCGTCAACGTCGGTCTCACGGACAAGACGTTTGCGCTCTGAAGGCGAACAGAATGATGTCGAGGCGCATTGTCGTGACGGGCATGGGGGTTGTGACGCCGATCGGCAACTGCGTTGCTGAGTTCTGGCAGGCGCTCCTCGATGGTCGCTCGGGCGTGGGTCCGGTGCGAGCGTTTGCCGTCGATGGGTTTTGTCCGACGTACGCGTCGGAGGTGAAAGATCTCGAGACGGACCGCGCGGGGCTGCCGCGAAGGAAGCTGAAGGTGATGGGCCGCCACGCGCAATTGGCGTTCTGCGCCGCGCAGGAAGCCTGGTCGGACGCCGGTCTGGCAGCGCATCCGCCCGTGGAGGATCGCTCGCGTATTGGCGTCCTCCTCGGTATCGGCATGCTCAACGCGGACGTCGTGGAGCTCGGCCGCGCGTTCTATGCGACAGCGCATGCGCGGAGTACAAGCGCCGGCCTGTCCGATGCGTCCGGCGATTCATTCGATACAGTCGCCTTTGGCCGGTGGGGCGCGAGCGAAATGCTGCCTCTCTGGCTGCTGCGGCATATACCGAACCTCGCGGCCGCCCACATTTCCATCGCCCTCGACGCGCAGGGCCCGTCGAACACGATTACTACCGGCTGCGTGTCGGGCGCGAACGCGCTCGGCGAAGCGGCGCGGCTGGTTGCCAGGGGGGCCGCAGACATCATCCTCGCGGGAGGCGCGGACGCGCGCGTCAGCCCTCTCGCGATGCTGAGATATCGCGATCTTGGATGGCTGGCGACGCGCGATGACATTGATCCTGCGGCAGTGAGTGCGCCGTTCGACGCCGCCGCCGCCGGTTTCGTCACTGGAGAAGGCGCCGGCGTCATGGTCCTCGAAGCACTCGATCATGCACGCGCGCGGGGAGCGCGTGTGTACGCAGAGCTGGCCGGCTACGGTGCCGCGAACGACGCGCATGATGTTCTGGAGCCGGATCCTGAAGGCCGCGGACTTGCCCGCGCGGTTTCCGTGTGCCTCGAGCGAAGCGGTCTGCAGCCGCCGAATATCGACGCGCTGTTTTCACCCGCCACGGCCGTCCCTGCGTTCGACCGCGCCGCCGCGTCCGCGCTGACGAGGACGTTCGGTTCCTTGCGGGCGCGTCCCGCAACAACCGCGACGCGTTCCATCGTCGGGCATACGCATGCCGCATCCGCAGCGCTCGACTGCGTGGCGGCCGTCAAGTCGATTGGCGAGTCGAAGCTTCCAGCGACGCTGAATCTTCACCACGCGATCGCCGATCTGCCGCTAGTGACCGGCACACCGTACGCCGGCGACATCTCGACGGCGCTAGTCTCGGCGTACGGATTCGGCGGACATGCTGCAGCACTCGCGTGGCAAAGGTGTTGCGCATGAACCGGCACGTGGTCATCACCGGAGTCGGCGTCGTCTCGCCGGTGGGCATCGGCATCGAGGAGTACTGGCGCGGTCTCACAGGCGGACGCTCGGGAGTCGGACGTATCAGCCGCTATGACGCGTCCGCTTTTCCCGTGCAGATCGCCGCGGAAGTCCGTGGGTTCATGCTGGCCGACTACACAGATGCTCCCGGGACGTTCGTCGCGAGCGATGGCCGTTCGGTCCCGCTCGATCTGCGCACGCAGTACGCCCTTGCGGCGGCGGACATGAGCGTGCGCGACGCGGGAATCGAGGAGTGCGGCGTGTGGAGTGACGCGCATCTCTATTTCGGCGCGGGGGAAGGGGGCAACGACCTCGCGATGCTCTCGCGCATCGTCACTCCGGCTTCGTCGCGCGTCGACGGATGCGACGTCGCGTCGCTGCTGGCGCGCGCCGACGCGAGACTGTTCTCGGTGCAGGATCAGTTGATCGAGCCGACGGTTCCCGCGTCGCTCATCGCGCGGCGGTACGGGATCGGCGGCGAAGTGACGACGTGCCTGACCGCGTGCGCGGCGAGCGCACAGGCGATCGGCGAGGCGATGCGCCGCATTCAGGAAGGAGACTGCGATCTTGCGCTCGCCGGCGGCGCGCATGCGATGACGACGCCGCTCGACGTTCTGGGGTTCGCCATGCTCTCCGCGCTCTCGTGTCGGAACGACGCACCGGCGCGCGCGTCGCGACCCTTCGATCGGCATCGCGATGGGTTCGTGCTCGGCGAAGGCGCCGGCGTGCTGGTCCTCGAGGAGTCCGAACGGGCGAGACGGCGAGGCGCGCGCATCTATGGCGAGCTCGCCGGGTACGGCACGGCCAACGACGCCTACCGTGTGACCGATATGCATCCGGACGCGCGGGGGGCGGCGCGCGCGATAACGAGCGCGCTTGCCGATGCCGGAATTGACGCCGAGGAGATTGGCTACATCAATGCGCACGGGACGTCGACCGTTGAGAACGATCGCGCCGAGACGCTCGCGCTCCATCACGTGCTCGGCGACGCCGCGCGGGAGATTCCAGTCAGCTCCACGAAATCCATGACGGGGCACGCTGTGGCGGCGGCGGGTGCCCTCGAGCTGATTGCCGTGCTCCTCGCGCTTCGGGAACAGGTGATGCCGCCGACTATCAATCTCGAGACCCCGGATCCCGAATGCGATCTCGATTACGTGCCGAATCGCGCCCGCGCGCACGAGTTCACGACGGCGCTATCGAACTCGTTCGGGTTCGGCGGACAGAACGTCGCGTTGGTGGTTCGCCAATGACGGCGCTGCGCATCCTGCTGACCGGGACCGGCACCATCGGGCGCGAGCTGCTGGTGCCGCTGCTGCGCGCCTCGTCGAACCGTGTCGCGGTGCTGATGCGCGATCGACGGCGGCGGTCGGCGCAACAGCGCGCTGACGCGCTCTTTCGGGAGCTCGACTTGACCGCATCCGAACGAGCACGCGTGGAAGTCCTTCAGGGCGACGTGACGTGCGCCGGCCTCGGGCTCGACGCCGCGGCGCAGGTCCGGATCATCGAAGACGTCGATCTCATCATTCATACGGCAGCGGCAACCGCGCTGACCGCGGATCGGGCGCTCTGCGATGCCGTCAATCGCGCCGGCACCGCGAACGTGCTCGGCCTGGCGGAGCGCTGCTATACGAGGGGACGGCTGAAGCGGCTGGTGCATTTGAGCACGGCACTGGTTGCGGGCGGCGGGTCTGCCACCCTCGCGTGCGAGGATGAACTGCCGGCCACTCCCGCTCACGCGAACCACTACGAATGGAGCAAGTACGAAGCGGAACGGATCGTTCGCGCCGCAATGCACGCAGGACTGCCGGTCACGGTGTTCCGCCCGAGCATGGTGGTCGGCGAGACCGAAACGGGCCGCACCCGCGATTTCAACGTGATCTATCCGCTGATGCGAATCATGGCGAGCGGCTACGTCACCAGGTTCCCCGCCGATCCGCGGGCCAGGATCCACCTGGCGCCGCTCGATTTCGTCGTCGGCGCGATTATGCGTTCTCTGGATGCGGCATGGACGGTCGGCTTGACGTTCCACTTGACCGCGCCGGATCCTCCGACCGTCGCGCAGTTGTTCGATTGTGACGCGTTCTTTCCGTCCGGTGTATCGCGGCCGCAGCTCTACCCGCCAGCGGAGTTCGATCCATCCGCGTGCACGCCGCGCGAGCGCGATCTGCTCGAGTCGGTGTCGTTCTGTTTTCCCTACTTCAATTCCCGTCTGTCGTTCGAGACGCGCAACGCCGGTCGGCTCGTCCCGCTGCCGGTGACGGACTCCGCGTACCTGACCCGACTCGGACGCTACGCCGTCGAAAGCGGCTACCTGCAGCGAACGGCCGGGTGAAGGCATCCGCGCATGCGCTACGTACTGATCGACCGGATCACGAGCATCGACCCAGGACGCACGATCGCTGCGCTGAAGAACGTCGCAGCGGGCGATGGGTTGGTGACGCAGTACTCCTCAGACCTGTGGGCGCTGCCGCCCGCGATGCTGCTCGAGACGATGGCGCAGGCGGCCGGTCTGCTCGTGGCGTCAACGATTCACTTTCGGGCCCAGCCCGTGCTCGCAAAGGTGCAGCCGTTCGCTGCCGACCGCCTGGCCGTTCCCGGCGATCAGGTGCTGCTGCACGCCGAGCTCTGCGAACTGCGTGATGCCGGTTGCCGGACGCACGCGACCGCGCGGGTCGGCCTGACGTTGCTGGCGGAAGCCACCATTTTTCTCGCGCTCGTTCCGCTCGACGAAAGAGGGCGGCGCGAGCAGCTTCGCGCGCACATGGCGCGACTCTTTCCAGGCTGGTTCGGCGAGCCGGCGGCGGCCGAGGTCCTACCGTGAAGGCGTCGTTAATCGTGAAAAACGCTCTCCGTCAAGTACGGCACGGGTTCAGCAGGCCGTTCATGGTCATGTTCGAGACGACGCTGCACTGCAATATGAAGTGCGGATACTGCGCGATCTGGCAGAACCAGCAGCCCGAAACACGTGCGGTGCGCGAGCGTGTGTTTCGGCGCATGGACGAAGCGGCTGACTTCGGCGTGTTCGCCTGGAGTTTCTCCGGCGGCGAGCCGCTGATGAATCCGAATGTACCGGACTACATCGAGTACGCAGCGCGGAAGGGATTCTTCACGTCGATGCCGACCAACGGGCTGGCGCTGAAGAAATACGCGGCCGCGTGCGCAAAGCTCGATCAGCTCGAGGTGTCGATCGACACGCTCGATCGTGAGAAGTTCGCACGGCGGCGGGGCATCGATGGACTCCCGACGATCCTGGCCGCGCTGGATTACCTCCTTGGCCGCTACGAGCATCACACGATTCAGATCAACGCCGCGGTGGATCTCGACAACCTGGACGATCTGCCCGCGCTCGCGAGTTTCTGCACCGAGAGAGGCCTCCTGCTTCACACCGAAGCAGTGCACAACGTGGTGCGTACCACCTGGCGGACGGAGGACGTCGAGCTCGCACGCGCGGACCTGGATCGGGTGGCCGCCGGCTTGGCGGCGCTGCGCGAGACGTTCAGATGCGTGCGTTTCTACAGCGACTACTACAACTTTTATCGCAATGACGGCTTCACGAAACAGTTCCCGTGTCGTTCTGCATCCCATCTCGTCAACATGCGGCCCGATGGTTCGATCCAGTTTCCGTGCGCGTTCGTCCACGTGCACCGCGGTGCGCCGGACATGACGCTGCGCGAGATCTATGAGTCTCCGGATGTCCGGCGGATTATCAGCGAATCGCCGGCGATGTGGGACTTCTGCAAGGGCTGCAAGATTGGCTGTCCCTACGAAGTGTCAGCCTATCGCAACAGCCCGCTCCTCGCGGTTCGCTCGGCCATCGACTTCCTGCACCTTCACTGACATGAGGATCTCCGTTTGATTGTTCCCGCCGATCCGCTGCTCGCCGTTGACTCGCCCGCCGTGACGCGGCGGAGCGTGGTCCGTGGGTACGAGGTGGCCGTCAGCGCTCGACGATTGGTCAAGCGATACAAGGATGGAACCGAGGCGAACCGCGGCATCAATATCGATCTGCGCCGTGGCGAGGTAATCGCGATCCTCGGTCCGAACGGAGCGGGCAAGACGACCTTTCTCCGGCAGGTGACGACGGAGCTCCGCCCCTCGTCCGGCCGCATCACCGTCTTCGGCGTCGACACCGTGCGTGATCCCGAGCGCGCCAGGCAGATGATGGGCATCGCGCCGCAGGAAGCCGGACTGTTCGAGTCGCTGCGGGTTCGCGATCATCTGGAGCTGTTCGCGCGCCTGAAGGGGCTTTCCCGGCGCGCCGCCGCCGCCGCAGCAGCGAAGACGATGGAGGATCTCGACCTGGTCGCTGACGCGAACCGGCGCGTGCGCACGCTGTCCGCGGGACAGCGCCGCCGAATCCTCCTTGGACTCGCGCTGGTGGGTCATCCGCCGCTGCTGGTCCTCGATGAGCCGACCACCGGACTTGATCCGGCTGCGCGCCGTGCGATGTGGAATATCCTCCGCCGCGCCGTTGGCAACGGTGCAAGCGTTATCCTGTCGACGCATTACATGGAGGAGGCTGAGCGCCTCAGCGACCGAATCGGCATCATCAGCACAGGGCGGTTGATCGCATTCGGCACGCTGGCGGAGCTCACTGCCTGTCTGGATTGTCGTTATCGACTGACGTTTCACGATTCGTCCGATCCGTCGGCGGACCTGTGCGTCGAGCGCTACGCGACATTTGGTGAGCTGCAGGCAGAGATCGCACGACGGCGCCTCTCCGAATACTCCATCGCCGGGGCCACGCTGGAGGATGTCTACCTCGAGCTCGTTGGCGAGCGTTTTCCCGACGAAGCCGCGCAAGGGGAACGCCGATGACGCGCAGGGTGAGCGACATCTGGTGTGTCTTCCAAATTCATCTCGAGCGCGTGCGGGCCGAAGCGGGCCCCTTCATCCTCGCCGCGCTGGTGTTTCCAGCCGCGATGTATCTCTTTGCGACCGCGGTCGGGAGTGAGGCCAGCGCCGGTGTCGACGACACGGAGCGTCGGCTTCGATTCCTGGCTGGCTCGATCGTCTTTTCATTGTCGCTCACCGCCATCAGCTGGCTTGGTTATCTGTTGCTCGAAAACCGGTTCACGGGACGGCTGCGACTGTTCGCGACGCTGCCGCTCGCCGCCTCCTCATATGCGTTCGGCATCCTGCTGTTCGGTCTGGCGCAGGCAGCGCTCGGGACCTCGTCGCTGCTTCTGGTGTCGCGCTTCTTCGGTGTTCGTACGGCGCTGACGCTGCCAGCCGCGTTCCTGCTCGTCGTGTTGATCGTGCTGATGATGCTGTGCGGCTGCGGCATTGCGCTCGTGATCGCGTCGCACGCCCGCAGCTTCAGCGAAGGATCGCTTCTGACCGACGCGCTGGGCGCAGGGTTCGTCCTGGTCGCGCCGATTTACTACGCGCCTGAGTCGCTGCCGCGCGCGCTTCAATATCTCTCGCGCCTCCTGCCCACGACGTATGCGGCGCGCGCCGTCCAGGCGACGCTCACCGGAAGGCATGACGTGACCGACGACCTGCTGGTGCTGGCGTTCATGGCCCTCGTCACGCTGACTGTCGGCTTTCGCTCCATGCGCTGGCGCGAGGACTGAGGAGGTATGAAGACAAGGCCTTCGCCGCGCGTGATGGTGCTGACGCTGTCGTTCGGCTCGGGCCACGTTCGCGCGGCGCATGCAGTCGCCGATGCCATCAGGGCGCAGGATCCGGGCGCGGACGTTCGCTGTGTGGATGCACTCAACGGCTGCCGTTTGGCGTTTCGCGCAATATACGTATGGCCGTACTGGGCGATGGTCGGTCACGCTCGCTGGCTATGGGCGCGGCTGTTTTCGGCCAGGCTGACGCGCGTTCATCGGCAGACGGCTCCCGCCTGGGTCTTTCGCGCGGGCTGCCCGCGGGTGTTCCGTGAAGTCGCCCGATTCCGGCCCGACTTCATCATCGCTGTCGAAGTTGCCGCGTGCGAGATGGCAACGATCGCAAGGCGGCGCCGTTTGACGGACGCCGCGCTCATCAACGTGATCACGGATCACCAGGCGGAGCCCGCGTGGGTGACTCCCGAGGTCGATCGCTATCTCGTCAGCGATTCGAGGGTGCGCGAGCAACTGTGCTCCTGGAATGCGCTTCCCGAGCGGATCGTCATTTGCGGCATTCCCGTGAGTGAAATCTTCAGCACACGGTTCGATCCCGACGAGACGCGAGCGCGTTATGGCGTTTCAGGCAGCCGTCCTCTCGTGCTCCTGATGGGCGGCGGCATGGGCCCCACACGGATGGACCAGGTGGCCGAGCGTCTATGCGATGGTGATGTGCCGATGCACGTGGTGGCCGTCACAGGACACGACCGCCAGGCGCGTCGCCGCCTCTCGCGTATCCGCGTGCGCGGCAATACGTCGCTAACGGTGCGGGGCTGGACCGACGACGTGCCGGCGCTGATGCAGGCAGCAACGGTCCTGGTCACCAAGCCGGGCGGCGTCACCATCGCGGAAGCGGTGGTGTGCGGCACGCCGCTGCTCCTGTTCGATCCCATCCCGGGGCCCGAAGAACGCAACGCCGCGTTCGTCGTGGAGTCCGGTGCTGGGGTCCTCGCGCCCGGTGCCGAGATGGCAGCCGCCGTGAAAGCCATGCTGCGCGATCCGGACCGCCGCCGCGCGATGACAGCGGCCGCGCGCCGGCTGGCGCGTCCCGAGGCCGCACGATCGATTGCTCGCATGGCGCTCGACGCCTGCGAGCAGCGGCCGGGTGCAGGCCCTGTCCTGATTTTCACGATAGGCAACGGCGCGGGCCACACGAGCGTCGCCTCCGCAATCGCCGAGGCCCTGCACGACGCAGATCGGCGGTCCGCTGTGGTCGTGGACGTCGCTGACTATATGAGTCGCCTGGCGCGCCTGACGCACGTGACTGCGTACTTATGGCTCGTCAAGCACTGGCCCGCGCTCTGGGACCGCATCGATCGCTATCAGAAACGGCAGCCGCACACGAGCCCGGAGTGGTACTACCGCCGCACATGCCGGCGCCTGCGGGATCTCGTAGGACAGCTCGATCCCCCGGCGCTGGTCGCTACGGAAGTCGGATGCTGCGAGATCGCTGCCCTGATCAAACGGGACCTGAGGCTTCGCGTCCCGCTCGTTGCGGTTAACGGCGAGTACGACGTCGATCGCGCGTGGCTACAGCCGGAAGTCGACTTGTTCTGCGTGACGACCGAGGAAATCCGCGATCGATTGTCGGCGCTGGGGGGGTCGCGCCGTCAGATTCGAGCCTGGGGCGTTCCGCTTGCAGCGTGCTTTCATGTGTTCGACGATCGCGAGCGGCTCCGCGAGGCTGTGTGCGGCTGGTTGAATCTCGAGACAGAGAAGCCGCTCCTTCTCGTCGCGGGCGGAAGCGAAGGCCTTGGCCGCGTGGAAGCGGCGGCCGCGCGACTGCTGCGGCTCGAGCACTCGCGCCCGCAAGTCGTCGTGCTGGCAGGGCGCAACGAACGATTGAGGCAGCGCTGCGAACGGCTTGCCACGCGATACCCGAATAGACTGCGTGTGCTCGGATGGACGTCGCGCATGCCGGAACTGATGCGCGCCGCCGACCTGATTGTCTCGAAGCTGGGACACACGTTCGACGAGGCGATCGCGAGCGGCCTGCCGCTCATCGCCCTCGAACCGCCGCCTGGCGCAGAGCGCGTGCAATACCGGATGCTCGACCAATGGGGTGTCGGACGCGCCGTCCGCAGTCTCGACGAGATGGCACGCGTCGTTGGTGCGCTTCTCACTGACCGCGTCGAGCTCGATGCCATGCGCGCGGCCGCGGCGGCTCGTTCCAGCCCGCGCGCGGCGCACCGCATCAGCGACTGGATCGACACGGCGACCCTTGACATGCGCGGCGACGCGACGGGCCACGCGATCTATGCGGAGGAGCCTGCGCTGTGACGGCCGCTCTGCAGATCCTCATCGGCGGTGCGGCCCTGTGTGGAGGCGCCGCCACCGGCGCCGTTTATTACGCGACGTACGCCGTGCGCACGCAGTGGCTCGGTCCGGCGGTATGGCGCGGCCGCGGTGACGTTTCTTCCGTCGCTCTGACGTTCGACGATGGTCCGAGCCCCGACACCGAACGGATCCTGGACATCCTGGAGCAATGTGGCGTTGGCGCGACGTTCTTCATGGTCGGCCGCCACGTCGAGCGCCATCCAGAAACGGCGAGACGAGTGGTCGCATGCGGCCACGATATCGGAAATCACTCGTACTCACATCCCATTTACCTGTATCGCCGCGCTCGTGAGACGTATCGGCAGCTTGCGCGCACACAGGACGTTATCAGCGACGTCACAGGCGTGCGGCCGACGTGGTCACGCCCTCCGTGCGGCGTTCGCACTCGCGCCTATTTCGACGCGGCGCGAGCGCTGGGTCTGTGCACCGTGCAGTGGACCGTGTCGGGGCTCGACTGGAAGCGAAGAAGCCCGCAATCGATTGCTGGCCGAGTGATTGAACATGCCGCTCCTGGTTCGATCGTCCTGCTCCACGACGGCGACAGCGCCGGCAAACGGGATCGCTCCAGGACGGTCGCGGCTCTTCCTCTCATCGTAGACGGGCTCACGCGGCGCGGACTCCATGTCTCGTCGCTGACGCAATTGATTCACACTCCGGCGTCTGAAGCATGAAGGGAGCAATCGCTTGAGGGTATTCCTCGATTTCGACGGGACGGTCTCTCGAGAGGACGTCGTTGACACGATCCTCGAGACGTACGCGGATCCTGCCTGGCTTCGCGTCGAACAGGACTGGCAGGCGGGCCGAATTGGCTCTCGCGAGTGCCTGCGGGCGCAGATGGCGCTCGTACGCGCGACCGAAGATGAGATGAATGGCCTCCTCGATCGAATCCAGCTTGACGATGGGTTCGCGGGGCTGCTGGAGATGTGCGTCCGCGACGCGGTGGCCGTTCATATTCTGAGCGACGGCTTCGACTACTGCATTGGGCGGATCCTGCGCCGCGCCGGACCGGACATCGAGCGGCTCCTCGGCGGAGTGGAGGTGTGTGCGAGCCACCTCGAGCCGTGCGGCGACCGTGACTGGCGCGTGGACTTTCCGCTTTTCCCGAACATGTGTGCGCACGGGTGCGCCACATGCAAACCCGCGGCAATGCGTCTGCTCGACGCGGACGACCGGGGACCGACCGTGTTCGTTGGAGACGGCTTGTCGGACCGCTACGCGGCATCTGCGGCAGACGAGGTGTTTGCCAAAGGCACGCTCGCCCGCTACTGCCGTCGCGAGGGCATCGCCTACAGGCATTACAAAGATCTGCGGGACGTCACCATCTCGCTCGAGAAGATGCTTCGCGACCGCGCGATCCAGCTGTCGCCCGAACGCATCACGCGAGGCACCCTATGGGCCCGGTAGTCGACGACGTTCTGGGGTTGAGCCATAAACCGGACGAAGCGGAACTGCTCCAGCTCGAACAGAAGTACTGCTCGTGGGGCGATACGGTGCACTATCTGGATCCGCCCAAGTTCTTCGAGCGTGCCGAGGGCAACTATCTCTACGACCGCGAGGGCATCCCCTACCTCGATCTGCAGATGTGGTACTCGGCCGCAAGCTTCGGGTACGGCAATTCACGGTTGAATCAATCGCTCAAGGATCAGATCGACAGGCTTCCGCAACTCGCCTGTCAGTATCTCCACCCTGAAAAGGTTCAACTGTCGACGGCAATCGCCCGCCTGAACGAATCGAAGTTCGGGCGTGCGGGGCGCGTCCATTTCAACGTCGGCGGCGCCCAGGCGATCGAGGACTCCCTGAAGATCGTGCGCAATGCGACCGGAAAGAGCGTGGTCTTCGCGTTCATGGGGGGCTATCACGGCAGGACGCTCGGCGCGAGCGCCATCACGTCGAGCTATCGCTATCGCCGCCGCTACGGCCACTTCTCGGACCGCGCGCACTTTGTTCCGTATCCATATTGTTTCCGGTGCCCGTACGACAAGAAACGAGAGGACTGCGATCTGTATTGCGTCAAACAGTTCGCGAAGAACTTCGAGACCGAATACAACTCCTTCTGGGATGCGAAAGCGCGTGAGTCCGAGTTTGCGGCGTTCTACATCGAGCCGATTCAAGGCACCGGCGGGTACGTCGTGCCGCCCGTCGGGTATTTTCCGGCACTCAAAAAGATTCTCGACGAGCGCGGCATCCTGCTCGTCGACGACGAGATCCAGATGGGTTTCTTCCGGGCGGGGAAGTTCTGGGCCATTGAGAACTTCGACGTCGTCCCCGACATTGTCGTCTTCGGCAAGGCGCTGACGAACGGCCTGAATCCGTTGTCCGGCATCTGGGCACGCGAGGAGTTGATCAACCCGGACACCTTTCCGCCGGGCTCGACGCACTCGACGTTCTCCGCCAATACGCTGGGAACCGCCGTCGGTCTCGAGGCGGTGCGAATGATGACCGAGACCAACTACGAGGAGATCGTCAGAAGGAAGGGGAGCTATTTCCTGGCGCAGCTCAAAGCCCTTCAGGCCAAGTACCCGAGGGTCATCGGCGACACCGACGGGATTGGCCTCGCGCTGCGAATTGAGATCTGCCGCGAAGACGGCCGCCTGCCGGACCGCGAGCTGACGGATCGGATCTTCGCGGAAGGCATGAAAGGAAACCTCGACGCCCGCGGGCGTCCCATGGGCCTCGTGCTCGATGTCGGCGGCTACTTCAAGAATGTCTTCACCCTGGCGCCGTGCTTCGAGATGACCGAAGACGAGATCGATCTGGCCGTCGAGCTTTTCGAGCAACTGATCCGCCGATGCGCGCCGGACAGAACCTAGTCAAGACATGCTTGCCAGCCTGAGCGATCGGATCGAGTCGGTGGCGCTGCGAAGCGCCCCGAAAACCGCGGCGCGTGTGCTCGGCGCCATCCCTTCGTCGGCGCTCGAGGCGCTGCAGCGGGTACGTTTCCGGCGAACCTTGCAGCGCGCCGCCGAGCGGTCGTCCTTCTACCGCGAGCAGTTCCGCCGCCGCGGCATTGATGTCAAACGCGTCGAGCACCCCTCACAGCTCGGTGACTTCTACACGACGGGCGAGGATATTCGAACCCACGGAGCCGAGGCCTTTACGACCGGTCGAGGAGACACGGCGTTCGAAACGACCGGCACGACATCGGCGGTTACCAAGCGCATCGTTTTTTCCCGGCGCGAGCTGGACGCCCTCGGCTGCGCCAGTGCTGCGGCGCTCGCGGTGCTTGGACTGGGACCCGACGACATCGTCCTCAGCGCGTTCGACTGCTCGTTCTGGGTGTCTCCCGCAGTCGTGCGAACGGCGCTTCAGTACATCGGATGCTTCCACGTCGAAGCGGGCAAGATCCCACCGTCTGAGTTCTACGAGCGAGCGCTGCGCTACCGTCCGTCGATCATCTTCGGTGAACCGTCATGGATCGTCCGGTTGTCCGAAGTAGCCGGGGAGCGCGGCACCTGGCCGGTTAGATTCCTCTGCGCGGGCGGCGAGAATCTGACCGAGGAGGCGCGTCGCAGCGTCGAACGCGCGTGGGGCGCTCCGCTCTTCTTGAGCTACGGGCAGACGGAAGCGTTCGGATCGCTCGGGCTCGAGTGCCGCGAGCAGCACGGATATCACAGGAACGACTTGCACTTCCTCTTCGAGATCGATGCTGCTGACCAGACCGGTCAGGGGGAACTCGTCTACACGACGCTGACCCGCGAGGTGATGCCGCTCATTCGCTACCGCTCGAGCGACGTGACACACCTCATCGATGAGCCCTGCGCGTGCGGCCTCTTTGCGCGCCGCATTGCCAAGATTCACGGCCGCGCGGACGAGATGGTCGTCTGCGGCATGGGGAACGTCGGCCCGTGGGTGTTCGCAGAACTGCTTCGCGGCGTTCCGGTCGCGGGAGACGAGTGGCAGGCGGTGGTGACCTGCGATGGCCGACGCGACATCATCGAGCTGCGGATGGAATGTGATGCGACCTTGAATCCCGCGTGCGTCCGGCGGACAGTGCTGGAAACTCTAAGATCGAACTTCCCCGACTTTTGGAAGAATCGGGAAATGGGCCTCTACGATTTGCGGATGACCGTGTCGCCCGCCGGAACCCTTCGCCGCGAGCGGAAACTGCGTCGCGTTGTCGATCAGCGTGAGATGACGACAGCGTCACTCTGACTGGACTGCCCGAGCGGCGGCGGCGACGATCGTGTGGCGTGCAATCATCTCCCGCCACCGCTGAAACCGGCTGGAATCGCGGATCTCGTCGCGGTGTCCGGGCTCAATGGTGAACGCGACCTCGAGTGATGGAATCTCGAGCACGCTCAAAAGATCGCTGCTCGTTTCACGGTTATATACCCACGTATGGAATTCGGTCGTGTCGAAAGCGTCGTTGGGAACTGACAGCCGGCCAGGCGTGATCATCTCCGGTGCGGCGCCTTTCACCGGCCCAGCGATCTGTTGTTGAACCGTTGGCGGGCCCAACACGACGAACACCAGCCCTCTCGCGGAACGGGAGCCGGGCGTCCTGCCGATCGTGAACTGTGCATCGGCGCTACGGATACGCGCCAAGATGGTGTCCTTGAATTCGTTTCTGTCGGTCCTGGGCGTCGGGTCGCGGCGCTTCCAGTACGTCTCGCGGAACTGCTGGCGCGCCTCCTCCGACTGAAGATGCTTCCACTCCTGCTTTTCTTCGGACGTGAGAAAGTACGCCTCTGGTGACCTGGACCAATCTTCGGCGCCAGGGACAGTCACGGGTGCGTTGAGCAACGCGGCGAACAGGAAAAGCTCGAGCGTCATGATCACAGTCTACGACGGCTCTTCGCTGGCCATGGTCTGCGCGGCCAAAGGCTCGATTCGTCGGGCTTTTGCATTCAATGCGACGCGCCCCCGCGACGCACGTCCGCCAGCGTCCGCGCGATCTCAGGCTGGTTGGGATCGAGGCGCAGCGACTGACGGAGCGCCGCCTCCGCTCCCGCGCTGTCCCCCACAGCAAGACGTGTCAGGCCCAGCCCGTTCAGCGCCATCGTCGACGGCGGACCGGCCTCGATCGCCCGCTCGAAGTAGGGGAGCGCCTCCGCGGGATGGCCTCCGGAGGCGAGCGCACCCGCCAGATACAGCAAGGACTCCTGATTGCGCGGCTCGCGCTCGATAGCCTGACGAAAGAGCTGGACCGCCTGATCCGGATGTCCGCTCCGGACGCGCACGACGCCCAGTTTCGTGAGTGCCGATACATCGCCGCCATCGATCGCGAGGACGCGTTCGTAGCGCGCACTCGCGGTCGACAGATCCTGGCGCAGCAGAGCAAGGTCGCCGAGACGGCGGAGCGCTTCGATGTGATCCGGAGCGAGCTTCAGGACGTGCTCGCACAACGCGGTGGCCTCGCCGTAGTTGTGCTCCTGGATGCGCACCTCGACGAGTGAGATCAAGGGTTGCGCGAACGTCGGGTTCTCGCGTGCGGCGCGTTCGAGAATCAGCGCCGCTTCGTCGAGGCGGCCGGCGAACCGGAGATTGTCGCCAAGCACGATTGCGTCTTCCGGCGTCAGTTCGCCCTCCTTGTCGAGAGCCCGAAGGTCCGCGACGGCGAGATCGTGACGTCCAGCGGCGGCGTAGGCGACGGCGCGGGTGCGGCGGGCCATCAGCAAGCCCGGATCGTCTGCGAGCACTGCGGTCAGCTCTCGAATGGCGACCTCGGGCTCGGTTCGCGCCGTAGACATCCCGCGATTGAGACGCGGCAAGAGTCGGATGCCGTCCTTCGGATCGCGAAGCGCAGTACCGGCGCGCGAGACACGACCTCCGCTGACGTATCCAAGCGCGCGCAGACGCTCGGCCGCTTCGGCCTCGACTGGAGCTGTCACGGCCGGCGCGGGCGTACGAAGCAGCGCTTCTTCAAGCTTGCGGCTCAACTCGTTGGCACGCGCATGCTGCTCCTCCACACGGTTCGTCTTCTCTGACGCATCGTGCTCCAGGTCATACAGCTCCGGGTGCGGCGCCTTGATGAACTTGAGACCCGCGATCCGCCAGGCGAAAAGCGGGGCCCATCCCAACTCCATCTCGGGATACAGCGACTCGGCGTACGACGGAGCATCCGACATCTCCTGCCCGTCGGCGGCCGCGCGAAGCGAGCGGCCGTCGACATCGTTGAGGCGCCCGAGCCCCGCGTAATCCGCAAGCGTTGGCAACACGTCTATCGAACGGGCGACTGTACGGGATAGGTAACCTGCGGGAATCCCCGGGCCCGCCATGACCCAAGGCACTCGAATCGTCGCGTCGTACAGAAAGATTCCGTGTGTGCCCTCTCCGTGCTCGCCAAGGCTTTCACCATGGTCCGCGGTGACAACGATCATCGTGCGCGCGGTTTCATTCCTGACATCGAGCGCATTGAGCAGACGTGCAAGCTGCCGATCGACGAAGGCGATCTCGCCGTCGTACGGCGACTGGCGGTACCGTTCCGCCAGATCTGCCGGCGGCTCGTACGGCGCGTGCGGATCGTAATAGTGGACCCAGAGGAACCAGGGTGGCGCGGGCGCTGCTGCGGAACTCGACGTCTGGAGCCAGCGAAGCGCCGCGTCGGTGGTCGCATCGGCGAACCGCTCGACGTACGGCGTCCGGCGTCGATCGTTTCCTCTGGGCAGATGATCGTCGTAGGTTTCGAATCCGCGATCGAACCCGAACCGGCGATCGAGTGGAAAGCCGGACACGAATGCGGCCGTCCGGTAGCCCGTCTGCCGGAAGTCCTCGGCGGCGGTCCTGACCTGCGGAGATAAAGTAAAACCGCTGTTGTTCCGAAAACCATGGCCGAGCGGAATCTGGCCGGTCAGAATGGACGCGTGTGACGGTCCGGTCAGCGGCGCGTGGGCGACCGCTGTCTCGAAGCGGACGCCCCGTCTGGCCAGAGCATCGATCGTGGGCGTGGACGCATTCGTATATCCGTAACACCCGACGTGATCCGCACGAAGCGTGTCGATGGTGACGAGCAGCACGTTCGGGCGGGTCGGGGACGAGTCGCGGGACGTGCCTGCCCCGCAGCCGGCGGCCAGCATCACTGCCGTCAGAGCAGAGACGGCCGTGAACGCGGATCTCATCGGGTACGCCAAGCGAGACTATCCACCGCTCCATACATATGTTAGAAACGCGTTGACAACAAGCAAGCCGGTTAGAAATTCACCTGACGAGGTTGAAGATGATGAGGAGACTCTTCGCCACGATACGTGAAACGCCGCTGGCCAGGCCGGGCGCCATCACATTCGTGCTCCTGATCGCGGCCGCCTTCGGTACGCCTGCCTTTGCGCAGTCGTTCCTGGGAACGATCCGCGGAACAGTCACCGATCCCCAGGGACAGGTCGTTTCCGGTGCAGCCGTGCTGATCACCGATGAGGCGACGGGCGTGCCCCGCGCGCTCGAGACGGATGCGCAGGGTCGCTACGAGGCGCCGAACGTCAGACCCGGGACGTACCGGGTCGAGGTCGTCACGCAGAACTTCAAGAAGTTCGAGAGGACCGGCGTCGTGCTGCGCGCCGCGGGAACCGCGCTGGTCGACGTCAATCTCGAACTGGGCAACGTGAGCGAGACGGTCACCGTCGCCGGCGACGCGCTCAACAACATCACGCTCGACAACCCGGCCATCTCCCGCGGCTTCGACGAGCAGCAGCTTCACGATCTTCCGCGGGATACGCGCGACATCCAGTCGTTCCTGCTCCTCAACCCCAACGTCGTGGGCGGCAGCGACGACATCCAGTTCCTCGGCGGGAAGACCTACGGCGTGTCGTACATCCAGGACGGCCAGGCGTCGACGAACGCCATCTTCGGAACCGTGGGCAACTCCGCACCGGGCCTCGACGCGGTTTCGGAGATCAGCGTGCTCTCGAACTCGTACAGCGCCGAGTACGGCGGTCTCGCCGGCGTCGTCGTCACGACGAAGCGTGGAGCGAGCAGCTATCGCGGCACAGGATTCTACGACTTCAACAACAACTCCCTGAACGCCTTGACCTACAACCAGAAACTCTCGGGCGTCGAGCGCGGCGATCCGCTCTCGGACACGCACGAGTATCGCTGGGGTGGGAGCACTGGCGGTCCTGTGGTCCAGGGAAAGCTGTTCTTCTACGCGAACTACGAGGGATCGAACGACAAGAGCATCTTCGGCGGCGGCCGGGCGACAGTTCCGACCCAGGCGATGCGGAACGGCGATTTTCGCGGCACTGCGATCGTGCCGAAGGACCCGAACACGGGGCAGCCGTTTCCGGGCCAGGTGATTCCCGGCGATCGGATCGATCCGGCAGCAAAGTCCATCATGAACTTCTTCTATCCGCTGCCCAACCAAGGAACGCTCGCGTCCGGCTACGGTGTTTTCCAGCAGTTCGTGCCGGAGACGCGCCACCGGCAGCGCGCCGACCTGAGGCTCGATCACGAGGCGACGAAGAACGATTCGTTGTTCATCCGCTCGAGCTATCAGAACAGGGATCCCAACAGCATCACCTTTGAGGGTGGTGGCGCCCTCACGAATCTGCCGATCCTGAATACCAGGCTCAATACGGCGTCTATCATCGGCGGCTGGACGAAGATTTTCTCGGCCACGAACGTCAACGAGCTTCGCGCGGGATACAACTATGACAACTCGCGACGGGAAAGCACGTTCCTCGCCGCGGACGTGGCGTCACGGCTCGGTATCGAAAACGCACCGAGCCTGTCGGCCGACCGCCGCGGGTTCCCTTCGTTTCAATTTACGGCCGGCGCGAACAGGCCCAGCAACATCGCCGACGCTGGCCGCAACGTCGACCGCACCGTGCGCCAGAACGCCTTCTCGCTCAGCGACAGCTTCACGTCTATCCTGGGAGCGCATACGCTGAAGAGTGGCGGCCTGTGGACGCGCAACACCGCTCGCGACGGGTTTGGCTTCGGCGTCAATTTCCGCGGACAGTATCGGTTCCGCGGCACAGCGACCGGAAACGCGTTCACCGACTTCCTGCTGGGCGTGCCCTTCGACGTGCGCGACCAGGTGACGAACCGCGGGCCGCTGGATGGTCAGTCGAACGACATCGCGTTCTTCAGCCAGGACGACTGGCGCATCAACAAGAGCCTGACGCTCTTCCTCGGCCTCCGCTATGAGGTCGTAGGGGCATGGCACGAGAAGGACCACACGCTCGCGAACTTCCTGCCTGTCGACGGCGGTCATCACGTGGTGCCAAATGCGCAGGTCGCTGCGTTGCTGCCGCCCGGCCTGATCGCGCTCGGCCGCACCCTTACCGCAGATCAAGCGGGCCTGCCCGACACCCTGGTCAATACCGACAAGAACAACTTCAGCCCCCGAGTGGGCTTTGCGTGGCGTCTCGACGAGAGCAACAAGACCGTGCTCCGTGGCGGCTTCGGATTATTCCATCCGACCGTCGCGGTCCAGGGCATCCGGGATCTGCTCGCCACCAACGAATTCCGGTTCGTGAACACGCGAACCGGCGGCCGGCTCCGCAATGGGTTCTCCGGCGGAACCGCGACGGTGGACCTGGCTGATTTCGGCAATCAGGGGATCGACCCGAACCTGGAGAGCCCGGACATTTATCAGTACAACCTCACGCTGGAGCGCGAGCTGGTCGGCCAGATGGGGCTGCGCGTGAGTTACATCGGATCGACGATGAGGAAACTGCTGGTGGATCAGGACCACAATACGCTGCCCGCGAGCACGGTCCCCTTCGATCCGTCCGTTCCGTCTGACTATGCGCGTCTGCCCTTTCCCCTGTATGGCTACTTCATGGACGTCGTCGCGAACGCCGGCAGCGGTCAGTTCAATGCGCTCCAGTTCGAGCTGCAGCGACGGTATCGAAACGGTCTCGCGTTCAACGCGGCCTACACGCTGGCGCACTCGGACAGCAACGCGCCCGACACGGGCAACAGCACGATCGGCCCCGTGCAGTTCGATCCCTACGACATCGAGAAGGACCGCGGTCCCGATCCGAACGTCGTCAAGCACCGCATCGTCGCGAACGCCACGTGGGATATTCCGGTGGGGCACGGTCGAGCGCACGGCGCGAACATGGCGAACTGGGCGAACGCGCTCTTCGGCGGATGGACCACGTCGACGCTGTTCCAGGCGCGCAGCGGTCAGAACCTCACGCCGTTCT
>Ga0209686_1000480_pt1 | contig 20441 bp, 19 predicted proteins | sample GraSoiAngelo_126_FD_185883 | JGI IMG/M metagenome (GOLD analysis project Ga0209686, IMG submission 185883) | Grasslands soil microbial communities from the Angelo Coastal Reserve, California, USA - 14_0927_09_20cm (SPAdes) (version 2) | ecosystem: Environmental > Terrestrial > Soil > Grasslands ...
TCAGTGCCAGCGCGACGCCGGGTCGCCATATCGCCCGGACGATGGCAGAGAGTGGCGGCGCAGCGGCCGCACTCGGCGGCGTCCGCCGTAACGGCACAACCAACCCGATCGTGGCAAGCGGCAGGAGCATCGTCGCGACGCCTACCGCCGCGAAGCCACTGCTGGCGTAAAGGCCACTTCCCGCCGGCGCACCGATCGCATACGCCGTGTACAGCGCAGTGCCCACCCACGACATAACGGTTCCGGTGTTCTGACTGCCCGCAAGAGCGAGCCCCCAGCTGAGTGCACCGGTGATGACAAAGCTCTCCATGACACCCAGGAGCGCACGGCCGAGCAGCAGTACCATCACCGACATGCTTGGTGTCGCCGCGAGGCGAACGGATAGGATGTAGAGCAGTCCGGCTGCACCGGCGAAGACGAGGCCGACGATCACTGCCGTCTTTGGGCCCCGTGTGTCCGCGAAACGTCCCGCCCCAAGCCTCGAGAGCAAGGTTGCGGCGAACTGCGCTCCGGCGACCAGCCCGACCACAAACGTGCTGAACCCGAGTTCCTGATGCACATAGACCGGCAGCACCGGCATCGCAATCCCGGTGACCAGGTATGCGACCGCCACCACAGCCATGATCGGCAGGAGGGTCGTAATGACTGATGGGGTTGTGTTTCGCTCGGCGTGGCTCGGCTCTGTGGGCATCTTCAAAATCCCTTGAACGTTCTCTCCAACCCACCTTACGGCCGTAGCGGGCACGCTACTAGACGGCAAAATCAGCTAGGGCTTATGAGTACTATTCAGAAATGGATCGGGACGATCTCAACGTGCTGTCGGCGTTCATGGCCGTCGCGGAGGAGCGGAGCTTCACGAAGGCCGCGAGACGCGTCGGCGTGTCGCAATCCGCGCTCAGCCACGCAATTCGGGGACTGGAGGAAGAGATCGGAGTGCGGCTGCTGGCACGTACGACGCGCAGCGTCGCGCCGACGGAGGCTGGCGAGGAATTGCTTCGATCGCTGCGGCCCGCGCTCAGCGATGTCCGCGCGGCGCTCGGCAAGCTCGCCGGGATGCGCGGAAGGCCGGCTGGACGCGTCCGCCTGATCGTGTCTCCGCTCGCCACGTCCTCCGTACTCGGACCGAAACTCGGACAATTCGCACGCACCTATCCCGACGTGGTGCTCGACGTCACGACGGAAGAGAGCCGGGTCGATCTCGTGGCGGGAGGGTACGACGCCGGAATCCATTACGGAGAGTTCATCGAGCAGGACATGGTCGCCATCCGTGTCTCGCCCGACCATCGCGCAGCCATCGTCGGGGCGCCCGGACATTTCGAATCGCACCCGACGCCCAAGTCTCCGCGTGATTTGGTCAAGCATCGGTGCATCAACTTCCGCCACGGGACGGACGAGGTATACCGGTGGGAGTTCGAGAAGGGCACGCAATCGGTGACCGTCGCGGTCGACGGTCCGCTCGTCGTCGATGACGTGGAACTCGTGCTTCGCGCAGCCCTCGATGGCGTCGGGCTCGCGTACGTCGGCGAGGATCGCGCGGCGCCGCACATCGAGAGCGGCGCCCTGATCCGCGTTCTGGAGCGATGGTGTCAGCCTTTTCCCGGCTTCTTCATGTACTACCCGAGTCGACGGCAGCAGCCAGCGGCCTTGTCTGCGTTGATCGAGATGCTCCGCCTCTAGCTCCCTGATCCCGGACGTGCTCACAGCAACTTGTCCGGCGTGATCGGCATGTCTCTGACGCGCTTGCCCGTCGCGTGAAAGACCGCGTTGGCGATGGCCGGCGCCACACCCACCATCGCCAGTTCGCCGATGCCTTTGACGCCGAGAGGATTGACGTGCGGGTCGTGCTCGTCGACGAAGATCACGTCCATCACCGCCGGCTTGTCGGCGTGCACGGGTACCGCATACTCCGCAAGATTGGCGTTCGGCACGCGGCCGTTCCTTCCATCGACCACGGCCTGTTCCATCAACGCCATGCCGAGCCCGCCCATCATCGCGCCGAGGCATTGGCTCGTCGCCAGCTTCGGGTTCACGACACGCCCGACGCCGTACGCGCCGACGATGCGCCGAACGCGGGTCTCGCCAAGGTCGGCGTCGACGGCGACTTCCGCGAAGATCGCTCCGAAGGCGTGCATCGAGAACCGTTTGTTGTCTTCGCCCGGCTGCACGTCGGCTGACGCCTCCACAGGCTCGCCGAGCCGGCCGATCGCGTCGATCAGATCCGTCCCTCCGGCACGTGTAAGGACCTGCTCGCGTACACGCCGGCACGCGGTCTGGACGGCGCTGCCGACACTCGCCATTGTCATCGACCCGCCATGCACCGCCGCTTTCGGGAACCGCGTGTCCCCGAGCGTGAACTTCACGCGTTCGATCGGCAGCCCCAGAGTGTCGGATGCGACCTGTGTCATGGACGTCCAGGTCCCTGGTCCCATGTCGCTGGTGGCGCTCGTCACCTCGGCCGATCCATCCGGAAGCAGCCGCGCGCGAGCGGATGCCGGCGCGAAGTTCATCGGATAGTTGGCGGTGGCCATGCCCCAGCCAATCTGCCAGTGTTGATCACGCATCGAGCCCGGCTTCGCGTCGCGGCGGCTCCAGCCGAAGCGTTCCGCGGCGGCCCTGTAACACTCCAAGGTGGAGCGGCTCGAGAACGGCATCTTCTTGTATTCGTCCTGTGCCGGCTCATTGCGGATCCGCAGTTCGACAGGATCCATGTTGAGCGCGACCGCGAGTTCGTCCATCGCGCATTCGAGCGCGAAATTGCCGCTCACCTCGCCGGGGGCTCGCATGTGCGTCGGGGTGTGAATGTTCATGACAGCGAGTCGATGCCGTGTGTAAACGTTCGCGCACGAGTACAAGAAGCGGCTCGTATCCAGCAGCGCCTCGGAGAACTCCTCGTACGAAGACGTCTCCTGCGAACCGTCGTGCACAATCGCCGTGAGACGGCCGTCCTGCGAGGAGCCGAGTGCGACACGCTGAATCGTGTGCGGATGGTGACCGACGCTGTAATACATTTCGCGGCGGGACAGCATTACCTTGACTGGGCGGCGGACCACGCGCGCGCCGAGCGCCGCCAGCGTCACGTGTGGCCACGTGCGCAGCGCCGAGCCGAATGCGCCTCCGACGAATGGGGAGATGACGCGGACGTTATCCGCCGGTACACCGAAGACCGCGGCGATCTCGTCGCGCGTGTTATGAACCCACTGCGACTTGTCCCACAGGGTCAGATGATCGCCGTCCCACGCCGCAATCGTGGCGTGCATCTCGATCGGGTTGTGATGCTCGCGCGGGAGGACGTACGTCTCGTCAATTTTAACGGGCGCGCCGGCGAGCGCCGGGTCGGGATCGCCGCGCTTCGTTTCCGGCGGCCTGGCCGGTCCCTGATCCGTCTTCTCCTGCGTGGGCAGCCTGGGCTGCACACGTGTGACGTCGGTGGCTCCGGCCTCAGGTCTATAGGTCACGCGCACCAGCCTCGCGGCATGTGCGGCCTGCTCGAGCGTCTCTGCGACGACGAGGGCAATCGGCTGCCCTTGATGGATGACCCGATCATCCTGAAGCACATGCAACCGTTCGCCGACTTCCGGATCCACGAGCGCCTTGTGCGGACGGTAGGGAAGCTTCGGTGCGTTCCGATGCGTGAGCACCGCGAGGACACCCGTCGCGCGTTGTGCGTCCGATGTCTCGATCGACGCGATTCGGCCCTTCGCAACCGTGCTGCGCACGATAGATGCGTGCACCTGGCGGGGCACATCGAACTCCGCCGCGTACGTGGCTGTCCCGGTGACCTTCTGCGGGCCGTCGATGCGGCTGACGGGTTCGCCAATAGCTCCGGGTGTCATGCGCGAGCTCCCACCGTCTGGATCGCGCGCACGATGACGCGCTGCATCAGCTCGATTTTGAAATCGTTGTGTCCGTAGCCTCGGGCGCCCTGTGTGGCCAGTGCGGCCGCCCGCGGAACTGCCTCAGCCCCGAGTGTCGTTCCGGCGAGCGCCGTTTCCACTTGCGTCAGGCGCCACGGCTTGGTGCCGACACCGCCGACCGCGACCTTCGCCTCCTTGATCCGGTTCCCGTCAAGGTCGAGCGCGACAGCCGCGGACACGATCGCGAACTCGAAGGACGCGCGCTCGCGGACTTTGAGATAGTGCGACCGTCGCGCGGTGGGCGTCGCGGGCACGCGGATCGCGGCGATCACCTCGCCGGCATCCAGCACGGTTTCGATGTGCGGCGTCACGCCGGGGAGACGATGAAAGTCGATGAGCGGCACCGTGCGCTCGCCGGGAGCGCCGCGGATCTCGATCGCCGCATCAAGGGCGATGAGCGCGACCGCGAGGTCGGACGCATGTGCTGCGATGCAGTGGTCACTCGTGCCCAATACAGCGTGCCAGCGGTTCATGCCGCCAATGGCCGCGCAGCCGGAGCCTGGTGCCCGCTTGTTGCACGCGCTGTAGCCGACGTCACGGAAATACGGGCACCGCGTGCGCTGCAGCAGGTTCCCGGCCATCGTCGCTTGGTTCCGGACCTGCGGACTCGCCGATTCCAACAGCGCCTCGGCAATCACCGGAAACTGCTCGACAACATTGCGATGGGCCGCGACGTCGGCCATCGTCGCAGCGGGGCCGAGTCTGAGACCTTGCGGTCCCACTTCAATCCGGTCGTCGAGAAGCCCGTTCAGGCTCACCAGTCGGTCCGGTCGCCGCACGTACTCCTGAAGGAGTTGCACCATGTCGGTGCCGCCGGCGATGTATTCAGCCGTCGCGTCGTTTCGACCCGCCTGTGCGCCAAACGCGAGAGCGGTCGCCAGGTCGCGCGGACGTTCTAAGGTGAAGGGGTGCATCGCTTAACCTCTTCGCGCTGTGGCGGTGGCCCGCGCCACCTCTTGGATCGCGGCGCCGATGTACTCGTACGCACCGCATCGGCAAATGTTGCCGCTCATCCACCGTTTCACGTCGTCCTCTGAACCGCCGTGACCCTCAGCAATGCATGCGACGCCCGACATGATTTGCCCGGGCGTGCAGTAGCCGCATTGGAACGCGTCTCGCTCGATAAAGGCGGCTTGCAGGGGATGCAGCTCTCCGTCGTGTGCCAGTCCTTCGATCGTCGTGATCTCGCGTCCTTCAACGAGCGCGGCCAGTGAGAGGCACGACTTGATGCGCTTGCCATCCATCAGGACCGTGCAGGCGCCGCATTGACCGAGCGCACAGCCCTTTTTCGACCCCGTAAGGCGCAGGTGCTCGCGCAGCGCATCGAGTAATGTTGTCCGCGGATCAAGCTGCACGCGATGTTCGCGGCCGTTTATCCTAAGCACCGTCTCGACGAGTGGCGGTCCGGGAGACACAGGCTGCGCGGCCACGGGCGCGCCGAGAAGCGTCTCGGCGATCAGCACGGTGCCACCAGCCGCCGCGAGCGTGAGCAGTTCTCGTCGCGTGAGGTCGAGATCGTCCGGTTGTTCGGTGGGTGTCAATTCCAGCGGCGAGTTCTCGGGGCGCTTCTCGTCCATCTCGGTAGGGTAATGCGCGTCGACGCGATCGAGTAGCCGCTAAGATCTGCAAGACCCTTTGCACAGGAGCGAACAATCGTGCGCGACGAGCTGAGCGTGCTGTCTGCATTCCTTACGGTGGCGGAATTACGAAGCTTCACGCGTGCGGCGAAGCAGCTGAATATCTCGACGTCAGCGTTGAGTCGCTCGATCCGGCAGCTGGAGGAGCAAATCGGAGTGCGGTTGTTGATGCGCTCGACCCGCAGCGTCGCGCCGACTCATGCAGGCGAGCAGCTCATCGATCACCTGAGACCAGCCCTTGACGACATTCGCAGCACGTTGACGAACCTGTCCGAGCTGCAGAGCAGACCTGCGGGACGGGTGCGACTTTTGTGCTGCCGTCTAGCAGTGAAGAACGTCCTGGTACCAAAGCTCGGCCAGTTCGTGCAGCAGTACCCAAACGTGGAGCTTGACATCACGACGGACGACCAACGTGTAGACCTTGTGTCCGCGGGCTACGATGCCGGGATTCAGTTCGGCGAGTACATTGCTGACGACATGGTGACGGTTCGGGTCTCACCCGATCTCAGGCCAGCGGTGGTCGGCGCGCCGGCATACTTCGAAGCACACCCGAAGCCGACGTCTCCGAGTGACCTCTCGACACATCGATGCATCCGTTTCCGGCACCGCGGCGAGAGCGTATACAAGTGGGAACTCGATCGAGACGACACGTCGCTCGCAGTTGCGGTCGACGGACCCCTGATCCTGGACGATTTGGATCTGATTATCCAGGTCGCGCTCGAGGGCGCGGGTCTCGCGTGGCTCGCAGAGGACCGTGTGGCGGATCACCTCGCGAGCGGAGCGCTGGTCCGGGTCCTTGACGACTGGTGTCCACTCTTCTCCGGCTTCTTCCTGTATTACCCGAGTGGGAGACAACAGCCCGCCGCGCTTGCCGCACTCATTTCCACGCTCGAGTGGAACCACTGACACGCGGTCGTCAGAATGGCGCTGTAGTCCGTAGCGTGACGAGGTGATCGTTCGCTCGTTCGCGCTGGATTAGTGCACCCGCTGGGACTGGACACAGCGTGTCGCCGTAAGTGATTGCGGAACATTGGGAGATGTATCACAATCCAAAGGAGCGACCCGCGCGCTGCTGTAAGTCTTTGATTCTAAACGGAGAGATGTCGGAGTGGTCGATCGAGCACGCTTGGAAAGCGTGTGTAGGGGAAACTCTACCGTGGGGTTCTTGTCTTTATCGACCCCACTCTCGCTAGAAGCAACCGACACAACTCCGCTCAGCCGATGAGATTCGCGTGGCGCCCGTGCGCTCAGTGGCAAGCATCGCTGTGGCGAAGCACGATGCCAACTCGGTCACTGGAAACAACCCGTTCGGTGAAACGATCGCCCTCACCCGCATGAATCCGACAAGATGAAGATCACGATCACGCAAGCGGCAAACCGACGATCACGCAAACCCTCGTCATTGCGCTCGATGCGAAGACGCGAACCATTATCGTCAAAGTCAAGGGCGTCAAGCGATCAGCCGATCGACCCGTATCGTTCTACGAGAAACAGCACCGAGTCGCGGTCGCCCGTGATCTGATCACGTTCACAATTATCGGCGTCCTTCCGGTGTTTGCCGGATTGGTTATTGGTGCGTGAGACCCGCGGCCCAATTGACGACGAGCATCAGAGGCGGCGGCTTCAGCTTGTCGCGATCGACCACATCGATAAGGAATCGCTGGCCATCTGCGCTGACGTCATAACTCTGCGCGCCGAAACTCGGATTGCTGACCGGCGCTTTGAAGAGCGGCACCGGGGTCCCGAGATCGAGCTCGCTACCCGCGCGGACGGGAACGCTCATCAGCGTGCTGTCTGCCGAGAGGTAGTAAAGCTCACGTCCGTCGCGCCTCCACACCGGGGCTCGCCCGCCGCCGCTCGACACCAGCACTTTCGGATCTTTGGATGGAAACCGCTGCACGTAGACTTCCTCTTCTCCTGTATCCAACGCGGTGAAGGCCAGCCACCGCCCGTCCGGTGAAAACCGCGCACTCCGGGCGTTGGGCACGACCCGAACCGGCGCCCTTCCATTGAGGGGCAGCACATTGATGCCGTCCTCATCTATGTACGCAATTAATTGTCCGTCCGGCGACCAGTCCATGACGTAGGTGCCGGCGACTCTTCCTCCTCGCAGCATCACTCGCTCTTCGCCGATCGTCCTTGCTGTCTTCACCAGCACTGTACCGACCCAGACGCCCTCCACTTCACGTGTGAATGCGACACGATCTCCGGTCGGCGACCACACCGCGTCCGAGTCTCGATCGGGATTGTCCGTCACGCGGTACCCAGTATGACGATGCACGTCGAAAATCCAGAGATCTCCCTGGTTCGTATCGTCGAACCGTTCGGACAGGACCCATGCTCCATCAGGCGAAAGGCGCGGAAGGGCGAAGCCGCCCGGCGGCGTGATTGCTTCAAGCTGGTGTCCGGCCCGATCGAACCAGGCGAGGTGGCTATTCGTGGCGGTTATCTCACCGTGTGTGCGGCCCTCGCGGGGAGTCTCACAGACGAGTGTTCCCATCGCGGAGACTGAAAACGTCACACATGGCCGCGTCGTCGGAAGCGGCAGTTCATTCCCTTCAACAGCCAGGCGCGCCGGATCAAATCGTTGTGCGACGACGCGATTCCCGCGCCTGAAGATCAGGAAGCCTGGCTGCGCGAATATTGCGGGCGCGTCGATGTCTTTCACAAGCACGTGTTGCTGCGAGTCAATATCGCCCGCCATCAGGGCTCGTCTGGTCCCGATTGCCGTGTACAGAAAGTGATGACCATCCGGCAGGAACGACGGGAATACATGACGGACTTCGCCGAGGCGGCGATCCAGTTGCGTGAGCGCTCGCGCTGTTCCGCCAGTTGCCGGCACGCGATAGATCGAGCCGTTCACCTTATCGCCAAGTCCGAACAGAATGTCGTTTGTCGCATTCCAGGTGGCACCGCTGAGCGCCGGATGCCCGCCTTCCGCATCTGCAAACTCCTCCGCACCTGTCGGTAGCTCGCATACGACCTGCGATGCTCCTGCGCCCACTTCCACTCTTTTCAGCAAGTGGCCCTCCACATAGCCGAGGAATCGACTGTCCGGCGACCAGAACGGCGTTGCCTCTCCGTCGAGCGCCTCATACACTGTGGAGTTCAACCTGCGTATCCAGATGCGTAACCCGTGACCTGGCACAGAACCCAGGAACGCAATGCGTTTGGCGTCGGGTGACAAAGCCGGGCCCTCAATATGTCTGATGTTCGATGGTTGCTCATTGAGCACCAATTCGATCGGCTCTCCCCGTTCGACCTGAGGCTTTGCGGCAGAATGCCGAGCCGCAACGAAAGCGATACTCGCCGCGGCTAACGTGGCGAGCATCCATATCGAATCACGCGCGCGCTCTCTCACGACGCTGGAGATCCTCTGACTGAGGTCCTGCCAGGACCGACGCCTGTCAGCAGAAGTCGGCGCAGCGACAGTTGAATCTAAGCCAGCCGATGACGGAAGTGAGATCGGTTCCCCTACCGTCTTTCGAGTGGCGGCGACCCGTCCCGTGAACCGATATCCGCGTGTCGGCACCGTCTGAATCATCGAAGGGCCTTCCCCGCTATCGTCCAGCACCTTGCGCAGCGCCGAGACGTTGTAGGCAAGGTTGGCTTCCTCGACGACCGAGTCCGGCCACAGGGCCGACAGCAACGCCTGCTTCTCGACCAGGCGGCCATGTCGCTCGACCAGATAGACGAGGAGGTCGAACGCCTTCGGTGTAAGGGGAACCGGCTGACCATCGCGAACGAGGAGACGCTCAGCCGGATCGAGCCGAAAGGGCCCAAACTCGTACATCGCGGAATCCACGGCGCGGCCCGTCATGGCACTACTCCGCCCGAGCTGAACGTCCGTCAAGTTGGGACCGGGCCGCTGCCCTGAGCATGACGGACGATTCGCGACGGCAGGGACCGATTTCGAGGCGTCCCTGCTGCCCGAGCCACCGTGACGGCGCAAGCATTTCCCTTACGCCGCACAAAAGAGTTTCCAACCCAAAAAACCAACCCGCCCTGTCCCGCGCCAAAAGAGTTTCCAACACCTACGCCTTATTGATGTCAGCCGCGGCTCGTTCCGCCGACGACCAGGAGGTGGGGTATGTGGCAGCGGCTGGCAATGGTGATGGTGTATCTGTCGACGATCATGGTTCCTGCGGTAACGGCTGAGCGGCCTTCCGTCAGCAGGTCCGCTCTGGGGTACCTCGAAGGTCACGGAGAGTTGACGACCGACCAGTTTCTCGAGCGCCTCAGGCCGATGCCCGTCGACGACGGAGCGCGCGCGCGGGTCCTTGCGGCATTGCCGCCGCACGGCACCGTCCGCGCCGGCTCGCGCGAACTCGCGAAGATGAGCCTCGCGGAGGAGGTGCTCGCTTATCATCACCGCCGCGACCGGATCACGTTCACCATCATTGACGTCGCTCCAGCATTCATTGGACTACACGAGAGGGCTGTGATTCTGGTGTCGGCGCGTGCGTTGTCGCTCGTCAACACCGAGGAGTTCGCCGCGCTCGTGGCCCATGAAATTGGCCACGAGTTTGTCTGGAAGGAATACCAGCTCGCCGTGGAACGCCGCGATCACGACCGCATTCGTGAGCTCGAGTTGCGCTGCGATGGCATCGCGGTGTTGACCTTGCGCCGCCTGGGTCTTGATGCCGAACGGCTCGTCAGCGCCGTCGAGAAGCTGACGTGGTACAACCAGCAGCGCAGACTTGATGCCGACCGCAGCGATTACGTATCGCGCAAAGACCGCAGGGCGTTCATTCGGGCAGTCGAGAAGCTGCAGTGGGCAGATTCCGAGGTCACCGGGCCAGGCGATGCGCGCCACGATGCCCTCATTGACTGCGGACCGAGCACGCGCCTGACTCCGAGAACTGCCTTCGAACGATTCGTCGAGTTCTCGTCTTACTACCGCGCCGTCCCGAGAAGATCCAGGTGCTCGACCCCGATCGCGCGGCGCCGGAAGTCAAAGCGAGGCTTCAGCATGTGGATGGATTCGCAGACCCGGTCAAACGTGTTGTGTATTTGAACGAAAGGAGTGATGCACTCGGACACGCGTTGATGAGAGGAGGCGTGTGGGACTGCGTCGTTACAATCGTCGTCTGGCACGAGATGGCGCACAGGAGTCACAGGCTCAGCGACTCGAAGAGGATTTGTGGCAGCAGTTCATCGTCTGGCGCAAGGTCGATAGTGGCCGGGGGGTGGGGTATTTACGTCTCCTGAGAAAACGGCGCGAGCTTCAAGGTTGACCCTTGCCGTTCAAAGCCGAGAATTCATCCATCCCCAGGTCCTCGCAATGTTCTGGACGCCACCGGTGCCGGGAATCTCCGCTCGCACAGTCAGACAGTGTCCGTTCGCAACGACCGTCGCCTTACAGATGACCTCGAACAGGTCGGCCTCGACCAATCGGCCCCTCGTTCATTGCGTTGGGAAACGTCACATGGCCATTGCGCATTCCAAGCTCGCAGCCCAGGGTCAAATCTCTGTCCCTCCGGAAGTGCGGCGGAGACTTGGTGTAGGACCCGGCTCGGTCCTCGAGTGGGACAACAGGGAGACCAGATCATCGTCCGGCGATCGGCTCGTTACACGTGGAACGACGTCCACCGCGCATTGTTCGCGAAGGACCGGCCCAAGCGGCGCACGCTCGCCGAGCTAAAGGCTGGCATCCGGCGGCATATACGGAACCGGCATGCGGGCTGTTGATACAAACGTTCTGGTGCCGCTCATATCCCGCGACGATGCGGTGCAGGTTGCTGCTGCCGAGGGGTTCGTTGAAACGGGTGCATGGGTCTCGCACCTCGTCCTCGCCGAGATGGCCCGGGTGCTGGACGCCCTGTACGAGCGCACCGCGGCGCAGATTGCAACGGCGATAGCACTCTTGCTCAATCACCCTGAATTGACCTTGCAGGATCCAGCTGTCGTGGCCGCACCGCTCGAGAAGTTCCGGTCACGTCCGGCCGACGGGTTTTCGGACTGTCTGCTGCTCGAAATCGCACGACGAGCCAGTCACCTGCCACTCGGTACCTTCGATCGTGATCTTGGGAGATTCGACGGCGCCCAACGTCTGTAGCGGATCTTGTTAATCGACGCGGCTGAATTCCAACAGCATCAGTCAATCATCTCGATTGACGTTCGGACATCGAGACCGTCGCCTGGTCTCCAACGGTCGATCGATTCGCGCCGGCTGGTCTCTCGTCGAAATCCCAGCGTGCAATAGCGTGCAAGGGTCGACGGCATCGCCGGCATTCGTGGCATTCCCGACAATGTGGATTCTGTAAGTTACAGAATCTAAAGGGTGCCAGAGAGTTCGAATCCCACTCTCTCCGCCAATTTTCATCCTTTGTTTTCAAGAACTTACAAGCCGTGATTCCTTGGCGTGCATGGCGTCCTATCGGGCACCTCTGACCGTTTGAAATTCCGCTCGGCAGGCACAAAACAGAACGATCTTCTACCGTGAGTTGTTGCCGCAATCGAACTCCACTCTCGGTGAGCCAAGCGCGGGGATGTCCCTCCCGCTGTTGAAATTCAGCAGCGGCTCGGGTGACGACTACGCGATCTGTCGTTCCTCTTGAGCGACGCTGAGACCGAGCTGTCGGTCTCGTGCACGGAGCGCGGCGACGAGGGTCGGCATGTCAGCATACCCTTTCAGTCGACGGAAGCCTTTGACGGCTTCGAGGACACCGGCGGCGACCCACCGGAGCATCATCTGCCCGCCGCGCCAGCGCTTGACGTTGCGCTTCACGTGACGCGTGCGGCTGAGGAGACTCTCCGCGGCGTTGGTCGTCGCCAAGGATCGCCGCAAGCGAGCCGAGAGGTTTAGCGTGAGGACGGTGAGCGTCTCGTCGAGTCCTTCGCGGACGCTTTCGGCCGCGCTGGGATGCTCCGGTTCCAGGCGCCGCGCGAGATCCAGTAACAGCCGTTGGGCCGTCTTCATGTCGGCGCTCTGGTAGGCGCGTCGCAGGATCGCTTGCGCCCATGGCCGCTGGCGATCACTGAGATACTCGAGGATGTTGCGGGTCTTGTGGACTTGACATCGCTGGACGAGCGCGGCGTCCCCGAAGGTCGCGCGCACCGCCTTGCGCAGGGCCTTCGAGCCATCGAGGATCACGAGCAGGCTGCGATCGGTGCGCAGGCCGCGACTCTGGAGATTGGCGAGCAGGCCCTGGCAGACGGTCGCGTTCTCGGTCGAGCCATCCCACAGGCCCAGCGCGTGTTTCTGGCCGTCCGCCGCAATACCCAACGCGACGATGAGGCAGTGATCGGCGAGGTGCACACCGTCGATCAGCAACGCGACGAGATCGAGGGCGTCGAGCGGAGCGCTCTGCCAGGCCGCGAGCTGCGCCGTCGTGCGGGCGACGAAGCGACGACTGACGGCGCTCTTACTCGTGCCACGGCTCTTCATCTCCGGGCCGAGCGGCTCCAAGCTTCGCGCATACTGCCGCGTGGCCACGCCCACCAGCATCTGCTCGACGACCCGGCGATCGAGGGGATCGGTGGCCGCCATCGTCTGAAACGTCGGCAGCGCGACCTCCCCGGATGCCGTCCGCACTCGCGGGCGCCGGATCGTGACCTTGCGGCCACCCAAGACCACCTCGCTCGGTGTCGTGCCCGCCCGACTCGCCGGGCGATCGGGCTCGTGCGCATACCGCGCTCCGCAGAGTGCGGTGCGATCCTCTTCGAGCATGGCCGTGAATACCTTCAGCCCGGATCGCAGCGCCAATTCCAACAGCTCCGACTTCGTGTCGACGAGGAGATCGACGAGCGGCAGAGGGCGCAGCGGTGATTCGGCTTGGGGAACGGGTGAGGCTATGCGAGACTTCGTGTTCATGGCGGCTCCTTCTGTGAGGCTTTGGCCTCGGGCTTAGTCACCACTCGTGTATCACGAGCAGTGAGGAGCCGCCGCTCTCAAATTTCAACAGCTACTGGGACATCCCCCCAAGCGCCGACACCAGTCTTTACCTCGCTCCCTCGCCACTCGTTGCACGCAGTACTGTCAGTACGTCAAACGCGAGTTCCACAGCTCAATGGAATGGCAGGTCCTGCTGACAACCCCGCTCGCGTTGCCGATCTGCGCCGGCGATGGCGCAAATTCGAATGCCGCTACGGCGATGGAGAGGTATCTCGCCCGGCCGACCATTACGCACCCGTACAGCGCATCGAGGCGGCTGGAAGTATCCGGCAGCGGACAGTGCGGCTGGCTGGATGTGCGGAGCGCCTTCACGCCGCGCGTGGACTCGTCAACGAAGTGCGCTTTTAAGGCGGATCGGGGTATATACGGGGCCGTCCTGCGCTCATTGCTCGATCAGGAACAGGACCAGATCGCGCGCGGGACCTACCGTTACTCGCACGTCGACGACCGGCGGTCAACGAGGCGCCGGATCGGATGCTGGTATTCGATGCAGAGCGGCGTCCGTTTCCGGGAAGTTGGGATCTGCGAGCTCGGCGAAACGCGCACAGCCTTCGCCTTGAGCGAGGCTGCGTCTGGTAGGAATCTCGATCGGCGTCTCCGCCACGGTGTGCTTCGCCGGTCGCGGCTCGTGTCGATCGGCCGCGGGCGTGGCGGGTCGACAGATGGTCTATGGTCCTGCTACGGCAACGTTCACCGCCCGCACGATTTTTCGTCTGGCGACTTCCAACTGTGCGGTGACCGCGATTTTCTCGGCCCCTTCTACATGCGGCACACTCCGTCGGGCGAGCTGTCCGGCACGGAGGCTGGCCAGAACGGCGAACTCGAACGCGTTGAGATCCGCGGGACGTTGCACCACATGCGCCTGCCTTTTCTGAGAACGGCTGGACGAGGCCGATTCGGGTTCATCGAGCGAACAACAGGTAGAAAACGGCGGTGACAACCACCAGGACCGGGATTGCGATCCGCACTCTGCGACGAACGGCGCGATCGTGTTTGTCGCCTCGCGCTTGCCAGGCTGCCCATCGTTCTTCAAAACTCGGTTCGACGGGTCGCGACAGCGTCTGCGGCGACGCGGATTTCGCAATCACCACCGGAGGCTGGACTGACATCGACACCCCCACAGCAAGGCTTTGGTGAGGGCTGGGCCGGAACGGCCGAGGGCTCAAAAAAGCAGAGGAGGTAAGTATACGCCGAATGCGAGGTAGCACCGCCATGAGCAGTAGCGCGTCCAGCTTGCGATACCGGGATCAACGTCTTTGGCGTAGGGACTTCTGGGAAACGACAACATTAACAGCGGAACAGAACCGCTCGGCATCAAGCTCCCAACAATCGTTCAGTTCGAACTTGCGGCCAGTTCACAGACGTCTCGCGATGTACGTGTTCGAGGCAGACCGGACCATTCGTCGCGATCGCTGTCGCCTATGTGGCCGGTGCCGCGCCGTCACAGGATGTGGACGGGTGTACCGAAAGTTCTGCTCGCGCGACATGCGCCTCGCTGAAGATTCGCATTGGCGGCCCGTCGAGCGTCCTGGTGCCTGAGTTCAGACCTACTCGCCATCGCCGCTCGCGGCGCGCGACAAGTATCGGCCTATGGGACAACCACGTGCGACAGAGTAACGGTGCCCCTACGTATGTGCGTGTCCGATCGCTGGCCGAAGTGGCCCTGTCGGCGCGCACCCGAGAAAAGGCGGGCACTACTCGAACGCTGGCGGGCTCAGTGCGGTCCACGACGTGATCGAATGCCGACGCGGAGTGGCGATGACGCGGCCGCAACAAAGCTCAGTCGTGCAGGACCACGCTCACGAGCGAGCTATGAATCCTGATGTCGCCGTTGTAGTCGATGAAGCCGAGCTTCTTGAACTTGTTCATGAAAAAGTTGACGCGCGAGCGCGTCGTGCCCACGATCTCTGCGAGCGTCTCTTGAGAGACTTTCGGCAGCACGCGTTCGTGGCCGCCCTCCTTACCATAACGTGCCAGCAGCAGCAGCGTGCGCGCGAGCCGCTTTTCGCTCGAGTTGAAGAGCTGGTCCACCAGGTCCGCTTCGACGCGGATGTTGCGGGCCAGCATGTGCCCGATAAAGCGCTCGGAAAACGCGTGTTGCTCCCGAAGCACGCGCATCATCTCGTGTTTCTCGATGACCAGGGCCGTGCTGTCCATCATCGCCGTCGCGGTGCCGATGCGGACCGGTTGATCTGCCAGCGCTCCCTCACCGAAGAAATCGCCGGGGCCCAGCACCGCAACGACCGCCTCCTTGCCCGCATGGGACAGCACCGAGAGCTTGACCCTGCCATGCTGCAGATACATGACGGTCGCGCAGGGGTCGCCCTGCGAGTAAATAGTGTCCGAGCGCCTGTAGGTCACCATCTTCCTCGCGGCGCCCGCTGAATCAAGAAACGCCTGGACCTCGAATGTGTCGTCCTGCTTCGGCTGAATGATTGGCTTCGGTCTCGCGGTTCGCTTTGGCGGCATGTGTCCGGCGCTCGATATTCTCTCACGGACAACGCGTCCGTGCGCCGTCATCATCGATGCGCCTCAGATCAAACCGATGTTGTGCGGGCGCAGCCGTACTTACGTCGTCGGCGGAACAACCTTCATGCTGGAAGAATCAGAATTGTTCCTGCCGGGGCTCACCAGCTCTCGCGGCGGAACGATCGTTGAACCCTTCGAGATCTGCCGACGAGTGGTGTCGCTCTCTCCGCCGCTCGCCGATACCGGCGTGCTTCGCTGAGCTGTCGTCCTGACTAGCCGTCCGAATCCGGAGTCGACCGGAGCGCCATCAACCTCGTCGCGCGACCCACCATCCATGCGGCGTTGACGTTGGCGACCTCGCACCACCGGTACAGCATTGGCGATCCAGACAGAAACCCACGGGCGCTCTCGCGATCTGCGTCTGACGCCCCGGAGGCCGAGAGATCCCGCACGGCCTGCTCGATGACACGGACCGCGAGATGACGACACGCCGCTCCCTCGCGCGATGGCTCCCGCGTCGTGACATATTTCATCGCGGCTCTCCTTTGCATGTTCCGCTGTATGCCCGGCAGCACCATCGCGATCGCACGATCATTCTGTTCTGTGTGAGAGAAATCATGAGAGTGCCCGTCGGTTCGCACCATGCTCTTGAGAACGAAATTGGAGCGCAGCACATCCGCTCTGTGGCAGCCGCTTCAGTGAGATTGACGGCCAGTGTAAGCCGGGCACTCAGGAAAGGGACTCTCTCAATAGGCCACTTCGCTATCCTGGTGCCGCAGCCGGCGCTTGTCACTGTCGAGGGAACTGCTGAGGAAAATTGATCGGTACGGCATGTTCCATCGTCACATCCCAATTACGACGGACGGTCCTAATGATGTAGACAGTCGATCACTTACTCGAACTTCTCTATTCAAGTCGCGGTGGCGGCGGCCATTATCCTTCCTCCCGAAAGTGGTTTGGATCTGTGTTGCACACCCATCCTTTGTCGTCCATACGCACGTACAATGTGGCCTCGCCGCTGCGCACCACAGGCGTTCGCGCGAAGTTGTCGCTCCTTCGGCCGAACTGCATCGTCCCGGCGCAGTTGGCGGCCGTGCAGGGTTTGCGATCACCTCGTGAGGCGGTCATATCAAATCCTTTCAGTCGCGTAGGTCATACCTCCCGGCCGGTGCGGGATTGGCACACAGAGCGCGAGTAAGCCGTCGGCGACGATGAGGAACGGAATAACCAGGACTACGGCGAACATCAATGTCGCGACGTCCGATGTTCTCGAGCATCCTGACAGGTGCCGCAGTAGTTGTGTGTACACCTTTGCACATGCGCGGCCCGTTATCGCAGATCAACCGAAGGTGCGCACCTGGGATCTTGAGAGAGCTCGAGCGCGATCGATGACGCACCGGTGCGTGTTCAGAACAGAACAGCGGTTCGAACGGACGCACCGTAGGCTGGTCGAAGGGCACTCCTATGGCTCCTCAAGTGTGGGCACCGTGCTTGTCATGATTGTTCTCGCCCACGCCAACAAGTGAGTCAAATCGCTGCCGCTCGAACCGGGGTTCACAGACTACTGCGGCCGATCAGCGAGCGCCATGTCCTGAAGGAGTATTCAGATGAGTATCACTCGCGTTCTCACGCTGTCGACGGCCTCGATCGTAATGTGGGCGACGTCATTGAGCGCTGGGGCGGAGCTCTCCACGTACCGGGGCTTCCAATTTGGCGTGAGCGTAGCTGCGGTTGCACGACAATGTGGCATTTCAGCGGAGCCGCGCATGGTCGATCAACGGCCTGAGCTGATTCAGGAACTCATGTGGTTTCCCCCCCGCGGGGGAGACATGGCCGGAGATTCGGCACAGAAGATCCTCTTCACCTTCTACAACGACCAGCTCTCTCGGGTTGTAGTCTCGTACGACCGAAGCAGGACCGCAGGGCTGACGGCTGAAGACCTGGTCGAAGCCATCTCGGCGACGTACGGTATGGCGTCACTTCCTGCTGTCGGGATGCCGCCTTTGGTTGCCGGCCGGACCGCCGACGACAAGATCCTGGCGCGATGGGAAGATCCGCAATCCTCGATTACCCTATTCCGGTCCAAGTACTTGGCAACGTTTGGCCTGGTCTTGATATCAAAACGGCTGGATGGCCTCGCCACCGTCGCTCACGCCGAAGCGATCTTATTGGACGACCGGGAGGCTCCGGCGCGAGAATCGGCACGGCAGGAAAGACGGACTGACGAGGACCGCCTCAGGGAAGAAACGGTCCGACGACTGAACAAAGCGGCCTTCAAACCCTGACGACAGCCGCCAAGACCAGGTGGGCTCGAGCAATAGGCGCATCGCTCGTCGAACCGGCCCCGAACTCGGGGGCACCCCGATGCGGCAACGGACCTGCAACGTGCTGAACCGTTGCGCGGACCGCATCGACCATACGGTGCCGTGCAGAAGCTCCTACCGCGGGTGGCCTGAAGATGTCGCGTGGCTGGCGATTGTCCACGTCCCACCGCATTCGCGGCAGCGCCAGAACGTCGTCACAGTGATCGTCTTCGCCAGCGTGTCGATGATTCTGCCTGTGCAGAAAGGGCAGCTGGTTGATCGGGTGACTGTGCCGTCGAGTCGTGATTCAGACATTCTCCTTGTCTCCCAGGATCGCTTTGCCGCGCGACACGTGGGTCGCGCGGGTTTTGTAACTCAGCGCGAGTGCCTTGTCGCGGCTGCGGGTTCCAAACGCTACGCGCAGCTCGCTCATACTGACGGTCATTCGACCCATCGGTCTGGATGCGCAGCGTGAACGAAGAAGAGCTGGGCCGCCTGGTGTTCCCCTTGAGCACGCGACGTTTACGAGCCATTAGGCTGCCTCATCTCGATCACATTGCTGAGGGGATCCGTTCCGCCTGGCGTGCCAACGTGACCTCAAAGGCATCATGGGGGAATGGGCGCACCACACGCACGCGACAGACGGGCGTCGCACGTCGTGAGGGAGCATTCGCATGGGGTAGGCCGTGCCATGCTGATCGAGCCAACAGAGAAGTTGGCTGACGCTTCCGGTCGCCATGGCGACGCTCGTGTCAGCCGCACCGTAATAGAGGTTGATGGCATCGCCATCTGCGCCCAAGGTGTAGCCGCAGGGGAAGGTGACGTACCCGACATCGCCCTGACGTTCGTACGGCGCCTCGGGTCCAAAGATCCACGAGTCACCACGCAACAGGCAGTGCTCGGCGGTGTCCAAATCAAGCAGTGCCACACCGAGGCGATAGAGACAGCCGGCGGCCGTTCGTCGGACCCCGTGATACAGCATCAGCCACCCTCGCGAGGTCTCGATGAGTGGCGACGACAGACCGACGCGACTAGCCGCAGCAGCGTACGCAAATGACGGCGTGACTGGCCTCTGATTTTTCTCGGTGATGGCGCAAGTGACGACGCGAACCCATTGATCGTAGGCGACGTGACTTGCAGACCTCTGTTCACTCTTGACAGCGGCTGATCGTCGCCGCCCGTGACCCACTATGGCGATCGCAGTCGCTACACTCAGGTGATCAGTGGGGCGCACGATCCCTAGCGGACCGTTGTTTGATATTCGACCCGCCGTTAGCCTGAGGAACCTTCAGGTCGGCACGTTTCGGGCGGGTGGCACGGACGTCTTGACGTATGCGGACGCAGCACCGTCGAACAGCCAGACCCGCTCCTCGTGCAACCGGTCATAGTACGCACGATCTAGGCGGCGTCCTGGCCGACTGTCGTCGATACGCCACATAGCGACAACTCGCCTACGCTGCCAGACACAACGGTGCCGACGACGTAGAAGTCGGAAGTGCCGTTCACACGACAAATGATCACATCGCCCCCGCGAATCTTTCCGTCCATTGCAAATGTTTCCCTCACCAACTTCACATCTGCCGTCGACCTGACGTGACCACTGCCGGCCGCGCATTCAGGTCTGGTCGGCGGTTTGCGAGCACGAATCGGCCATCATCGCGAGCGACTTGACCCGAAACGTCCGGTCGATAGTTTGTCGCCTCGCGCGACCTCCCTCGCAGGCGCCGCCTATTGCCGAGTAGTGTGTCTGCATCGGTTGTGCTTCAGGCTCGAGCCGTTCAGCCGAGGGACCGAGCTCATTCGGACGTCACCTTGTGTTCGAGCTTGGCGACCCGTTCGAGTGCGCTGACCCTGAGCGCGGCCGCGTCCTGTGCGATATTCGCCTCGCCTGCGTGCTGTATCTGCGGCAGTCGCCGGTCCAGGGCGGCGATCAGTTCGTGCAGTATCCGGATGTTGTCAGGTTCGTCCATAGGTTCTCGCTTGATGTCGTTGGTCACAATGAATAGCAGGACGGCGCGCGCAATGTTCTCGTCTCTCATCAGCCGGCGTCGCTGCCCATGCGCGCGAGGTCCGACACGTCGTCCTTCGCAATCTTGAACCACCCCGGGTTTATCGGAGAGCTATTAGTGTGAGTTGACGATCACTTGTTGTTCTACTGAGAGTACCTCGTTCTGCAGCGTTCGAAGAAAGCTATACAGGCGCTCGGCGGCGTTCGCGTCAA
>Ga0209686_1000481_pt1 | contig 20410 bp, 21 predicted proteins | sample GraSoiAngelo_126_FD_185883 | JGI IMG/M metagenome (GOLD analysis project Ga0209686, IMG submission 185883) | Grasslands soil microbial communities from the Angelo Coastal Reserve, California, USA - 14_0927_09_20cm (SPAdes) (version 2) | ecosystem: Environmental > Terrestrial > Soil > Grasslands ...
GCGAAAAGCTGGCGTGAGGCCGTAGCGGGCAGGATGATGTTAAACGGCCCGCGGTGCAGGGCGGCGCGGGCTCTGTTGGCATAGCGTTGCACATAGGTAAGACACACCCGGTCGACGCCGGTCGGCAGTCTTCCCCTCATCAGGCGCGCGACCAGCCGTGTGACGTCGATCACAGGTTCTGGCTGGGAATCGAAGAATCGCCTCGACCGCGGCTTCATGCCGCGCATTACAGCAGCTAACACCGATGTCAGCTGCGAGCCAGTGCGGAGATCTCCGCGCTGCTCTGCCGCGCCCCCCGGGCGGGGGAGGATGCGCTCGACTAGCGGTGAGGCGACTGCGGCGGTTGTGGCTGCGGCTGGGGGGGCGGTGGCTGCGCCGGTTGCGCGCCCTGCGCGGATGGCGCGGCCGGCTGCGGGTCGGCGGCCGCCTTGAGCTGCGCGGCCGTATCCTTCTCCAGCTGCACGATCTTGGGCGTGAGAGCCTGCGCATGGCTCTGGATGCCGGTCATCGACTGCTGCATGGCCGTGGGCAGCTTGGCGATGACGGCCTGTCCGGCCTCGGACCGATAGAACGCGAGCATGCCATCCACCTCGTGCTGACTGAAGGTGTTGCGGTACACGTCGATCATCAACGGCTCGATGGCCGGCCAGTTCAGCTCCGCCTTCACCAGCGAGCCGATCTGGCGTCCCATGTCGTCCAGGATCTTCTGCTGCTTCGGGTTCAGCTGTTGCCCGGCAAGAGCCTGCTGCATCGAGGCGCGCACAGTGGTGTCGATCTGGGTCATGTAGGCGTCGAGGAGCTTGCTGCTGTGCATCACCTCGAAGAGCTGCCTGACGGATGCTTCCGAGGGCTTCGCCTCCTGCGCCAGTGCGGCCTGAGCGGCGAACACCGCGAACACGAGAGTCACGACGAGTTTCATGTGTCTGCTCCTCAGTCTCCCACCCGAATCACCAGCGCATCGACTTCGGCCGCCCGCAGCTGCCGGCGCACCTTGTTGAGCTCCTCCAGATTGGTGATCGGGCCGATGCGCACGCGATGCCAGACATCGGCGTCCACCGCGACGCGCTGTACCCTGGCGTCGACGCCCTGCAGCGCAAGCTGCGCGCGCACCCGATCGGCGTCCGCTTCGTTGCGATACGAGCCCGCCTGCAGCACGTACACGCCGGGGCGTTCGATCTTCGCCGCCGCCGGCAGATCGCGCTTGACGTCCTTGTCCTTCTCCGGCACCACCACTTCGAAGTTCGGCAGCATCTGGTAGAAGTCGTATTTTTCAGCAGGTCTGCCCGGGCCCACGCCACCGCTGTCGGCATCGGCAGGGGCAGCGCGGTAAGGATCGGGCCGCGGCGCATCGGCGGTGTCACGGCTCTTGCGCGGTGTGCCGCCGAGGTAGACGAACGCCGTGCTCGCCAGCACGATCCCGGCCAGCATGCCGTAACCGAACTCGCGCAGGCGCCTGAGATCCGGCGCACGTCGCTGCGTGGACTTGTAGTCGCGGGTCGTCAGTTTCGCCATGCGTCACATGCTCTGCGGCGCCGACACGCCGAGCAGCGTGAGGCCGTTGCGCAGCACCTGCTGCACCCCGAGGACCAGCGTCAGGCGCGCGTTGCGCAAGGCGGTCTCGCCGACGATGAAGGCTTGCGCGTTGTAGTAGGTGTGAAACACGTTGGCGAGATCGCGCAGGTAGTGCGCCAGGGCGTGCGGCGCGCGGTTGACGGCCGCCTGCTCCAGGACTTCCGGGTAGCGCGTGAGTGAGCTGAGCACCGCCTGCTCGTGGGCGTCGTCGAGCATGGCGGCGGCGGCGAGCCCGGCATCGCGATCGAAGGACAGGCCGCGGGCGGCGAGCTGTTTCATGACGCTCGCCACGCGCGCGTGCGCATATTGAATGTAGTACACCGGGTTGTCGTTGCTGTGCGACTTGGCGAGCTCCAGGTCGAAGTCGAGCGGCTGATCGTGGCTGCGCATCAGGTAGAAGAAGCGGCAGGCGTCGTTGCCGACTTCCTCACGCAGCTGGCGCAACCTGACGAACTGCGCCTCGCGCTTGCCCATGGGAATCTTCTCGGCGCCGCGGAACAGGCTCACGAACTGGATCAGCGTCGCCTCCAGGCACTCGCCCGGCTCACCCATGGCGATGAGCCCCGCGCGCACCCGCGCGACATAACCATGATGATCGGCGCCCAGCACGTCGATGAGACGCGCGAAGCCGCGCTCGCGCTTCTGCAGGTGATAGGCGATATCGGAGGCGAAGTAGGTCTTCTGGCCGTTCTCGCGCACCACCACGCGATCCTTCTCGTCGCCGAACTCGCTGGCGCGGAACCACAGCGCGCCGTCGCGCCGCTGCAGCCGGCCGCGCGCTTCGAGCACCGCCAGCGCGTGATCGATCGCGCCGCTGTCCGCGAGCGCACGCTCGGAGGACCAGTGATCGAACACCACACCGAATTCGCCGAGGTCATTGCGGATGTCCGCCAGCATTTCGCTGAGCGACAGCTCCAGCACCCGGCCGAAGCCCTCCGCCCCCAGCAGCTCGCGCGCCCGCGCGATGAGTGCATCGATGTAGGCTTCCTTGTCGCCCGCGGGCGCATCCTGCGGCAGCTGCGCGAGCACGCTCGCCGCCGGGCGTCGCAGCTGCTCGCGCACCAAGGCTTTGAGCTTGTGCGCCAGCGGGAGCACGTAGTCGCCGCGGTAACCGTTCTGCGGAAACGGCAACTCCTCGCCGCACAGGCCGAGATAGCGCAGCCAGGTGCTGACGGCGAGGATGTCCATCTGCCGTCCGGCATCGTTGATGTAGTACTCGCGCGCCACCTCGAAGCCTACCGCGGCGAGAATGTTCGCGAGCGTGGCGCCGTAGGCGGCCTGGCGCCCGTGACCCACGTGCAGCGGCCCGGTCGGGTTCGCGGACACGAACTCCACCAGCACCCGCTCGCCCTGGCCGAGCCGGCTCTCGCCGTAAGCGCTGCCGAGCGCGTGGATGCTCGCAAGCTCGCGCGCGTACGCCTCAGGCGCCAGGTGGAAGTTGATGAATCCGGCGCCCGCCACCTCGGTGCGCGAGAGCAGGGGGCTCGCCGGCAGCGCCGCCACGATGGCGGCCGCCAGCTCGCGCGGATTGCGCCGTGCCGCCTTGGCCAGCCGCAGCGCGAGGTTGGTGGTGAACTCGCCGTGCCCGCTGTCGCGGGTGCGCTCGACGACCACCGCGGGAGGTGCGGGCATCTCGGTGAGCACGCTCCCGGTGAGCTTGGCGAGGGAGGCCAGCAGCAGTTGCTCGAGTTCCTGCTTCAATAGGGAAATCCGCGCGTTTGGCAGGCGCGCAAGTGTACCCGAAGCGCCGCGGCGGGCCTCGCCGCGTAGCGCCGCTATCGGCCGCGCGCCCTGCCGCCGCGCGCCTCGAGGTCGGCCACCACCCGCACCGCCACTTCGATCGCGCCCTGAACCCCGGCTTCAGAACAGCTCGATCGGATCCACATCCAGCGACCAGCGCACCGCGCGCGCGCTCTTGAGCTGCTCGACCTGCGCCAGCCAGGTATCGAGGAATTCGTGCAGGCGCGCGCGCTCCGCGCTCTCCACCAGCAGCTGCGCGTGGTAGCGTCCGGCGCGCTTGTGCATCGCCGCCGGCACCGGGCCGAGCAGCCGCACCCCGCGCGGCGCTCCCTGCGCGAGCTGGCGGGCCTCGGTGAGGAAGCCGAGCGCGGCCTGCGCGGTGGTGGCGGAGTCGCGCAGCGCCGCCAGGCGGCTGAACGGCGGCCAGGCCGCCTGGGAGCGTTCCGCGAGCGCCGCGCGCGCAAAGCCGTCGTAGCCTTCGGCGAGCAGGCTGGTGAGCAGCGGGTGGTCCGGAAATTCGCTCTGGATCAGCACTTCGCCGGGGCGCGCGCCGCGCCCCGCGCGTCCTGCCACCTGCACGATGGTCTGCGCGAGACGCTCGGGCGCGCGGAAATCGGTGCTGAACAGGCCCTGGTCCGCGTTGAGCACCACGACCAGCGTCACGTTCGGAAAGTCATGCCCCTTGGTCACCATCTGCGTGCCCACGAGGATCCGCGCCTCGCCTGAGGACATGCGGCGCATCACTTCCTCCAGGTCGCCGCGCCCTCTCACCACGTCCCGGTCCAGGCGCGCAATGCTCGCCCCGGGGAACAGGGTGCCGAGGGTCTCCTCGATGCGCTGGGTGCCCTGACCGACCGGTTTCACGGCGAAACCGCATTGTGGGCAGCGCTGCGGCAGCGGTGCGTCGGCGCCGCAGTGATGACAGCGCAGGCGGCCCGCGGCCAGATGCACGGTGAGGCGCGCGTCGCACTCGCGGCAGGGCGCGATCCAGCCGCACGCCGTGCACAACAGCGTCGGCGCGTAGCCGCGGCGGTTGAGGAACACCAGCACCTGGCCGTCGGCGGCGAGATGGCGCTCGATCGCCAGCACCGCCGGTGTCGCCAACCCCGAGCGCACGGCGCTGGTGCGCAGGTCCAGCAGCGCGAGCCGCGGCGGCTTGGATTGTGCCGCCCGGCGCTGCAACCGCAGGAGCGCATAGCGGCCCGCGGCGACGTTGTGCAGGGTTTCCAGCGCCGGCGTGGCCGAGCCGAGCAGCACCGGCACGCCCGTGCGCCGGGCACGCATCACCGCCAGGTCGCGCCCCGAATAGCGAAAGCCCCCTTCGTGTTGCTTGAAGGACGCGTCGTGCTCCTCGTCGACCACGATCAGCCCGAGCTGCGGCACCGGGGCGAACACCCCCGAGCGCGTGCCGAGCACGATGTGCGCGCGGCCGCTGAAGGCCTCGCGCCAGGCGAGCAGGCGCTCGTGATCCGTCAGGGCCGAATGCAGCACCGCCATCGGGGCCTCGAAGCGCTCGCGAAACCGGCCCAGCAGTTGCGGGGTGAGCCCGATCTCGGGCACCAGCACCAGCGCGCGCTCACCCCGCGCGAGCACCCGCTCGATCAGGCGCAGGTAGACTTCGGTCTTGCCGCTGCCGGTGATGCCGTGCAGCACGAACGCGCCGAAGCGCCCGAGCGAAGCCGTCACCGCCTCCACGGCCGCGCTCTGCTCGGGCAGCAGCGCAGGACCGGCGGCGCGCACCCGCGGGGCCTGTGCCTGCGCCTCGGGCGCGCGCTCGGTGCGGGCGATCCAGCCGCGCGCGAGGAGCGAGCGGGCGGCCTCACGCCATGAGCCGAGGCGCTCATTGAGGGTGGCAGCCGGAGCGCCACCCTCTGCCAGCAGAAACTCGAGGAGCGAGCGCTGCCTGGCGGCGCGGCGCGGCTCACCCGCCGCGTGCGCCTGGGCCCCGGCGGGGGTCGCCACCCAGCGCTCTTCGCTCCCGGCGGCGCCGGCCCCCAGCCGCAGCGCCCTGGGAAGCGCCCCGGCCAGCACCTCCCCGATCGGATGGTGGTAGTAGTGCGCGGCCCAGCCGAGGAGCTCGAGCGCCGGCGCATCCAGCACCGGCCTGGAATCGAGCACCTCGAGGATCGGCTTCAGGCGCCCGGGTGGAAGCTCCGAAGTCTCGGCGCTCGCCACGATCACGCCCACCAGGCGCCGGCGGCCGAAGGGGACCCGGACGCGCGCGCCGGGTGCGGGCGGATGCGCGCCGGGGGACGCCGGAGGAAGGTAGTCGAACAGCCGGCGGAGCGGGGTGTCGAGCGCCACCCGAAAGACTTCGGTGCCGGGTCTCACGTGTAAGTCAAATCAGCGGCTTGCGCCTCATCCGGCCGTCAACCAGGTCGCGCGCGCGCGCGTTATACAGGCCATGTCCGGGTTTGCTACGCTCGCGTCGCCTTATAGCATGCCGGCCGCACGACACGGCGACGTGGACCTGACGGACCCTGAAGCCCAGACCCGATCCCGTGCGCTGAACCAGTTCCTGGCCGGCGTCGAGCTCAAGGCGTTCAAGATCGCACAAGCGGCCTTGCGGCACGAGGACGACGCGCTCGATGCCGTGCAGGACGCGATGCTGCAGCTGGCCCGCGCCTACGCCGACCGGCCGGCGCAGGAGTGGAAACCGCTCTTCTACCGCATTCTCGAGAACCGCATTCGCGACATGCAGCGCCGGCGCACGGTGCGCGGACGGGTGATCGCCTGGCTGCCGTTTCGCGGCGACGAGGATGACGAGGAGCCCGATCCCATCGCCCAGGCGCCGAGCCCCGAGCCGCAACCCCCGCGGCGGCTGGAGCTCGAGCAGGCGGTGGGGGCGCTGGAGAAGGCGCTCGGCCAGCTGCCCCGCCGGCAGCAGCAGGCGTTTCTGCTGCGCACGCTGGAGGGACTGGATGTGGCCCAGACCGCGGCGGCGATGGGCTGCTCGGAGGGCAGCGTCAAGACGCATTACTTTCGCGCGCTGCAGAGGCTGCGCGCGCAACTCGGAGAGCTCTACGTATGAGCCCGGTGAATGAGCCACTGACGGAATTCGAGCGCAACGCGCGCGTGCTGCTCGAGCAGAGCCTGTCGCGTATCGATGGGCGCACCCGCTCGCGCCTGAACCAGGCGCGCCAGGCGGCGCTCGAGGCGGCCGGCGCGCGTCGCACTGCCTGGTGGCGCAGCCTCACACTCATGCCGACCGTGGGCGCGGCAGCGGCCGCGTTGCTCGTGGCGGTGGTGCTGTGGCACCGCCAGCCCGCCGGCGAGCCCCCGGTGCTCGAGGCACAGCACGCGGAGGACATGGATTTGCTGGCTGACAGTGAAGCACTCGAACTGCTGGATGGCTGGGACGGCCCGTTCTATGAATGGGCGACCGCGCAGACCGACAATGTCCAGAGCGACGGCTGATGGGTACAGCTCGCGCGAGCGGCGCGGTGCTGGCGGTATGGGCGCTCGCCTGCACGCTGGCCCACAGCGACGACACGCGCACGCCGCAGCCCGCGGACCCCGATCCCGGCTTTCTCGAGTTCCTGGGAAGCGTCGACCGGCTGGCCGAGCTGAATCCGGACTACCTCGCGCAGGCAGACCCGCCGCGCGCGGCGCGGCTGGTCAAGGGTCGGCCGCCCCGCGCAACTCCGCCTCCTCCGCCGCCGCCGAGCGCAGCGGGAGTGAAAAATAATGAGTAACGCCACGCGCGCGTGCATCGCCCTGCTGCTGCTTGCGGCAGCGCCCGCGTTTGCACAGCAAGCGCCCGCCGTTGCGCAGCAAGCGCCCGCCGTTGCGCAGCAAGCGCCTGCGGCGGGTGCCACTCCCCCGGCTCCGGTCGCCTGGTCGAGCCTTGCGCCCGAGCAGCGCAAGGTGCTGTCGAGATTCGCAGGCCAGTGGGACAGCCTGCCGCCCGCGCGCCAGCAGGCGCTCGCACACGGCTCCGACCGCTGGCTCGGCATGTCGGCCGAGCAGCGTGACAAGGCGCGCGAGCGATTTTCGCACTGGCAGGGGCTGCCGCCCGAGCAGCGCCATGCGCTGCGCGGCCGCTGGCAGAAATTCCAGGAACTGCCGCCGAACGAGCAGGCCAGGGTGCGGGAGAATTTCCACAAGTTCCAGCAGCTGCCGCCGGCGCGGCGCCAGATACTGCGCGAGCAATGGCGCAGCGCGACCCCCGCCCAGCGCCAGCAGATGATCGAGCACGCGCGCGAGCGGGGAGAGAAGGGCCAGATGCCGCGGCCGCCGCCCCAGGCGCCGCGGCCGTCCCAGGCTCCGCGGCCGCAGCACCGCTAAACTAGCGCTTTCCCAAGGCTTCGGAGCGGCCAATAACAGCCTTGTTCTTAGGAAGCCGCGGCGGATCGGAGAAGCCGTCAAAAGCCGGACTCGGATTCCACTCTGGAAGACCATAAACGCGCCTTGCGCGCAATCCCGTTACCCCGGCGTTCCATGCGATCAACATTCGCTTGCCGATGTCCTCAAAGTCCGGGTGTTGCGCCATCGCGTCGCGCACTCGAGGTGCGGTTTCGGAAACAGCATCACTGACCGCTTCGACGATTTCCCTCTGTGTCTTGGCAGAGACGCCGAAGGTGGCGGCCATAAACTTCTGGAGATTCTTGCCTGGATCCCAGGTTTTCTTGCCCATGAAGCTGATGCCGGGGGGATTGTGTTGGTAGCCTCCATACACGACCGTTGTGATCATGTCGTACGCCGGTGAAAGGTGAACGTCACTGCGCCGCGTGTAAAGCAATGCGAGATTCTTGGCGTGGCAATCTGAATTGCGCAGCGCATAGGTCAACAACAGCGTTGTTGCGAGCTGCCGGAAAGTCTCAAGCTGCGTTGCGCCCGGAACGTGATCGCGCGCCGCTCTCGCGATCCGTTCCCACGTAGTGTCGTACTTCGCGACCGGGCGCAATCCGAGTAAGGCGCAGAAATCCTCCATGCCCCAATGCAGCTGTCCCTGATCATCCACGTCGAAACGATGAACGACGAGGGCCTTCGCGTCCCGCGAGAGTTCGGTTCTGGCGGTGGGTAGTACTCGCGCCGCCACCTGCATGCAAAGGTGCTCGTTCAACGCGATGTAAGGCAGTCTGCCGGTAGAGCCTTTGATGATGTGTCGCCGAGTCAGCAGGGTGCCCTTGTTGTGGACGACTAGCTCGGTTCGCTCGCTCTGCGCGTCCAGAAACTTCGGCACGACCCCGGAAACGCCACTGGTCGCGTGTTGTCGGACGAGCTCCGCGAAGGCCTCCTCGGAATTGTCTCCTTGCAAGAGCTCGGCAACTTCAATCGGTGGGGTCGGCTCATCGAGTTTTGCACCGGCCGCCGCGACCTGAATGCGGCCAACCATGTTTCGTCCAATGACGGAAAGGAGAGCCATGGGGCTGGCCGTAATTTGCGGGCCAATCTGCTCTTGCAGCACCCGCAGGAGATAACCCTCGGGGAGATTCATCTGGAATATGGGATGAAGCGTATCGTCCCAGACGTAAGACTCAGCCCGCACTGGCATCGTAAGTGACACAAAGTCGTCTGGTGCGGTGCTGGCGTGATAAGTGAGTACGCTGCGGAAGTCTCCTGCAGACTCCAGTGCGGCAACATCGCGTCCGAGCACGTAAGCGGAGAGTCTCACGATTTAGCTCGCTCGCGGCGTAGCTCATCGAGCGACCCGGACATGCCTGTTTCGATGAATTGCAGTTCCATCCCCAGCACAGCGAGCACTGCCAGGAGTTTCCGCGACCCGAACTCGGTCGATCGCCCGCGTTCAAAACGAGAAAGTGATTCAGGGGTTATGCCGGCTTGGACGGCGACGGTGTGCTGCCTGAGCCGTAGAGCCTGACGGCGGGCGGCGGTAGCAGAGCCTAGCTCCTGGAGTGTTTTCATATTGATTTATACATCAATAAACGGCCGTATTTAGCCATTTCTTGACACATAAATCAATATCTCGCGCACCCGGGCTCGATCCGGGCTAAAGCCGCTATTTCGGCGTCGCTTTCGCGGCGCCGCCGTTGCCGCGTGGCCGCGCCGGGATGGGCAGATTGCACACGTCCAGGCGTGCGGCCGGCACCTTGAACCACTCTTCGTGCCGGCTGCGCCGCGCCTCGGCATAGGCGAGAAAAGTGGGTGTGTCGGTACGCAGCACTTCCAGCTCCGTGCGCTGCGCGGCCGGCACATCCGCGGCCAACCTCAGGGACTTGATCGGCGTGCGCTGCTCGGGGTGCTCGTAGAAGCCCAGGGCGCCGCTGCCGCGCGGCATGACCGACAGCAGCTCCATGCCCGACACCACGCGCCCGAGGAGTGTGACGTTGCGATCCAGGTGTCTCGGGGCCTGGCCGATCACCACGTACAGCTCGGTGCCGCCGCCGCTATCGACGTCGTTGTCGCGCCCCGCGCCCACCATGCCGTAGCAGTGCACCAGCCACGCGCGGCCGATCGCCGCATCGGCGGCAACCGGAAAGGTGTCCACGAATCCGACGTCCGCCGCATAGGTATCCGGGTCCGGAAACCTCGTGATCGACAGACCCCGCAGCGGGCGCTCGAACTCCGCGCCCACGGTGCGGTGCGCGGCGCCGACGGGCTTCTTGCCGTCCGGATCGCCCCATTGCACGACGTAGTTGTCCTGGGCGCGCATGATCCACAAGCCATCGAAATAATGCCCGCGGGCGAGCGCCTGGACATTGGCGACGTGGTGCGGGGCGAACTGCGGTGCGAGCTCGATCACGACGCGCCCGGCGGGCAGCTCCAGGTAGAGGGTCTTCGAGGGATCGAGTGCCCGCCAGTCCGCGGCCGTGGACGCGGCCAGCACCTGCGCGCCGGTGAGCGGCTTCGGCGGCGCTTCGCCCGCGGGAGTCGCGGCGCGCAGCGCCGCGGGAAGCAGCAGCGCCAGGGCCAGGCCCGCGCACGCGGCGACCGGCCGGGTCGATGGGGCCCGAAGTGGATGGCTCATGGGTCGCGCTCGTCGCAATGAAACAGATGCAGCATGCGGTGCAGAACCGGGGCCAGGATGATGGTCGCGGTCACGATGAACACCAGTCCCGCGTACAGCGCGTAGCAGCCCGCGAACAGCTTGCCCGCGGGGGTTAGCGGATTGCTCACCGGCCCCATGCCACCCAGCAGCATGCAGGTGTTCTCGAACGCATCACGCCACTCGAGATGTTCGTAGTGCTCGTAGCCGAGCATGCCGAGCCCGAGGGAGGCCGCGAGCAGCAGCGCGGCGAGGGCGAAGTGCCGCAGCAACCGCACCACAAAGGCGGCTGGCGGCAGCGGGCGCTGACGGCGGTGTTCGTACATGGGCACGTGCCCGCGCCTCACTCCACCGCCTTGATCGCCTGGATCAGCTCCGCCGCCGCCTTCTGCCCATCCCCGTACAGCATGCGCGTGTTGTCCAGATAGAACAGCGCGTTCTCGATGCCGGAGAATCCCGCGCCCTTGCCGCGCTTGATGACGATGACGTTCTTCGCCTTGTCGGCGTTCAGGATCGGCATGCCGTAGATCGGGCTCGACTTGTCGGTGCGCGCCACCGGGTTCACCACGTCGTTGGCGCCGATGATGAGCGCGACGTCGGCGGTCTCGAACTCGGCGTTGATCTCATCGAGATCGGCAATCAGGTCGTAGGGGACGCCCGCTTCGGCCAGCAGCACGTTCATGTGGCCGGGCATGCGCCCGGCGACCGGATGGATGGCGAACCGCAGCTGCACGCCGCGCTCGATGAGCAGTTGAGACAGCTCCCAGACCTTGTGCTGCGCCTGCGCCACTGCCATGCCGTAACCCGGAACGACGATCACTTTACTGGCGAAGGCCATCATCACGCCGGCGTCGCTCGCCTCGATGGGCTTGAGGCTCCCGCTGACCTCGCCGGTGGCAGCAGTACCGGTGTCGCCGAACCCCGAGAACAGCACGTTGCCGAGCGAGCGGTTCATGGCCTTCGCCATCAGCTGCGTGAGGAGCGTACCGGCCGAGCCCACCACCGTGCCGGCGATGATCATGGCAGCGTTGTTGAGTACGAAGCCCTCGAGGCCGACCGCCAGTCCCGTCAGCGCGTTGTAGAGCGAGATGACGACCGGCATGTCGGCACCGCCGATCGGCAGCGTCATGGTGAGCCCGAGCAGCAGCGCCAGCAGGAAGAATCCGGTGACCACCGCGAGCGAGGCGTCGAGGTGTGCCGCGACCAGCGCACCGAGCACCAGCGCCACGGCGAGCAGCAGCAGATTGAGCAGCTGCTGGCCGCGGAAGCGGATGCTGCGCGTGATCAGACCCTGCAGTTTCCCGAAGGCGATCAAACTGCCGCTGAAGGACACCGCGCCGATGATGCCGCCGGCCACCGCGAGCGTGGTGCTCGCGTAGCCCTCGGTCCCGCCGCGATACAGCTCCACCGCCGCGATCGCCGCCGCGGCCCCGCCCCCCATGCCGTTGTAGAGCGCGATCATCTGCGGGATGTTGGTCATGGCCACGCGCTTGCCGCTCCACCACGCGAGCACCGCGCCCACCAGCATCGCCGGGAGAATCAGCCCGTAGTTGGACATTCCCGGGTACAGGAAGGTGATGAGGGTCGCCACCAGCATGCCGGCGCCGGCCCACAGGATGCCGCTGCGGGCCGTGACCGGGGAGCTCATGCGCTTGAGCCCCATGATGAACAGCACCGCGGTGAGGAAGTAGCTCGCCTGGATCGCCAGGTCGGCGGAAATCCCCCCCGGCATCAGTGCGGCCTCTGGCGCGCCGCTCGCCCGCTCGACTTGAACATCTCCAGCATGCGCTCGGTCACGACGTAACCGCCCACGGCGTTGCCGGCGCCGAGCAGCACGCCGATGAAGCCGATGGTCTTCTCCAGCGGCGTGGCCGCGCTGCCGAGCGCGACCATCGCGCCGACCAGCACGATGCCGTGCACGAAGTTCGAGCCCGACATGAGCGGGGTATGCAGGATCACCGGCACACGCGAGATGACCTCGTAACCGGTGAAGGCCGCGAGCATGAAGATATACAGCGCCACCATCCCGGTCATGTCGTACCCTCCAGCGCCTTGGCCGTCGGTTCGTGCTTGATCTGTCCGCCGCTCGTCAGACACGACTGCGCGAACACCTCGTCGCTCCAGTCGATCGCCAGCTCGCCCTTCACCAGCGCCGGCTTGAGGAAATTGTAGAGGTTGCGCGCGTACATCTCGCTGGCGTTATAGGCGAGCTCGGCGGGCAGATTCACCGGGCCGACGATCTTCACCCCCTGGTGCTCGAGCACCTCGCCGGGCCTGGTGAGCTCGCAATTGCCGCCCTGCTCGGCGGCGATGTCGACCACCACCGAGCCGGCGCGCATGCGTTCCACGGCGGCGCGCGAGATGATCTTCGGTGCCGGGCGCCCGGGGACCGATGCGGTCGTGATCACGGCGTCCGCCGCGGCGATGCGCGCATCCAGCACCTCCTGCTGTCTGGCCTTCTCCTCGGCGGTGAGCTCGCGCGCGTAGCCCCCGGACCCTTCCGCGCTCACGCCGGTGTCGACGAACTTCGCGCCGAGCGACTTCACCTGCTCGCGGGTGGCGCTGCGCACGTCGTAGGCCTCGACCACGGCGCCCAGGCGCCGCGCGGTCGCGATCGCCTGCAGTCCCGCCACTCCGGCGCCGATGATCAGCAGCTGCGAGGGGCGGATGGTGCCGGCGGCGGTGGTGAGCATGGGGAGGAACTTCTGCAGGTGAGAGGCGGCGATCAGCACCGCCTTGTAGCCGGCGATCGCGGCCTGCGAGGACAGCGCATCCATCGACTGCGCGCGTGAGATGCGCGGCACCAGCTCCACGGCGAAGCTCGTGACGCCGCGCGCCTTGAGCGCCCGCACCTCGGCGGCGCGCGCGTGCGGCTGCATGAAGCCGATGACCACCGCGCCGGGCTTGAGCTGCCCGATCTGCTCCAGCGTCAGCGGTTGCACCGTCAGGATCACGTCCGCCGTGGCGAGCACGCCGGCGGCGGAGTCCGCCCAGCTGACACCCTTATAAAGAGAGTCCGGGAAGCAGGCGCGCACGCCTGCGCCGCGCTCGATCAGGACCCGGGCGCCCTCCCGGGTGAGCTTGTCGGCCACCTCCGGGACCAGGCAGACCCGCGTTTCACGCGGCGCGCTCTCGCGCAGGGCGCCAATGGTTACTGACATTCAGGCCCTCGCGTACGTGGCCGGCCAGCCACGTGTCTGCAAATCCCCAGTTGAATTAAGATCTTGCAATGTTGAACTCATGCACACAAGTGCCGTATCGTACCCCGCCATGCTAGGCATCGATCTCGAGCGCGCCGATCACGGCCTCCCGGAGGACTTCGCGATAGTCGCGACTGTGGCGGCGCGCGGGCTGTCGCAGTTGGTCCTGCGCACCGATGTCGCCGGCATGCCGCTCGAGTGGATCGACTACAAGGAAGCCGCGCGACTGTACACCCAAGAGCAGGTGGCTTACACGTGCGGCTCGCTGTTGTATGAGCTGTACGGCGGCACCAATGCGCGCAGCGGGCGGCGCACGGTCCTGGAGGTCAACTCCATCGTCGCCACGGTCGGGCACACCGGCAATCCGGGCAACACGCGCCACGACTACGTGCCGCCGCTGAACAACCAGACGCTGTTCCGGCGCGACGCGTACCTGTGCATGTACTGCGGCCAGCGCTTTGCCTCGCGCGAGCTGTCGCGCGATCACATCCGCCCCTTCAGCCAGGGCGGCACGGACCTGTGGACCAACGTGGTGGCGGCCTGCCGCCGCTGCAACAACCAGAAGGCCTCGCGCACCCCGGAGCAGGCGCGCATGCAGCTGATCGCGGTGCCCTTCACGCCCACCTACGCGGAATACATCTTTCTCAAGGGACGGCGCGTGCTCGCCGACCAGATGGAATACCTGGTGGCGCATTTTCCGCGCTCGAGCCCGCTGCACGATCGCATCCAGCGCTGGCTCAGCTGACCGCGCGCTTGAAGGCCGCGCGATCGGCGCGTGACGATCGGGGCCGCCGGCTGCTAAGGTGGCGCCGGTTTCCAGCAGCGGAGCGGCGCCTTGATCTTCCTAGTGGACGCTTCGGTCTACGTCTTTCGCGCCTATCACTCCGTGCTGCCCGACATGCGCGACCGGGACGGCAACCCCGCGCACGCCGTGTTCGGGTTCGCGCGCTTCCTCGGAGACCTCATCGAGCGGGTGCGCCCCACCTACATGGCGGTCGCCTTCGATCAGCGCCGCGCCGGCTCCTACCGCAATCGCATCTACCCGCCGTACAAGGCCAACCGCGAGCGCGCGCCGGCGGACCTGGCGCTGCAGTTCGAGCACTGCCGCGAGTTGTGCCGGCGGCTCGGGGTCGCGGTGTTCGTGGACCCGGACTACGAGGCCGACGACCTCATCGGCACGCTCGCCACGCTGATGCGCACGCAGGGGGAGCGCTGCGCCTTCATCACCCGCGACAAGGACCTGGCGCAGCTGGTGCGCGACGGGGATCTGTTCTGGGACTTCGGCGCGCGCGAGCAGTTCGGCTATCACGACATCGAGCGGCATTTCGGCGTGAGACCTGAGCGCTTCGCCGACTATCTCGCGCTCACCGGCGATGAGGTGGACAACATTCCCGGCGTGCCGGGCATCGGGCATCGCACCGCCGCCTGCCTCATGCGCTCCTTCAGCTCCCTCGATGAGCTGTACGGTGACCTGGCGCGGGTGGCGCACCTGAAGCTGCGCGGCGCGGGAACCCTGGGGGCGCGCCTGAGTGCGCATCGCGAGTCGGTGTATCTCGCCCGCCGGCTCACGCGCATCGCCTGCGATCTGTCGCTCGAGGTCGCGGCCCCCGGGCTCAGGCGCCGCCTGCCCGACATGCCGGCGCTGTCGGAGCTGTACGACCGACTCGGCTTCGGACCGTTCCTGCGCCGCCAGGGCGAGCGGCTGGCGCAGCTGCCCGCCGGCTGAGGCGGTGCCCCGCGGCATGAGATGGAGCGCTTTGCGGCCATCGCCCGTGAGATCGGCGCGCTGACCGGCACGAGCTGTGCCTTGGGGCCGCAGCGGCGCGTGTCGGGCGGCAGCATCAACGAGTGCTATCTCTGGCCGGCCGCTGCGGGCCCGATGTTCGTGAAGCTCGCCCCGCTCGAGGCGCGGGCCATGCTCGCGGCCGAGGCAGCCGGGCTCGTCGAGCTCGAGCGCTCCCACACGGTGCGCGTGCCGCGGGTGCTGGCGAGCGGGCATACGCAGTCCGGCGCGTTTCTGGCGCTCGAGTGGATCGAGACCGGCGTGGCGGGGCCGGAGTGCGAAGCGCGCCTGGGGAGGGAGCTCGCCGCGCTGCACGCCGTCACGGCGCCGCGCTTTGGCTGGGTGCGCGACAACACCATCGGCCGCACGCCGCAGGTGAACGCCGCGAGCGAGGACTGGGCGGAATTCTTTCGCGAGCGGCGCCTGCGCCCGCAGCTCGAGATGGCCGCCGCGCACGGTTTTGCGGAGCTTCCCGCCGCCGCCGGGGAGCGGCTGCTCGAGTCGGTGCCGGTGCTGCTCGCCGCTCACCGCCCGGCGGCCTCGCTCCTGCACGGGGACCTGTGGGGCGGCAACTGGCTCGCGAGCGCGAGCGGTGAGCCGGTGCTCATCGACCCGGCGGTCTACTACGGCGATCGCGAGACCGACCTGGCGATGACACGGCTGTTCGGCGGCTTCGGCGAGCGCTTCTACCAGGCGTACCAGGCGGCGGCGCCGCTCGCGCCAGCCTGGGAGGCGCGTGCCGAGCTCTACAACCTCTACCATGTGCTGAACCACGCCAACCTGTTCGGCGGCGGTTATGCACGGCAGGCGCGCGCCATGATCGAGCGGCTGCTGGCGCAGCGGCGGCACTGACGCAGGCGCGGCCCTGGCGCAGGCGCGGCGCTGACGGGCCAGCCGCTGGCAATTCGGCTATGCTGCGCTTCACAGCCGCAATCGTTTGTCAGGAGCGAGCCATGGCGGACAAGAACATACAATCGATTCTCCTGGAGAAGCGCACCTTTAACCCGCCGCCCGGCTTTGCGGCGCGCGCGCGCGTCAAGCCGGCGGACCTGGAAACCCTGCGCAAGCGCGCGCGCGACGACCATGTCGGATTCTGGGCCGATCTCGCATCCCAGGAGCTCACCTGGCACACGCCCTTCACCGTGGCGCTGGACGACACGCAGGCTCCCAACTATCGCTGGTTCGGCGACGGTCGCCTGAACGCCTCCTACAACTGCCTCGACGTGCATCTGAACGAGCGCGGCCACAAGACCGCCGTCATCTTCGAGGGTGAGCCCGGGGACGTGCGGCGCCTCTCCTACCGCGAGCTGCACGCGGAAGTCTGCCGCTTCGCCAACGCGCTCAAGTCCCAGGGCGTCACGCGCGGCGACCGCGTCATCATCTACATGCCGCTGGTGCCCGAGATCCTCGTCGCGATGCACGCCTGCAACCGCATCGGCGCGGTCCATTCGGTGGTGTTCGGCGGCTTCTCGGCGCCGGCGCTCAAGGATCGCATCATCGACACGGAGGCCAAGCTCGTGATCACCGCCGACGGCGGCTGGCGCGGAGGCCACGCGGTCGAGCTCAAGGCGGCGGCCGACCAGGCGCTCGCAAGCGGCTGCAAGAGCGTGCGGCGCGTGATCGTTCTCAAGCGCACCGGCCAGCCGATCAGCATGGATCCGAGCCGCGACCTGTGGTGGCACGAGGTCATCGATGGCCAGCCGGCTGCGTGCGAAGCCGAATGGGTGGACGCGGAGCACCCGCTGTTCCTGCTGTACACCTCGGGCTCCACCGGCAAGCCGAAGGGCATCCAGCACGCCACCGGCGGGTATCTGCTGGGCGCGAAAGTCACGACGCAGTGGGTGTTCGATCTGCGCGACGAGGACGTGTTCTGGTGCACCGCGGACGTCGGCTGGGTCACCGGGCACAGCTATGTCGCCTACGGGCCGCTCGCGGCGGGCGCGACCGTGGTGCTGTATGAAGGCGGGCCGACGCACCCCGACGGCGGACGCTTCTGGAAGAACTGCCAGACGCATGGTGTGACGGTGTTCTACACCGCGCCCACGGCGATCCGCGCCCTCATGAAGCTCGGCGATGCGTTGCCGGCGAAGTACGATCTTTCGCGCCTGCGGCTGCTTGGCACCGTGGGCGAGCCCATCAATCCCGAGGCGTGGATGTGGTACCACCGGGTGATCGGCCAGGGCCGCTGTCCGATCGTCGACACCTGGTGGCAAACCGAGACCGGCGCCATCCTCATCTCCCCGCTCCCGGGCGTGACCGCGACCAAGCCCGGCTCGTGCACGCAGCCGCTCCCCGGGATCGATGCGGACATCGTCGACGATCAGGGTGCGCCGGTGACGCGCGCCGATGCCGGCGGGTACCTCGTGATCAGGAAGCCCTGGCCGGCGATGCTGCGCACCATCTGGCGCAACAACGAGCGCTACGTGGCCGGGTACTGGGAGAAGTTCCACAACCGCCTGTACGTGGCGGGCGACAGCGCGCATCGGGATGAGGACGGCTATTTCTGGATCCTGGGACGCATCGATGACGTGCTGAAGGTGAGCGGGCACCGTCTCGGGACCATGGAGATCGAGTCGGCGCTGGTCGCGCATCCGCGCGTGGCGGAGGCCGCCGTGGTCGGCAAGCCCCACGACATCAAGGGCGAGTCGGTGTTCGCCTACGTCGTGTGCCGCGGTCCACGCCCCACTGGCGACACCAGCGCGTTGGTGAAGGAGCTGCGCGACTGGGTAGGCGCGGAGCTGGGTCCGATCGCCAAGCCCGACGACATCCGCTTCGCGGACAACCTTCCCAAGACGCGCTCGGGCAAGATCATGCGCCGCCTGCTCAAGGCCATTGCGCGCGGCGAGCAGATCACCCAGGACGTCTCCACGCTCGAGAACCCGGGAATTCTCGAGCAGCTGCGCGGCACCGACGGCGCCGCGGCCGCACCCGCCAGCCGCAAGCCCGCGCCAGCGGCCGCCGCGGCACGGCCCCGGGCGGCGCCCAAGCCTCGCAGGTCAGCCGCGCCGCGCCGCAAGGCCCGCACGCACGCCACCCGCAAGGCCGCGCCACGCAAGAGCTCGCGCACCCCGGCGCGCAAGTCAGCCGCGCGCCGCTCCCCGCGGCCCGCCCCGGCCCGCCGCCGCGCGGCAAGTCGACGGCGCTCGCCCGCCGGGCGCCGGCGCTGAAACACCAAAAAACAATCAGTGGTGCGCCGGGAGATCGATCAGTGGGTCCCAGTACCGGCTGACCCATCCGAGGGCCAGCATGACGACGAACATCGCCGCGTTGGCCGGGATCTGCAGATTGAAGTCGACCGCCGAATGAATCAGCAGCGCCACGATGGCCATCGTGGCCGCGAAGCCCATGCCCTGCAATTGCTGGTCGCGGCGCTTGAGTTGGGCGCGAATGGCCGTCCAGAGCGAAGCCAGCACGACGGCGCCCAGCAGGGCCGCGAAAAACAGCCCGAACTCGCAGGCGAACTGCAGGTAATCGTCGTGTGCATGCCGGGTGAAGCCGGTGACGACGACGGCGCTGGTATACATCGGGTAGACGGCATAGAAGGCTCCGGCTCCGATGCCCGTCAGCGGGAAGTCCCGCAGCATCGCGAGGGCGTCGCGGTCCGTGTCGATGCGATCCCCGGGCTCAGTGGAAGTCTGCTGGATGCGCTCCGCCACTTTCTCGAGGCCGAAGAAATTGCCGACGACGAGCAGATCGATGATGAGCAGGCTGGCGAAGAAGGTGATGGTGCGGCCTGAGAGCTTGCGCACGGCCAGCAGGTAGAAACAGCCGACGCCCGTGAGGCTTGCGAAGAACGCAGTGTTGCCCATACGCGAGCGCGTGAGCACGAGGCCCGTGACCATGACCACGAGCGCGAGCCTCACGCGCGCCTTGTTGCCAAGCAGGGTCCGCAACAGCTGGCGCGCACTGTCGCGCCAGCCGGTCGCACGGGTACTCGAGAGCTCGGCCAGCATCAGGCCGACGCCGGCCGCGAGACACATTTCCAGGTAACCCGCCAGGTGATTGCGGTTGATGAACGTGCCCGTGGCAACCCCGGCGTCCTGCTCATCGATGAAGATCCCGTGCTCGAGCCATAGGCGGCCTGGAACACGCCGCCCACGATGAGCGCCTGCGCCAGCAGCCTGATGCGCGGCCTGCTGTTGACGAGCAGCAACGTCAGGCAGAAGACGAGCAGGTACGCCAGTGTCTGCAGGGCCGCCTGGCGGGTGGCGTGGACGTCGAGCGAAAGGCTCGGGTAGCTGTGCGTGCTGCTGTGGATCGCAAGGGCCCGCGGCGAGAGCAGGCCGAGGGCGCCGGCCGGCAAGGGCAGCGCCTGCACGAGTATCCACAACAGGGTGGCGAGCAGGCACGCGCTCACGGGCCACGCGCGGACGAAGGGACGGCTCAGCGAAACCTTGCCCCGGTAGTACTGCACGAGCCACAGGCCCGCGATCAGGAACACCCAGGCTTCCATGAACGATGAGGCCCAGGCGACGTTGCTACCGAACGGCAGAGGGATCCACAACAACAGCGCCAGGAAGGCATGAAACAGGAAGCGATCGGCGGGAGCCCGTGGCGCCATCACTTGCGATTCCCCAAACGAAAACGGCGTACGTCCTGGAACGTACGCCGTTTGATTTTAATCGGTGGCGGTAAGGTCGGCTGACCGACTTTATTTCCTTTGAGCCCTAGCGGTGCGGTTTGCTTCGGCTCCTGTCGCAATCGTCGTCATGGCCGCCACGGTCGCCATGGTCGCTGTGGCCGCCACGGTCGCCACCATCGCCATGGTCGCCGTCGTCGCAATGCTTGCCCTTGTGGTCCTTGTCGCCCTTGTCGTCCTTATCCTCGTTCTCTTTGCGCCCAAAGTTCTCGGCCGGGTGCGCAGCGCCGCGCTGCAGATCGATACCCGCGCCGGCCTGATTCAGGCCTGGATCGAATACGGCTGGTGCACTCGCACCGGCCAAGGGCAGGAGCAACCAAGCCACCATCCCGATGACGATCGGTCTGATTTTCATGACGATCTCCCCAAGCGCAGGTGGGTTCCCTGATGGGCTGCTGACTATGGTCGTCACGTCCGGTTCTGTCAACGCGCCGCGCAGCGCGATTCCCGCCACTATGTCAAGCCGAGCGTCTCACAGTGATGCTTGATATGCGCGAACGAGTCGCCGGCGCGGGTGCACAGCGGCC
>Ga0209686_1000484_pt1 | contig 20361 bp, 20 predicted proteins | sample GraSoiAngelo_126_FD_185883 | JGI IMG/M metagenome (GOLD analysis project Ga0209686, IMG submission 185883) | Grasslands soil microbial communities from the Angelo Coastal Reserve, California, USA - 14_0927_09_20cm (SPAdes) (version 2) | ecosystem: Environmental > Terrestrial > Soil > Grasslands ...
CAAGCTGCAGAGATTTTCCTGAAACTCGCCGGATATGAAAACAGGCATTCCACCAGTTCTAATGACATTTGCACTCGTCTGCCTTGCACTCGCCCAAAACACGCAGGCGGTAAATCCGCCGCCAGACGGCGGCTATCCTGGCGGGAACACTGCAGAAGGCCAGAGCGCCCTTCTAAGTCTCAGCAGTGGTACGTACAATTCGGCAATTGGCGTGTTCTCGCTGCTCAGTGACAGCACTGGGAGCGCCAATACAGCTGTAGGCGCTGGAACGCTTTTGGCCAACGGCAGCGGCAACAACAATACGGCTACCGGCGCCGGCGCGCTTTTAAACAATACGATCGGTGCCGGTAACATCGCTAATGGAGCGTTCGCGCTCTTTAACAACAGTACCGGAAGTGGCAACATTGCTATAGGGTATCAGGCGGGGCTTTCGCTCACTACAGGCAGTAACAACATCGACATTGGCAATATTGGTTTCGCTGCTGAGTCGAACACGATCCGCATTGGCGATCCGGCGATTCACGCAGTGGTATTTATAGCGGGGATTACCGCAATGAGTCCTGCAGCGCCGAATCAAGCAGTGTTGGTGAATCCTGCGACCGGCCAGCTGGGAAGTGCCGACGTTAGTACCTTTGGGGTAGTCATTACCGACCCCGAGAATACTGCTGTTGGCGATCAAGCCCTCGTTTCCAATACGGGAGCATATAACACCGCCATCGGCTTCCAGTCGCTCTTTAGCAACACGAGCGCTGAGAACAATACCGCTGTTGGCGCTGAAGCGCTTTTAACCAACACAGGCCCAAACAACACGGCCGTTGGAACGGCCGCTCTGTTCTCGAATCAAGGGAATCCCAACAATGGCACCGGAGCGTTCAATAACGCCGTTGGCGCTAATTCGCTCTTTTTCAACACTACCGGAGGCAGCAATAACGCGGTTGGCGAGAGCGCGCTGTTAAGCAATATCACCGCCTCTGCCAACACGGCCATTGGCGATGTCGCGCTTGCGAACAATGATTCCAGCGGGTTGGGCCAAGCAGGTGCCAACACCGCCGTGGGAGCCGGGGCGCTCTTTAGCAACCTCGATGGCGATTCAAACAATGCCCTCGGTTTTGATGCACTTGGTAGCAACACTACGGGGATTCGCAACAATGCCGTCGGTTTTGATGCGCTTGCTAACAACACCAGCGGAAGCAACAATATCGCGATAGGTGATAGTGCTGGTCAGAACGTAACCACGGCCGGTAACGTTATCTGCATTGGGGCAAACGTCGCCGGAGCCAACGTAAGTAGCAGTTGCTATATTGGCGGTATCTTTGGAGAAACGTCCTCAGGCGGCGCCGCCGTGTTCATTAACTCAGCCGGCAAGCTTGGCACGATTATGTCCTCTCAGCGGTTTAAAGAGGAGATTAAGCCAATGGACCACGCTAGCGAAGCACTCTTTGCGCTGAAACCAGTCACCTTCCGTTACAAGAAGGAAATTGATGCAGCAGGCACATCGCAGTTCGGACTTGTGGCCGAAGAGGTGGAGAAGGTGAACGCTGACTTGGTGGTGCGCGATAAAGAAGGAAAACCCCACAGCGTGCGCTACGACCAAGTGAACGCGATGTTGCTCAACGAGTTTCTAAAAGCACATCAGAGAATGGAGGAACAAGGAGCAACAATCGCCAAACAGCAAAAGCAAATTGAAGCGCTTACTGCGGGCCTACAGAAAGTGAGCGCCCAGTTTGAAGCGAGCAAACATGCCCCGCAGGTGGTCAACAATCCCTAAAGCCGGTTGGAGTTGATCGCGGCGACGGCCCGGCGCTTGCGAATTCAAGTATCTGGTCGCACGGTCTGGATAGATCAAACCTTTCTTCAGAAAGGATAAAGTTATGTTGCGAAGCCTTAGGCAGCTTTACGGAAAAAAGCTCGGCGCCTCTGACGGCGAGATCGGCCATCTGAAGGACTTCTATTTTAATGATCAACAATGGGCTATCCGCTATGTTGTCGCGGTCACTGCTTCATGGCTATCGGGCCGCTTGGTGCTGATTCCTCTCCATGCTTTCGGAAACCTGCCCCAAGACGCCGACTGCCTCCCCGTGAATCTAACTCGACAACAGATTGAAAACAGTCCCGCGATTGAGTCGCACAAGCCAGTCTCGCTACAATATCAAGCATACTGGGATGGGGGCGAAACGTGGGGTGTGGGCGGTTTTCCCGAGGCTCCGCCGCCGCCGCCACTTACGCCGAATAAGGGAGCAAGCGACGATCTTCATCTGCAAAGCACACAGGCTCTTAACGGCTACCCCATCCAAACCAGCGAAGGAGCGATCGGCCACGTCATTGATTTTATCATCGACGACAAGAGTTGGGCGATTTGTCACCTGGTTGTGGAGACCGGCCATTGGTATTCCCGCAAGGAGATCGTGATTTCACCGAAGCATATCGACCGGATCAGTTACGAGGAATCCAAGGTATTCGTGAACGTGACCAAGGAAGCCATCCTGGAAGCACCGCAATATCATGTTTCTCCGCTCGGCGAGGCATATGGCGATACCCGGAATTTCGACTAATGACCGGGAGCAACGGCAATCGCTACGCGTCACACCGCGCGTAATTGATACGCGGGCGGTCAAGATAGTGGGCCGGGATTCTGTGAGCAATCTGGGACGCTTTTCGAGCGTTGAGGATCGACGTAACGCACAAAAAAAAAGGAAAAAAAAGGCGTGCGCTGTATCTTGCGCGCACACTAGAGTCGCTGGCTGTCAGCCCGCATGAAAAACAGGATCGCCGCTCGGAATTGCTCGGAATTGATTTTTGCGTGCGTTATCTGCACTTTGGCGTTCGTTGCTGCGGAGCTGGCGAATGCGCCTTTGGGGTGGGAGGATGAGCTAGGATTTCATTTTGGTGCGCGGTGAGGCCCGCGCGCGCAGGGCGTTGAGGCGGTCCCGAATCGACTGTGCTTCAATGCTTCGCGCCCGGCGTTTCTTCCGTCCAATCGGGGCACATGGTTTCACTTGGAAAATTACGGGCGGACATTCCGGCGTTCGCGTCTTGGATAATTTCCAATGCTTCATCGAATGAATATCGCCCGGCATCGGCGAGGCGGTTTGTGTATCCGTGACGGTTTGGCTTCGACCACCCGCCGTGATCGCTAGACCATATTAGCCAGTTCATTCTCCGCGTTTTAATGTAGAAGCTCTAAATACGTTGAGGCTTACACGATCAACTATGCCTCAATGATAATCTTTCCCGCGAGTACAAAGTTGGGATCGATGACAAGGACTCGCCTTCTATTTTCTTGCTGGTTGTAGATTACCGCAGCGCGTTCGGCCGTGCGGTATTCTTCATATTGTTTCATCAGCCATGCGTGAGCGCGGTCGAGATCGTCATAATAGGCCATAATGAACCGTGATCAGTCAAGCAAAGCATTTCCTTAACTGCCTGATCGCCGCCTTCTTGCTGCTCCACTTTGCGGTGCTCTTTGAGAAGCAACCGTGGCGCAGCTTGCTACGCGTCTCGACGAACAGGCAGCGCAAATCCAGAAAGTGAGCGCTCAGCTCGGCGCAGCGAGTCCGTCCCGCAGTACGGCGGGACGGACTTGAAGCGGGCAAATTTGCCGCAGGATCAATCCGCGGTGGCGGACCTGCACCGCAAGTAGTCAACAATCCGTAGAGCCGTGCCTACCGGAGCCCCGCGAGTTTACTTGAGAACGCCTTGACCAGTGAATTTCGCCTGATATGTTCATTAGAACATGGGACGCCTGACACAGAGCCTTCTGCTGAAACTTCGACGCCCCCGGATACGTCTGCCGCGACGAAAACCACGCAAGCATGCGCAACAACTCGAACTCAACTTATGGGTGAAACGCCGTTAAACCCTCTCAAGGCGATCCTGGAGACAATTCGGGAACAAGCGGATTTCGCTCTTAAGCAACTTCAACAGTCTGAAGAAGAGCGTTCCACGCGGTGGAGATGCAAAGATTGTAAGTATACTAAACATTTTACTCGGCCCGTTCCATTAGAAGCAGCCGGCCGATGTCCCCGGTGCAAAAGCATTTCATTTCAATGCGTCGCCTGAACCGGGTAGTGCTCGGGCAAAAATCGATCATCGCTAACAATCTCAGCAAAGCCGATTGGCTCAGTGATTGATTCTAACGGGCGAACGATCTGGATTGCAGCTGCGCAGGATGGCGACGGAAAGCGTTTCGTTGTGCGAGCGGATGAAAAGCTAACTGCTTTTGTGCAACTTGGAATCGGGGGCCGCACTTATTGGTCTTTGGTTATATTTTCTATTTCCTTATTATGCTTATCATTGTCCTTTGTGATCTTGTCTACGCTCTTCCTGAGTTTTGTTCCGTCGTAGCCCACGAGATCTGCGGCCTGGAGTGTTTTGGTGTTTTCATGTAATTCATTTTTGCTTTGAGAATTGGGATTTCTGGCAGCAGTTTTCTTCTGACATCCCGGTAAAAACAAAATCGCCGAGAAAGTGATTGAGACGAACCGGAGGGGAAACCTGATTTTCATAGGATAACGAGGAATATGCGGACATTCAGCAAAAGGTCACGAATATTTTCCCGTCTAAGTCCGAGTTGCAGATCGACGCCGCGTTTATCTTTGCTGGGTCTGACTTCGTAAGCGCGCGCGTTTATTCGTCGCTAAGGCAAGACATTACCGCTTTTTAGCCTCAAGTTGTTTTCGAGCTTCCGGGCCTGTGTAGAACCTATTCTCTACGTATTGTCTACCCTCACGCGTTTTCGCAAGCAAAGGCTCAGGGCAGTTTACGGGAAACTTGGTTCTTTTTTTTCCGTAGAAACGAGATGGAGTTTGGAAGGCGTGTTTCCCTCCCGCGCGGGCCGCTTGGAGCTCTACCGCGCGTCAGGAACCACGAGAGAATGATAGGTTTTTTCGAATACCTCGTGGAGTAAAATGGCTCGCCTCATTCTGAATCGCGACGGAGTTGATCTCGGAACGCATGAATTGGTTCCCGACATGGTCATGATTGGCCGTGCTCCATTGAACCACATAGTCATTGATGATCCGACGGTATCAGCGCACCACGCTAGGCTCCTGAGAGCCGCCGATTCCTATTGGCTGGCGGATTTGCATTCAACAAATGGGACACAGGTCAATAGCGTTTCTATTACTGACGCCAAGCTGAAGGATGGCGACAAAATCCGATTTGGTTCGGTCGTCGGGGTGTTTTGCGGGAGGACCCGACGAGCGTGAAGTATTGGAAGGCCGGATTGCCGACAATCTCAAGAAAGCGGGTTGGAGTTTGGGCTACGTTGCAGCGATTGATTCAAGCGGGCGAACGATCTGGATTGCTGACGCACATCGCGACGATGGACAGCGGTTCGTTGTGCACGCCGATGAAAAGCTGACTGCGTTTGTTGAACTTGAAGCGGTGATTCCAAGCCGCTCTTTTTCATTTTAGATCGGTCGCGTCAGGACTGAGACTTCGTGATCGCCATTGATCCCGTAATCGGGCCGCTTGCAAATGAAAGCGAACATTGTTGCCACTACGTGAGGTGAATTGGACCTGCTTTACCGGTAGGAAGGGTAACGGTGTTACTGGTCTGATCCTGCGCGACACTTGTCTAACACGATGCTCAAGCCAGGAGGCTTGATATTGTATGGTAGATCATCTCCTGCTTTCCAAGGCGGCGAAACTGGCCATCTATTAAGACGCTTATCTATCGTAATCTCGTTTTCTGTCGGTGGGTCTGAAGCGTTTTGAATAACGGTAACTATGCGGAACTCGGTTGTACGTTCAGTCAGCTTGAAGCAGACTAGGTATGAGCTGCGATCGCGCTCTACTCCCGCGCGTGGACTGGTGAGTACAACGTGAAAGAGATAAAAAGGCCAATCTTTGTCTACAATGTCTACCTTCTCGAAACTCGCTGAGAAGGAATGCGACACACCATCCCACACCAAGAATTGGGCTTGTCTGCGTGCGATACCATCGTTGTTAGCAGCATCAAAAAGCCAGTCGAGACTTCCGGCGTGCGTTTGGAATGTGGCAACCGTTAGTGCGGTCAGTATAACAATGAGCTGTCGCATAAGAGCTGCTAGGCGTCTAATCCGCTTGGCTTCTCTCGTGACCGCCCGATAAAAGCGGAATCATGGAAATTCATTTTAGCGGGAAGTGCGACGTGACGCGAGCAAAAAACTTTACGGCTCTTTGAAATCGCCCATGTGCTCGTGTGCCGTTGCGCCGATTCATACATTTTTTCATGGCCGCGTGGAGAGCAAAATTCGATGCAGGAATGCGCCGCTGCCCACGCTTCGCGTCTCCGTCTGGCCGTCCTCTGCGTCTGCCCTGTTCCTGACTATCAGAGGAGCGGGCCCCTCCTTCTGACGCTTTCGTGATGTGCGTGCTTCCTACGTTTGCAGCGCTTTCGGACGAAACTCTTCGGCGTTACACACTTGGACCCTTAACTTTTTTGACCAGAGAACGTGCTGCATTTCCGGGGTGATGTCAGCCCAAGCGACCAGCGCTATGCCAGCCTTGTGGTAGTGAACGGTGATCAGTCAAGCCCTCCGTTCTAGCGATTTTGCTTGACTGGCACGCCAGATTTTTGCCAAACTCCCCGTCGCTACGCGGATCTGAATCAGGCGGGGGATCTTTTTCCCGCTGGGTTGTTCGCCTCTTCCGGACCCTCGCAATGTTGGAATAGAATCCAGCGGGGATGAGAGGAAGAACTATGAACTTACTGATTCGGCTAAAGCGGCTATTTTTCGCCGTGCTGGTACTGACCTGTGTCGGGCTCGGATTACCCACGACTGTTTTCGGCGGTACTAACGTGATCTATAGCTTCGCCGGCGACGAAGATGGCGAATATGCCGATACAGACTTGGCGATTGATAAAGCCGGCAATTTGTACGGGACGACGGTGCTAGGAGGTGATTTCGGCGGTGGCACCGTATTCCAGCTATCTCCTTCAGGTAACGGTTGGGTTCATACTGTTCTCTATAGCTTTACCGGCGGCCCGGACGGAGGCGAACCATACAAAGGTGTTACTCTGGATGCTCAGGGCAATCTGTATGGCACGGCGGTTACGGGTGGCTCTGGTAGTTGCGAAGGTGGTTGCGGCGTAGCTTACAAGCTGACAAATGGGCAGCAGACTGTGATTCATGCCTTCACGGGAGGGAATGATGGCTCAGGTCCTGGTGCACGGCTGACGATTGATGATCAGGGCAATCTCTATGGTATGGCTCCTACTGGCGGAGCAAATGGGCTAGGCACAATCTATCAGATCCATCCAGATGGAAACAGCTGGACACTCAACGTCATTCATACTTTCACTGGCGGGTCAGACGGTGCATCCGGTTCGGCCGGTCAGATGCTTCTGCGTGGTGGCCTTCTTTACGGAGCGGCGACGGCTGGCGGCATTTATGGTAAAGGCACGGTCTTCGAGCTGAAGCCGACTCAGAGTGGGGAATGGATCTTTAGAACCATTTATTCTTTCAGAGGTCAACCGGACGCAGGCTTTCCTTATGGCGGTCTGCTTTTTGATACAGCGGGCCACCTTTTTGGGACAACCTATTATGATGGCGCCTATAATCTTGGTGCTGTTTACGAGCTTTTTCCACAGTCGACTGGCGAGTGGAACGAACGGGTGCTCTATAGCTTCCAAGGGGGAAGCGACGGACAAAATTCCATTAGTAACCTGGTGTTCGATGTGGCTGGTAATCTCTACGGTACGACAAGTGAAGGCGGTTTAGGTTCTGGTGTTATCTTCGGACTAACTCCTACAGCAAACGCGCGGTGGAGGGAGAATGTGCCCCATCGGTTCCAGGGGCCGCCAGACGCAGCCTTCGCTTACAATGGGATGGTAGCTGATGGTTTGGGGAACTTTTACGGTGCAACTGTCCATGGGGGTGCTGATGGAGAAGGAGCGATCTATAAGTTTACGCCGAATCAAAAATCCCGCGACGACGCGGGAATGTCGCTCCGAACTCAGGCAGACAAGAACTAGCGAGCACAAGCGCCCACTGTGCGCGTCGCCGAAAATTCTAAACCCGTTTATTGAGTCGGTTAAGGCGTCAACGCCTATCACGCCGTTTCAAGGGAATTGCGTGCTCCACGATCGAATTGCGCGATAGCTAGCAACGCCAATCGTCGAGCAACGCGATAACTACGCGCGTCGGCGACGCACGACTTTCTTGCCTGGAATCCATGCTTTGTAGCGCGCTGCTCGGCCAGGCGCCGTTCCTCCCGGCGTTGTTCGCGCAAGCTACGATCGACAAGATGCATAAAGCTGTTTTCAATGTCACCCCGACCGAATAACCGGAACTTTCCATTCATCATTTGACCTCCAATCATTCAAATAAGCGACGCTACGACAACGTTCTCATCGTTCGGCGCCTCTCCTATTTGAGACACAATTGGATCGAATTTATTTCGGCATCCGGATGCCTCTGGCCAATCGGGGCGAGGGGCGACAAAGCGAACAGAGCGATCCTCTCACTCACGAGAATTGAACGAAGTCTGGATGTGACGGCGCGATCAGTATCAAAAAAAGCGCCGCAGGGCTTAGAACCCTGCGGCTTTTATTGGCCAAGCTCCACGCAGACTCAGTCGACAACGACCACGTGATCAATCGTACGCAGATCGCTGGTGTTTGCGTAATAAACAAGCACGCGTGCGCCGGGTTTGATCGCAGTTTGGACGACTTGGCCGGCTTTGTTCAAAACGCGGCCGCGCCCATTGACGGCGTAACGCGCTGTGCTTTTCGAGTTGTCTTCTCGAATAACGAGTGTTCTGACAGGCTGATAATTGGCAGCCGCTCCTTCCTCGGTCGTCATTTTGATGACGCCCCCCGTTACTGTTATTGGTTCTGTGGTTGTTTGCTTCTTATTCGTCGAGCCCGGCTGCGCAAATGCTAACGGAGCAAGTAGCAAGCAGGCGAGCATAACAATTGTGTTTTTCATAATGCCTCCTCTTTGATGTTGATTGTTAATGCATGTTCTACTGGCTGAATTTCTGCGGCTGATCTGAGTCGAACAAGAGCCAGTTATTGTCTTTGCCCCAGTCCACTTTACGTCGCTCGCGGTGAGTCCAGAGTCCATCTCATAGCTACTCAGCCCTATAGCCGCGGAACTGTGTCGCAGTGCCGACCCGAAATGACGAGAGCGCGGACCTACAACGCGTTTGTCAACACTCAATGCTCAACGGTCTGCAGTCATGGCACATATTAGGCATTGCTCAATCCCGCAGGATGACGCATCAGTTGGGCTCGCCATTTTAGAATGAACAAAGAGACCAGGATGAAAGAGCATTACTTCGACGATATGAAAGCAGGCGACCGGTTTAAATCCGAGCCGCTAAACGTCACCGAGAAGCAGGTCATCGAGTTCGCCCACAAGTTCGATCCGCAGATGTTTCATCTGAACCGGAAAACTGCAGAACGCACACTTTTCAAAGGATTGATCGCGAGCGGCTGGCACACGGCTGCCATGACGATGCGGCTGTTTGTACAAACGTTAAACTTCGCAGAAGGCGCCATCGGGCTTGGTGTTGATGAATTACGGTGGCCTAACGCGGTGCGACCTGGTGATGTGCTCACTGTTGAAACGGAGATTCTCGATCTAAGATCATCGCGCTCCAAGCCGGGTTACGGCATCATTCGCTTGCGCAACGTAACCACGAATCAGCGCGGCGAAATTGTCCAGACGATGCTGGCAAGCGCGATGGTGCCAAGGCGCACGCAGCTCACAGACTACAGACCACAAGAGAACAGGACCAAACAATCATGAGAGACTACACCAAAATTGAAGCGTGGAGACTTGCGGATGACTTGACCGTTGCAGTGTATAAACACACGCGATCCTTTCCCCGGGAAGAAATTTACGGGCTAACAAGCCAACTACGCCGTGCTTCTTATTCTGTTCCGGCTAACATTGTTGAGGGAGCCTCGCGGGAGAGCAAAAGGATTATCTTCACTTTCTTTATATTGCGCGTGGTTCGTTATCAGAGACTCAATACTTTATCCACCTCGCACTGCGACTCGATTATTTGTCACCGGAGGAGGCGGATGCACTGCATCAACAAACCAAGGCGACATTTGGTTGCTTACACGGCCTGATTCGGGCGGTCGAGAAAGAAACGGGAAAACTTGGCAAAGTGGTCGCGAGCATCACAAGCCTGATCGTGATCGGCCTGATACGTTGGTCGGGTGGTCAGTTGTCCGTGGTCTCGTAGTCCCTTAGAAGGCGCAAACGTATGGACGATATTCAGAAGCGAGCCGACGACAAAGCCTGGGATGAAAAACAGGATCGCTGGATTTCGGACGCGAATCGCAAGATCGAGCATGGACTAAGAAGCGAAGCGCTTGCGGCGCTACATGGTTTGCACGCGCCTGCGAATGAGGAGCCGTCATACGACGCGGATGAGACGAGTGACGTAGACGCTCAAGAGATCCTACGCGACAAGATCATCGGGCGACTGATACAGATTGGGGATACGATTTCGCGAAAGCGTGATCTACCCGATGATGTGAAGCAAAAGTGGACCGCCATGTTACAGGAGTGCTACCCAAGCGAAGCGAAGAGCGTGACCCTGCTGCGCGATCTGAGACGAGAGCTTGATCGATGGGAGGGAGTCGATCCACAATCGGCTCTTTCTCTAATCTACGGCGCAATCGGTGCGGTGGCTACGATGATCGAGATCTATCAACGAAGGTTTTATACTCGATAACACCGTTACGTCTCACAGCCGATGGTGCAGAGAGAATCTGCCGCACGCCGGTCAAGCAGTCAGTTGTGGGTGATCTTCTAATTTCTTTTACCGATTTACCATTTTCATCGCCCAGTCCGGATAACGGGGACCGGCGACGGCTTCCTGAGGAGCGACTTCATCGATACGCGCCAGATCTTTGTTGGTAAGAGCGACATCAAGAGCGCCGACATTTTCCTGCAAATATTTGCGACGTTTGGTTCCGGGAATGGGTACAATGTCGTGTCCCTGCGCGAGCACCCAGGCAAGAGCTAATTGCGCTGGGGTGCATTTTTTCTCGCGAGCGATTTCTTCGACTTGCTTCACAAGTGCAAGATTGCGTTGGAAATTTTCTCCCTGGAATCGGGGCGAAGTTCGCCGGTAATCGTCTTCCGGCAGATCTTCGAAGCTTTTGATTTGCCCGGTCAAAAAACCGCGGCCCAGCGGACTGTATGGCACCAAACCGATACCTAGCTCGCGGCACACGCCAAGAACCTCCTTTTCGGGATCGCGTGTCCAGAGTGAGTATTCCGATTGTAATGCCGTGATCGGGTGAACGGCATGCGCGCGGCGGATCGTCTCCGCGCCCGCTTCGGACAGACCTAAAAAGCGCACTTTGCCCTTGTGCACAAGCTTCGCCATGGCGCCAACGGTCTCTTCGATCGGCGTGTCGGGATCGACGCGATGCTGATAATAAAGATCGATTACGTCGACGCCCAATCTGCGCAAACTTTCTTCGCAGGCTTTGTGAACGTAATCCGGCTTACCGCTAATCCCACGGTGGTCCGGCCGGGCCGGATCACGCACGATCCCAAATTTTGTCGCAATAACGACGTGTTCACGATGTCCTCGTAAGGCGCGGCCGAGTAGTTGCTCGTTTGTGTGCGGCCCGTACATATCGGCTGTGTCGAAGAACGTGATCCCGAGATCCAGCGCACGATGAATCGTTGCGATGGACTCCTCATCATCGCGTCCGCCATAAAAGTCCGACATTCCCATGCAACCGAGGCCAATCGCTGAGACTATCGGACCGCCGCGTCCAAGTTTTCGCTGTTTCATACTTGTTGAGATTCGATTGTCAGTTTTATCGCGGCCGCGAAATCATCAGGCACCGGCGCCTCAAAGCTTTTCCATTCCTGAGTGCGAGGATGTCGAAATCCAAGCTTCCACGCATGCAACATTTGTCGCGGAAAATCCTTTGCGAGCCGCGGCGCATAGATTTTATCGCCGAGCACTGCGTGTCCCAGATGATGAAGATGCACGCGAATCTGATGAGTCCGTCCGCTGTGTAGCCGGCATTCGATCAACGTGGCCCGATCGCTCGACCGAACAACGCGATACTCGGTTTTGGCCACGCGTCCACGCAGGGTCGTCGCGCTCATTTGTTTTCGATGGACCGGGTGTCGTCCGATTTTTCCTTCTATTGCGCCGGCTGGCTTGCGCAATTTTCCTGCAACCAGCGCAAGATAAATCTTTTCAACGGTACGCGCGGCGAACTGCTTGGATAGATCCCGATGGGTAGCATCATTCTTGGCGACGACGAGAGAACCACTCGTCTCTTTGTCGAGACGATGAACGATGCCCGGACGCTCTTTCCCGCCGATTCCCGACAACGTCGCACAGTGGTTGAGGAGCGCATTGACGAGAGTGTGTTCGCGATGACCAGCACCCGGATGAACGACAAGCCCCGGCGACTTATTGATGACGATGAGATCGTCGTCTTCGAAGAGTATCTCGAGCGGGATCACCTCTGGCAGCATCTCGATCTTTTCCAAAGGCGGCTCGGTCAGCTCAATCTTGTCGCCGCCTCGAACAATTTGGCGTGGCCGGCTGGTTGAGTCATTGAGTCGCACGAACCCATCGCGGATCAACTGCTGAAGTCGTGACCGGGAGAATTCTGGAAGCCGCTTGGCCATAAATTGATCGAGGCGAAGCTTTGCCTCATTTGCTGATACGAGAAGCTCGATCGGAGTCGAATCTTCGGAGGGAAGTTGTCTCATAGCCAGGTGAATGTATGCCGCGAGTTTTCAACTCGCATGGCGAACACTAAACCGTGCGATCCGCACGTCGAACGCTCGGCCGTGCTTTGTCACATGAGGCGAGAGAAACAGTTGTAGCGGTGCTCGTGTCGAGCGCCGGAAGCGATTTATCGCGCGTTTGGCACAAACGCCTCCACACATGAGTCATGAGCTTGCTGTCATTTCATTGCTCCGAGGGCAGCGAATGTTACATTTGGCGCGCAATGGCGAGTGAGCCGACCGCCCAAACATGCCCCGGTTGCGGGGCGACTGTCGATACGACAGAGGCGGAGCCATTGGCGCGGATCGCCTGTCCAACGTGTGGCAAGAAAATACGCGTGGAGAGAGCCTTCGATCATTTCGTCGTGGTTGAGACGCTTGGCGTTGGCGGGATGGGCACCGTTTATAAGGCGCGCGATATGGAGCTGGATCGGTTCGTGGCGCTGAAGCTGTTGCGCAGAGATCTCGGCGGTCAAGAGGATCATAAAGCTCGATTGCAAGAAGAGGCGCGCATTGCCGCCGCCGTGAATCATCCTTATGTGATACAGGTATTCGATTCGGGAACGGATCACGGCCAGTTCTATGTGGTAATGGAATTGGTCGATCAGGGAAGCCTCGACGATCTCATGGCGCTGCAACCGCGCTTACCGGAAAAGCGCGTGCTTGAGATTGGCATTCAGGTTGCAAAAGGCCTGCGTGCTGCGCAGCGAAGAGGTCTGATTCACCGTGATGTGAAGCCGGCTAATATTTTGTTTGTCGATGAACACGCAGCAAAAATCGGCGACTTTGGTCTTGCTAGCAGCGCAACGCAACGTTGGGGAATCGGCGGTGTCGTTTGGGGAACCCCGGAATATGTCGCGCCGGAACGGCTGAATAACGACCCCGAGGACTTCCGCAGCGACATTTACAGTTTAGGCGCAACACTCTTTCATGCGATTGCCGGCAAACCGCCAATCGAAGCCAGCACAAATTCCGCGACCGCATTGCTCGAATCAAAACAACGACCACTCGATTTGCAGGCGACCGCGCCGGACGTTTCTGCGGAGACTGCCGAGGTTTTGCAGCGAATGATCGCCGCTGACCCGGCGCAACGTTTTTCCTCCTATGACGACCTGGTGGCGGAGCTTGAGCGAGCGTGGCAAGCGGTGGCATTGAAGGATGCAACCAGTGGCGGTGAGACGCGCCGTCGACGCTGGCGCTCGGCGTGGTCTCGCTTCACTCAGCGCAGCTTTGAAGCGCTAATCGGGGTTTTACGCTGGGATCGCCGCCTGCCGTTCCTCATTCGCGTGGGTTTACCGGCTGTATTGGCGCTTGGATTTCTGTTCGTTATCGCGCGCAGCAGAGGCTGGTTGGATCGCAGTCCGTGGAACAAAGCACTTGCCGAATATAGAGAGCAAGTCGCGCTGTATCGCTTTGCCCAAGCGGCTGAGGGGATCAGGAATGTGAAACTGATCGGCGCATACTATAAGCCTGCTGAAGAAGTCGCAGAGAAGAGAGCGCGACTCATGTTCGATTGGAAGAACAGTCTGATTGACGATCTCAATCGGGCGCATTTTTCGGGTTTACTGACAGATAGCTCTGGCGCGCAATATAGAGGTATAGTGAGCGCCACGGATGAAGGTCTCACGATGAAACTTCCGTATGGCATCGCATGGATCACCTGGGAGAAACTTTCGCCACAGACGCTGTTGATGGTTTCCAGATCGTTCATCGCCCCAGTAGCGCGCGACGCGGCGGATCGACAATGGCGCTGCGCTGTCTTTGCGAGTGAAAGTGGACAAACCGAAGCGGCTCGGGAGCTGGTCGATGCGGCCGCAAAAGCTAAGCCTGAATACAAGGAACAGATTTCGCAGCTGTTTCCCGGTATTGCCCCGGCGCGCTAGCGCCCATCTTTCTCATGCTCATAATCATGCTCCTACTCTTGCCTTTCTGAATTCATGTCCGAGCAAGAGCATGAGCATGAGCAAGAGTAAGAGTAGGATAGGAATCGGCACGAGGATGAACGAATCCCGGCTCGAAGAGTCAGATTTTAGACGAATCATTGCCATAATTGGTTTTTGACGCGACGGTTTCTGGATCGCGATATGGAGCAAAACCCACCACCACCGCAGTTTCCCTCGCCGGAAGAATTGAAGACTAAGATCACGGAGTTCATGAAACAGAACTTCGGCGACCGCGTCTCAGTGGCGACTTTTGCTGAGCCGGAGCCCGCGGCAGCAGAAGAGGAGGAAAAGCCGGAGAAAACCGATCACGAGGAATTCGAATTCAGGCTTCTGCCGCGGGATATTAAAGCGCATCTCGACCGCTTCGTGATCAAGCAGGATGAAGCAAAGAAGGTGTTAGCGATCGCAGTTTGCGATCATTACAACCACGCCAATTATCTCCGCCGTCTTGAGAAAGAGGATGCCACGCGTGCGCAGGAGATCGAATACATCAAGCAAAACGTGATTTTGGTGGGGCCGACTGGGGTCGGCAAAACTTATCTCATCAAACACATCGCCGATCTGATCAAAGTACCGTTTGTGAAAGCGGACGCTACGAAGTTTAGCGAGACCGGTTACGTCGGTGGCGATGTGGAAGATTTAGTGCGCGAGCTCGTACACAAGGCCGACGGCGACGTGAACCTGGCGCAATTCGGGATCATTTACATCGATGAGATCGACAAGATCGCTGCGGCTGGAAATTTGATCGGCCGGGACGTCAGCGGACGCGGTGTGCAGACCACGCTGCTGAAGTTAATGGAGGAAACAGAAGTGCCCATTCGCAGCATGAACGATTTGCAGGCGCAATTGCAGGCGGCATTCGAGTTTCAACGGCGTGGGAAGGCGAAACGGGAAACGATCAATACGCGGCATATTCTGTTCGTGGTCAGCGGTGCATTTGAGAAGTTGAAAGAACAAGTGGCGCGCCGTGTTCGGCAAGGTCAGATCGGGTTCAGCGCTGAACCGATTCAGGTAATGGACAACCAATTGTTCCGGCACGTAACGACTCAGGATTTCATCGAATATGGATTCGAGCCGGAATTCATCGGCCGATTGCCAGTGCGCGTGGTGTGTGAAGAGCTGGATGCCGACGACCTTTTCAACATCATGAAGTATTCCGAGGGGAGTTTGCTCCGGCAATACGAGCGCGCTTTCCGCGCCTACGGGATTGAAATCAGTTTCGAGGATGAAGCGCTGCGACTGCTGTCTGAAGCTGCCGCCAAGGAAAAAACCGGGGCACGTGGATTGCTGACGGTATTCGAAAAATTGTTCCGCGATTACAAATACTACCTGGCAGGCTCAGGTCTAAGCCAGTTGCGTGTTACCGCTACGCTCGTGCGCGACCCAAAGCATGTGCTCGACCGGCTGATGGTAGAGGGACACAAGCTGGAGGCGAAAATGCTCGAAGCCGGCGCGCGTCAGTTTGCGGAGAAATTTAGCAGTCAGCATGGGTTGGAAATTGTTTTGGATGAAAGCGCGGTGCGGCGCCTTGTCGAGCGGGCGCAAACTGAGCGGATGACCATGAGCGATCTTTGTGGCCACCTGTTTAAGGATTACCAGTTCGGACTGAATCTGATCAAAAAGAACACTGGTCAGGCAAGGTTTGCGATCAATGCCGATGCCGTCGATGCGCCCGACAAATTCTTAAGTGAACTGGTGGTGCAATCCTATTACCCAGCTGCAGCTGCCCAAAAGGCCTGATCGTTCATGAAGCGCTCGTTGATCACAACGCTCGTAATTGGAGTTGTCGTCACCATCGTTGCGGGTGCCTTGCACGCAACCAAGGCGATAGCGGGCTTTGAGACTGCTGTTGCGCAGCTTGTTTCCGATTATGCCAGCGCAACGAGAGTCGTGGGCGAAAAATGGCAGTACGTTTTTGTCTTGGTGACAGCTGTCGGTGTCGCCTGGCTCAGCCTGAGGAACTTGCCTCGGTTGCGAAGCTACCCGTTGTTCGGCTTTTTACTGATCGAGTTGCTCGTCCTTTCGTGGGTTTGCTCCCTTTACCGGATTTTTTTCCAGCCCGTTCCGTGCATTTTTGCGGTTGCTTTAGCGGTGGCTGCCGCGGAGGGATGGACCGCTTTTTTGCAGAGAGACCGGTCGCATTTAGTACGTACACTCTTTGCGAATCGCCTTTCAAAAAAAGAATTTCATCGTGTCAGCGACGGGGACTTCGATGGCCAGGCTCAAGCGTACGAAGCAAGCGTCGTGGTCTTCGACATTGGCAATCGACATGGATTCACAAGTTCGTCCGACCCCGCCGGTTTCGCTGAAACAATGGCGAAATTTATTCGTGAGACCGCCGATGGCCTGATCGAAAGAGGAGCCTATCTACAAGCTGCCGACGGGGAGGGGGTGGTTGCCATTTTTGGCTTTCCGAACACTGGTGGCCAGCATGCCGAGGATGCAGTGCGCGCTGTGCTCGACTTAACAAAGAAATTTCGCGAGCGACGGCAGGACGATGAAGACATTTTTGGCGACTGGGAAATGCACGCCGGCATCAGCTCGGGTGCGATAATTATCGGCGCGCTAAAGGACAGCGTACATCCCGCGCTCCTGGCGAGCGGCGAACCGATTGAGTTCGCGCGCAGGTTTTGCGCTTTGAATCACCGGTATGGATCGAAGATCCTGATTGATACGCCCACTTTCGATAGCGTGAGCGAAACGGTCGTCGCGCGTCCAATCGATTTCGTGAGCGGAACGAATTCGCACGATCGACTTGAAATCTACGAGCCCCTCTGCCTTGCCACGGAAGCCAAACCCGAGCATGTCGCGCGTAGAGATTCTTTCTGGAGCGGCGTAGTTCTCTATCGAGAAAAGCGTTGGGCGGAAGCTTATTCTGAATTTCAGAAGGCACGTGGTCCCGAGGGAGAAGACGATCCCGCACTGCAATTCTATTTGCAGCGGTTGGAGCCGCTTGTCCTGCAGCTAACGGAATCGCCGTTGGAAGAAGGCTGAGCGCGCTTTGAGAAGGACGGAATATCCGGTTGCAATCCGGAATTTGATTGCGCAACTGCGACAAATGCCGGGAGTGGGTCCTCGCTCGGCGGAGCGGATTGCGCTCTGGATGGTGGGAGCACGGAGCGATCAGCCGGAACAAATCTCACGGGCCATCGCGGAGACCCGCCAGGCGATTCGTTCCTGCAAGCTGTGCGGATTTTTTTCTGCCGGAGAAATATGCGAGATATGCGCGGATTCGTCGCGCTCGACAGAGCTGCTCTGCGTCGTAGAGCAACCCACCGACATTCTTCCGCTGGAAAAAACCAATGTCTTTCGGGGGCGATATCATTCTCTTGGAGGGAAGATTTCTCCACTCGATCATATTGGTCCCGACGATTTGCGCATTAAAGAATTACTGGAACGCGTCGATCAGGAAAAGATTACCGAAATCATTTTTGCACTGCCTGCGGATGTAGAAGGCGAATCTACCACAAATTTCATTGTCGATTTCTTGAAGGACAAACCGATCAATCTTACGCGTATTGCCCGCGGCATTCCAGCGGGCGGCGGCCTGGAATCGGCGGATGAACTGACGCTTTCTGCCGCGCTTTCAGGGCGAACAAAACTGTGATCGTTGAAGAGTTGAAGGATTGAAGCGTTAAGCAGCGTTGTCATTCTCTGCCCTTCGGCTTCGCTCAGGACAGGCTTCGCGAAGAATCTCTAATTGTTTCTTCGGCAGTGCATGGAAATAATAAATCAGAGATGTTTCGCTTCGCTCAACATGACAGGATGGCATCGTAACGCTTTACCGCTCTAACGCTTTAACTTTCCAAGGCTCCAACGGTAGGTTAATTTTCGTTGTCATGTCCTGCGCAAAGATCGATCCAGCCCTGCATCAGGGGCAGAAACCGCCATGGATCAAAGTGCGTTTGCCATCCAATCCAGTTTTCTTTTCGACCAAGGCGCTCATTTCTGATCTGCGCTTGCACACGGTTTGCGAAAGCGCGCAATGCCCAAACCGATGGGAATGCTGGAGCCAGGGCACGGCGACTTTCATGATCGCCGGTGATCGTTGCACGCGCGCGTGCGGGTTTTGCGCCGTGACAACCGCTAAGCCGTTCGCGCTGGAAGAAGACGAACCGCAGCGCGTCGCTGAGGCCGTGCGCCGAATGAAATTAAAACATGTCGTTATCACGGCCGTCGCGCGCGACGATCTCAGGGACGGCGGCGCCGATCATTTCGCCCGCACAATTACCGCGATTGGAGAAATGGATCCTTCTGTGATTGTCGAAGTGCTGGTTCCGGACTTTCACGCGCAGGATTGGTGCATCCAGAACGTTCTCGATGCCGGTCCTGATATTTATAACCACAACATGGAAACGGTAGAACGCCTCACGCCGCTGGTGCGTTCGCGTGCCAAGTATCGCACCTCGCTGCAAGCGCTACGGCGCGCAAAAGCGTTGTCGGCAGGGGTTGTGACTAAGAGTGGGGTCATGCTTGGCCTTGGCGAGAAGGAGACGGAACTTTTTCAGACCATGGACGATTTGCGCGAGGCCGGCTGCGAAGTACTCACCATGGGCCAGTATTTACGTCCGACTCCGAAGCATTTACCGGTGGTCGAGTACATCACGCCCGAGCAATTCAATTACTACGGCGACATTGCGCGCAGAAAAGGCTTTCTCCATGTCGCCTCTGGCCCGCTGGTCCGCAGTTCGTATCACGCGGCCGACTTTCATCCAGTCATACCGCGATGACAGAGGTAAGCGCGACCACAGTTTGCCCGCTGCGGCGGGGGCGCGCCGAATGAAAGCGCGAGAATGGTTGCGAATTCGATGACGGAGCGCGATCCGCTCGCTCAGATTCGGTCGCAAACCGCCGCGGTCATTCCTGCCTACCAAGATGAAAAGCACATAGGAGACATTGTTCGCCGAACCCGCGAGCGCCTCCACTACGTCCTTGTCGTTGATGACGGCTCAACCGATCAGACCGCGCAACGCGCACGCGAAGCCGGCGCAGAAGTCATTGTTCACAATCAAAACCGCGGCAAAGGCGAAGCGATTAAGACAGGACTAGAGTACTGGTTCGCCACGGTGAATCCGTCCCACCGCACGGCGACTGGATTGGATCGAGAAGTCATGTGGGTGAGTCTTCTCGATTCCGACGGTCAACACCTTCCGGAAGAGATCGATCGGTTCCTGGCAGCGGTAACGTGCGCGACGCACCAGACGTTTTTAATTGGCAACCGCATGAACAATCTCGCCGGAATGCCATTCATCCGGCGCGTTGTGAATCGCTATATGAGCAGCCAAATTAGCCGCCTCTGCGGACAAGACATCCCCGATACGCAGTGCGGTTTTCGCATGGTAGATCGGCATTTGGCTCCAGAGTTACTCAGCGGCGGAAACCGGTTCGAATACGAAACTGAAGTACTCATTATCGCAAGCCGTAAAGGCTATCGGATCGAATCAGTCCCAATCACAACTGTTTACTCCGACCAAGTGAGCAAGATTCATCCAATGCGAGATGCTCTTCGCTTTTTAAAATTGATGTGGCGGTACCGGAAAGGGCAGCACTCACGTGTTGTGGCTGAGAACTAGAACCAGATTTTTTTGCTGTCAGGAACTTGAAGTTTTTCACGATGTGGTCGGGGACCTGATCAGAGACGCCCTTGACTTACTGTGCGCATTGCCGCCGATAATCATCGCTTGTCAACGCCAGATAGTGGA
>Ga0209686_1000494_pt1 | contig 20159 bp, 17 predicted proteins | sample GraSoiAngelo_126_FD_185883 | JGI IMG/M metagenome (GOLD analysis project Ga0209686, IMG submission 185883) | Grasslands soil microbial communities from the Angelo Coastal Reserve, California, USA - 14_0927_09_20cm (SPAdes) (version 2) | ecosystem: Environmental > Terrestrial > Soil > Grasslands ...
ATGAGCCACCCTGAGCCCTGAGTCATGAGCCCTGAGCCATTCGGATCGCCTCCGTCAGCCCCCGACTGGGCTGCACGTCATAGGACGCGTCACGATCGATGCGACGCAGATCCGGCGGGAGCTCGGCGATCCGCTCGGCGCACCAGACGCGGGCGTGGGCGAGCGGAAGGAGTGCGCTCGTGCGCGTGCCATCGACCATCACGCGTTCGAGGAGCGGCCTCGACCCGGCAGTCTGTGGTTCATCGTGAAGCGCGATGATGTCGCGCGCCGCGCGCGCGTTTTCCATCACACGCCAGATCTGCTTGCGCCCGGGCCACGTTCCCTTTCCAGCACTCGTCTTCATGACCAGCCGTCCGGGCCCATCGTCCACAACTTCAACGAGCTTGTAGACGCCGCCGAGCGCTGGCGCATCGATCGAGGTGACGACGCTCGTGCCGACTCCGAAGCCGTCGATCGGCGCCCCCGAGGCGATCAGGCGCGCAATCGCGTGCTCGTCCAGATCGCCGCTTGCGAAGATGCGCGTCCCGGTAAGGCCCGCCTCGTCGAAGATGGCGCGCACTTCGCGGCTGAGCCCGCCGAGATCGCCGCTATCGAGGCGGACCGCGGAAGGCTGCATGTGGTGGTCGACGATCGCCCGCGCGGCAGCGATGGTGTCGTACGTGTCGAGCAGCAGCACTGCATGCTCCGCGAATATCGCGTCGTACTCGCGGAAGGCGGTGACTTCGTCGACCGCGGACATGACCCACGAATGCGCCATCGTTCCCGCTAGCGGAATCGACGAGCGCTGGGCCGCTTCGACCAGCGACGTGCCCGCGCATCCGGCGAGAAATGCCGCGCGCGCGGCGCACCGCGCCGCGTCGAGGCCATGCGCCCGCCGCGCGCCAAATTCCATGACAGGTCTCCCGTCCGCCGCGATCACGACCCGCGCGGCTTTGCTCGCAACTGATGTCTGGAAGTTGATTGTGGCGAGGAGCGCCGTCTCGACGAGCTGCGCTTCTGCAATCGGCGCGGTGACGCGCAGGATCGGCTCATTCGCAAACACCGGCGTTCCTTCGCGGACCGCCCAGACTTCGCCCGAGAACCAGAATCCGCGCAGGTAATCGAAGAACCCGGCGGGCGCGCGCGCCAACGCGGGCTGCCGCGCGAGCCAGGCCACTTCGGGCTCCTCGAAGTGGAGCAGCTCGAGCAGTGAGAGCGCCTGCTCGATTCCCGCAGCAACGAGAAAGCTGCGGCCCGGTGGAAGTCGCCGGACGAACAGTTCGAACGTGGCGCGCGTCGTGTGGTGACGCCCGGCCGCGAAATAGCCGGCCATCATCGTAAGCTGATAGAGATCGGTGGCGAGCGCACTGGCGGGCATGTTGGTAATGTAGCAAGCCATGGCCAACCGCAGCTGGACGGATATCATCGAGGACTTGTACGCGGGATCCTGGAATGCCGCGCTGCAGAGGTTCAGGTCGCCGTTCGCATTCCGCGGTCTCTCCCGCGCCGACCATCCGTTATCGAGCTCGCTCGTGCGCCTGTCGTCCGGCGGAGCCGCGACGGCGCGCGTCGAGATGGCCCTGCTGCGGAACTTTCGCAAGTACGCGCACGCCGAGGGAGCGCACGCCGATTCGATCTGGGACTGGCTGGCCCTGGCGCAACATCGCGGGCTGCCCACCCGGCTCCTCGACTGGACCTATTCCCCTCTGGTCGCACTCCATTTCGCGACGGAGAACCCGGAAGATTACGGCATCGACGGTGCGGTGTGGTGCGTGAATTTCGTTCAGGCCAACAAACGCCTTCCGAGCCGCTTGAAAAAGATCCTGGAGCAGGAAGGATCCGAGACGCTCACCGTCGAGATGCTCGGCGGGTTCGGCACCCTGCGCGACTTCGACGCGCTGGCGCGCGATCCGTTTCTCGTCTTCATGGAGCCGCCCGCGATCGACCGGCGCATCCTGAACCAGTTCGCGCTGTTCTCGCTGATGTCGAGTCCGACTGCCCAGATAGATCACTGGCTCCGGCAGCATCCGGAGCTATGCCGCCTCGTCGTCGTGCCCTCGTCGCTCAAATGGGAGATCCGCGACAAACTCGATCAGGCCAACGTCAACGAGCGTATCCTGTTTCCGGATCTCGACGGGTTGAGCCGGTGGCTGACGCGCTATTACCTGCCCTCGCGCGGCGATCGTTCCGCGCGTCAGGCGCAGGACGCGAATCCGTCGAACAATCGAGATGCAAACGCCGTCGTCAATGCACACGATCGAAATACTCGAACCCGGCGGGCCCGACGTGCTGCGCCTCGTAACGCGCGACATGCCCGTTCCCGGCGACGGTGAAGTTCTCGTCCGCGTCGCGGCCGCCGGTGTCAATCGGCCGGACATTCTGCAGCGACTCGGCAAGTATCCTCCGCCGCCAGGCGCCTCTCCGGTGCCTGGTCTCGAGATCGCGGGCACGATCGAGCGATCGCGAAGCGATCGATGGATTGAGGGTGCTGAGGTCTGTGCGCTGGTCGCAGGTGGCGGCTATGCGGAATACTGCACCGTCCCCGCGGAGCAGTGCCTGAGGATTCCCGAGGGCCTTGCCCTACACGAAGCCGCGGCGCTGCCCGAAACCTTCTTCACGGTCTGGACCAACCTCTTCGAGCGCGGTGGCCTGCGCGGCGGAGAGACGGTGTTGATCCACGGCGGGACCAGCGGGATCGGCACGACCGCGATTCAACTCGCCCGCGCCTTCGGCGCGACCGCGATCGCGACGGCTGGGTCTGACGAGAAGTGCGAAGCGTGCCGGCGCCTCGGTGCATCGCGCGCGATCAATTATCGAACCGAGGATTTCGTGGCGGCAGTTCGGGACACCCACGATGCCGGCGTCGACGTCATTCTCGATATCATTGGCGGCGACTACCTGCCGCGCAATCTCGAGTGCCTCCGCATGAACGGACGGCTCGTGCAGATTGGGTTGCTCGGCGGCGCGCGCGCAACGTTGAACCTTTCGCTGATCCTTCAGAAACGGCTGACGATAACGGGCTCGACGCTGCGCGCCCGCACGCCGTGCGAGAAAGGCGCTATCGCTCGCGCGCTCGAATCAAATGTGTGGCCGCTCATCGCACGCGGCGACGTCCGGCCTATCGTCTACAGCACGTATCCGCTGGCGCACGCCGCGGAAGCGCATCGCGCGCTGGAATCGGGTCGTGTAATCGGCAAGCTCGTGCTGCTGCCATAAAGGCAAATGTTCAATCTGCAATGCTCAATGCTCAACCGCCGATATTGAACGTTGGCCAATGAACATTGAGCATTGACACCGGCGCGGCCTGAAGCCGCGCGCGTACAAACCGCCCCGTTGTGGCGTTTATGCGCGCGGCGGTCGGGCCACTGCATCCCGCAACCCGCTGACAATCATAGACTTGGCCGAAGCCACGCCTGCGCGCTGGTCGGCAGCGCGATTGCAATCTTGTCGGTCACAGAGAGGCGCCGGTTCGAAGCAATTCGGCCGGCAGCGGGACGCCGGTAAGCTGGGGGCTCCGGCGTCCCGTTTCTTTTGCTTCAGGCTCCGGGCGTCAGGTTTCTCGGTTTCTGGGAGTGGCACATGCTTGGCTCGGTCGGAATGCCGGAACTGATCATCATTCTCGTCATCGCGCTGATCGTCTTCGGCCCGCGCAAGTTACCCCAGCTCGGCCGCGCCGTCGGTCAGACGATGAACGAGTTCAAGAAGGGGCTGAACAACATCCGCGACACGGTTGATGAAGAGGCACGGAAGGAAGAGCAGCCGAAGGCGACCGCTGCGAACGCCGCCGAGACCGAAACCCACCGTCAGATCTCATAGGCCCGCCGCGCCCGCGCGAGATAAATCAGCCACGCAGCCGCATGTGCGGCCATCACCATCGAGTGCACACCCCTGGTGCCGGGAACCACGTTTGAGGGCAGACGCGTCCAGTAGAGCGCCAGCATTTCGCGCAGCGTGGTCGCGATCAGCGCGATGCGCGCCAGCGGGATCCCGTGCGGCGCGCGATTCAGCAGCGACCAGGAGGCGGCCACCGACAGCACCGCAATGACGCCGGACGCCGCGAGCTCGACGAGAGCCATCGCGCCGCGGAACTCGAGCGACCTGCCCGCTGCGGCCGCCGCGGATGCAAAATTCAGCGGTTCCCAAAGTACCAGAATCGCCGCGAGCAGGATGATCAGGCCGGCTCCTTCGGTCCTTCGAGATCCCTCGACGCTTCAAGGTCCTTCACGGTCTGGAGCCTCTTCGACACCTTCGACTTACCGTAATCCACGAGACGTTTCAGCGCCTTCACGCGTTCGGATCGATCGATGTTCGCCTTGTCGACCGCGGCGCGCAGGACCTGGACCGTCTTGTCGTAGGTCTCAATGTCGACGGGAAAGGGGGTGCCATCCTTTCCGCCGTGCGCGAACGAGAACCGCGCCGGATCGCGCGTGCTCGCGGGGGTTCCGTAAATCACCTCGGACGCCAGTGCGAGCGCGCGAAGAGTACGCGCGCCAACGCCTTCCATGCCGAGCAGCGTCTCGAAATCTTTGGGAGCACGCTCGTATGTTTTCAGCAGGATCTTCTCGAGATGGTGCGCGTTGACGTCCGCGATCATGACGGCGTGCCGCTTCGGCATCGACAGGAAAGGCAGTTCCTTCAAGGCGGACAGGACGACCCGAGGCTTCTCTCTCGCGAGCTCCGCGCAATTATCGCGCGTCGCGTCGCTCTCCGATGCCACGAGGTTCAGCGTCGGCGCCTGCGCTTCCGCGCAGATCGCCGCGTGCGGCTCGTTGACGTAACTGCGCACCTGAGCGGCGAGCCAGTGATAGCGGCGCGCCATGCCATTGTCGCCGTTCATCCCCTGCTGCACGACGCACCAGCCGCCGGACGGCGTGAAGAAGAAGGCGTGGTGATAGAGCTGGTAGCCGTCCTGGACGGCGGCGCTGTCCACCTTTGCCGACATGCGGCTCGCATAGACGAGCGGACGCGGATCGATCGACAGCCGCTCGCAGTAGCCCGTGATTTCCGCAGGCGTCTTGCGAGACACGGCGCCTTTGCCGCCGCCCGCGTAGATGCCGAGCTCGTGCTCGGTTCCCCGCAGACCTTCCTTCAACGCCCCCGTCACCGTTGTCGTGACGCCGCTCGAGTGCCAGTCGAAGCCGAGCACGCAGCCGAAGGCCTGGAACCAATACGGATCCGCGAGTCGCCGCAGAACCTCGTCGCTCCCGTACTCGGCGGCGATGTGCGCCGTGATCTCGCGCGCGAGACGCACCATGCGCGAAAAGAGCCATGCAGGCGCGCGACCCGAATGAAGCGGGAGATTGGCGGTGCCGGAACGCATGAAGGATTGTTGATTATCGGGTCGTCACGCTCATCGTTCGTTGTAGCAGGGGCTCGAGGTATGGCCACATGTTGTCCGCGATGAGCTGCGCGCCGCGCGCGTTCGGATGCACGCGATCACCCAGATTGTACTCCGGCAGGCCGACGATGCCCATCAGCAGGAAGGGCATGAGTGGAACATCGTAGGTGGACGCCAGGTCGGGGAAGAGCCGATGGAAATCAATGGTGTATTGAAACCCGTGCGTCGGCGGCGTCTCCATCCCGCACAGCAGGACACGAATGCCGCGCGCCTGCGCGCGTTCGATCATGCTCGTCAGGTTGCTGCGCAGCGTGGCCACCGGAACTGCCTGGAGCCCGTCGTTCGCTCCCGCGGCGAGGATCAACACGCGGGTGCCGGCGACGACATCACGATCGAATCGGCGCGCGATGTCCGTCGAGGTATCCCCAGTCACGCCTTGGTTGATGATGCGGTGCGGATATCCTGCGGCCGTTGCGTGCCGCTGGAGATCGGCGGGATACGTTTCATCGCGCTGCAGACCAGGGCCGGCGGTGAGGCTGTCGCCCAGCGCGACCACGATCGGCGGCTCGGACGCCGGTGCGGCCGGCGATGTTGGGGCGGACGAGCTCGCGCCGCAGCCGAGCACGGCCGCGAGCAATGCCGCGGCAGCGACGGTGCCGCTCAGGGCCGGAAATGCATGCATCCGCTTCTGAGGACTGATCGTCATTGAGCTTCGGCGTCGGAAGACTCTTCTCGTAGCTTCGCCCGTCAGGCCGAAGATCCGCACATTTCTCAGTGCGCCTGGGCCCCACCCCCGACGCGCTGCGGCTCGACTCGGGTGGCTCGCTCGCCGCGGCCGCAGGCGCCTCCCATCACACGTCGAGTTCAACGGCTTCTTCGGCGCGCTCCATGATGAACCGGAAGCGCGCTGACGGATCCTTCCCCATCAATTCATTAATCACGCGATCGGTGAGGATGTGATCGGCAATGTCGACGCGCAGCAGGCGGCGCGTGCGTGGATTGAGCGTGGTTTCCCACAGGATCTTCGGCATCATCTCGCCGAGGCCCTTGAAGCGCGTGATCTCCGGGTTCGCGCGGCCGTTGCCGTGCGCCTTCAACAGCCGCTCCTTCTGCGCTTCGTCCAGCGCCCAGAACGTTTCCTTGCCGACGTCGATGCGGTAGAGCGGCGGCTGGGCGAGGAACACGCGGCCAGACGAGATGAGCTGCGGCATGTGCCGGTAGATGAAGGTCATCAGCAGCGTGGCGATGTGGTGACCGTCGGAATCGGCGTCCGCCAGAATGATGACCTTGCCGTAGCGCAGCCGTGCGAGATCGAAGTTCTTTCCGAGCCCGCAGCCGAGCGCCGTAACGAGATCCGAGAGCTCCTTGTTCTCGAGGACCTTCGCGAGCGAGGCGCTCTCGGTGTTCAGGACCTTTCCGCGGAGCGGCAGGATCGCCTGCCGCGCACGGTCGCGCCCCTGCTTTGCCGAGCCGCCGGCGGAATCACCCTCGACAATGAACAGCTCGCTGTCCCCGCGGCCGGGCGACGTGCAATCGCTCAGCTTTCCTGGCAGCGTCAACCGATTGGACGTGGCCGTCTTGCGAGAGACTTCCTGCTGCGCAGCGCGGCTCGCCTCGCGCGCGCGCGCGGCGAGAATGATGCGCGCGACGATTGACTCGGCAACCGAGATATTCGTGTTCAGCCAGTGCTCGAGCGCCGGCCGGACCTGCGAGTCGACTCCGGCCGTCACCTCGGGATTGTTGAGGCGATCCTTCGTCTGTCCCTGAAACTGCGGGTCCTGCAGGAACAGGCTGAGCACGGCGACGAGCCCCTCGCGGATGTCTTCCGCGGTGAGCGTCACCCCCTTGGGCGACAGGTTGTGCGTATCGATGAAATTCCTGACGGCCTTGCCGAGCCCTGCGCGGAAGCCGTTCTCGTGCGTGCCGCCCGATCCTGTCGGGATCCCGTTGACGTAACTGCGCACGTGCTCGTCGGTCGACTGCGTCCACTGCAGCGCGATGTCGAGGCGGATGCCGCTCTCGTCGTGCTCGCGCGCGAGCGTGAATGGCGCGTCGTGCACCTGCGCGGCGCCTCGATCGGCGATGATCTTCCTCAGGTAGTCCGCGAGACCCTCAGCGTGCTGAAAGACAGCCTTCTCCTGCTTCGCCTCATCCTCGAAGACGATGCGAACACCTTTGTGCAGGTAGCTCGACGTCTCGATCCGCTCTTTGATCACGTCCGGGTCGAACTCGACCTTCGGAAAGATCGTCGAGTCCGGGCGAAAGAACACCGTCGTCCCGGTGCCGCGGGCGGCGCCGAGTTTCTTCACGGTTCCGACGGGAACGCCGTGCTTGAACCGCTGCTCCCACGATGCGCCGTCCCGCTTGACTGTCGCGACGAGCTCCTTCGATAACGCATTGACGACGCTGGCGCCGACGCCGTGAAGGCCGCCCGCCGTTTTGTAGTTGCCCGCCTCGAATTTACCGCCGGCATGCAGTGTGGTGAAGATCACCTCGAGCGCGCTCTTCTTTGTTTTGGGATGCTTATCGACCGGAATCCCACGCCCATCGTCGGTGATCGTCAGCGACGCGCCGTCGTCGTGCAGCGTGACCGTGATGTTCGACGCGTAGCCGTTCATGGCTTCGTCGATCGCGTTGTCGAGGATTTCCCAGACCAGATGATGGAGTCCGGCACTCCCAACGCCGCCGATATACATGCCGGGGCGCTTGCGAACGGGCTCGAGGCCCTCCAGGACGGTGATGTCTTTTGCTGTATAGGTTGCTGGCACTTGAGAGGGTTCTACAGGTTCCCGAGTTCCAGAGTTCCACGGTTCTCGTTCCCGTGTTCCAATGGTTCTCGGTTCTCCAGGTTCTCGGTTCTCTGGGTTCTAGGTTCTCGGTTCTCGGTTCTAGGTTCTCGCCCGCAACGCGTCGGGTGTGGGACAGAGCACCAAGTATCGCAGAAACTGCTCCCCAAAACGACTTGCAACGTGAAACGTACCGCGTACTTTTTGCTGTCACTCTCAAAAGTCGGCCGAAAACGGGCCCGGCACGATCGGTGCTCGGCAGCCGGTATGGCTACTGCGCATTGCTTCGAGGAACTGGTTGCCTGGCAGCTGTCTGACGCGCTCAAAGAGGAAGTGTTTCGATTGACACAGCGCGAGCCGGTCGCGCACGACACGCATTTCTGCAACGACATCCAGAGGTCCGCCCGATCTGCACCTGCCAACATTGCGGAGGGTTTTGGATGGTACGACCCAAAGCCTAACGCGCGCCACGTGTCGATCGCTAAAGCATCGCTTGAAGAAACAAAAAATCATACGCTCGAGGGATTCAAGCGGAACCACTTTGATCCCGTCGAGCGCGATGGTCTCCTCGAACTGAATAAACGCGCTCTCATCGCGACGACACGCTACCTGCGCTACCTGAAGTCCTGCGCGCGCGCTCCTGAAGGCAAACCTTACAAGCCTCGGTCTACCATGAAGCCGTCGGTAAGCCCGCAACCGCAAGAAACCAAAGCGGACGGAACCAAGAACCAGCCATAAAAGAAGGTCGAACTCGCAATCTCGAACGTGAGAACCTCAAACCTGAGAACCGCGAACTCGAGAACCGCGAACCTGAGAACCTGAGAACCTAGAACCTAGAACCTGAGAACCTAGAACCTGAGAACCTGAGGAACAAGAACTTGGGGAACCCCTGGAACTGAGGAACCCGGGAACCCTCTTAGGATTTCACAGGCCCATCACCCGCTTGAGAATCGCTATTTGCCCCGCGTGATATGCATCGTGCTGCACGATGCCGTGAAGGAGCTCGTAGTAGCTGACGCCGGTGCCGAGTTCGCGGTTGCGAGGATCGTTCGTTGGTTGAAGCAGCTTCGCGTCCGGCATGCCGCGCACGACGTCGACGAGGCGAGCGTGTGAGGCGTCCAGTGCGGCGAGCGCCGCCTTCCAGCGCTCCGGCGTCGGATCGCCGACCTCGGGCCAGTCGCCCTGCTCGGGATCCTGCGCGGGGGCGCCTGTCGCACGGCGCGCGACTTCGTTGCGCCAGCCGGTCGCGTGCAGAACGAGCTCCCAGATGCTGTGCGCGCCATTGGGCGGAGGCTTCGCTGCCTGCCGGGCAGTGACACCTTTCAAGATCGCTGTGATCGGCGACCCGTGCCACGGATCACCATCGTGCGCACGCTGGAACTGATCGATCAGGCGTTCGGCTTCCGACATTCCCGTCAGTACTACTCGATCAGCAGCGCGCCGGGATCCTCGACGAGTTCCTTGATCCGCACGAGAAACCGCACGGCTTCCGACCCGTCCACGATGCGGTGATCGTAGGTGAGCGCGGTGTACATCATTGGCTTCACCGAGACCTGGCCGTTGATGACGACGGCGCGATCCTTGATCGCGTGGAGTCCGAGAATGCCGACCTGGGGAGGATTCAGGATCGGCGTGCTGAGGAGCGATCCGAAAACGCCGCCGTTCGTGATCGTGAACGTGCCCCCCTGGATGTCTGCGAGCGAGAGCGTTCCCTCCTCGGCGGCTTTGGCGTACTCGCGCACCTTTTGCTCGATCTGGGCAAACGACATCCGATCCGCGTCGCGCAGCACGGGCACGACGAGCCCCTCGCTCGCGCCCACGGCGATGCCGATGTCGTAGTAGTGCTTCAGCACCATCTCGTCTCCCTGGATCTCCGCGTTGACCCGCGGAAAGTCCCGGAGGGCGCCGATTACGGCCTTGACGAAGAACGACGACAAGCCGAGGCCGATGCCGTGGCGATCCTTGAAGCCCTGCTTGTGCCGTTCGCGGAGAGCCATCACGCCGGACATGTCCACCTCGTTGAACGTGGTGAGCATGGCTGCCGTGCTCTGCGCTTCGACGAGACGCCGTGCGATGGTGGCGCGGCGCTTCGACATGCGCACGCGCTCCTCCGTCCGTTCTCCTTCGGAGCGGCGCCGATCCTCCGATACGGGCGTGGCGGGTCGGGTCTTCTGAGGAGTGGACGCGGCCGGTGCCTGCGATGCCCTCCCGCTTTGCTGCGCCGACACCTGCGCGCTGGCAGGCGCCTGCGCTGCCTGCTCGACGTCGCGACGCATCACGCGTCCCGCGTCGCCGCTGCCGCGCACCTGTTTGAGATCGACTTCGTTCTGCTGCGCCGCCTTCCGAGCAGTCGGTGTCGCACGGGTTTTGTCCTTGTCCGCCGGACCCTGGACAGCGGCGGACGCCTTGACCGTCGCCTCGCCCGCTTTCGCTGGACTCGCCTCCTGGCCTTCGGCGCGGCTCGCGCCCGTCGACGCTCCGCGTTCTTCGATCACCCCGAGCACCTCACCCACCTTCACGTCGGCGCCATCGGTATGATCGATCCGGCTCAACACGCCCGCCTGTGGCGCCGCCACTTCGAGATCGATCTTGTCCGTCTCGAGCTCGACCAGCGGGTCGCCCGCCGACACGACGTCCCCCTGCTTCTTCAACCACTTCGCCACGCGCGCGTCGACAATCGATTCGCCTACCTCAGGAACGACGATATTCGCTGGCATATCTCTCCTATCCCGCAACCTGTTCAGGCGCGGGCTTCGACCCACGCTTTGGACGTCCCGGCGACTTCGACTCCGCGAAGGCCGCTTCGATGAGCGCCTGCTGCTGACGGGCATGACGTGCCGCGGATCCTTCCGCGGGGCTCGCGCTACGCGGTCTCGTGACCGCGCGGACGGGACGGCCGTTCGCGACGTCGGTCAGCCGGGTCCGGACGAATTCCCACGCGCCCATGTTCTCCGGTTCTTCCTGCACCCAGACGATCTCCTCGGCGGATCCGTATCCGTCGAGCATCGCGCGCAGGTCGCGCATCGGGATCGGGTAGAGCTGCTCGAGGCGGCAGAGCGCCACGTCGCGTCGTGCGCCGCGCACATCGCTTCCGGCGAGGTCGACGTAGATCTTGCCGCTGCAGAGCAGCACGCGGCGGATCTCTCCGGCGCGCCCGCGCGCATCGTCGTCGTCGATCACCATGCGGAAGCGCGACTCGGCGAGCTCGCGCGGCGCGGATGCGACGCGCGGGTGGCGCAGGAGGCTCTTCGGCGTGAGCACGATTAGCGGCAGCGGATCCTTGATCAGGAGGGCCGCCTGCCGCCGGAGCAGGTGAAAGTACTGCGCGGCGGTGGTGCAGTTCGCAATCCGCATGTTGATGTCTGCGGCGAGCTGCAGGAAGCGCTCGGGGCGCGCGCTCGCGTGATCGGGCCCCTGTCCTTCGTGCGCGTGGGGCAACAGCAGAACCAGCGAGGGCTGCTGCCCCCATTTGATCCGAGCGGAGGCGATGAACTCGTCGATGATGACCTGGGCGCCGTTGATGAAGTCGCCGTATTGCGCTTCCCAGATGACCAGCCGCGACGGTTCCTGCACGTTGTAGCCGTACTCGAACCCGAGCGCCGCGTTCTCCGACAGCGGACTGTTATGAACCTCGAAGCCGGCGCGCGCCTGCGGCAGCGACTGCAGCGGCACGTGCAGGCCGCCGGTCTTGACGTCGTGAAACACCGCGTGGCGATGGCTGAACGTCCCGCGCTCGACGTCTTCACCCGTCAGCCGAATGCTCACACCATCCCCGAGAATCGATGCGAAGGCGAGCTCCTCCGCGGTCGACCAGTCGATCGAACGGTCGTCGGCGTGCGCGAACACCTGCGATCGCTTCTCGCGGACACGTTCCAGCTTTCGGTGGATCGAGAAGCCCGACGGAAACTTGAGCAGTGCATCGTTCAGTTCGGTAAGGCGATCGAGCGAAACGGCCGTCTGTGCGCTCGCGGCGGCACCGGGCGGCGGCGGCGCGGGGAGCGGCTCGATCAGGTCCTGCTCCGGCTGCAGCGCGTCCATCGCGGCCTGCAGCTCCGCGTTGAACCGGGCCACAAGTTGATCCGGTACGGACGGCTCGACAACACCGCGCTCGACCAGCGTCCGCGCCCAAATCTCGCGAACGCTCGGCTGGTCGGCGATCTTCTGATACATCAGCGGCTGCGTGAACGCCGGCTCGTCCCCTTCGTTGTGGTAGCCGACCACGTCGATCAGGAAGTCGCGCTGGAATTCGTTCCGATACGCAATCGCGAGGCGCGCCGCTTCGACGCACGCCTCGGGATCGTCCGCATTCACGTGCACGATGGGAATCTTGAAGCCGCGCGCGAGCCCGCTCGCGTAGGACGTGCTGTAGCAGTCCTGCGAGTCCGCCGTGAACCCCAGCTGATTGTTGACGATGATATGGATCGTGCCGCCGGTGTCGTAGCCGCGCAGGCGCCCGAGATTCAGCGTCTCCGCGACGATGCCCTGCCCGGGGAATGCCGCGTCGCCATGAATGAGGACGGGCAGGCTGCGGGCGGGATCGAATTCCGGCGCACCGGCCCGATCGGTGACCGTTCCGGCCGCACGTGCCATGCCTTCGACGATCGGGTCGACCGCTTCGAGATGGCTCGGATTGGGCGGCATCGAGACGACGAGATCCATCTCGCGGCCCTCTTTGATCGCGCGGTGCGCGCCGGCGTGATACTTCACGTCGCCGGTCCACGCCATGTCCTCGCGGAAATTCTTGGACGAGAGCGGGTCCTTGAACTCGGCGAGAATCTGCTGATAGGGCTTGTTGAGCACGTGCGCCATCACGTTGAGGCGGCCGCGGTGCGCCATGCCAATCAGGATCGATCGCGTGCCGGCCTCTGCGGCATCGCCGATCATCTCGTCGAGGATGGGCACGAGCATGTCGAGCCCTTCGATCGAAAACCTCGTCTTGCCTTGAAACGTGCGGTGGAGGAATCGCTCGAAGGCTTCAACTTGTGTGAGGCGCTCGAGCAGCGCGACGGGATCGATCGGATCCACCGGTGCCCGGAACCTGCCGAGCTCCGCCGCCTGGCGGAGCCATTCACGTTCCTGCGGGACGAACACGTGCGCGTAATCGTAGCCCGTCGTCGAGCAATACACCCGCCGGAACGCTTCGACCACCTCGTACATGTTCGCGGCGGACTCTGCGAGCGGCGATGGGATCAACGTCGCGGGGAGCTCGCGCAGGTCCGCCTCGGTGACGCCATGGGTTTCCGGCAGCAGCGATGGATCGCCGTGCCGCGGCTTCCCGAGAGGATCGAGTTGCGCGGCGAGATGACCGTACCTCCTGATCGCCTGCGCGAGATTGACCGCGCCCACGGCCTTGCCGAGCAGCTTCGCATCGAGCGAGCGGGGCGTTTCGTCGGCAACGTCTGCAGGAGGCGTCCACCGCGCGAACAGGGCGCGTGTTTCCGCGTCTACCGAGGCTGGATCGTTTCGAAAGCGCTCGTATAATTCGAGCACGTACCCACGGTTGAGTCCCGTGAATCCCTGCCAGGTGGACATGTCTTTATAATCCTACCGCATGCGCATTGCCGCACGCGCGGCGCTGATCGTACTTCTCTCGGTCGCGACATCCGCACCATCGCGATACAGAGGAACGCGTACGCACGCGGAGCCGCAGGCACCAGCCCGTAACGCGAAACGGTAACCAGCATGGATCTTGGCCGCCACTATCTCGACGATGTGATCTCGCAGATCGAAAAGCAGAAGAGTCTGGCGGATCGGGCGATCGCCCAGGTGACGGACCAGGAGCTGTTCCGAACGATCGACGCGGAGTCGAACAGCATCGCGATCGTCATGCGCCATGTTGCGGGAAACCTCCGATCGCGGTTCACGGACTTTCTCACGACGGACGGCGAGAAGCCGGATCGCCATCGGGACGGCGAATTCGAAATGCCCGCGGCAGCGACGCGCGAGACGGTTGTAGCGGATTGGGACAGCGGCTTCAGCCGCCTGCTCGCCGCGCTGCGCGAATTACGTCCTGAGGATCTGCTGCGCGATGTTTCGATCCGCGGTGAGCGTCACTCCGTCGTGCAGGCGCTGGACCGTGCAATCACGCATCTTGCGTATCACGTCGGCCAGATCGTCTTCCTCGCGAAACACCTGCGGTCCTCGACCTGGCGCACGCTCAGCATCCCGAAAGCGCGGTAGCTGGATTCGCTCGTATCGGAGCGCCGAGCGCCAGCGTCAGCGCTACTCGCCGAACGGCGCGGGCGCGTCGGGCACCGGCCAGACGACGCGGGTGAACTGGCCGCGCTGGAGCAGCTCGCGCCCCTTTCCGCCTCGACCGGTGACCTCGTACTTCGCAGTCGAGATGGTCTGCTCCGCGCCGCGGCTCGTTTCGACCGTCAGCAGGTCGCGATCCCCGGTCGACGCGATGAACCCGAGGACGCGATCGTCCTTCGAGGCGAGCTTGATTAGGATCACGCCGCGCCCGGGGCCCGAGAGGAAGTTCACCTCGTCGGCCTTCGTGAGGAGCCCGCGCGCGTCGCGCGTCGCAGCGATGAGGATCTCTCCACCCGTCAGTCGCGCAACGCCGACGAACTCCGCCCCCTCGCCTGTCTTCGCGTAGCGGCGACCCGCGCGCGTGCTCGGTTCGGCGAACGGCTCCAGGCTGAAGCGCAGGCTGTAGCCGTCGCTGCTGACGGCGACGGCGTGCACGCGTGGCTCGGCCCCTTCCTTCCTCGGCTCGATCTCACCGGCGACGCGCGGATCGAGACTCAGCGCCGACACGATCCGCTCACCGTCCTTCAACTTGAAGAAGCGCTGGATCGGCTCGCCGTATCCGGTGGACGCCGGGATATCGGCAAGGCGCGCGCTGTAGGCGACGCCGAAGTTGCTGAAGAACACCGCCATCGACCGCGTGCTCCCCGCGAGCGTCGCGAGCACCTGATCTCCTTCGCGCAGCCGCGTGGTCGAGATGTCCTTCACTTCCTTCTGACGTTTGACCCATCCATCCCGCGACACGATGACGACGTTGTCTTCTTCGACGATGAAATCCTCGGCGGTGTATTCCGCCTCTCCTTCATCGCTGGCGATCGTCGTGCGGCGCGGGTCGCCGTACGTCTTCTGGATCTCGACGATTTCCCCTCGCACGAGCGCCCATCGGCTCTCCTCGTTCTTCAGGAGCCCGCCGATCTGCCGCGCGCGCTTCCGCTTCTCCTCCGCTTCCTTGCGGATGATCAGGATCTCCAGGCGCGCCAGCCGATAGATCTTCAGTTCCAGGATCGCGTCGGTCTGCTCCGCGTCGAGCGAGAAGCGCTTGATGATCTGCTGTGCGGCGTCGGCCTTTCCTTCCGACTTGCGGACGATCTTGATGATGTCGTCGATCGCGTCGAACACCTTCTCGAAGCCTTCGAGGATGTGGATGCGCTTTTTGAGCGCGTCGAGCTCGTGCTCCAGGCGCTTGGTGACGACATCGAGACGGAAGTGGAGGAAGTGCCAGAGGATCGAGTGCAGGTCGAGCCGCTCGGGACGGCCGACGTCCGTGTTCTCGGTCGGGATCAGACATGTGAGGTTGACGAGGAAGTTGGTCTGGAGCGGCGTGTGCTTGAACAGGTACGCCATCACCATCTTCTCGTCCGCGTCGCGCTTGAGCTCGAGCGCGATGCGCACGTCTTCGGTCGACAAATCCTTCACGTCGACCAGCGGCGGCAGCTTGCGGCTGAGCGCGACGTCCGCGATCCGCTCGACGAGCGCGGACTTGTTCACCGTGTACGGAACGCTCGTGACGTAGATCGTCTTCGATCCGCGCGTTTCGGGTCCGGCCTCCCATGTGGCGCGCAAGCGGATGGCGCCGGAGCCGGTCTTGTAGATCTGCTTCAGCTCCTCGGGAGCGTTGAGCATTTCGCCGCCGGTCGGAAAATCGGGTCCCTTGACGTAGCGGCACAACTGCACGCTCGTCAGATCGGGGTTGTCGAGCAGTTTGATCAGCGCGGTGGACACTTCCGACAGGTTGTGCGGCGGGATGTTGGTGGCCATGCCGACCGCGATGCCCGTCGCGCCGTTGATCAGGAGATTTGGAATCCGAGACGGCAGGACGACCGGCTCGGTCTTCGTGCCGTCGTAGTTCGGCCGGAACGGCACCGTCGACTGATCGATCTCGGCGAGGAGCTCGTCGGAGATGCGCGCCAGGCGGCACTCGGTGTAGCGCATCGCGGCGGCGCTGTCGCCGTCGAGCGATCCGAAATTGCCCGAGCCATCGACGAGCGGATAGCGCAGCGAAAACGACTGCGCCATGCGGACGAGCGTCTCGTACAACGCGGCGTCCCCGTGCGGATGGTAGCTGCCCATCACATCGCCGACGACCTTCGCGCACTTCCGGTGCTTGACGTCGGCGGTCAGGTTCTGCTGCCACATCGTGAAGAGGATGCGGCGCTGGACCGGCTTCAACCCGTCGCGCACGTCGGGCAGCGCGCGCGACGTGATCACGGAGAGCGCGTAGTTCAGATACCGCGTCTGTGCAGCTTCATGAAGGGACACCCCCTCGTCAGGTGGCGGCCCCGGCGGCGTATCGAGATCCGTGTCGACGTCAAACAGGGAGTTACTGGTGGGCTTTTTGCGCTTGGCCATCGCTTAGCAGAATAGCACTGGGCTCAACGGAGACGGACGGAGGAAACGAACGGAGGAACGGACGGAGGAAACGGGCGGAGGAAACGGACGGAGGAAACGGATCCTAGAAACGAAGCAACGAACGCAACGAAGACGAACGAAGGGCGATCGCCGAGCGCCCGGCCTCCGGCCGGGCGTCACTTCCACACCCGCGCGAAGCGCGGCTCGGCGATCGCCTCATGCGGTCAAACCGGATCGTCGGTGACCCCTTCAATCCGCATCTTCGGATTCACCACGCGCTTCACGCCATCAACGAGCCTCACGACGTTGAAGTTGATCAACAGCCCGACGGGCAGATTGGCCAGCTTCAACTGGGTGAGCACCTGCCGCCGATGAATCTCCATCAGCGTCTGCACGCTCTTCAGCTCCACGACGACGCAGCCTTCGATGACGATGTCGATGTAGTAGAGCGTTTTCAGCTGCACGCCTTTGTAGATGATTGGCACCCTGCGCTGAAGTTCGAACTGCAGCTTCTCTGCGGTCAGTTCGTACGCCATGCATTCTTCGTACACGTTCTCGAATACTCCTGGACCAACGACGTCGTGCACGCGAATGCCGCACCCGATGATCGCGCGAGTGATCAGGTTCGTGCCATGTGGATCTGTCAACATGCACGGCGGACATAGCAAGGAGCGGACCGCGGCGGAATTGGCCCGAAATGCTGCCAGCAAGCCTGATATGTTGCACTTTCTTCGTACCCTCCGTTAGCTTCGTTGCTTCGTTTTTGAGATCCGTTCCCTTCGTCACCCTCCGTGGCAGACGACTATGAGAACCCTCCGATACCTCCACTACGACGTCTTCACCGATCGCGCCTTCGAAGGCAACCAGCTCGCCGTGTTTCCAGAGCCGGCCGGGCTGACGACAGAGGAGATGCAGCGGATTGCGCGCGAGATGAATTTTTCCGAGAGCACGTTCATCTTTCCGCGCGAGACACCGGACACCGATATCCGGATGCGGATCTTCACGCCGGGTGAAGAGCTGCCGATGGCTGGACACCCGACAATCGGGAGCGCGTTCGCGCTCGCGACGGAAGGGATCATCGCAAAAGGACGGGAGCGCTTCGTGTTCGGCCTTGGTGTGGGGCCGACGCCCGTGACGCTCGAATGGAAACGGGACGAGCTCGATTTCGCATGGATGACGCAGAAGCTGCCGGCCTTCGAGGGACGCGTCACGGATCGGCCCGCGCTGGCCGCATCGCTCGGCCTCGACGCGGCGGATTTCGTCGAGGGCGCGCCCGTGGAAGTCGTCTCGTGCGGTGTGCCGTTTCTGTTCGCGCCGCTGGCGTCACGCGCAGCGGTGGATCGCGTAGCGATGAATCGACCCGCCTATGCCGCCTGCTGCAAGGCCGCCGGCCTCGCGGAGCGGCCGCTGTTCCTGTTCACGCTCGACGGCGGCGCCACCGAACGGGAATCCATCTACAGCCGCATGCTCGCTCCCGGCTTCGGCGTCGCGGAAGACCCCGCGACCGGCAGCGCAAGCGGGCCTCTCGGCTGCTATCTCGCAATACATCGACTGCTCCCGGCCGACCGGCTGACCGGGTTCGTCAGCCTGCAGGGGGCAGCCATGCAGCGGCCCAGCCGGATTCATATTTCCATCGGCGCCGAGCGCGATCGCATCACCAGCGTGCGCATCGGCGGCCGGAGCGTTCTCGTCGGCAAGGGCACGCTCGAAGTGCCGTAACGCCCCGCTTCTTCCCGGAGCCCGTTCCGTGTTGTTCTGTGGCCCTTTGTGTTTTTCTGTGGCCGTTGACTCCGGGTGGTCGATTCTGTGGTCTGCTGTGGGCGGAGGCCCCATGGTCTGGACCGATCTCTTCGTGCCCGGCGTGCCGCTCGTCGAAAAAGTGGTGCGCCCGCTGATTGTCTACGTTGTGCTCGTGATGCTCGTGCGGCTCGCGGGCAAGCGCGAACTCGCGCAGCTCAATCCGTTCGATCTCATCGTTCTGCTCACGTTGTCGAACACCGTCCAGAACGCAATCATCGGCAACGACAACTCGCTCATTGGCGGCGTCATCGGCGCCGTCACCCTCGTCGGCGTCAACTGGCTCGTCGTGCGATTCATGTACCGGCACGAAAAGCTCGATCGCTGGATCGAGGGAGATCCCGTGACGCTGGTGGAGGACGGGCAGGTACTCAAGCATTGCCTCGATAACGAATTAATCACGGTGGCCGAGCTCGAGGCGGCGGCACATCGGCAGGGTTTCGAGTCGCTCGGGGACGTCGGGCGCGCCGTGCTGGAGCCAGGCGGCACGCTGTCATTCGTAGGCCGCAACAGGGCGACGGCCGCGGCACCGCCCCGTACCCACGAGGAGATTCTCCTGAGGCTGGACGAGATCAAGCGGATGCTAGCTGCTAGAGGCTAACGCCTCAATGTTCAATGCTAAACGTCCAATGCACAGTGCGGCAATGTCGCGATAGCGCCGCAAATGGTCGGGCTTCAGCGACAAGCCCGTCGGAGCACCTCGAACAGTGGAGGTGCAATCGTTGAGCCACGCGCAAGCCGAGGCGTGTCCCGAAAGCGTGGCAGGAGTCAAGCTGTCGCGCGGTCGGCGGAATTAGCCTTGCACGTTTTTTGTCGCATGGCTCAAACAGTCGGCGATTACCTCATCGCTCGCTTCCACGCGTGGGGCGTCACGCGCATCTACGGCTACCCGGGCGACGGCATCAACGGGATCCTTGGCGCGCTCAACCGCGCCCAGGACCAGATGAAGTTCGTCCAGGTCCGCCATGAAGAGATGGCGGCATTCATGGCGTGCGCGCACGCCAAGTTCTCCGGCGAAGTCGGCGTGTGCCTCGCCACGTCGGGTCCCGGCGCCATTCACCTGCTCAACGGGCTTTACGACGCACAGCTCGATCACCAGCCGGTAGTCGCTATCGTCGGGCAGTCGGCGCGCATGGCGATGGGCGGCAGCTTCCAGCAGGAGGTCGACCTGCTCTCGCTCTTCAAGGACGTCGCGCACGAGTACGTGCAGATGGGCACGACCCCCGAACAGGTGCGGCATCTCGTGGATCGCGCCGTGCGCATCGCCCGCGCGGAACGCACCGTCACGTGCATCATCCTTCCAAACGATCTGCAGGAACTCGATGCCGCCGAACCGCCTCGAAAGCATGGCGCGATTCAGTCCGGCGTTGGCTTCACGAGTCCTCACGTCATCCCGAAGGACGCGGATCTCCGCCGGGCTGCAGATCTCCTCAACGCCGGCCAGAAGGTCGCGATGCTCGTCGGCGCCGGAGCCCTGCACGCGGGCGATGAGGTCATCGAAGTCGCCGAGGTCCTCGGGGCCGGGGTCGCGAAGGCGCTTCTCGGCAAGGCGGCGGTACCGGACGACTACCCGTTCGTGACCGGGTCGATCGGCCTGCTGGGGACGAAGCCGAGCTACGACCTCATGATGGAATGCGACACGCTGCTGATGGTCGGGA
>Ga0209686_1000495_pt1 | contig 20156 bp, 16 predicted proteins | sample GraSoiAngelo_126_FD_185883 | JGI IMG/M metagenome (GOLD analysis project Ga0209686, IMG submission 185883) | Grasslands soil microbial communities from the Angelo Coastal Reserve, California, USA - 14_0927_09_20cm (SPAdes) (version 2) | ecosystem: Environmental > Terrestrial > Soil > Grasslands ...
TCATGACGTACCCGAACGGCGGCCAGACCAAGTCAGTAATCCAGGTCCCGCACCAAGTTCCTGGAGCGAGCCTTATCGAAAGGCCCGCATACCGCGCCACCGTGCTCGTGGGGTGGGTCAAGAACATGTAGAACTGATAGCGGTTCGGCAATCCCATTGCTCGCGGATTCAACGCGAACTCTCGGAGCGGCTGATGGTGATCCAGCAGGGATGCTGAGTTGACCGATGCGAGCATCGCGACGATCTGCTTGAGGATTCGCGACGGGTAGACGCGCTTCATCTGCCAATGGAGCGCGTTCCCGGCCGCATCCCCTTTCAGTTCCTTCGCGATGATGGCCATCGCCGTTGTCGTCCATCGCTTCAGTTCGCCGACGTAGTGATTGCCGGTGACCAGAGAGTTGCACTCATAGCAGAGCGTGTGAGCGCCGGCCCCGCCCGGCATCTCAGTGCCCCCAGTCATGGATCCGTCGGCGGCCCGCCCCAACCAACTGTCCAAGCCGAACATTTCGACAGATTCCCGGTTGAACGATGACCGCGCCGGCAGATGCTCGTAAGTCAGCAGTTTCTGCTGCCCGCACAGGTGGCAAGTGCCGATGGTGGCCATGTCCTGTTCAGCGTAACGCGACTTCCGCCGGGTGATGGACATCGCAGGACGATTCGGCTCGCGATCCAATTGACGCCGCGCGACGACGGCGCTATTCTGGACGCGGTTCGTCGGTCCGCCACTGTAACTGCGCTCAACGCGCGACTCGAACGTTTGAGCAACCGCGCGCCTCTGAATCTCCTCACATCACGGACCGATCGGTTCGTCGCGTCGATGGACATCGTTCGCGCGAGCCACTTCGCTGCTTGATGCGACTCGCCATGGCGACCGCATCACGCGGCATCAACCCGTGAAGGTCGGCATTTCGCTGCCGGCCGATCGTTCCGAGGAGGTTCGACATGAAGACTTGGTTGAACGTTGCAGAGGCGGCGGAATACGCCGGCGTGAGTCGGGACACGATCTACACCGCCTGCGAACGGCGGGAGATCCACCACGCACGCGTAGGCGGCCGCCGATCGATTCGCTTGAAGCCAGAGTGGATTGACGCCTGGCTGGAACGACACGCGCGGCGGGCCGAGGCCTTCGGCGAAGCATCGATGCACTGAGAGCATCGCGGCAGGAGAAGGAAGCCACCGTGGGTCTCTACAAGCTGTGTGAACACAAGGGCAGGGCGCGCGATCGGTGCGATCACGCCTGGTGGGCGAGATTTCGCCACGTGCGCGTGAGCCTCGAGAAGTGGTCGAATCGCGAAATCACGACGAAGACCGAGGCCGCCGCGGTTCTCGACGATCTGAAGAAGGGCGTTCGAGCCGGCACGTTCGAGAAGCGTCGTGCGGAGCCCGAGCCCAAGACGACGGCGCTCACGTTCGAACAGTTCGCAGACATCTACAAAGAGCGCCACGTCTTCGCGAAGAAGCTCGCCATTGGCAAGACGATCGACTATCGGCTCAAGCCGATCCTCGAGTACTTCGGCGATCGACCCCTCGCTGAGATACGAACGGCGGATGTCGAAGACTTCATCGCCGACTTGAGGAAGCCGCGCATCGCTGGCCGACGCAGGACTCCTCGCGTTTTGGCGCCGGCGTCAATCAACCGCACGATCGAGATCCTGCGCCACATGATGAATTGGGCGGTCGGTCGCGAGTACATCGATCGGACGCCGTTCCGACGCGGAACCGAGACCCTGGTCCGCAAGCTGCGCGAGGACAACCAGCGGCGCAGACGAGTTGCCGAGAACGAAGAAGCGCGACTCCTCGCAGTGGCACCGCCGCTCCTGCGCTCGATGATCATCGCCGCGCTCGATACGGGCATGCGGCAGGGCGAGATGCTCGCGCTTCGGTTCAAGGACCTAGACCTCATTCGGGGTCTGATCACCTTGCGCGGCGAAACGACGAAGAGCCGACGCACCCGCCTCGTGCCGATCGCGACCGCGAGGTTGCGTGCGGTCCTCGAATGGTTGCAGCTCGACGCCGATGGCGGGAAGAAGCCAGCCGACGCCCTCGTGTTCAGCGACGAAGCCGGCGAGCCCATCGGCAGGTTCAGGACGGCGTGGGTTACGGCTGTGCTGAAGGCTCACGATGTCGCGCCGGTGTGGAAGTCCTACAACTGGACGGCGCTAACGCCGGAGTGCCACGCGGAGTTCCGGCATATCAACCTGCGCTGGCACGACCTGCGGCACGAGTACGCCTCACGGCTCGTCGAGAAGAACGTCCCTCTGGCGCAAGTGCGCGACCTCCTCGGCCATGCCTCCATCATCACCACCGAGCGCTACGACAACCAGAAACTGGAGAACCTCCAGGCCGCAGCGGCACGCCTTGAGCGCGGCGAGACGTTCGATCCGGGTCCGCGAGAATCGGCCTCGCTTTCAACCTGTCAAGTTTCTGTCAAGAGTTCGGTCGATGAGGAGCCCGGGGACGAGATCGACCGCGTGCGCGAAACGAGTCCTAAATACCGTGAAAATCTCGACTTAGAGATTTGGCTGGGAGGCAGGGATTCGAACCCCGATAACGTGGTCCAGAGCCACGTGTCCTACCGTTGAACGACCTCCCAACGGGCAGGCGGAAACCTCAATTATACCGAACGGTCTTCCGCAAAGGCAAAAGGCGGGCGTTTTCATGCCCGCCTTTGTCCCATGACGACTTGTTGGGTGCCGGAACCTACTGCGCCGAGCCCGCACGGCGAGCCTTCAGCGCATCGAGAAGACGGCCCACCTCATCTTCCTTTTCCATCGCCTCGAACCGGCGGTCCACGTCTTCGGCCACCAGCGTCGACTTCGCCTGGCTGACGGCCTCCGCGCGAGTGACCTTCTGCTCCATCCGATCGAACCCCGCTGCAGGACCCTGGCCGCCGACGACCAGCTGGGCGTCGGTTGCATTCCCGAGCGCGCGGGCCCGGCGGTGCTGCGCGATGAGGAGATCGCTTTTGGCGCGCGCCTCGGTCAGCTTCTGATCGAGCTGCGCGAGCGCTTTGCGCAGCGTGTCGACCTGCAGCTTCTGATCTGCCGCCTGCCGGGTGTAGGTCTCGGCCATCCTCGTGAAGCTTTGATAGCGCTCGAGCGCGGCGCGGGCGAGGTCGTCCTGCTGCTTGTCGACGGCGAGCTCCGCCTTCTTCATCCACTCCGCCGCGCGATCTTCGTGTTCGGTCTGCTTCTTCTGCAACAGGTGCTGATCGGCCATCGAGATCGCCACCTGCGTCTTCACCTGCAGAAGCTGGTTCTCCATGTCGAGGATCACCTGCTTGATCATCTTCTCCGGATCCTCCGCGCGATCGATGAGATCGTTCAAGTTCGCGCGCACGAGCGTGGAGACGCGTTCGAGAATTGCCATGATGCTCTCCTTCAGACGCCTGCAGGCTCGCTGTTCCGCGGAGCCTTGTCACCAATCTTCCGCACCTTCGACAGCAGGTCCGCCATCGGCGTGCCCGACAGCGCCTCGAACAGCGCGGGCACCTGCGCGGCGATCTCCGTCATGTCGCCCGTCAGCTTGTTCAAGCCGCTCGTATGCCCGTTGCCGGTCGAGACGATCGTGATCTTGTCCACCTTGTTGAGGGGACTCGCGATCGCCCGCATGATCTCGGGCAACGACGTCAGCAGCTTGTCGATGACGGCCGCCTGGTTGTATTCCTGGAACGCCTCCGCCTTCACGTTCATGGCGCGCGCTTCCGCATCACCCTTCCTGTAGATGATGTCGGCCTCCGCCTCGCCTTTCATGCGGGTGGCCGCCGCCTGCCCTTCCGCCTCCGTCGATAGCCGGTTGCGCTCCGCCTCGGCGAGGACGGCGATCCGCTGACACTCGATTTCGGCCTGCTTCAGGACGGTCGCGATCAGCTCCTTCTCGCGCCGCAGGATTTCCGCTTCCTGCACCTTGATCTGCTGCTCGCGCTCGATCTGCTGCACGCGGACGGATTCGGCCACGACCTGCTGCTGCATGACGTTCGTCTGGATCTCGTAGGCCTTGTCCGCCTGCGCTTCCTGCTTCTTGACCATCTCGACGTAGTTCGCCTTCTTGATGTCGAGATCGCGCTGCGCCTCCGCCTGCTTGGCCATCGAGAGCGTCTCGGCCAGCACGCGCTCCTGGTCGGCTTGCGCCTTCGCAATCGCGGACGCGCGCGTCGCTTCCGCGCGCTTGATCGCCGTGTCGCGATCCGCCTCGGCGGCGGCAACGTCCGCGTCGCGCTTGATGCGCGCCACGTCCGGCCGGCCCATGTTGACGATGTACTCGTTCTTGTCCCTCACCTCTTTGATCGTGAACGACACGACCTCGAGCCCCATCTTGTTCATGTCGTCGGCGCAGGTGCCGCGCATCCGCTCGGCGACCATCTCCGGCTCCTTCACGATCTGCTCGACCGTCAGCTGGCCGATGATGCCGCGCAGGTGACCCTCCATCACGAGCCTGATCAAGCTTTCGCGCTGGTCCGGCGTCTTGGTCAGGAACTGCTCGGACGCGGTCTGGATCGACTCGATGTCCGATTTCACCTTGATCTGCGCGACCGCTTCAACGGTCACCGCGACGCCCTGCTTCGTGTACAGGTCCTGCACGGGAGCAACATCGAACGACATGAGCTCCAGCGACAGGTGATGCGACGATTCGATCATCGGGAAGATCACGGTGCCGTGCCCTTTGACAATGCGCGTGCCGCGGAAGCCGTAGACGATCAGCGCTTCGTGCGGGCCTGCCTTGCGATAGAGCGACGCGAGGAAGGATCCGAGGAGTGCCACGCACAGCACCATCAGCCCGACAACGACCCAGAACCCGACGCTCACGGTCTCAAGCCCCATAACTGCCTCCTGCGGAGTCTGTCTCTGACGCGAGATCCCCGCTCCGTTCTTCCCTTACATCGGCGGGGACCCCGGCACCCCGCCTGGCTCTCTCCGCTACGCTCGCTCTTCGCAGCTCGCTCCGCTTCGCTCGCCGGCTCACTCGCTCTCGCTCGGTCGCTCCTACTCGTCTGACGCGAGATCGGTCCATCGCCGCACGGAAGCGATGCCGCGCTCGTACCCGGTGATCACGACTTCGGTGCCCTTCTCGATGGCGCGTCCGTCCGCGCTGCGCGCGCCGCAGGACTGGCGCGCCCCTTTTCGCGAGTAGATCAACTCGCCGATGCCTCCCTCTCGAATAGGCTGGCTCAGACGGCCGAGCACGCCCACCATGTGATAGTCCGCGCTCTGCATGTTCTCGTGCGGCGACCACAGCACGCGCGCCATGATCCAGAACACCGCGGCCGCGCCGCACAACCCGAGCATCACCGACAGCCCGACGGCAGGCACCGCCAGCCACCGGAACTGCGACGTCAGGAGGTAACCGGTGCCGCCAAACCAGGCGAGAAACGCCGTCATCGTCGCGAAATTGATCGGACCGACGGCGGGACCGTTCGCATTCGCGACGTGGAACGCGCCGGCGTGCACGTGATGCTCCCAGGGAACGTGCAGGTGGGCGTTAACGATGCCGAAGGCAAATGACAGCGCGCTGAGCACGAACCCGATCAGGAAGCACCCCAGGAAGATCTGCGGCCAGTTCATCGCGGCTCCTCTCCCACGAGCGTGTGCGACAGGTGATCGACGAGTCCTGGCATCGACAGCATTTCCCCGAGCAGGACGAGGCATCTGCGCGAGTCGGCGTGCGTCGCGACGCGATCGAGCGCCGCGGCCAGCGACGGGTCGTACGCGAAGCGCGCCGCGCCGTCAACCAGCCATCGGTCGAGTGCGGTCTCGACCGAGGCGATTACCGACCCGAGCCCGGTCTGGAACCCCGGCGGATCGCTGACGAGGTAGCCCGGGTGCACTTTGAAGAACCGCGCGAGCAGCTGCCGCGACTCGTGCGACAGGTGCTTGCGGGCCCCTTTCTCGATGAGCGAGAGATACGACTGGCTGATGCTCGCGCCGAGCTCAGCGCGAATCGCACGGACGAGCTCCGATTGCGTGAGCTCGCGGCCCAGGCCGCGAAGCTCCCCTTCGAGATGACGAAGCTGACGAAGCTTCTGTCCGAGGGTCATTGCGATTAGCAATAAGCCTATTGCAAATTGTAATCGACGTCAAGCTGCAACAAATGGCGAATCGCACCGTCCGGTAGAACCGCGAGTTCCCCCGTTCGAGCAGTCGATTGATGACGGTTCCGCCGATTACCTGGTGATCGGACCAAGATAACGATCCAGCCAGTCGAGGATCTCCTTGAAGACGTCGTTGGGACGCGGCGGGATATGACCTCCCTCGAGCACCGCGTGGCGCTTGTCCGCGACGGGTGTTCCCAGCATTCTGAACATCGGGATCTGAGCGGTTTCGTAAGGAAGATCGAAATCGTCACGGCCATTGACCATCAGAACGGGCTGCTTGACGTGCGTGACGAAGTTGACGGGATCGGTTTCAGGCGGGATCGTCCACGTTTCGAATCCTCCCGACAGAAGCACGCCGGTCCGGATGCGCGGCTCGATCGCCAGATAGACCGGCGCGAGCTGCGCGCCGAGGCTGACGCCGTAAAACGCGATGCGCGACCGATCGATGTCCGATCGCGTCTCGAGATAATCGATGGTTCGCCGAACGTCCTGGCCTCGCTGGATGCTGATCTGGCGAAGAAAGCCCTGACCTGACTGCACCGGCACGCGACGCTCGTAGGTCTGTTGGTAGACGGGATACACGACGACGCGTCCGCTCCGAATGATGAACTCGAGAAATTGAATCCACGGCGTGCGGCTCGACTCCAGCCGCGTCGCGTCGCTGCCTGGAAAGTACACGACGGCCTGATACGGCGGCCGCGCGTTCGTCGGGACGAACACAGAGGCAAGGACCCGTTCGTTGCCGTACGACGCGCGAAATGAGACGCGCTCGCGGCGCCAGTGAGGATTGCTAGTGTCCATCTCCTCGACACGGCTATCGAGCGGCAACGCATCGTAGTCGTACAGGTGTCGATACGCCTCATAGACGTCGTCGCCTACCGGCTTCAATTCGGCAACGTCGCGCTCGAGCGACGCAATCGGGGCGACGAGCTTCGGCGTCAGCGCGGTCGGCTGCAGCATGCACCTGAATCCCATCCCAGCGCGGCGCTCGAGTGGAGGTTGGGCGTCCGGATCGTGGAACATGTAGTTCGCTTCGTTGAACGCACCGCCGAGGACATAGCGGCGTCCTCCCGCTGCGCGGTTCCACACCCATTCCTTGACGTTGCCCGCCATGTCGTACGTGCCGTACGGTCCCAGGCCGCCGCTGCTGCCGACGCGTATCGTTCCCTTTCCGCCGAAATTGCTGAATCGCAGAATTTCGGAGAATACCCCGAATGCGCCTGATGCGGTGTCCCAGTGATAGACGGTTGGCAGTTGCCTTCCCGCATAGACGGCGTACGCGGCAGCCTCGTACCAGCTAACGCCGCTCACCGGCCAGTCCTCCTGGCCATCAGGATAGGAGCCGAGCTCCCAGGTCGAAGGACCCATGCGTCCGGTCCGGTCACGGAACTCATTCATCGCCTCGGACCACGGAAGCGTACGCCCATTCGCGACGAAGGGTTCACGCCAAAAGCGCTGGTCGCGATATCCGCCGCGATCGATGAACTCCTTGAACGCCCGGTTCGTCACTTCGTACTGGTCCATCCAGTACGCGGGCAGGGCGATGTCAACGTGGTCGCTCTCGAGAGCAAACGACCCCGCGGGCACGTACACCATTCCCGGAATCGTGCTGCCCTTCGGCACGAGATGCGCCTGGAAAGCCGGGTGGTCGGGAGCGATCTCGATCGGGTCGTATCCGTCCTTCGTGATGCGCCAGCGGAGCATCGCGACCGGATGGCGTGCCGTGGTCGGCGTGCGGCCGAGAGGCACCCAACCTTCGTCGGCAGCCGAGTAGCTGCGAAAGGCGACGTCCGCACCCGACGGATCGCTGGTAATCCGCGCGCCCGACGTGATGTCCGTCCACGCCGCGGCGACCTGTGGATCGTTCGGCGCAGCCGCCACTGCGCGCTGCGCCAGCCGATACGCCGCCACATGATCGCCCGCCGCCGCGAGACGCGTCACTTCCGACAAGGCCGTCCCGTGTGCCCAGCGCACGCTTGACTCCTTCACGCGCGACCAGACGAGCGCGCCGCCGCCAAGCATGGCGAGCGCGACTCCCGCTGCGACGGCGGATCGCGCATATCGCGAACGTGTCGCGGGAGAAAGGACGGCGCGGCTCTTTCGCAGCTCTTCGTAAACTTCCCGAGCAGACGGATAACGATCGTCGGGGTTCTTTGCCAGGCAGCGCATCACGATGCGGACCACATCGCTGGGAACGTCAGTTCTCAGTGACTCGACCGGAGGTGGAGCGTTTCTGACCGTCGCGTCCATGACCGCCCACACCGTATCGCCTGAAAATGCAGGCGATCCCGCCAGCATCTCGTACAGGAGCGCGCCGAAAGAGAAGACGTCCGAACGCATGCTCGCCGGCTGACCCGCGATTTGTTCCGGCGAGAGATAGCCGACGGTACCGACAATCACGCCGGCGCTGCCGATCGTCGCGTCGACGGTGAGCTGCCGGGTCGCGGCATTGCCATGCAACTCAGTACGCCGCGCGATACCGAAGTCGAGGACTTTGAGATGTCCCGTTCGGCTGATCATCACGTTCGCGGGTTTCACGTCGCGATGGATGACGCCTGCATCATGCGCGGCGGCGAGTGCCGCGGCAATCTGGATGCCGTAGTCAAGGGCCAGATCGATCGGCAGACCCTGGCGTGGAATAGTGAGCGGCGCCCCCGACACGTGCTCCATCACGATGAAATCGAGGCCGCGCTCAGCCTCGACCGAATGGATGGTCACCACATTCGGGTGATTGAGGGCTGAGGCCGCGCGCGCTTCGTGCAGCAGCCGCCGCTTCGACTCGCCGTCGCCGGAGGCCGTCTCAGACAGAATCTTGATTGCGACCGTGCGGTTCAGCACGGTGTCGGTTGCGCGATAGACCTTGCCCATTCCACCCTCGCCGAGCAAGGCTTCGACGACGTAATGGGAGAGGCTGGATCCGATCATCGTTCCCAGGAAAACTTCATCCGCTCGTGCGGATGATTGCCGATTTCATTGAGCGTCTTCGCGTTGTAGAGGCGGCCGTTCAGCACCACCATGTCGATTGACTCGCTGTTGCGGATGTCATCGAGCGGATTCCTGTCGAGGACGATGAGGTCGGCGAGCTTCCCTTTCTCGAGCGACCCGATGTCGGCGCCCAGGCCGAGCACGCGGGCGCCATTGATCGTGGCGCAGCGGATCGCTTCCAGGTTTGTCATGCCTCCCTGCTGCAGCATCCACAGCTCCCAGTGGGCGCCAAGCCCCTGCAGCTGACCGTGGGCTCCAAGCTGCACCGACCCGCCGGCGTCGAGCACCTTCTTTGCGCCTTTTCCGATCAGCACGTGGTTGAAATCGTCCTCGGGCGCCATGACTCGGCGGCGCGACCGCGCATCGACGATTTCGCGGGGCGTGAACGCCAGCAGGCGCGTGTTCTCCCAGACGTTCGTGTGCTGATACCAGTAGTACTCGCCCGAGAGGCCACCGTAGCCGACGATCAGCGTCGGCGTGTAACCCGTCTTGCTCTTTGCGAACAAGGTGACGACGTCCTTGTAAAGATTCGGCACCGGCAGCGAATGCTCGACCGTGGTATGTCCATCGAGGATCATCGTCTCGTTGAAGTACAGCAGCGAGCCGCCTTCCGGCACGACCTCCATCTGCAGCTCGCGCGCTGCCTTGATGATCATCTGCCGCGCGTCGCGCCGCTGCTGGTTGTAGCTCTTGACCGAGAACGCGCCCATCGCTTTCTGCCGCCGTAGATGCGACAATGCGTCTTCGTAGTTTTCAATGACCGCCTTGAACGGTGTCTCTGCGCCGTACAGGATCGTGCCCGTCGAGTAGAGGCGCGGACCCAGTTTCTGTCCCGAACGGATCAACTCCGCGTTCGTAAACACGGTGGCGCTGTCGTTCGAGGGGTCGTGCACGGTCGTCACGCCAAACGCGAGGTTCGCCGCGAAGGGCCAGTAGTTCTGCGCGAGGATCCCGTCGCCTTCCCCGCCGACGTGCCCGTGCACATCGACAATGCCTGGCATGATCGTTTTTCCCGATGCATCGATGCGTCTCGCGCTGGCAGGGATTTCCACTGACGAAGACGGCCCGATTGCCGCGATGCGGTTGTTCTCGATGACGAGCGTGCCGTTCTCGATGACCTGATCGCCGGCGGAAGTGATGATGCGTGCGCCAACGAAGGCGATGGAGCCGTCCGGCACGTCGCTCTTGGCATTGAAGCCGATCGGTATTCCCTTTGCTTCCGGCTCGTCACCCTTCTCGAGCCCGTTGTTGAGGAACGTAAAGGTTCGCGAAAGGTCGCGCGAGAACAGCTCCGGCCCGAGCGACCAGAAGACTTTGCGGCTGTCGCCGGACCAGTGCAGGGAAAACCCCGCGTCGCGCGAGATGCGCGCGACCGGATACCCACTCGTCGTTGGACCGAGATCGATCGGGCGACCCGTATGCGGGAACGGCGCGACAAACGCGTGCCAGCGTTCGGAGAACGCAACCCACTTGCCATCTGGTGACGGCACGATCTGGACGGCATTGTCTGACTGGAAGTGCACGACTTCGTCGTTTCCTCCAGGCGGCGGCGCCGGGTCGTCGATGCCGACACTGGCGAGCACGAACTTGTTGTTGCGGGAATCGGTGACGTAGATCCGCTTGCCCGTGTGATCGAACATCGGATCCGAGCCGCTCTCACGCACCAGGCGCGGGGCAGCGGATCCGTCGGTCGGCACGACGTAGATGCCCGGCTCGCTCCCGTACAACTTGCCGCGATCGGTGTCCGCGGCCGCTGCGCGGTAGACGATCATCCTGCCGTCGGGCGAGAAGCTCGCCTCGATGTAATGACCGGGTTTGTCGAACACGTCCCGTCCGCCGCTGCCGTCCGTCTTGATCACGCGCACGCGGCCGTAGTCCGCGTCGGACCAGGTCGTATATGCGAGCCACTGACCGTCGGTCGACCAGGCTGGATCGAACTCGAAACGATCCGACACACCCGTCACCCGCTTCGGTGCGCCGTCGGGAAGCGACTTGACATAGAGGTGCCCGAGGGCGCTGTAGGCCACCTGCTTTCCGTCAGGCGACGTGGCAACGTCGCGCAGCATCTTGACGGGGAATTCCGGCGTATACACCTTCTGCGGGAAACGCAGCGCCTCGTTCAGCGTCTGCTCAACGTGAGCCACGAACGGGACCGCCGTGCTCTCACCCGATGCGACGTCGACCCGCCAGATCTTCCCTTCACCCCAGATGACGACGCTCTTGCTGTCCGGCATCCAGGTGTACTGCGGGTACAGCCCGTGAATGGCCCACGCTTCCTGTAGATCCTTGTCGAGGTGATCGAAGAGCGCGCGGTCCTGGCCGGTCGCAAGATCGCGGATGAACAACTGGCTCCCGAGGCGCACGCGCCGGACGTAGGCCAGCCACTTGCCGTCAGGTGACGGGCGCGGCGTGACCGACCCGCCCTGGACGCTCACGAACGTGCGCTCGTGTCCCGTGTTCAGGTCCCGGCGGATGATCGCGTAGATCGTCCCGTTCGGATCCTTGTTGTATTCGAACTGCTGTCCGGGCGTGACGTCCTTGCTGTAATAGAGGTAGCGGCCATCCGGTGAAATCGCCGGCTCGCCGGCGTCTTTCTGAAAGCCATTCTTCTCCGTCACCTGCAGACCGTCTGCTCCACTCGCATGGAACATCCAGATCTCGCCCGCGCCAAGCGATCGCTGGGCGACGAAGTGACGCCGGGCGAAGATGTAGGTACCGTCCGGCGACCATGTCGGGCTGTTGATGAACCAGCGCTTCTCTCTCGAGATCTGCTTCGCGTTCTTCCCGTCGGCGTCCATCGACCAGATGTTCCACAGGCCGTCGCGATCGCTCGAAAACGCGATCCGCTTGCCGTCCGGACTGAAACGCGGTTGCATGTCGAAGGCTGGACCGCTGGTGATGCGTGTTGCCGGTGAGCTTCCAGTTCCAGCGAGAGGCATCACATAAATGTCGCCGAGCAGATCGAAGACGATCTGCCGCCCATCGGGACTGACGTCGACGTTCATCCACGTCCCCTCGGATGTATCGAACGCCAGCTTCTCCGTCGGCCCGAGATCCGCGGCGACGTCCCACTTCTTCTCGTCCTTCTTGTCGTCCTTCTGCTGCGCGCGCAGGGAGACGAACCCCGCGGCGATCGCGACCGCGAGCAACCCGATCCGTAAGATCCGTGCGATCCGTGGCTGTGGTCTCATTGCGGCGTATTCTCCAGACTTCTCCACAAGTAGTAACAGGCGACGGTTCGATAGGGTCGCCACGTTTCGCCCATCTTCCGTATCCGCTCGGCGTCGGGTTTCTTGCGCAGCTTATAAAGACGATGGATGGCGTTCACGATCCCGAGGTCGTCGACCGGGAGCACGTCGGGCCGACGGAGGCGGAACATCAGGAACATCTCGGCGGACCATCGCCCGAGCCCCTTCACCTTGGTGATGGCGTCGATGACCTGCTCGTCGGTCATCTCGGACAAGGCCTCGAGGTGGAGTTCGCCGCTGGCTGATTTCGCGGCAAGGTCGCGGAGATACGCGCTCTTCTGGCGGCTCATACCGACCTGCCGTAGCTGATCGTCGCCGAGGCCGCCAATCGCTTGCGGCGTCGCGATGCCACCGGGCATCAGACCGATCAGCCGCCCATGAATCGTCGCCGCCGCTTTCGTCGACAACTGCTGGCCGACAATCGTTCGCACGAGCGCCGAAAATGGATCGACGGGAGGCCCCTCGATGAGCGACCGTTCGCGAAACCTCCTGATGACCGGCGCAAGTACAGGATCCCGGCGCATCAGCACGCGTCGGGCGCGGGCGTATTCTTCAGGGCTCATGAAGGTGCGCTTAGTCTAAAGCCTTCCGCTGGCTTTTTCGCACCACCAATGGTCCCAACGCTAGTGGGCGACTAGCGCGTGCAGGTGTTCGCGCTGCGGCACGGCGAAACAATCTCAGGCGAATCAAGAATGTGAGGGGAAAGCAGTGGTGGATCGACACGCATACTTCTGTGGGCATGTCGGCCGCGCAAACCGAGAGTCAGGAAGGAAAGGCGAGGGGCCTCCGGGACCCCTCGAAGGCTACTCGTTCTCCGTCGAGGTCATGCTCGACTCGGCGTCACCGTTTCCACGCTCGGCCATGTCCGAGCTCGTACCCATCTGCTCGCGACGACGACGATGGCTCGCGATGCCTCCCTTGCGCCCTGCGTCGCGTGCTTCCTCGCTCGTCCACTCGTGAGCAGTGCCTTTCTGGTGCGCCGCTTTCCCGCCCTTGCTCGCAATTTCACGTTGCTTCGCCCTGTCCATCGATGCGAATCCGCGATCTTCCTTCGCCACTTGTTGTCCTCCTCCCGCTGCCAACGGGTTGAGACCGACGTTTCAGGCGAGCCCAACCACTGCAACGGCAGTGCCACGTGATCGGTTCTAATTGATTGAAATGACGGAACTTACATTCGGGTAGCGCAAGAGGAAATGAGTGGCGTTCATTTCCGTTGTTTGGTCGTGGGCCGGGCGCAAACACAAGTGGATCAGAGAAAACAGAAGAGAAGTAGCCCGAATCGGAAATGACTTTCCGACCGCAGCCGTCCGTCTTGCGGCGCGGCGTGGGCAGCGCGCGTCGGCGGTGGTGCAAACGTTTACGACACGGGTGTGTAATCTCTGGCGCGGCGCAGGCGATTCACTACACGGGTCGAGCCCAGCAGCGCCAGCACGTCGAACAACCCCGCACTGACGGCGCGTCCCGTGACAGCCACCCGCGTGGCGTGAATCAGGGCGGCTCCCTTGAGGCCGGCGTCCTGCGCGACGCCGCGAAGTACGTGCTCGGTGGTTGCGGCATCGAACGGCACGAGCGGGCCATACCGATCGGCGAGGATGCCGAGCGTATTTCGCACGTCCACGTCGGACAGGTGCTTCTGGACAGCGGCGGGATCGAACTGCGGCAGATCGACGAGAAACGGCTCGATCTCGTCGACGAGCTGATCGAGCTTCTTGACGCGCGGCTTGAGCAGTTCCAGGACCTTTTCCACCCATGCCGCTTCGCCGCCCGGCAGGCTGTCGCGCCACAATTCCCGTGCGCGCAGGCGACCTTCAATGCGCCGCAGCAGTTCGGCAGCCGGCAGCCGCGCGATGTGTTGCTGGTTGAACCAGTCCAGTTTTTCAGGATTGAAGACGGCGTTCCCGCCACTGATTCCTTCCAGCGTGAAGAGGGCGATCAGCTCGTCTGTTTCGAGCAGCTCGCGATCGCCGCCGGGCGACCACCCAAGGAGTGCGAGGAAGTTCACCATCGCTTCGGGCAGAAACCCGAGGCGGTGATATTCCATCACCGACGTCGCCCCGTGCCGCTTGCTCAGCCGCTTCTTGTCGGGCCCGAGAATGAGCGGCACGTGGGCAAACTGCGGCGGCGTCCTGCCGAATGCCTGGTAGAGCAGCACGTGTTTCGGCGTGTTGGAGATGTGATCGTCGCCGCGGACGACGTGCGTCATTTCCATCTCGATGTCATCCACGACAACTGACAGGTGATAGGTCGGCTGCGCATCGGACCTCAAGATCACGAAGTCTTCGATATTGGAATTGTCGAATACAATCGGTCCGTGAACGAGATCGGCGAATCGCGTCTGACCTGCGGGGACGTTGAAGCGAATCGCCCGTGCCGCGCCCGCCGCGTCGAGCCGCGCGGCGTCTTCACGCGACAGCTTCAGACACGCGCGATCGTACGTCCACGCCTCGCCACGTCCTTCCGCGACGGTGCGCTTCCGCTGCAGATCCTCGGGCGAGCAATAGCAGTAGTACGCATGTCCCTTGCGCACGAGGGCGTGCGCCTTCTCGCGATATCGATCGAGCCGTTCGGATTGAAAGTAAGGCGCGTGCGGCCCGCCGACGTCGGGCCCTTCATCCCAGTCGAGTCCCAGCCATCGCAGGCCGTCGACAATGCCGGCCACCATGGCCCAGGAGGACCGCTCGGCGTCGGTGTCTTCGATGCGCAGGACGAAGGTGCCTCCGTGCCGCCGTGCAAAGAGCCAGTTGAAGAGCGCCGTTCGGGCGCCACCCACGTGCAGGTAGCCTGTCGGAGACGGAGCAAAACGCACGCGAACCATCTCACGATTATCGCTTGATCCGAAGGCCGAGGGTCCGAGGTCCAAGGTGCGTGGTGCGTGGTGCGAAGGCGGGGTCTAGAGAGACGCACGCGCGGGAGCGCGTGCGAAGCACAATCACCAGATTACCCAATCCAGAGATCACCGAATTCCGCAGGTTGTCTTCTTCTTCAGCAGCCTGCCAGCTAGAAGATCTCTCCGAAGTAGCTCCAGAAGTACTCGCGCGTCTTCTCGAGCGGCGAGCGGCGGCGCCAGGCGTCGAGATCGAGACGCTTCGCCGATTTCAGATCCGCTTCGAAGTCCTGCAGCAGCCGCTGGGCCAGACTGGGATCGCTCACCGCCACGTTCATCTCGTCGTTGAGCTCCAGTGATCGATTGTCGAAGTTCGCCGAGCCGAACATGCTCCACACGCTGTCCACCACCATCGTCTTCGTATGCATCATCGTCGGCTGGTATTCGTAGAGCTCGAGCCCCTCCGTCATCAGCCGCTCGTACGCGCTGCGGCTGGAGTACTTCACGGGCTTGGCGTCGGTGTGCTCTCCCTCGACCAGCACGCGAACTTTGACGCCACGCTTGACGGCCTGGGCGAGCGACCAGTCGCTGGATTCGTCGATGATGAAATACGGGGTGCAGATATCGAGCGTCTTCATCGCGGCGCCGATGGCAAGCAGATAGAGGCGCTTCAGATCATTGCTGCCGCCGGTTGGGGAGCTGCGAAGGATGAAGGCGCTGTCGCGCGGCGTCGGCGGCAGCCATTCATCTGGCGGATCGAGCGATGGCTTGACCGGTCCGAGCGTCTCGACGAAGTTTTCGTAGAACGCGCCCTCCATCAGCCGGACGAGCGGACCTTCGATGCGCACCATCGTATCGCGCCAGTGATCGGGATCCTCCGCGTGACCGAGCCAGTGATCGGCCACACCTACGCCGCCCGTGAACCCGACCCGGCCGTCCACGACGAGGATCTTGCGATGGGTGCGATAGTTGAGCTCTTCGAGTGTGTACCAGGTCGGCTGGCCGAACTGGCCGACGTGCGCGCCCGCATCGCGGAGATGCTTCACGGCCTCTGCCGGCACCCTGTCCGACCCCATCGCGTCGACGACGAGATCAACCTGCACACCGCGGCGCGCCGCGGCCTCGAGCGCGGCCGTGAACTGGTCGGCAACTGTGCCCTGCTCGTAGATGTAGGTCTCAAAGCTGATGCGGCGTTTGGCTTCCGCGATAGCGCCAAGCATCGGAGGGAAGATTTGATCGCCGTTGGTAAGGACCTGATATTGATTACCGCCCGTCGCGTCTGCGCCGAGCAGCGCCGCAAGGTACGCGGGAAACCTGCGGTCCTCGGCGCCGTAGGTGCTCTCGATTTTGAGCGTCTCCTGGTCCTGCGCGATCGCCAGCAGCGCCGCGATGATGCCGCAGACGATCAGGATGGAGAAGACGAGTTTGTGATGTTGCCTGAGATGCGGCATCGCACGGCGAGCTGGGCAATTTCAGCGCCGCAGGTCCTTCTCAACCGCGAGAGAGTCGCGGCGACCGCTCGCGCAGTTCATCGATCCGCTTCGACGCCTCCGCCTTCGAGAGCGCGTCGTTGAATTCCTCACCTGTATCGCGACACAGCGTCTCGAGGTACGAGCGCTGTGCGGCCGTCATCGGTTCATCGCCCGTTTTCCAGTCATCCGGGTCGCGTTGCAAGCCGGGCTCAGCGTTATCGTCAATGGGCTGGTTCTTCATGAGGCGAATGGATAGCAAAGCGAAGGCCATCACGATCGGCGACTCGGTCCGCCCATCACGATTGCCGATTCCTACTCATGCTGCAGGGCGATCGTTGGATCGATGCGCGACGCGCGACGCGCGGGAACAAAACACGCCAGGGCTGCCACGGCCAAGAGAATGACCGATACCACGGTGACAGCCGGGACACGCGATAAATCGTGGGCTGCAGTTCTTCCGCCACGCCGCGATCGCGAATTTCCTTCACGACGCCGCGATCGTGTACCAGTAAGCCTTGCTGCCCCAGCGTCCGAACTTGAATCGCGCGCCAATCGCCGAACGTCCTGGAAAGTTGCGATCGGCAAACGATTCGTTGACGATCGCCACGGGCGCTTCCGATTGTTGATCAGACGCGTCGAAGAATCGGCCTTCGCGCAGGCGCGCGCACGGCCACCTCGCGGCGACGCGCGGCCCCGCGTGACATGAGCAGATTCGCCAGATTGACGCACGAGATCAGCAGAACCGCAGGGGACGAATCAGTACCGCATCGACGGCGCTGAACATCGCGGTGTTGATGCCGATGCCGAGCGCCAGCGTTGCGATGGCGATGCCCGAGAACGCCGGATTGCGGCGGATCTGGCGCAATCCGTAGCCGACATCGCGCGCGAGTTGCTCCAGCCAGGTCCAGTCCCACGCCGCCCGAACATCCTGTTTCACGAGCACTCCTGTTGCGCCCGGGACAGCGCTCTCCCATTTCGACGGCAAATCAGGTGCTGCCGTTGGAAGGGATCTCCTTTCAACATCAGCATTGCCGACAATAATTAGTAAGCTCTTGAGAGCACGAAAGCTATGGTGGATGACGAAAGGGCGGAGCGATGAAAAAGGCACGACTTTTCGGTCTTTTGCTGATCTGCAGTCTCGTCACGCTCGCGCCTGCGCAAACGCCGATGGCGCGCTGGTCCGAGGCGAAGGCGAACGAGTGGTACGCCGGTCAACCGTGGCTGGTGGGCAGCAACTACATTCCGGCCACGGCGATCAACGAGCTCGAGATGTGGCAAGCCGAGACGTTCGATCCCAATACGATCGACAAGGAGCTCGGCTGGGCCGAGAGTCTCGGGATGACGACGATGCGCGTGTTTCTGCACGACCTGGCGTGGCAGCAGGATGCTGACAGCTATCGCGAACGAATCACTCGCTTCCTCGATATCGCCGCGCGACACCGCATCAAGCCTTTGTTCGTGCTGTTCGATTCATGCTGGGATCCTCATCCCAAGCTTGGACGGCAGCGCGATCCCAGGCCGGGCGTGCACAATTCCGGGTGGCTGCAAAGCCCCGGGGCCAAGGCGCTGCAGGACTCGCAGGAGTACCCGCGACTCAAGGCCTATGTCACCGGCGTGGTGAAGGCATTCGGCAAGGATCCGCGGGTGCTCGGCTGGGACATCTGGAACGAGCCAGACAATACGAACACGAACAGCTACGGAAGCGCAGAACCGAAGAACAAGGTCGAACTCGTGCTCGCTCTGCCGCAGGCGTTTGAGTGGTCACGAGAGGCCGGCACCGAGCAGCCGCTGACGTCCGGAGTCTGGAAAGGCGACTGGTCGAGCGATGACAAGCTGTCGCCGATGGAGCGCGTCCAGCTCGAGGGCTCGGACGTGATCTCGTTTCACAACTACGACAGAGCCGCCGAGTTCGAGAAGCGGATCAAATGGCTCCAGCGGTACCATCGGCCGATCCTGTGCACCGAATACATGGCACGCGGCAACGGCAGCACGTTCCAGGGCTCGTTGCCGGTCGCTCAGAAATACAGGGTGGCGGCCATCAACTGGGGCTTCGTGGCGGGAAAGACTCAGACCTACCTGCCCTGGGACTCGTGGCAGAAGCCATACGTCGATCGGGAGCCGAAGATATGGTTCCACGAAATCTTCAAGCAGGATGGGACGCCGTACAAGCAGGAGGAAGTGGACCTGATTCGCAAGTTGACGGCCGCACCAGTTCCGGCCGGTGTGGGGCGTTGAGTAGGCCGGGTCTTTAGCAGGGTGCTGAAGAAGAAGACAGTCCAACGGATTTGGTGATTTCTGGACTGGGTAATCTGGTGATTGTCGCATCGCACGCGCTCCCGCGCGTGCGTCCAGCGACCCCACTCACGCTTCAGCCGTAGAGTTTCGCGCTCAGGAATTCGTTGCGGAACTTGCCGTGCGTGTCGTATTGAGCGACGAACCGCTTGAACTCAGCGCACTTCTCGTAGCGTTGCTGGAGCTCCGCCGACGGAATGGTGAAGAGCTTGCCCCAGTGTGGCCTCACGTCGAAAGGCGCCAGCTCACGTTCGATCATCGGCAGCACCTTGCTCACCGATTCCCACTCCTGCTTCCAGGTGAAATGAATCGCGAGACTGGGCCTTTTGTAGCATGGGCTCATCCACAGCTCGTCGGCATCGATGGTGCGCAGTTCCGTGATCATCAGGTGCGGGGTGACGTGATCGCGTAGCCGCTCGACGGCGGCGATCGCCTCGACGGCATTCCTGCGCGGCACGAAGTATTCCGACTGCAGTTCTTTGCCGCTGCTCGGAGTGAAGCCCATTCGAAAGTGAGGCAGCCGCTCGTACCACGGCCCGGGAACGCCCATCTGCTCAGTGCAGTTTTCAGCTGACAGCTCCATGATCGGATGGACGTTCGCAGTCGCGGGACGTGCGCCGTAGAAATCCTTCGAGGTGGTCAGGGGCGCATCCTTCTCGACGCGACGCTTCACCCAGACTTCGTTGACCCGTCCCTTCTGCCAATCGGTGAACAGGCTCACGCTGTACCCAGCGGAGGCGATGTCTTCGAAATGCTCCCTGCGCCATCGGCAGGTCCAGATAGACGTCCTGCCGCATCGTGAACGCGGGCTGGAGATCCAGCGTGACCTTGGTGACAACGCCGATGGCGCCGAGATGGACGACCGCGGCCTGAAACGTATCGCGATCTCTGGTGCGCGCGATCGGCAGAACATCGCCACGGGCAGTCACGATCTCGAGTGCCGAGACCGCCGTCGAGAGATTCCCGTTCTTCGGGCCGGAGCCATGTGTTGCGGTGGCACAGGCACCGGCGATTGAGATGTGCGGCAGCGAGGCCAGATTGTGGAGCGCGAATCCCTGCTGATCGAGATACGGACACAACTGCCCGTAGCTCATTCCCGACTCGATCGTGATCCTCCGCGCCGCGCGATCGAGTTCGACGACCTGCTTCATCTCGCGAAGGGAAAGGAAACCGTCGGCGCTGTCGGCGATCCCGTTGAAGCAGTGGCGCGTGCCGAGAACTTTAAGACGCTCGTGTTTTCTGAC
>Ga0209686_1000496_pt1 | contig 20154 bp, 17 predicted proteins | sample GraSoiAngelo_126_FD_185883 | JGI IMG/M metagenome (GOLD analysis project Ga0209686, IMG submission 185883) | Grasslands soil microbial communities from the Angelo Coastal Reserve, California, USA - 14_0927_09_20cm (SPAdes) (version 2) | ecosystem: Environmental > Terrestrial > Soil > Grasslands ...
CGGGACCGGCGCTGGTGGAGCTGTCTCCTTCCGAACTGTAGGCCGGGTCTTCAGACCCGGCGCGCTTTTGCTGCAAGTTGCATATCACGCGCTCGGACACGAGCAGCGCGCATGAGGCGGGTCTAAAGACCCGCCCTACAGAACGGCCTACTCGAGCTGCAGCGGTTCGGGCTGCGGCAGCTCCGGGACGGTCTCCGGAAGTGACATCATGAGCCGCGCGCATGCGTTCCAGCGCAGCACCGCATCGTCGTTGCGCGCCGGGCTGATCGCTTCCGCACGTTCGAAGAAGGTCATCGCTTCGCGCAGCCACTCGACCGCCGCGGCGGCGGCGCCATAGCGTTCGTGATGCAACACCGCCTTCGCGCGGCGTTCGCGGATGATCCCCGAGTAGTACGCGCGGTCGTACTCCTCCTTCAGGCGTGCCGCGAGTTCCACCGCGCGGCCGATGACTCTGGACGACGATTCGTGGGGAAACTGGTCCGTGAGCGCGAGGAGCAGCGTGATCAATGCATCCTGGTTGTCCGGATCCACCTGCAGCACGTCGAGGCAGATGCTCTCCGCCTCGCCGGGTTCGTTCAGCAGACGATAGCGTTCGGCCTTGGCGAGCGCCGATGGGATCGCGTCCTTTGAGAGCGGCTTCAGCGTGAACATGGGGCACCTCAGGAGCGAAATACCCGCAGCAGCCTGGTGATCGGATCGTAGAAGCGGTCGACGACGCGTTCCTTCAACGGAATGATGGCATTCTCAGTGATCGTAATGTGTTCGGGACAGACCTTCGTGCAGCAGCGTGTGATGTTGCAGTAGCCGATTCCATGATGGTTCTTCAGGTCATCCAGGCGATCCCCGGCGTCGATTGGGTTCATCTCCAGCGCCGCCGCGTACGTCAGGAAGCGCGGGCCGATGAAACGATCATGCATCTTGTGATCGCGCAGGATGTGGCAGACGTCCTGGCAGAGAAAACATTCGATGCACTTCCGGAACTCCTGCACGCGATCGATGTCCGCCTGGCGCATGCGCCACGTCCCGTCCGAGGCGTCGGGTTTTTTTGCCGCGAACGGCTTGATCGATTGCTTGACGCGGTAATTCCACGATACGTCGGTGACGAGATCTTTGATCGGCGGGAACGCGCGCATCGGTTCGACCGTGACCGGCTCGTCGAGCGGCAGGCTGTTCAGCCGTGTCATGCACATCAGGCGGGGGCTGCCATTGATCTCAGCGGAACACGATCCGCACTTGCCTGCCTTGCAGTTCCAGCGGACGGCAAGGTCCGGCGCCTCGGTTGCCTGGATCTGGTGCACCGCATCGAGCACGACCATGCCCGGCACGATCGCGACGGAGTAGTCGCGGAACGCGCCGCCCTTTTCGTCAGTGCGCCAGACCTTGAACGTTGCAGTCGGCATAGGATTCATGCCGGGTCTAAAGACCCGGCCTACGTCTGATTGTAGGGCGGCTCTTCAGAGCCGCCCGCGACGTGTATTATTTCTGATCTTCGATAATCTGCTTCAGCTCCGCCGGCATAGCTGGGAGCGGCACGCGGCGAACCTGCATCGATCCGTCAGACGCCTTCGCCGTCACGACGTTGAACATCGCAAACCGTGGATCCTTCTCCGGAAAATCTTCCCGGAAATGACCGCCGCGGCTCTCCTTACGTTCGATCGCCGATCGCGTGATCGCCTCTGACACCGTCAGCAGGTGGCCCAAATCGATCGACGTGTGCCAGCCAGGATTGTATTCGCGGTGGCCCGTGACGACCGCCCGCTCGACCCGCGTCCTCAACGCCGTCAGTCCCTGCAGCGCCCGCTGCATGTCGTCTTCGTTGCGGACGATGCCAACGAGCGCCTGCATCATCTCCTGCAATGCGCTCTGGATTGCGTACGGATTCTCACCGCCGCCTGGTCCTGCTTCGAACGGCTTCAGCGCGCGATCGGCTGCGGCGCGCGCGGCGGCAGTGTCGATTGAGACGCGGCGATGCTCGCGCGCAAAGGCAGCCGCGTGCTCCCCGGCGCGCTTCCCGAACACGAGGAGGTCCGAAAGCGAGTTGCCGCCGAGCCGGTTCGCGCCGTTGATGCCCGCCGCGCATTCGCCGGCCGCAAAGAGGCCCTGGACGCTCGACATCTGCGTGTCGCCGTCGACGCGCACGCCGCCCATGATGTAGTGGGTCGTGGGCCCCACCTCCATCGGCTCCTTGGTGATGTCGATGTCGGCGAGCTCCTTGAACTGGTGATACATGCTGGGCAGCTTGCGGCGGATGTGCTCCTCGCCGTTCGCCAGTCGCTTCTTTATCCACGCGATGTCGAGGAACACGCCGCCGTGCGGGCTGCCGCGGCCGTCTCTGACCTCGCGCATGATGCAGCGCGCGACGTGATCGCGTGTCAGGAGTTCCGGCGGCCTCCGCGCATTCTTGTCACCCTGCGTGTAACGCCATCCCTCGTCTTCGTTGTCCGCCGTCTGCTTGCGGTACGCGTCGGGGATATCGTCGAACATGAAGCGGCGTCCGTCCCGGTTGAGAAGGATGCCGCCTTCGCCGCGCACGCCTTCCGTTACAAGAATCCCCTGAACGCTCGGCGGCCAGATCATGCCAGTCGGATGGAACTGGATGAACTCCATGTCCAACAGCTCCGCGCCGGCGTGATAGGCGAGCGAATGGCCGTCGCCCGTGCCTTCCCAGCTGTTGCTGGTGATTTTGTAGGCGCGGCCGGCTCCGCCTGTCGCCAGGATCACGGCCGACGCGCCAAATACCTTGAAGCGGCCGCGCTCGCGCTCGTAGCCGACGACGCCGGAGGCGCGACCGTCGGTCGCGAGCAGCGACACGACGGTGAACTCCATGTGGACGTCGATGCCGCGGTGAACGCCCTCGTCCTGCAGCGTGCGGATCAACTCGAGACCCGTGCGATCGCCGACGTGCGCGAGACGCGGATAGCGGTGGCCGCCGAAGTTACGCTGCAGGATGCGCCCGTCCGCCGTGCGATCGAAGACCGCGCCCCACGCCTCGAGCTCGCGCACACGATCGGGTGCCTCTTTCGCGTGCAGTTCGGCCATCCGCCAGTTGTTCACGTACTGGCCGCCACGCATCGTGTCGGCGAAGTGCACCTTCCAGCTGTCGCGGTCGTCGACGTTCGCGAGCGCCGCCGCGACGCCCCCTTCGGCCATCACGGTGTGCGCCTTGCCGAGCAGCGACTTGCAGATCAAGCCGACCTGCACGCCGGCTGCGGACGCTTCGATCGCGGCGCGGAGTCCCGCGCCGCCGGCGCCAATCACGAGGACATCGTAGTCGTGTGTCTCAAAGTCCATCAGAGGCAGCGCTTCGCGCGACTGCGATCCGGGGCGCGGGGCGCGCGATCCGAGACGCGGTCCTGAAACGACCGCACCCCGCACCCCGGGCCCCGCATCCCGATTGCTTCACGTTTTTCACAGCAATCGAAGATCCGTCCAGATGCCCATCGAGCAGAGCCGCACGTAGACGTCAGCGAAGGCGACGGAGAAGAGGCTGAGCCACGCGAAGACCTGATGGCGGCGATTGAGCGACGACACGCACGAATAGCACGTCCAGCGCGTCGACGAGGAGGAGAGCTCGTCGCGGCGGCCGCCAATCAGGTGACGCAGCGAATGACAACTGAACGTGTAACCTGCCAGCAGCACCGCATTGAGCATCAGCACAAAGCTGCCGACACCGATCCCGAAGTGCTTCGCGCCGGCCGCATCGGCGAAGCGAAAGGCCTGGAGGGCGTCGACGAACAGGATGCAGATGAAGATCAGCCCCAGGTAGAGGAAGTATCGGTGCACGTTCTGCAGCACCAGCGGAAACGAGCGTTCACCAAGATAGCTCTTGCGCGGTTCACCCACTGTGCAGCCGGGAGGGTCGGCCCAGAACGCCTTGTAGTAAGCGCCACGGTAGTAGTAACACGTGACCCGGAATCCTCCTGGCGCCCACAAAATGAGCAGCGCCGCGGAGAACGGCAGCGCGCCCGGCCACCATCCCGGCTTCGGACCGAACCAGGAGTGCGAGCTGTCGCCGAAGAGCAGTGGAGAGTAGAACGGCGACAGATACGGGCCGTACTCGAAATGGTTTCCCTGGAACGCCGCCCACGTCGCGTAGACGACGAAGGCAGACAGCGCGACGAACACTACAAGCGGCTGAACCCACCAGGCATCACGACGCGTCGTTTCCCCGAATTTACGTTCAACCAAAGGCCAGGTGGCCTGTGCCATCGAGTGTCTCCCGGACGCGAGCGAATCGAGCGCGCGTAAAAACCATACTGGCCGCAGGAACGGATTGCAAGGGATAGAATTGAGCCGGAGGATCGAAGCCGTGTTAATCAGCCGCAACCTTGGGCGGGCCATCAACGAGCAGATCGGGAATGAGTTCGGCGCTCACATGCAGTACCTGAGCATCGCCGCGCATTTCCGGCAGCGACAACTGACGCTGCTGTCGAAGCTGTTTTTCGCGCAGGCCGAAGAAGAGAAGCAGCACGCGATGAAGTTCGTGCAGTACATGCTCGACACGAAAGCGGACCTGCAGATCCCGGCGATTGCTGCCCCCAAGCCCATGTTCGCGTCGGCGGAGGAAGCCGCGCAGGCGGCGTTGACATGGGAGCAGGAGGTCACGCGACAGATCACCGGCCTGATGGACATCGCCGTCAAGGACAACGACTACATGTCGCAGAGCTTCCTGCAGTGGTTCATCGACGAGCAGCTCGAGGAAGTCGTGAAGATGGACCGGCTCCTCAGCGTCATTCGTACATCGGGGGAGAAGAATCTTCTGATGGTCGAGGCGTATCTCGTGCACATCGAGAAAGCGCATTAACGCCACCAGCTACCAGCTCGGAAAGCGGGAAGCTGCTAGCGGGAAGCTGATAGCTGGTAGCTGGAAGCTGGTAGCTGGTAGCTGGTAGCGCGATCGCTTGCCTACGCGGCCGGAACCGTTCGCGACATCGCGATTCGCAACGACGACTCGCACATCACTGCCAGCACCAGCGTGAAGAGCAGGCATAAGCGTGCCATCGCCTCGATGCCCCACGCGGTCGCCGCGAGGCCGACCACCGCTGGCAGCACGGACAGTCCGACTGCGGCCGCGGCGATCTGAAAGCCGACGGCGTTCGCCGCGTGCATCGTCCCGAGCCGCGATGGTGTCGTCGCGACGAGCAGGGGAAAAATCGGTCCGCACGCGCAACCCGCCAGCGCCACACCGACAGCCGTCACGAGCAGGCCCGCGTTCAGACACACGAGCGCCGTGCCGGCCGTCAGGCCGGAGAGCGCGATGCGGAGTAACGTCGGGACCGGCACCGCGCCTCCAGCGGTTCCCGCGAGCATGCGGCCCGCCGTGAGACTGCCCCAGAACAGGCTCGCTATGAAGCCAGCATGTTCCGGCGCGACTCCACGACCTTCCGTCAGCAGCGTGTATGTCCACGCTCCGACCGACGCTTCGATACCTGTGTAGATGAAGAATGTGACAATTCCGAGCCACACTGCAGGCTCGCGCAATGTTGCGCGCATGGGCGCGGACGTCGCGTCCTCGGAACCCTCTGACGTGCCGCCGGTCTTGGGCCACCAGCCCGCCGTCATCGCGAAGGCGCCTGCGAGCGCGAGTTGTGCGCCGCCGACGATCATGTAGCCGCGTTGCCATGGGTGTCCGGCGTGCATCACCGCCGTCATGATCATCGGACCTGTCGCGGCGCCGGCGCCGTAACACGCGTGCAGCCAGTTCAGCGCTCGCGGCCCAAGATGGAGCGCGGCGTACGTATTCAGGCCCGCATCGATCGCCCCAGCACCGAGCCCGAGCACGACGCCGAGCGCGAGCATCAGAGGCCACCATGCCGCGTTCGCATAGCCGAGCAGACCGGCACCCGTCAGCGCGCAGCTGACGGCGAGCACGGTCCCGAGATTCATCTGCCGAAGCAGCCGTCCGCTCGAAAAGCTCGACGTCACATACCCGACCGTGGTCACGATTAGCAAGATACCGAGTGCGTCGAGCTCGAGACCAAAGAAGGCCCGGATCGAAGGCCATGCGACGCCCAGCAGGCCGTCAGGCAGACCAAGGCTGATGAACGCGAGGGCGGCCAGCGGCGGGAGCAGGCGCTTCATTGATCTACCATACAAGTTCGGCGCGCCGGGCCCGCAGCCCTTCGCCGGCATCGCTTCAGGCTGCAGTCGATGATTCGCTGCTACGCCGCGGCAGGAGGAATGAGGAATGACAACGAACACAGCAGGAGTAGCTGCCACCTTCGCGGCGGTGCTGGCGCTCGTGACCGCGCCAGCTGCTGCGCAGGCGCCCAGAGCCACCACGTCCCCGGGCGACGCCGTCACCTATCTGCCCGCAGATAAGGTGAACGCCGCGTTCGCAAAGGGACTGCCGATCCTCGAAACGGGGACCTACAAGGTGACCGCGGGCCGGCGCGACCGCGACGGACAGGCGGAAGTCCATGCGCGCGACACCGACATCATGTACGTGCTGGAAGGCACCGCCACGCTCGTGACGGGCGGACAGGTTGTCGGCGGCAAATCCACGGCGGCGGATGAAATCCGTGGCGACGCGATCACCGGCGGGGACGCGCGGCCCCTCGTCAAAGGTGATGTCATCATCATTCCTAACGGTGTTCCGCACTTGTTCAAGGACGTCAAGCCGCCATTCCTGTATTACGTCGTCAAGGTGACGTCGCCGCGACCATGACGGAATGCTACTCTGAACGGATGCCGCGCATCCGCGTTCTCGTCCTGTCGTGCGCGCTGCTGCTGGCTGGCGCGACGGCTGCTGACGCGCAGGCGCCCTCGCGCGGCAGCACGCTCGCGCTCGGCGAATTATCGAAGTCGCTCCAGGACCTCGCGGAGAAGGTCAGCCCGTCGGTCGTGCAGATCTTCGTCACCGGCTACGCGCCGCCGGAAGAGCAGAACGAAACCGGCTCCGCTGAGCCGACGATGCAGCGGAGCAGCGGCTCGGGCGTCGTACTCGATGCGGACGGCTTCATCGTCACGAACGCGCACGTAGTCGAGAACGCGACGCGGCTGGACGTGGAGCTCCCATTCGCGGCGACAGGCGGCGCGCAGGGACGCTCGATCATCAAGCGGCGCGGACGCCTTGTCGCAGCCAAGATCGTGGGGATCGATCACGAGACGGACCTCGCCGTCATCAAGGTCGACGCGGCGGGTCTGCCGACGGTGCCCCTCGGCGACTCGGACGCGCTGCGTCCAGGACAGATTGTGATGGCCTTCGGCAGTCCGCTCGGTCTCGAATCCAGCGTGACGATGGGTGTCGTCAGCGCCGTGGCGCGGCAGCTCGAGCCGGAAGATGCGATGATCTACATCCAGACCGACGCGCCCATCAATCCCGGCAACAGCGGCGGCGCGCTCGTCGATGCGGACGGACGCCTCGTCGGCATCAACACGCTCATCTACTCGCAGTCGGGCGGCAGCGAGGGTATCGGCTTTGCGGCACCCAGCAACATCGTCCGGAATGTCTTTACGCAAATCCGTCGCAATGGACGGGTGCGTCGTGGAGAAGTCGGCGTGTCGCCGCAGACGATTACGCCGGTCCTCGCCGAGGCGCTCGGTCTTCCCGACCAGGCTGGCGTCATTCTCGCGGACGTCGATCCCAAAGGTCCGGCGGCCCGCGCCGGCCTGCAGGCCGGCGATCTCGTGCTCACGCTCGACGGCAAGCCGATGGAGAACGGCCGGCAGTTCCGCGTGAATCTCTACACGCGCCCGATCGGCGACGTCGTGCGTCTCGACGTGCTGCGCGGCAGCGACCGTCGTACGGTATCCGTCACGATCGGCGAGCGCGCGGACGATCTGGCACGCCTTGCCGAGATCGCCGCGATCCAGCGTGAGCTGCTGCCGGAACTCGGCGTCATCGTGGTCGATCTGACCGATCAGGTGGCAAAGGTGCTGCCCGAGCGGCGCGCGGATTCCGGCGCTGTCATCGTCGCGGTGGCGCCTGACGCGCCGTACTCGCAACAGGGAAAGCTGCAGCCTGGCGATATCGTGCGCGCAATCAACGGGACACCCGTCAGGAACATGACTGATCTGAAGCACCTCTCGGCGGTGCTGAAGCCCGGGTCTGCCGTCGCCTTGCTGGTCGAGCGCCAAGGGGACCTGATGTACGTGGCGTTTCGAGTTTCCAGGTAGGACATCGATTACAATCGAAGATTCGAAGAACTACCGAAAGGGTCGAAGATCGTTTTGTAAAAGGATCTCTTCAATACGATGCTCGTTCGACTCCTTCGATTCGGCTTCGATTCCTTCGATTGGGCGATGACACCCTATAGATCCCGTCGTTCATAAACCACATACGCGGCAGCTACGAACAGAGCGGTCGTGCCGAGCAGCACGCCCAGATCGCGTTGCCAGCCGTTGCTCGTCAGGGCCAGCAGCGCGGGCGCGTTGTAGTAGTGATACGGCGCGATCAGGCGCAGCGGGTAAGCCGGCCGCCACAACTCCGCCAGCACGTGAACGAGGTAGAGCAGCACCGCCGCGAGTCCGGCGATCCCGACAGCTGTGCTGCGCCGCCTGACCATCGCTGCAATCAGCAGCGAGAGTGCGGCAAAGCACCACGCAAGGACCGCGAGGTTGATGGCGAGCAACGTCGTCGTCTCGACCCTCGGCCACGCGGCAGTCGCGGGGGCGAACGCGTGCAGCGCAAGCCGCGTGGAGAGCGCCATCAACAGCGCCAGCGCGGCCGCCGCGCCAAACGCGACGAGCAGCGTTCGCGAGATCACGAGGCTGCGCGGCACCGGCCGCGCGAGCGTCAAGTCGACCATGCCCGCCTCGACTTCCCACGCGGGCTCGGTCGCGAGAAAGACCGCGGCTTCCACGAACACGAGAATGACGACCGGGTGAAAGAAGCCGAACGACGCCAGTCCCGTGAACGACGTGAAGACGAGCCCGCCTGCCATCTGTTGCAGGCCGGACGGAATCAGCGATGCGAGCTCGGCAAACATCTGCCCGCGGTAAATCTCGCGGGCGCTCACGATCACGAGCACCTGGAAGCCGCACAACAATGCCGCGAGCGCTATCAGCAGCCCCTTCGCCCGTGCGACGGAGCGCGCCGCAAGCGCCGCCAGCACTAGGCTGTCCCTTCCGAGTACAAGCCGAGCACGTACTCTTCGAGGGTTGCCGTTTCGATGTCCATATCGCGGACGGGCAGCGCGCCGAGCCATTGCACGATCGGTCCTGCGGGTCCGGAAATCTCGACGATCCACTCGTCAGGCGACGCGCGAACGATTCGTGTGCCTGCGAGTGTCGGTGGTGGCGTCGACACCGGCTGCGAGAACACCACGCGAACGCGGCGAGGCATCCTGTCGCGGATCTCATCGAGCGCGGCGATCTTGACGAGCCGTCCGCGCGAGACGAGTCCCACACGGTCGCACAGCTTCTCGACCTCAGACAAGACGTGCGACGACAGGAAGACCGTGCACCCCTCAGCGCGCAGCTCGCGGATGGTCTCGACGAACGCTTCGATCATCAGCGGATCGAGACCGGACGTCGGCTCGTCGAGAATCAGCAGCGGCGCCTTGCCCATCAGCGCCTGGAGAATGCCGAGCTTGCGTTTCATGCCGTGCGACAGGTCGCGGATCGGGCGCGCGAGATCGGTGTCGCTCACGTCGAAGCGGCGCAGCAGCGACTCCATCCACGCGGCATCGGGTGCCGGATGCTGAAGTCGCGCGAGGAACGCGAGGTAGGCACGCCCGGACATTTCCGGATATACGGGCATCTCGGCCGGCAGATACCCGATTTGTTGGCGGACTCGTACGCTGTCCTGCCGGCAATCGAGGCCGCCCACCGTTGCGCGGCCGCGAGACGGCCGCAGCAGATCCAGGATCAGTCTGATGGTGGTCGTCTTTCCGGCGCCGTTCGCGCCGAGGAACCCGAACGTCTCGCCGCCGTGGACCACCAGATTTACGTCCTCGATGCCGATGACAGGACCGTAGTACTTCGTCAGTCCTTCGGTTGCGAGTGCCGCTACCGGTTCAGGCATCGGCTGATCACATCCCAGACCGGGATCGACGAGCTGCCCCGCGCCTCGAGAACTTCATCTCCAGGTGAGGGCGCGATCGTGAACTCGTTCGCATCCTCCTGCGTTGTCTGGCGCAGCTCGCGCGATCGCATGTTGAACGTAACGGCGAAGGGCTGCCGGCCAATGCTGCCTGCGGCGTCGAAGTCGAGGAGGCGCGCGTCTTCCCGGCTGATGATCGCGCGAGCGCGTTGCAGCACGATGGGTCCTGACATGGCCATCGTCGGGATTGTGATCTCGTATGCCGCTTCGCCGCTCCGATCGATTTCCGCAAGCGATGGGTTGGCGCTCGTCTGCATCAAGCCGAGCAGGATCTGGAGCGCCAGGCGACGTGCGGACGCGAGCGACAACGGTGGTGCCGGCGCGTCGGTGAACCGAAGGAGGAACCCGCGCGAGTCGAACCGCACGTAACGGACGCGCGTGCGCGCCAGAGGGTCGTCGGCGAGCCCCGCGGCCAGTCGCCCGTCGGCGGCAAGCTTCGCGACGCGCAGGCGGCGGGGTACGCCGAGGCCGATCCGACGGGCGACGTCGAGGGCGGCGACGCGGCGGACAAGCTCGTCGTGCTGGCCCGTCTCGCCGGCGGCAAGCTTCACGACGCGCAGGCGGCCGGGATGATCGTGATCGATCGTCTCTTCAACCGTGAAGCGTCCGGCCTGACCCTCGGGGAGCAGTTGCAGCAACACGCCGTCGAGCGTCAGGTCGTAGGTAATCTTCTCGATGCCCGAGGTCGCCGCGGAGAGCGCCTGCTGCGACCGGCCGAGAATCTCGGCCGCCGAAACCGTCGTCGATCGATCGACGGCTCGCAATCCCCACGCGAGGAGCAGGGCGCCAGCCGCTGCCGCGGCGATCCAACCGAGATGCCGGCGCCATGGAGAACCGACAGCGCGCAGCGTCGTGCTCCCTGACAACCTGGTGCCGTCGGCTGATTCCCGCGCCAGGCGTTCCGCGATGCGGGTTCGCGCCGCGTCGGATAGCCGGACAGTCTTCATTCGGTTGCGAACAGCATCGAGTGTCGGATCGAAATCGTCAGGCGAGTTCGTCATCGTGCTACTCCAAGTGCGTGGGCGAGCCGTTCGCGCGCGCGCGCAATAATCCGCCCGGTCGACGCAGGCGCCACGTCGGCCGCCGCGGCGATTTCCTGATAGCTGCAGCCTTCCACGCACAGGGCGATCAGCAATCGATCGCGAGGGTTGAGCTGACGAAGGGCGCGCATGATCGATTGCGTGCCATCGGCGGCATCGGTTCGATCGGGCGCGACCCGGGTGTCGCGTTCCGGAAGCCAAGGCAGCCATCGCCGACCGGCACGCTGCCGGTCGCGGCAGGCGTGCGCCGCTACGGTGAAGATCCACCCGCGGGCGTTCGGGAGGGATCCTCCGTTGGCCAGATGTCGCAGGACGCGCAGGAAGGTTTCCTGGACGATATCTTCGGCATCTGCAGTCCGGCCGAGCATCAGCAGGGCGAGGCGGAACACGCCGTCGCCGTGCTCGGCAAAGAGCCGCAGGACCCGTGCGTCGCGCGGATCGTCCGCGGATTCGATGGACGGTGGGGCAGTCGCCACGAGCCGCATCACTTATACAACGCGGAGACGGTGGAAATGTGACAGGCCTGAACCTGAAGCCTGAAGTCGATCCCCTCGTCGCGGTGCGCGCCGAGTGATCGGTGCAGGCTATCCGCCGCGGGTGTGCATTTCGAGGTGAGCGTCGCGCTTCAATGCGGCGACCGGGATGAACGGCTCGCGCGCGGCCGCCCCTAGGCGCTCTTCGGCGCCGCGGTCCGCGCGCATCGACCACACCGTCGTGATCAACCGCGCGATCTCGTCGCGTGTGGCCCCTTCGCGAAGCGGACGGCGCAGATCGAGTCCGCCGCGCGCGTAGAGGCACAAGAGCCAGAGTCCGTCCGCCGTGAGGCGGCTGCGATCGCACGCCGCGCAGAATGGCTCCGTAGTCGAGGCGATGATGCCGAACGTCGTGCCATCGTGAAGCTGGAATCGCTCTGCCGGAGCGGAGTCGCGCCCCTCGACCGCCGCGATCGGCCCATACACGGACGCGAGCCGCGCGAGGATCTCCTGTCGTGAGAGCACGGCGTCCATGGACCAGTGGGTTGCGCCGCCGACATCCATGTACTCGATGAAGCGCACCTCGGCGCCGACTGATTTTCCAAACTCGATGAGCGGCACGAGTTCGTCGTCGTTGCGATTCCGCATGACCACCGTGTCGATCTTCAGCGAGGCAAAGCCGGCACGCGATGCGGCATCGATGCCCGCGAGCACCGCCGGCAGCTCGTTGAACCGCGCGAGCTCGCGGAACCGGTCGCCCTTCAGCGTATCGAGGCTCACGGTGATTCGATGGAGGCCGGCCGCACGCAGAGCAGCGGCCTGATCGCGCAGCAACACGCCGTTTGTCGTCAACGAAAGGTCGGCGATCGCCGGTTTCGCGGCGAGCTGCTCGACGAGCTGCGGCAGATTGCGGCGGAGCAGCGGCTCCCCACCCGTGATCCGAACGCGATCGACACCCACCGACGTAAACGCATCGACGACCGAGGCCGTTTCCTCGAACGTGAGGATGCTCTCGCGCGGAAGCCACACGTAGTCGGTCTCCGGCATGCAGTACTGGCAGCGCAGGTTGCACCGATCCGTCACGGAGATGCGGAGGCTGCGCAGGGGCCGATCGAAACGATCCACGGTCAACATGGAACCTGGATGCATTATCTCATTGCTGCGACTCGATATAATCGATCACGGTATGACACGGAATTACACAAACCCACGGAATTACGTCGATCGATTGGCCCCCATGAGCCACCACCCAGGTGCGGAGCGAAGCCTCACACTAGGCGCGCACCGCGCGCCTGCGAGCCGGGGTGGGAGGGAGCGGAGCGGGGCGCAGGGGTGCCCGCGAGCGACTGAGCCGGGGTGTGGGGCGGAGCCCCACGTAAAGATGAACCGCCATTCCTGGATGCTGGCAGTCGGGATGGCCGCGAGCATCGTGGCCGCCCCGCTCGCGCAGAAGTCTGCGCCGAAATCTGACGCAAAAATCGAATCGCTGAAACACGAGGCCGCCGCGGACGTGGAGTCGCGGAAGGATTTCGCGCAGCAGATGGTGGATCAGATCTTCAGCTACGGCGAGCTGGGTTTCCAGGAATTTGAGACCACTCGATACTTGATGGACATCCTGAAGACGAATGGGTTCACCGTCCAGGAAGCCGTGGCAGGTATCCCGACCGCGTTCATCGCGAGCTGGGGCTCGGGCAAGCCTGTAATCGCGCTGGGCTCCGACATCGATTGCATCCCGCAGGCGTCGCAGAAGCCCGGCGTCGCCTACCACGATCCGATCATCGAAGGTGCGCCGGGGCACGGTGAAGGCCACAACTCGGGACAGGCGGTGAACATCGTTGCGGCGCTCGCGGTGAAGAAGATCATGGAACGCGAGCACACGTCCGGCACGCTCCGGATCTGGACTGGCACGGCGGAAGAGCTGGTCGGCACGAAGGCCTATTTCGTTCGCGCCGGGTTGTTCAAGGACGTGGACGTGGCCCTGTTCACCCACGTCGGCGATCAACTCGACGTCTCCTGGGGAGCACGCGACGGTACAGGCCTCGTGTCCGTCCAGTATTCGTTCCTCGGCGAAACGGCGCACGCGGCGGGAAGCCCATGGCGCGGCCGCAGCGCGCTCGATGCGGTCGAGTTGATGGATATCGGATGGAACTTCCGCCGGGAACATCTGCGTCTGAGCCAGCGCTCGCACAACGTGATCGTCGACGGAGGCGATCAGCCAAACGTTGTGCCGCGTACCGCATCGGTCTGGTACTACTTCCGCGAGACCGACTTCCAGCACATCAAGGAGATGTGGGAAACGGGCGACACGATCGCGAAAGCAGCGGCCATGATGGCAGGCGTCGAGCTGCTTCCCACCAGGGTGCTGGGGTCCGCGTGGCCGCAGCATTTCAACAAGGTCGTCGCCGAAACGACGTGGGCGAACATTCAGAAGGTCGGGTTGCCGCCATGGAGCGATGGCGATCAACGGCTGGCGAAGGCGCTCCAAAAGGAATTGAAGAACCCTCGCATCGAAGGTTTGACGACGAAGCTGCGCGAGAGCCTGCAGGGTCCGGTGCGCGAGAACAACGGCGGCGGCTCGGACGACATCGGCGATATCTCATGGAACGTGCCCACCGTCACGCTGCGTTTTCCCTCGAACATTCCCGGCTTGCCCGGACACAACTGGGCGAACGCCATCTCGATGGCCACGCCAATCGCGCACAAAGGGGTGATTGCCGGCGCCAAGGTGCAGGCGATGACGATGCTCGATCTTCTGATGAAGCCGGAGCTCGTGCAACAAGCGTGGGATTATTTCAAGAACGTGCAGACCAAGGAGACGAAATACGAGCCGCTGCTGCGGCCGCAGGATCAGCCCGCGATCTGGCTCAATAAGGCCACGATGGAGAAGTACCGGCCCGACATGAAGAAGTATTACTACGATCCGTCGAGGTACAAGACCTATCTCGATCAGCTTGGGATCGAGTATCCGACGGTCCGTCCGACTGCTACGGAACAACACTGACGGCGCACTCGATCTTCAATCCCGTGTTTCCGCAGCGGCGCCCCTCGTCGATCTCGTGGCTTCCGCCTTTAGGCGGAAGTGACCCGGTGCGATAAAATCCATCGGATGCTCCGATCGTATAAGGATGTCATGCCACGTCGATACGGTGGTACGCGGATAACTGCGTGCGATATCGTCTCGGCTACGTTGTCCTTCCGCCTGAAGGCGGAACCCGCGTGATGGGCGAGAGTTTTCAGCGTTAGCCGTATGCCGTCGCACACGCACCCAGCGCGCGGCATGCGCGATTTCCTGCCCGACGACGTCCGACGCCGGCAGTACGTCATCGACATCGTGCGGCGCACGTACGAGCGGTATGGGTTCGAGCCGCTCGAGACGCCGGCGCTCGAGAACATCGAGACGCTCACCGGCAAGTACGGTGAAGAAGGCAACAGGCTCATTTTCAAGGTGCTGCGTCGAGGCGAGCACGAAGCGTCGGGCGAAACGGACCTCGCGCTGCGCTACGACCTGACGGTGCCGCTCGCGCGCGTCGTGGCGGAGCATCGCGCGCAGCTGCCGAAGTTCTTCAAGCGCTATCAGATTCAGCCGGTGTGGCGCGCGGATCGCCCGGCGCGCGGACGTTTCCGTGAGTTCTTTCAGTGCGACGTCGACGCGATCGGATCGACGTCGCCGGTGGTTGAAGTGGAAATGATCGCGGCGGTGAGCGAAGTGCTCCAGTCGCTCGGCTTCACGGGCTTCGACGTCCAGCTCAATCACCGCGAGCTTCTGACGGCCATGCTCAACGCGGCAGGTGTCTGCGCGGACCGACACACCGACGCGCTCGTCTCGATCGACAAGCTCGATAAGATCGGACAGGACGGCGTGCGGGCCGAGCTCGTTGCTCGCGGCGTCGGGGACGCCGCTGCGGCAACCTGTCTGCAGGCGTTCGAGGACAAGCCAACGTTCGATCGACTGGTGTCGCAGGATGAGCGTGGCAAGAAGGCCGCGGAAAACATTGCGGCGATCATGGCGCTCGCCGAGGCGACGCCCGCGAAGGGGCACATCAACTTCACGCCGCGGCTCGCCCGGGGACTGTCCTATTACACCGGCGCGATCATGGAGATCTCCGTGCCGGATCTCGCCGGCAGCCTGGGGGGCGGGGGGCGCTACGACGGCCTGATTGGGATGTTTTCCGGCGAGAACATCCCGGCGTGCGGCTTCTCTCTCGGCCTCGAGCGCATCCTCGTTGTGATGACTGAGCGGCAGATGTTTCCGGCGGACGTCCAGGCGAGCGGCCCCGACGTGCTCGTGACGATCTTTGCCGCAGACTCGAGGATCGAATCGCTGCGATTGGCGGAAGATTTACGTGCGGCGGGATTTCGCGTGGAGATGTATCCCGAGGCCGATAAGCTTGGCAAGCAATTTAAATACGCTTCGGCGCGGAACGCTGCATTGGTCGCGATCCTCGGCAGCGACGAGATCGTCCGCGGCGAGGTGACGATCAAAAATATGAAGAGCGGCGAACAGAGCTCGCTTCCACGTACCGCCGTAGCGGAACATCTTCGTGGCCTTCGTCCGGACCTCGGACCTCGGACGGACCTCGGATCTCGGACCTCGGACCTCGGATCTCGGACCTCGGACCTCGACAAGCAATGAGCCCAGACGTAGAGCCTCTCGGACAACTCCGGCGAACCCACACGGCAGGGGAGCTGACCGCGGCCGACACGGGCAAGGATGTCGTCCTGCTTGGATGGGTCCATCGCGTGCGCGATCTGGGCGCGCTCGTGTTCTTCGACGTGCGCGATCGCCACGGTGTCACGCAGGTCGTCGGGCGCGACGATCATCCGGGCGCCGCCGACGCCGCGAAGCGTCTTCGTCCCGAGTTCGTCGTGGCGGTGCAGGGACGCGTCGAGAAGCGTTCGAAGGAAGCGGTCAACCCGAAGATCCGGACGGGGGAGATCGAGGTCGTCGCGCGCGACATCCGCCTGCTGAACGATGCGAAGACGCCGCCGTTTCCGATCAACGAAGAATCGAACGTCTCTGAGGAAACGCGCCTTCGCTACCGCTATCTCGATCTGCGCCGGCCCAAGCTGCAGCAGAACCTGATCCTGCGGCACAAGGCCGCCTTCGCGGTGCGCCGGTACTTCGACGAGCAGGGCTTCCTCGAGATCGAGACGCCGATTCTGACGAAGTCGACCCCCGAAGGGGCGCGCGACTATCTCGTGCCGAGTCGAGTGCATCCGGGAGAGTTCTACGCGCTTCCGCAGTCGCCGCAGATCTTCAAGCAGATCCTGATGATTTCCGGACTCGATCGGTACTTCCAGATTGTGAAGTGCTTCCGCGACGAGGACCTGCGCGCGGACCGCCAGCCGGAATTCACACAAGTCGATCTCGAGATTTCGTTCGCGACCGAGAGCCTCGTGTTCTCGATCCTCGAGCCGCTCATGGGGCGGCTGATGGCGCTCATCGGCCGCGACGCGCCGGCGCCATTCCGGCGCATGCCGTACGCGGAGGCAATCGCGAAGTACGGATCGGACAAGCCGGATCTGCGCGTCGGCATGGAGTTGAAGGATCTCTCGGAGCCGTTTGGATCGTCGGAGTTCGCGGTCTTTCGCAACGCGATTGCCAAGGGAGGCGAGGTGCGCGGCTTCGTCGTGCCGAACGCCGCGCGCTATTCGCGTAAAGAGCTCGATCAGATCAACGACGAAGTGAAGCAGCTCGGCGGCGCGGGTGTGGTGTGGGCGAGGCGCGCGGAAGCAACCGTGCAGAGCTCCGGGCTGAAAGCGGCGGGGGAAGAGGTCATACGCCGCGCGCTCGAGCTCGCGGGCGCCGGACCTGCGGATCTGCTGCTGCTCGCGGCCGGCCCGCACGCGCCGACGGCGCGCCTGCTCGGCGCGTTGCGCCTCAGCATCGCCAAACGCGAAAACCTGCTCGACCCGAACCGCTACGAGTTCCTCTGGGTCGTCGACTTCCCGATGTTCGAGTGGCTCGAGGAACAGAACCGGTGGGAGTTCATGCACCACCCGTTCACGGCGCCCCTCGAGTCCGACGCGAACCGACTGGAGTCCGATCCGGGATCGGTGCGCGCGCGTGCGTACGACATGGTGCTGAACGGCAGCGAGATCGGCGGCGGCAGCATCCGGATCCACGATCAGCGGCTGCAGCGTCTCATTTTCAAGCTGTTGGGCATGTCGGATGAGGAGGCGAAGCTCAGGTTCGGCTTCTTCGTCGACGCGCTCGAATACGGCACGCCGCCGCACGGCGGCATCGCTCTGGGGCTCGATCGGATCATCGCGATTCTGGCCGGCGAGCAGTCGATTCGCGAAGTCATCGCGTTTCCAAAGACCGCCCAGGCGGTCGATCTGATGGCGGGGGCGCCGTCGCTCGTCGACGCCAGACAGTTGCGCGAGCTCAGGATCAAGGCGGGCGAATGACGCGCACAGGCTGCTGAAATTACACAGTCTCAATCGCGAACGCCCAATGACGACGTTTCAATAGCTTCGCCATTTGGCATTTGACAGTTCGCCTTCACACACTGGCTTTTTCAAACACTTGCCAAACGTGCTACGATCCGCTTCAGGTAATTTGCTCTCATAGAAGGAGTTACCGCTCATCCCTACTTCTCCCATGCGCAAGGTGACGGTCCCGGACGAGGGGGCCGAATCGCTGTTCGGCACTTACGACGAGAACCTCAAGCATCTCGAATCGCTCTTCAACGTGCGCATCCGCACGAGCGGCAGCGAGCTGATGGTCGACGGGGATGCCGCGGACGTTGGCCGCGTCGAGAAAGTTCTCGACCAGCTTTCCGCACTGATCCGCGGCGGCTACCGGCTGGCGAAAGGCGACGTGCGGACCGCCGCGCAACTCGTCGCGCAGGACGAGAACGTCGAGCTCGCCGACTACTTTCTCCGTTCGTCGACCAAGACGTCGGGCAAACGGCAAGTCGTGCCGAAGAGCGTCACCCAGAAAAAATATCTGGACGCGATCGAACAGCACGACATCGTGTTCGGCATCGGGCCGGCGGGCACCGGAAAGACGTACCTCGCGATGGCGCAGGCGGTGTCGTTCCTCCTGTCCAAGCGCGTCAGCCGCATCATTCTCGCGCGGCCGGCGGTCGAAGCCGGTGAGAAGCTGGGATTCCTGCCGGGCGATCTGCAGGAAAAGGTGAACCCTTATCTGCGCCCGCTGTACGACGCGCTCTACGACATGATCGATCTCGATCGCGCCGAGCGGCTGCTCGAGCGCGGCACGATCGAGGTCGCGCCGATCGCCTTCATGCGCGGCCGGACGCTGAACGATGCGTTCGTCATTCTCGACGAGGCGCAGAACACCACGTCGGAGCAGATGAAGATGTTCCTGACGCGGCTCGGGTTCGGCTCGAAGGCGGTCATCACCGGAGACGTCACGCAGATCGATCTGCCGACGGGCCGCACGTCGGGGCTCGTCGAAGCCATGAAGGTCATCGGACACGTCTCCGGGATCTCGTTCATCCATTTCGACGAGAAGGACGTGGTGCGCCACACGCTCGTGCAGCAGATCGTGAAGGCGTACGAAGCCTACGGTGGCGGATCCCGATAGTACGCGGCGGATCACGTCGCACCTTCGCGTCGTCGTGACCGACGGCCGCGGCCGACCGCTGCGCGCGCCCGGCCTCGGCGCGTGGCTCGCGCGCGTCGCGCCGCGCGCTGCGCAAGGCGAGGTGGCCGTTGCGCTCGTCTCGGATGCACATATCCGCGCCCTCAACAAACAATTCCGCCGCAAGGACAAGCCGACCGACGTTCTGAGCTTTCCGAATGAGGATTCTCGGCTTCGGACCTCGCGCGTCGGAACTCGGCCGTCGGCAGGCGCACCTGGCGCAGAAACATCCCCGCCTTTATCGCGAAGCGGCTTCGGCGGGGCCACGCCGAAGCCCGCGAGAATTCGCGTGCGGGCGGCGGCGGGCGCGCCTCGATTCTTTGGCGATATCGTCATCTCGACGATGACCGCGCGGCGGCAGGCGCGCGAGGCGGGGCACTCCTATGCCGCTGAGCTGAAGGTTCTCGCCCTGCACGGCCTGCTGCACCTCCTGGGATACGATCACGACCACCCGGCCGACCACGGCCGTATGGGGCGCGTCGAGCGCCGCCTGCGAGCTCAAGGGCGGCTCGGTGCCGGTCTGATCGAACGAGAGGCGCCTCCGGCTCGGAGAGAAGTCCGGCGGAGCCGGACCGCCGCGCGCCCGCGAGCCGGGGGTGGGGCGTCGGCGAGCAGTGATAAAGCGCCTGCGGCCGGCGCGGGGCGCCGGAGGGCAGTCCGGCGGAGCCGGACCGCCGCGCGGCCGCGAGCCGGGGGTGGGGCGTCGGCGAGCAGTGATAAAGCGCCTGCGGCCGGCGCGGGGCGCCGGAGGGGAGTCCGGCGGAGCCGGACCGCCGCGCGGCCGCGAGCCTGGGGTGGGGCGTCGGCGAGCAGTGATAAAGCGCCTGCGGCTGGCGCGGGGCGCCGGAGGGGAGTCCGGCGGAGCCGGACCGCCGCGCGCCCGCGAGCCGGGGGTGAGGCGCCGGTGAGCAGTGATAAAGCGCCTGCGGCCGGCGCGGGGCGCCGGAGGGCAGTCCGGCGGAGCCGGACCGCCGCGCGGCCGCG
>Ga0209686_1000497_pt1 | contig 20092 bp, 13 predicted proteins | sample GraSoiAngelo_126_FD_185883 | JGI IMG/M metagenome (GOLD analysis project Ga0209686, IMG submission 185883) | Grasslands soil microbial communities from the Angelo Coastal Reserve, California, USA - 14_0927_09_20cm (SPAdes) (version 2) | ecosystem: Environmental > Terrestrial > Soil > Grasslands ...
TAGGGAACCGGGTAAGGCGCCCGGAGATCTGATCGGCGAAAAACTGTTGAACCACATTCGTGCGTCCGATTCGGATCCCTCGTGGGCAGCGACGCTGGACGCGCATCTCGAGAAACACCTTCAGGTCGGTCGAGCACAGGTGGGCGGTATCGTGGAGGTGTTCAATCTGTTGAACACTGCACCACGAATCATGTTCCACATCCCTCTCACAGTTCTCGGTGGACGAAACGTTCCGGCCGAGCGCAGGCTGCCGGGTCAATCGGTCTGCTCGATCTGCGATCGAGTCTGTACCGAACCAATCGGTCGTCATCTGCTGTTCATATTCATCTGGTCGCCGGCGGAGCAAAGCGCGCCGGGACACGCAGTCGGCTAGACTGCTCCGAAGAAAAGGAGGATCCATGCGACAGATCGCGCTCGTCGTCGGGCTGGCCGCCGCGGCGCCGCTCCTCGCGCAGTCATCGGCGGCGTACCGCATCACGCACACGTATACGCTCGGCGGCGACGGCAACTGGGACTACATCGTCCCGGATCCGCCGAACCACCGGCTGTTCATCGGTCGACAGAATCGCGTGATGGTGGTCGACGAGGACACCGGGACTCTGCTCGGCGAAGTCACCGGGATCCAGGGCGCGCACGGGACCGCCGTTGTGCCTGCGGCGAGCCACGGATTCGCGACGTCCGGCAACGATCGGTCGGTCGTGATGTTCGATCTGAAGACGTTCAAGGTCCTGAGCCGGATTCCGGCGGCCGAGGACGCCGATGCGATCATCTACGACAGCGCTTCGAATCGCGTCTTTACGTTCAATGGCGACGCGCACTCGTCGACCGTGATCGATCCGGGCACGCTGGTTACGAACATTCCGCTCGGCGGCAAACCCGAGTACGGCGCGTCGGCCGGCGATGGCAAGGTGTACGCGAATCTCACCGACACTAGCGAGGTCGTCGAGATCGACGCGAAGTTCGCGACCGTCGCGCGCCGGTGGTCGACCGCCCCGTGCAAGCAGCCGGTCGCGATGGCCATTGACACCGCGCACCATCGCTTGTTCAGCGGGTGCCGCAGCAGCGTGATGGCCGTGTCGGATTATCAAGCCGGGAAGGTGGTCGCCACGGTACCGATTGGGGCGGGTGTCGATGGCACCGCGTTCGACGCAGCGTCCGGGGATGTGTTCGCCTCGAACGCCGACGGCACCCTCACCGTCGTGCATCAGGATGCGCCCGACCAGTATCATGTCGCGCAGACGGTCCAAACCGCACCGGCGGCGCGGAACATGGGACTCGATCCCACCAATCACCGGCTGTTTCTGGTCTCCGCAAAGTTTGGCCCCGCTCCGGCGAGTGGACGCGGGCGCGGACCGGTGCTGCCTGGATCGTTCACGTTGATGGTGATCGAAAACGACGCGACTGGACGCTGACTCGGATGGCGATGCGACTCAGGCGCCAATCGTCATGATGTCCGGGCGGCCGGTCGATGGTCGCGCCGTCTCGATGGACGCGGTGTCGAGCGCCAGCAGCGCCGGTCAAAGCGGCGGTGCCTGCCCTACCAGCCACTTCTCGGCTCCGTCCTTGTCAACGATCGGGAGGGGCCACTGTGTCGCCCCTACTTGTTCTTGCCGGGCGCCTTCCCGGTTTCCACCGGCTTGAGCGTCGGGTCGAGAACGCGGCCTCCGGCGTCGCGGCAACGGCTGGACACGCCCGTGTTAGTGTCCCATCACTCTGACCGACCAGCCGCGCGCCTCGTCGTCCGAATCGTCCCTTCTTCGTTCCATCGGCACCTTCGCCCTGGCCGCGAGCATCGTCAACCTCACGATTGGCGCCGGCATCTTCCGGCTGCCGGCGGACATGGCGGCCACGCTCGGCGCGACCGCGCCCATCGCGTACGTGCTTTGCGCCATCGCGATGGGCCTCATCGTCTTATGCCTGGCGGAGGCCGGCAGCCGCGTGTCGATGACGGGCGGGCCATATGCCTATGTCGAGGTCGCGTTCGGACCGTTCGTGGGATTCCTTGCGGGATTCCTGCTGTGGATGCTGCTGACGTTCGCGATGGCGGCGGTGGCGACCGTGCTCGTCGCGAGTCTCGGCGCGCTCGTACCGGCGCTCGCGTCGCGCGGGTCGTCGGCGGCCGTGCTCGTCGCGATCTACGCTGTGTTCGCGACCATCAACATCCTGGGCGTCGAGCGCGGCGCGCGCGTGAACAGCGCGCTGACCGTCGCGAAGATCCTGCCGCTGCTGCTTCTCATCGCCGGCGGCATATTCGCGATCGACCCGGACAACCTCGCGATCGCCAATCCGCCGGATATGCCGACGCTGGCGCGGAGCAGCATCCTGCTGATCTTCGCGTTTGCGGGGATCGAAGGGGCGCTCGTGCCGGGCGGCGAAGTGAGGGAGCCGGCGCGCACGGTGCCGCGTGCGATCTTCATCGCGATGGCAGCCATCACTGTGCTGTACGCCTCCTTGCAGTTCGTGGCCCAGGGCGTGCTGGGGCCGGCGCTCGCGACCTCGAAGGCCGCGCCGCTGGCGGAGGCCGCAGGCGTGGCGAGAAATCTGCTCCTCATCGGCGCCGTGATATCCATGCTCGGCCACGCCGGCGCGATGATCCTGGCCACGCCGCGCGCCCTGTTCGCGTTCGCGCGCGACGGATTCCTGCCGTCGGCGCTCGCGCGCCTCCATCCAGTGCGTCGATCGCCGGTCGCTGCGATCCTCTTACAGTGCGCGATCGTGCTCGTGCTCGCGATCACCAGCACATTCGAGCGGCTCGCGATTCTGGCCAACCTCTCCACGCTCGTGCTGTACGGGGCGTGCTGCCTCGCGACGTGGCAGCTCCGCCGCCGCGATGTGCAGGCCGGCGGCACCCCCTTCAGAGTCCCGGCGCCCACATTGGTGATCGTGCTGGCGTTTGTCGTGATCGGCTGGATGCTGACGAGCGTCACGCTCGCTGAATGGGCCGCGTTCGCGATCGGACTCGGCGTCGCGGGGGGGATTTTTCTGTTTCGACGCAGGTCGTGAGTGTGTGCGCCACCGTCACTCGTTCGCACGGCATCCATCGGATCGATCGACGCCGCGCGGCGCGCGCCCGAAGCAAGACACGCCGTAACGGCAACCGCAAGCAGCAGTCTCACCGTGAAAGTTCGATAACCGAGGACATTCGCGCCGCCCGATCGTGTCGATCCCGATCTCTCGTCACGGTCTCTGCCAGCGTAGAATCGCGAGAACGCCACAGCAGTCCAGGAAACAGACTGCTTGGAGGACTCCCCATGCTGGAGCGAATCCTTCGTCTGTCCTTCCCGATGTTGGCGCTAATCGTCGGCGCGGCCTTGACGTTCCCTATTTGGACGGATGGGACGGTCGCAGCGGTGCGCGCCACTCCATCACCACAAGTGCAGGCTCCGCCCTTGTTCGCCGTGCAGTGTGCGGGCTGCCATGGGGAAGAAGGCCTTGGCACCGCGAAAGGACCGGCGCTCGCGATGAATCAGCGGGTGGCGGAACAGTCGCCCGACCAGCTGACGGCATACCTGCAGCGCGGCAACGTGGCCGCGGGCATGCCGTCCTTCGCCGACCTGTCCGTGAGCGATCGCGCGGTGCTCGTCCGCTACCTGCTGCGTCTCAACGTTGACACCATCACGAAGCCGGCCCCAATCGCCCCAACGACTCCGATCACGTGGGGCGCGCCACAACCGGGAGACTGGCGCACCTACAACGGCTCGGATTCTGGCAATCGGTACAGCCCGCTCGAGCAGATCACGACGGCCAATGTGGCCACGCTCAAGCTGAAGTGGGTGTTCCCTATTCAGTATTTCGGGCTCGAGACAACGCCGCTGGCGGCGGACGGTGTGCTGTATGTCACAGCACCCAACCAAGTGATCGCCATCGACGCCCAGACGGGCGGCCAGCTCTGGCAGTACTCGCGCCCGCCCAGCGCCGGTATGGTCGGCGACGCCCGGCTGGGCACCAACCGCGGCGTCGCGCTGCTTCGCGACAAGATCTATTTCGTCACGGACAACGCACACTTGCTCGCGCTGGATCGCGCCAGTGGCAAGCTGTTTTGGGAAATGCAGATGGCGCCGGACACAACCGGGCAGCACTTCGGCGGCACCATCGCGCCGCTCATCGTTCACGACACTGTTGTCGCCGGCGTCGCCGGCGCGGACCACGGGATTCGCGGGTTCGTCGCGGCGTTCGCAGTTGAGACCGGCGCGGTGGTATGGCGGACCTGGACGGTGCCGCGTCGCGGCGAGCCCGGCAGCGAAACGTGGCAAGGCACGGAGCCTGTCACGGGCGGCGGGTCCACGTGGCTCACCGGCTCGTACGACGCAGCGTCGGACACTCTCTATTGGGCCACCGGCAACCCATGGCCGGATTCCAACGACGTCGATCGCCCCGGCGACAATCTCTACACCAACTGCGTGCTCGCTCTGAATGCCAGGACCGGCGAATTGAAGTGGCATTACCAGTTCACGCCTCACGATCTGAACGACCGCGATGCAACCGAGCCGAACGTGCTGGTCGACACGGTCTACCAAGGCAAGCCTTCTGCACTCCTGCTTCACGCCGATCGCAACGGCTTCTTCTACGTGCTGGATCGGACGAACGGGAAAGTGCTTCTGGCGAAGCCGTTTCTCCGCCGTGTGGACTGGGCGTCGCGCATAGGACTCGACGGGCGGCCGGTAGTGAAAGATCCACGCGGCTGCCCAAGCGATGCCGCCAACTGGTCCTCGACAGCGTACTCACCGCAGACACGGCTCTACTACTTCCTCGCGTTGGAAGAGTGCGTCGGCAACAAGCCCGGCGGCTACCCCGATCAGACCGGCCAGCGCTTTCTGCGCGCGGTGAACATCGAGACCGGCGACATCGCGTGGGAGGTGCCGCAACCGGGCGCGGCGCGCGCGAAGACATGGAGCGGCGTGCTGGCCACGGCCGGCGGCCTGATTTTCTACGGTCAGCCCAACGGCGGCTTCGCGGCAGTCGATCAGGGCAACGGCAAAGCGCTTTGGCACTTCCCGACGAACGTGCGCATGAAAGCCTCGCCAATGACGTTCGCCGTGGCCGGCAAGCAGTACGTCGCCGTCGCCGCCGGACCGAACATCCTCTGCTTCGGTCTATGACGATTCCCCGAGGCGCGCGCAATATGCCAGACGTCGCCACGGCGCGATGGACCCGATAAAAGAATCGTCATTGACGACGGTGGTTTCGCTGTATCCCCTCGCGGCTCTAATCTGGCATGGACGGTGTTCGCGCTATCGTGTCGCGAGTTCCGACGTGCACGCCGGGCACCGCGTCGCTGCCGCGGGAATGCGAGTGGCGCAGAACGGGCAGTCGCGGACCGGCTTTTCAGGCGCCGCCGGCACGGGCTGCTTCATGCGGTTGATCTGACGCACGAGCAGAAAGACTACGAACGCCACGATCAGGAATTCGAGAATCGTGTTCAGGAAGATGCCGTAATTTATGGTCGGCGCCCCCGCTTTCTGCGCGTCGGCCAGCGAGGCGAACTGCTGGCCGGTGAGCGTGACGAACAGGTTCTTGAAGTCAACACGCCCGAGCGCCATGCCAATCGGAGGCATGACGATGTCGTTGACGAGCGACGTGATGATCTTTCCGAACGCGGCGCCGATGACGACGGCGACGGCGAGGTCGATCACGTTCCCGCGCGCGGCGAATTCCCGAAATTCCTTCCACATGCGCGTTACCTGCCTCCCGCGTACGAGACGCGGTCAATGACATTTGCCGTGTCGTCTGATACCAGCAACGTGCCGTCGGACATCACGAGCACGTCCGCCGGCCGTCCGCGCGGCATCGCCGCGCAGCCATCCTTCGATGAAGGGCCTATGGCTGACGGGCGGGCCATTCACGCCGAGCTTCACGAGCCAGATGCGGGAGCCGATCAAGGTGCTGCGGTTCCACCGCAACACGCACAGCGCGCCATCTTATGTCAGATGTCGGAACGGTCCAATCGGGGGTATTTGCTAATTTTTTCCCCTGGTGCTATTTTCGTAGCACCTTTTGGGCCCCGCTGCCGTCTAAGCCTTGTGTGAACCGGGACCGGGGACGCCAATGACCATTGCTCATCGTGATTTGAGCCGCCGCGAGCGGCAGATTCTCGACATCCTTTATATGAACGGCCGATCGACCGCGGCCGAAGTGCAGACCGCGCTGCCTGAGCCGCCGAGCTATTCGGCCGTCCGGGCGCTGCTCAGGATTCTCGAGGAGAAGGGGCACGTGCGGCACGAACAGGACGGGCCGCGATACGTATACCTGCCAACACTGGCGCGCGACAATGCGAAGCGGTCGGCCCTGCGGCACATTCTCCAGACATTTTTTGACGGCTCAGCCGAACAGGCGATCTCGGCGCTGCTCGACGAGTCATCGACGAAGCTTTCGTCCGCAGAGCTCGATCGGCTCGCCCGGTTGATCGACGGGGCGCGGAAGAGCGGAGCGTAAGAGATGGGCCTCATGGAAACGCCGATCGTTGTCGACGCGCTCGTCAAGGCGTCAATCGTACTGGGAGCGACAGCGCTCATCGCGGCGGCGCTGCGGCGCGCGTCCGCGTCCGCGCGTCACCTTGTCTGGACGCTGGGTCTTGTCGGCGCGCTGGCCGCGCCCGCACTTGCGCTTGCGCTGCCACGATGGGAAGTGCCGCTCGTTCGCATTCAGGATTCCGCAGTGGTTTCCACTGCCGATGGTGTCGTTCCGCCTCAAGGCAGCGACATGGTTAGAACGCCGCGCAGCTCGGTCTCTCGGTCAACAGCATCGACCGGGTCGTCGCCACGCGGATCCTCTTCGCCACAAATCTCGTGGCTTCCGGCATGGGGCGAAAGTCTCCGCACGCTGTCCTGGACCACGATCCTGCTGACGATCTGGGCGTGCGGCGCATTCGCGATTCTCTTCCGCATGTTGCTCGGTCTCGCGGCCGTGCAATGGATGTCGCGGCAGACGCCGGTCATCACCGATGCGCCGTGGCTGGCCGAGGCCCAGTCGCTCGCGCGCGGCCTCGGTATTCCGCAGGTGCGATTCGTCAGAACGCGCATCGGATCCATGCCGATGGCGTGGGGAGTCTTCCGTCCGTCCGTGCTCATACCGGTGGATGCGGACGGCTGGCCAGCCGACCGCCTTCGCATCGTCGTCCTGCACGAGCTCGCGCACGTAAAGCGGCGTGATTGCCTCACGCATCTCGTCGCGCAGATCGCGTGCGCGGCCTACTGGTTCAATCCGCTTGCGTGGATTGCAGTCAAGCGCCTCCGCACGGAGCGCGAGCGCGCCTGCGACGATCTCGTCCTCGTCTCCGGAACCCGCGGCCCCGATTACGCGGACCAGCTGCTCGAGATTGCGCGCGTCATGCGCGCGGGCCGTTTCCCCGTGGTGCTCGCCGGCGCGACGTTGGCCATGGCGCACCGATCGCAGCTCGAAGGACGCCTGATGGCGATCCTCGATCCGAGCGTGCCCCGAGGCGGGTTGACGCGAATGCGCGCGGCACTCACGACGAGCGTCTTTGCCTTGATGCTCGTTCCCGTCGCGTCCGTTCAGCCGTGGGCGAAGGAGGCCGTCACGCGAATCGATGCGGCGCGGACGAACATCGCGCCTGCCGTCGCGATGGCGATCCCGTCTCCCGCTTCTGCCCCGGCGCCGTCACCGCGGCAGCCGCCGGCACAGGCACGGCCGGAGCGGCCTGTCGAGCAGTACCCCAGGCAGGCAGCCGCAGACGAAGCGGTGAATGCGGCCGTGCAGGGACTCGTGCAGTCGGCCACGCAGGGAGTCAGCCAAGGCGTCACGCAAGGTGTTACCCGGAGCGTTACGCAAGGCGTGACCCAGAGCGTTGCGCAGGGCATCACGCAGGGCGCGCTGCAAGGAATGGTCGGGTCGATCGTTGAGCACGCGGTGCCGTACGCACGCGGATCAGCGCAGGATGCCAAGGAGCCGAAATCGATCGCCGACCCGCGGACGGTTGCGGCGTTGACGGCAGCGCTCAAGGACACCGATAAAGAGGTACGCGAGACCGCGCTGCACGCGCTGGTGCAATTGCGGGATCCGAGCATCTTCGAGCCGCTGATGACGGCACTGAAGGATGCCAGCGCAGACGTGCGCGAGCAGGCGGCGTTCGGTCTCGGCCAGATGCGCGATCGGCGCGCCGTCGAGCCGCTGATCGGCGCGGTGAAAGATACAGACGCCGACGTCCGCGAGCAGGCGGTGTTTGCGCTCGGTCAGCTGCGCGACCCTGCCGGGATAGACGCGCTCACCTCGGCGCTCCACGATACGAACGCGGATGTGCGCGAGCAGGCGGCATTCGCGCTTGGACAGATTCGCGATCGGCGCTCCGTCGAGCCTCTCATCTCGGCCCTGAAGGATGAAAAGGCTGACGTGCGCGAGCAGGCCGCGTTCGCGCTTGGACAACTTCGTGACGCGAAGGCCGTCGAAGCGCTCGTCATCGCGCTGAAGGATGCGAACGCCGACGTGCGCGAACAGGCGGTGTTCGCGCTCGGCCAGATCCGTGATCCGCGCGCGATCGACGGTCTGACCACCGCATTGAAGGATACGAACGCGTCGGTTCGCCAGCAGGCCGCGTTCGCGCTCGGACAAATCCGATAAAGCCCACACCCGCACCTGGCGATCGCATCGTGCGATCGCCCGGCCGGTGGTGTTCCTGGCGATGCTGTTTTCTTAGCAGGAGAGATGAGCATGAGTCCCCTCCATGTGTTCTTTCGCACGCTGCTGCGGTCGAGTGCGATCTTCCTGGGCACGGCCGCGATCTTCCTGCACCCGCCGCTCGAATGGTCGTCCGCGTGGCACGGCGGCGTGGTCGCGCAACAGAGCGGCAGCGAGGCCCGCATCGACGCCTTAATCGGCGCGCTGAAGGATACGGACGCCGGCGTCCGGCGTCAGGTCGCGGCCGCGCTCGCTGAAATCGGCAACGCGCGCGCGGTGCCTGCCCTCGCCGCCGCCTTGAAGGACGCGGATGCCGATGTTCGCGCGCGGGTCGCCTCCGCTCTTGGCGAGATCGGCGACAAAGGTGCGGTCGACGCGCTGATTGCGGCGGCGACGGACACGAATGCGACGGTCCGGAAGCACGTCGTCGAAGCGCTTGGGGAGATCGGTGACAGCCGCGCACTCGATGCGCTGGTGGCCGCGCTGAAAGATTCGGAGCCGTCGATTCGCCGTGCGGCCGCGGCGGCCATCGCAGAGATCGACGGCGGCGGCGATGCTCATGCGTTGCCCCATCCCAACCCACATCCGCACCCGCATCCACATCCCAATCCGCGGCCCAATCCGCGACCCATGAGGTTCCGCTGATGTTCGCGCTCGTCTTAATCGCGCTGCTGTCGATCGTCCAGGTCGATCTCAGCGCGGCGACTGCGGCATTGAAATCCTCCGATCCTGCCGCGCGGACGCGCGCCGCGTGCGATCTCCGGGAACTCGGTGATCACGCGCACGACGTGATCCCGCAGCTCGTGGTTCTCCTGGGCGACGCCTCTCCCGTCGATCCGGCGATCTGCAGCGAACGAACCTGGCGGTGGGGTCACCAGCAGGACACGACCACCCCGGGCGAACAGGCGGCCTCCGCACTCGTGGCGATCGGCTCGGCCGCGTACGAGCCGTTGACGCGGGCGCTCAAAGGCCCCGTCTGGGTCGCGCGCGGTAACGCGGCGTGGGCACTCGGCGCGCTCGGAAATCACAACGCGGCGCCGCTGCTCGCGGCGACGCTGCGCGACACGGAAGCCAATGTCAGGCGCCGGGGCGCATGGGCGCTCGGCGCGCTCGACGCATCCGAGTCGGTTCCTGCACTGATCGAGGCGCTGAAAGATACCGACGCCGGCGTGCGCGAGCAGGTCGCGTGGGCGCTTGGCGCCATCGGCGATCGGCGCGCCGTCGAACCACTGATGAACACGCTCACCGATCAAGCGGCGCAGGTGCGCGAGCAGGCGGCGTGGGCGCTCGGTGCGCTGGGCGACCGCCGTGCAGCACCGGCGCTCGCAAAGGCGCTCAAGGACACCGAGGCGCGCGTGCGGCGGCAGGCAGCGTGGGCGTTGGGCGCTATCGGAGGATAGTGGTCAATGTTGAATGCTCAATGCTGAAGCGCCTGCGGCCGGCGCGAGCCGACGTCCGCCTTCGCGCAAAGCGCTTCGGCGAGACAGCCTTCGGCTGGAGTTTGACAGCGCGGGACGCCGGAGGCCGCAAGCGAGCGCCGGAGGGAAGTCGCCGAAGGCGACCGCGAGCGCGCAGCGAGGTGGGGAATCCAGAGGGGCCCCACCGAGGGACGCGAGAAAAGAGGACGTCATGTCCGATCTGCGCTATGCGCTCCGGGCGTTTGTCAAAACGCCTGCGCTCACGGCGGTCGTTCTTCTGACCCTGGCGCTGGGCATAGGCGCGAACACGGCCATGTTCAGCGTCGTGAATGCCGTTCTCCTCGAGCCTTTGCCATACCCGCGCGCGGAGGAACTGGTGCGCGTGCGCCGCGGCAGCTCGTTTCCCGATATGCGGGATTGGGCAGCACAGGCGCGCAGCTTCAGCAGCGTGGCGGGCTATCGGCCGCAACTCTTCGACTTCGACACAGGCGACGTCCCCGAGCGGACTGACGGCGCGTTCATCACCGGCGGGCTGTTTCAACAACTCGGCGCCCGCCCACGGCTCGGCCGCTTGATCGACGAGCGCGATCAGGCCGCCGGATCGCCACATGTCGTTGTCGTCAGCGAGCGCTTCTGGCGCACACGTCTCGGCGGAAGCCCAGACGCCGTCGGACGCTCGGTGTCCTTCAACGGCACGACCTACCAGCTTCTCGGCATCGTCGCGAGCGGATTCGAGCTTCCCGGCGACAAGGCCGACGTCTTCGCCCCGTTCTATGCGGAAAACCCGCAGGAAGCGGAGGCGCGTGGCGCGCACACTTTGCGCGGGCTGCTGCGTTTGAAACCAGGTCTCACGTTGCCAGCGGCGCAGTCAGAAATGGACGCGTTAGCGGGCCGCCTCGAACAAGCCTATCCGGCAACCAATCGACAGGTGCGGTTCGTCCTGCAGCCGCTCAATGACAGCCTCGTTGGCACAATGCAGACGGCGCTGTGGATCCTGCTGGGGACCGTCGGATTCGTGCTGCTGATCGCCTGCGCCAACGTCGCCAACCTGCTCATCGCGCGGGCGGCGGCGCGGCGAACGGAAATGGCGGTGCGTATCGCGCTCGGCGCGAGTCCGGCGCGGCTTGGGCGCCAGCTGGTGAGTGAAAGCCTCCTCCTCGCCGGCGCGGGTGGTGTGCTCGGTCTCGCCGTCGCCTACTCGCTGACGCGCGCGCCAGACTCGTTGCCGCGCGTCGATCGCGTAGCGCTCGACGGCAAGGTCCTGCTGTTCACGCTCGCGGCATCGATCGTCACGGGTCTGCTGTTTGGCGTTGTGCCTTCCTTCATTGCGAGCCGCGGCGCGCTCGCGGATGCCACGCGCGGCGGTGCGCGCGTCAGCCCGCGCCAGCGTGTCCGCTCCATGTTGATGATCGCCGAGATCGCCCTCGCGCTCGTGCTCGTCTCCGGCAGTGGCCTCCTGCTCCGCAGCTTCTCGGTGCTGCTCGCGCAGCCACTCGGTTTCGAGGCGGACCACTTGCTGACGGGCAACATCAAGTTCAGCGCTGCCAGGTACCGTGACATCGGCGCTCGCACCCGCTTTTTCGACGAGCTCCAGCGCGTGCTCGAATCGACGCCCGGCGTCAGCGCCGTGGGCCTCGTGACGGAAATGCCGATCGGCAGCGATCCGTTGATGCACAACCTTGCGTTCGAGGGGCGCGCCATGGCGCAGGGCACGGAGCCTGAAGTGTTCTATCGCGGCATCAGCGCCGGATACTTCAAGGCGCTTGGCCTTCCGCTGCTACGCGGCCGCACGTTTGCCGCGTCCGACACCGCGACGTCAACCCCGGTCGCGATCGCAAACGAGGCATTCGCACGCGAGTACTACACGGGCGCAGACGTGATCGGTCAGCGCGTGCGCTGGGTGAGCGGCAGCCGGGACTGGATCACAATTGTCGGCCTGGTCCCCGACGTTCGCGGCGTGTCGCTCGACACCGGTGAAGTGCCCGCGCTCTACATCCCGTACGCACAGGAGCGCAACTGGTGGCGCATGTGGATGGACGTGGTCGTCCGCACCAGCGGAGAGCCCGCCGCCTTTACTGCGGAACTACGATCCGCGCCGGCGCGCGTGGATCGCACCATTCCTATCGCGCATGTGAGGCCGATGAGTACCGTCGTGGCCACGTCCATGGCGGACCGTCGCTTCAACCTGTTTCTCATCGGCGCGTTCGCACTGCTCGCCATCCTGCTCGCTGCGGCAGGCACGTATGGCGTCATGGCCTACCTCGTCACGCAGCGTTATCACGAGCTCGGCATCCGCGCCGCCATAGGAGCGGGGCCTGGCGACATCATGCAGCTCGTCGTGGGCCATGCGCTCGCTCTCGGTACTGCGGGCGCCGCGATTGGCCTCGTCGCCTGGTGGGGCGTCGCGCGTGTCCTTCAGGGAATGCTGTTCGGCGTGACCGCCGCGGATCCGGCAGCGCTCATCGGCGCCACCGCCACGCTGCTCGTCATGACGCTGCTGGCGTGTTATGGACCGGCGCGCCGCGCCGCGCGCGTCGATCCTCTCGTCGTCCTCCGGAGCGAATGATATGACCTCACTTCTGCAGGACGTGCGCTACGCGGGCCGTCTGCTGCTTCGCACGCCGGGCTTCACCATCGTCGCAGTGATCGCGCTGGCGCTCGGCATCGGCGCGAACACAGCGATCTTCAGCGTCGTCAACACGCTGCTGCTGCGTCAGCTCCCCTATCCCGATCCCCAGAAGCTCGTCGTGGTCTGGGAACTTAACATCGCGCGCGACAAGAGAGACAACGTCGTCTCGCCAGGTAATTACCTGCACTGGCGCGAAATGAATCGCGTCTTCGAGCAGATGGCGGGTATCTCGACATTCCGGACAACGCTGACCGGCCAAGGCAATCCGGAAGAGCTCCCCGTGCAATACGTCAACGGCGGTCTGCTGACGGTGGTCGGCGTGCGACCGGAGCGGGGACGCTTGTTCACCACCGAGGATGAAGCTCCGAACGTCGACGTGGCGATCATCAGCGACCGTCTCTGGCGGGAGCGGTTTGGCGGTGATCCTGGCCTGCTGGGCAGGACCATCACGCTGGGCGGCGTCGCGCATACGGTTGTCGGCATCATGCCGCCTGGATTTTCAATCTTCGCGTCGGGCCAGACGAGCAGCGATACGCGCATCGATCTCTGGGTGCCGATTGGATTCAACGCGGCGTCGCACACGCCGCGCGGCCGATGGATGACGGTGATAGCGCGGATGAAGCACGACGTCTCGCTGCAGCAGGCGCAGGACGACATGACGCGTGTGCACGCCGAACTGACCCGCATGTTCCCGGACTTCAACACCGGGTGGACGGCGCGCGTCGTGCCGCTCCAGACGCAGCTCACTGGCGATATCAAGCCCGCGCTGTTCGTGCTGCTCGGCGCGGTGGCGCTCGTGCTCCTGATTGCGTGCGCAAACGTCGCGAACCTGCTACTGGCCCGCGCCTCGTCGCGGCAGCGAGAGCTTGCGGTCCGCGCCGCGCTCGGCGCCGGTCGGGGGCGGCTGGTTCGTCAACTGCTCGCGGAGAGCATGCTGCTCTCCACGCTGGGAGGCGTCGCGGGACTCGTGCTCGGGTGGTGGACGCTCGCCGTACTCCGATCGGCCGTTGCCGAACGCCTGCACATCGCGCGGCTCGACGCGGTGGCGATCGATGGGCGGGTCCTGTTCTTCACGCTCGCGATCGCGATGCTGAGCGCGGTCGCATTCGGCCTGGTGCCGGCCTTGTCGTCGGCGAGTGGCAGCCTGACGGCGGCGCTCAAGGAAGGCGGACGCAGCGGGACTGGCGCGCGGGGCGCGCGTACGAGAAACATCTTCGTGATCGTCGAGACGGCTCTGGCACTCGTGCTGCTCGTCGGCGCCGGACTCTTGATCCGCAGTTTCATGACGCTGCTCGACGTGAATCCGGGCTTCGACACGTCACACACGGTGACGATGAAGGTTACGATTCCGACCGCGAAATACGAGACGGCCGATCGGCAGCGGGCATTCTTCGATGAGCTGTTTCAGCGCCTCGACGCGTTACCCGGCGTCCAGGCGACGGGCGGCACCAGCTTCCTTCCGCTCAACGGCATGGGGGCTGCGACGGCATTGGAGATCGTTGGACAACCGAAGCCTCCCGCCGGACAGGAAAACGTCGCTGACGTGCGTGTCGTCACGCACGACTACTTCAAGGCCATGCGAATTCCGCTTCTTCGCGGCCGCATGTTCGACGCGCGCGATACGGGCGCAAACCGACGTCGCGTGATCATCAGCGAGGCGCTCGCACGCAAGCATTTCCCCAATGAAGATCCGATCGGCAAGCGAGTCATCCTGTGGTGGAACGACAAGGCCGAGGACGAGATCGTCGGCGTCGTGGGTGACGTGCGCGACTCGACTCTCGAGACCGAACCTCGCGCAATGACGTATTGGCCGCCCGCACGGTTCGCATATCCGTTCATGACGGTGGCAATCCGGACCGCCGGGGACGCGAAGGCGATCGTGCCGGCTGCCGCAGCTGCGTTGCACCAGATCGACAGCGACGTTGCGGCGGCTGACGTCCGCACGATGAACGAGGTCGTCGACGTGTCCGTCGCGCAACGCCGGCTCACCATGCTGCTGCTCGCCGTCTTCGCGGGCATGGCGCTGCTGCTCGCGGCGGTAGGCATCTACGGCGTGATCAGCTACACCGTCACGCAGCGCACCCAGGAGATCGGCATCCGCATGGCCCTCGGCGCGCAGCGGACTCACGTGTTGTCGATGGTTGTCGGCCAGGCGCTCGTCCTCGCGGCCGCCGGCATCGTGATCGGCGGCGCGGGCGCGATGCTGTTGACGGGCCTGATGCGCAACCTGCTCTTCGGCATCCGGCCATCCGACCCCGTCACCTTCGCCGCCGTCGCCGCCGTACTCGGCTTCGTAGCGGCCACGGCCGCATCGGTCCCGGGCGTCCGCGCGACGCGTGTCGATCCGGTCATTGCCCTGAGGGCTGAGTAAGGATCGTCGTGTCGTTCTTCACCTTTCCCGGCGATGAAGAAAAGTAGCGCGACGGGGACAGTACGATCTGATCGATCGAGAGGCCGTCCTCGCGCGTCTGGATACGAAGCCGCTGCGGACCCGTCGTCGCGAATTAGACGAGCGGCCCGAGCACGCCCACTCTCCAGCCGTTGTCCTGCCAGCCCCAGCCCGAGATGCCACAGCCGCTGCAGTCGTCAAGATTGACGACTGTTGCGTCTGTCGTGCCGACGCGGTAGATGGGTGCCCCCGTCGAGGTCACTGAACCTGAGAACTGCACGAACACGGAATCGTTGCCCCAGTACTCGCACTGCGCGCGACCGCGGATCCAGAGGCGGTAAGGCGTCTTCGATTTCGCCGTGAACGAGAGGTCGAACGAACCGTGCGGGTTAGCGCCGGCCATGGTGAGCTTCGCCGCGCCTGCATCTGGCAGCCACAGGGCCGCCCCGCGACGCAGCCGCATCGGTCGCGACCCCCCATCCGCCGCCAATGATCGTTGCGTCTGGCTGCACGCAGCACGATTTCGGTCGCGCCGCTCGCCTGGGCGAAGGCCTGGCGCGACGGCAGCATCAGCAGGGCAAGAATCGAAATTTGGTAGTAATCCGTTGAACTCGCACCAGATTGCCGATCAAGTCTGGTTGCCGGCCATCGGGCGGTCAAGCTGAACGGAGCCCGATCCATTACGATCAGAAACGTGCTCCTGGCCGCAGCGGTCATCCTGCTGCTGATCCTCCTGACGGGCTTGTACGTGGCGGCGGAGTTCGCTGCCGTGGGCGCTCGCCGCAGCAGGCTTCGGCGCATGGCGGAAGACGGCCATGCGCTCGCGGCGCGCATTCTGCCGGTGCTCGAAAATCCCCGCGAGCTGGACCGGTACATCGCAGCCTCGCAGGTCGGCATCACGTTGTCGAGCCTGATCCTCGGCGCGTATGCTCAGGCCATCATCGCGCCGCGCACCGCGCCGCTCCTGGTCACGTGGGGCAGCATTGACGTAGACACGGCGGAGCGCGCTGCGGCGATCGCGGTTCTGATCGCCTTGACCATCCTTTCCGTCATCTTCGGCGAGCTCGTGCCAAAAGCCTTCGCGCTGCAGTTCCCGACGCAGACGGCTCTGTTCACGGTGCTCCCCATGCAGTGGTCGCTGCGGCTGTATGCATGGCTCATCGCTCTCCTGAACGGCAGCGGCCTTCTGGTGTTGCGAATGTTGCGAGTGCCGAACACCGGCCATCGTCACGTGCATTCACCCGAAGAAATCGAGCTGCTGATCGCCGAGAGCCGTGACGGCGGACTCCTCGAGCCGCAGGAACAGGTCCGTCTTCATCGCGCGCTGCGTCTCGGGCTGCGCGTCGCGCGACAGTTAATGGTGCCGCGTTCGCGCCTCGTCGCGCTCGAGGTGACGACGCCCATTCAGGATGTGCTCCGGGTCGCCGCGTCGAGCCCTTACAGCCGCCTGCCGGTCTATCGCAAGACGCTCGACGACATCATCGGCATCCTGCACACGAAGGATGCCGTCACGCACTTTCTCGATCGGGGCAGAACGGGATCGCTCGCAGCGCTCGTACGCCCGATCGTCCGCGTCAACGACATCATGCCTGCAGATCGCCTTCTTGCGTTCCTGCGTGAGCGCCGCAGTCACCAGGCCATCGTCGTCAACCCGTCCGGGACGGTTGCGGGATTGATCACTCTCGAGGATGTGCTGGGAGAATTGCTCGGCACCGTTGCTGACGAATTCAAGGCGCCGCGGCTTCTGGCGCTTCGATTGTCAGACGGACGCGTCCGCCTGCCCGGTGCGCTGCCGCTCGAACGGGCGCGTGTCTGGCTCGAAGGCGCGTGGCCCGTCGAAGACATGACCGTCGCCGAGTTCATTCTGCGGCGCACGGGGCGCGTACCAGAGCCGGGGGAGCACCTCGAAGTGAGCGGTCTCGATGTCGAGGTCGAAAGCGTCGAGAACGCGCAGGTAACATTCGCGATCGTCACGCCTCCGGCCGCCGACGACGAATGAGTATGCTGACCGCGATCGTCATCATCACCGTTCTGATACTGGCGAACGCGTTGTTCGTCGCGGCGGAGTTTGCGATCGTCGGGGCGCCGCGCGCCGCCATCGATGCGCGCGCCGCACAAGGCGATCGAATGGCGCGCATGGTCCAGGCGGTGTTGCGCCATCCGCAGAAGCAGGATCGCTATATTGCGACGGCGCAGATTGGCATCACCGTCGCGAGCCTGGGACTCGGCATGTACGGCGAGCACGTGCTCGCGGGCTGGATCCTCGGCGCGATCGGCCAGACGACATGGGCGCAGTGGCTCGCGGCGCACGGCTTCGCGAGCATTGCCGCTGTCGCGATCCTCACCTACTTCCACATCGTTGTTGGCGAGATGGTGCCAAAGTCGGTCGCATTGCAGTCCGCCGAGCGCATGTCCCTGTGGATCACACCGCCGATGCTGTGGATCGAAACGTTGCTCTACCCCTTCGTCGTCACGTTGAACGCCTTGGGCACCTCGACGCTGAGAGTGCTCGGCGTGAATCGCCAGGCACAGAATGCGGACCAGTACTACACGTCCGAGGAGCTGCAGCTGATCGTGCAGGAGTCGGAAGAACAGGGCGCGCTGCGCGCCGAAGCGGGCCAAATGCTGCAGGAGCTCTTCGAGTTTGGCGATCTGACGGCGGGAGAGGTCATGGTGCCGCGCGTCCGCATCTCCGGCATTCCCGTCGGCGCCGGCCCCGAGGAGCTGCGCGGCATTCTCGGGCGAACGCCGCATACGCGATATCCCATCTACGAAGGAGATCTCGATCACATCGTCGGCACGTACCACATCAAGGACTTGCTGCGGCTGCTGCTGAACAACCAGAGCGTCTCAGCGGCGGGCGCCCGTCATTCACCAGTAGTCCCGGAGACGGCTCGGCTCGATGCGGTCCTCTCGACCATGCGGAAAGAGCGCGCCCAACTCGCGGTGGTCATCGACGAGCATGGCGGCACTGCCGGCGTCGTCACGCTCGAAGACGTGTTCGAAGAGGTCGTCGGAGAGATCGAGGAAGGTCCCGGCGGCCCGTCCCAACCACGTCGCGACGCGCTGGGCCGGTTGCGGGTCAGGGGCACGCTGCGCCTCGACGAGCTCGGTCAAATGTTCGATCTCGAGCTCGCGCATGAGGACGTCGACAGCGTCAGCGGTTTGATCCTGACGCTCCTCGGCAGGCCGCCGCGCGTCGGCGACAACGTGCGCTACGAGCGCCTGCAGCTCGAAGTGACGGCGGTGAAGGGCCACGGCGTGGAGCAGGCGGCGGTCAGCCTCCTGCCCGCAACCAGCGATCGGCCGCAGGATCGACCGGCGTGAAATCACGAAGGCCGGAGGCCGATTGTGTCCGAGTGGATGCCACTGACAAGACCGTCAAGCGATAACCGCCAGCCGTCAGCCGACATGTATGCGCGGCCGCCGCATCGGGTTCGGTTCCGTCTGCCGCAGCACTTCACGCGTGACGGGCGCGGTGTCCCCCTCGCCGAATGCCAAGAACTTCAGCAGATATGCGAGCGGATTGCCCTCCGTCCAACCGAAATAGGCGTGTGGAATCTTGCCCGTCTGATCCCGGATGTAAAGCAGCAGCGCGGCGATTGCATTCGGAATCGCCGGGCTCGTGCAGCGCAGCACATGATGACCCGCGACGTCTGCTCCCGTCACCTGCAGCGTTCCCCGGAAATCCGACACGTCACCAGGACGAACCTCCAGGAACAGGATGGGCTCTTCCGGCGGCAGGTGATGTGATTCCATGGCCTCGCGAAGCTTGTGCTCGTACTCTTCCTTCGCTCCCGTGTCCGGCCGGTTCGCGAGGATGCGCACCGGCGCGATGCCAGCTTCGCGAATGAATCGTAACGCAGCCGCATCGGGCTGCACGCCATGTATGCGCAGCTCCGTCGAGCGCAGCACGCGCGAAATCAGCGACGTGAAGATAATCGTCGCGATGAACCACGAAGCGATCTTGATACCTTCCGGCCGCTCGAAAATGTTCAGGATGGTCGTATAGATGAATACGAGTGTGATGAAGCCGTATGCGGCCTGGTGGCCGCGACGATGACGCGCGTGCAGCGTGACGGCGACAGCGGCGGATGTCATCAGGACAAGTACGCCAGTTGCGTAGGCACCTCCCTGCGCGTCGACGTCCGCGTCGAACAATATGGTGATCAGGAAGGTAATGCCGGCAAATAACAGGACGAGCGGCCGCGTGGCCTTCGCCCACTCCGGCGCCATGCCGTAACGCGGAAGGTATCTGGGGACGAGATTCAACAATCCCGCCATCGCCGAGGCGCCGGCAAACCAGAGGATCGATATGGTGCTGATGTCGTAGATGGTGCCGAACACTTCTCCGAGGTAGCTGTGCGCGAGAAACGCCAGGGCACGCCCCGAGGCCTGACCGCCGTCCTTGAATTCGGCGGGCGGAATCAGCAGCGTCGTCGCGATCGCGCTCCCGATGAGGAGAACGCTCATGATGAGTGCGGCGGTCCGGAGTAACTTCTTGGTGTTTCGGATGCGACCCTCTGGGCGCGCAGGATCGTCGTTCGGATCTCCCTCAACGAGCGGCATGACTGCCACGCCCGTCTCGAACCCTGACAGGCCGAGCGCCAGCTTCGGGAACAGCAGGAGCGCGACCGCGATCATCATGATCGGGCTGCCGTGCTGCGTGTAGAGCGTCGAGCGCCACGCGGGAAACGCCTCCGGATGGTCCAGCAGGCGCAGCAAGGCGTAGCCGATGACAACCACGTTCAAGGCGAGGTAAATGATGACGAGGATTACCGCCAGGCCGATTGCTTCGCCAAAACCTTTCAGAAAGATCGCGCAGAGACCTGCCAGCAGCAGCAGCGTCAGTACCACTGGGTGGTTGAGCGACTGCGGGAAGAACGGGTTTCCTACGATGTGCGCAGTCGCGTCTGCGGCCGACAGCGTAATGGTGATGACGAAATCAGTCGCAGCGAAGCCCAGGAGGCACAGCACAAACGCCTTGCCCTTCCAGCGCGGAAGGTGTTCCTCGAGCATTGAACT